>Ga0302121_10000032_pt1 | contig 97281 bp, 88 predicted proteins | sample CB21_surface_MG_FD_203120 | JGI IMG/M metagenome (GOLD analysis project Ga0302121, IMG submission 203120) | Marine microbial communities from Western Arctic Ocean, Canada - CB21_surface | ecosystem: Environmental > Aquatic > Marine > Oceanic | place: Canada: Western Arctic Ocean | collected... | reverse complement strand
TGTTTGAAAACGCGGAAGGGGACGACATGGAGGCAGACGAAGAAGACATGGAGGCAGATGAGGAAGACGAGACAGAGGCGTGATCAATAAATAGATGTAAAAACTACTTTGCTTTCCAAAAAACGTCTAATCCATCATCTCGTGATCCTCCTCCTCCTCCTCGTCGTCGTCGGTATCGTCCTCACCGATCGCGCCTTGCGTCCGCATGAGCGACAAACCGTCCAGCAAGGACTCGATGGGCACCTCCGGAACGTCATCGTCGTCGTCGTCGGTTTCCGTTCCAGCCCGGGCGTTTCGAACAGGTGCGTTTTCGTCTTTGAAAAAGTTGACGTTTCCCCGGAGCTCCTCGTCCTCCTCGAGTTCCTGCATAAACGCCTCTTCGTCATTCGCGGCGCGGTCGTGTTCCCTTGAAACCGCTTTGTTACCGAGCGCGTCGTCGTCGTTGACCATCTCAAGCCGCTGCAGTTTCCAAACCCGGTTAACCCCCTTCGCTCTGCGGCGCCGGCGCTTCTCCTGGTAGCTCTTCTTCACCAGCAACACGTCGGGTAACTGCATCCCGCGTCGGTACTTCTCGAGCTCGGGGTCCACTATTTGCAACGAAGCGAGGTCGTAACCCAACGCCGTGTCCCCGGCCTGCAGGTGGTGCCCCAAGTGCGTCCTCGCGGACATGATGTTGTCGTTGACTCCGAAATCCGAAACTCGCGCGACTTGCACGTCCGCCAAGAGCCACTTGCCGCTCTGGCCGTGCTGCGCGCCTCTGACGGGTTCGATGTCCAGCACCACGTACTCCACAAACTGCTTCGCCACCGCGCTGGCTTTGAACGGAAGGCGGTAGAACTGCGACGCGTCCATCCAGTTCTGTTTCATGGTGTGCGGGTCTGTTATTTGGAACGAGCTTCCCACCCGCGTGACCAGCATCAACGGCCCTACCCCGCCCATGCCCTGCGACGCTTTGAACGGCAAAATAACGATATCCTCCTTGCAAATAGGAACGATCTCCACCATAAACGTGTACTGGTAGTTGTACGAGTTGTCGTTAGCGTTGTGGGAAACGAGCTGCTTGTCGTGCCTCGCGCGTACCGGGACGACGTTTTGCAAAAAGTCAACCATCTTCATGCCGTGGCTCCGGTTGCCGTAGTAAAAGTCGAGACCGTCGGGTTGCGATTTGATCCCGATCGTGTTCGCCTCCATGCCGTGTTTCAAGATGAGCTGGGAATGTGGGAACGAAAAGGGGTTAACGTCTTGAGGCTTGTGTTGGGCGATTTTCGTACAGTGAACAGGCAGTCTTGTACTCTGTTGCACTTCCGTGGTGGTAAGACTTGCGTAACCGCACTCCATCATACGGACATCAACCCGCAGTTGGATTTGGGAAGCGCCAATAAACGCGCACCTGTTCCAGGTAAAGAAACGTGCGTTTGTGTTCCACTTTCTGCCTGACCTGCACGCACGCTGTCCACTGATCGCTGTTCGCCGCGGCGCGTGAGCAGGCGTCGCACATGTGCCACTCCACCACGAACTCGGTGACGAAAGTTTGCTGCAAAATCGCGCCGTTCAGGACTTCCTTTTGGATCGTGAGTTTTGTTTTTAAGCGTTTACTGTGCGGTTCGGTCCAAATGAATCCGGCGTCCACCAGTTTCACTTTTGATAACCCTTTGATGCGTTTAATACAGAACGTGAGGAGCTCTTTTGACTCGAGGTCCGCGCGAATCCAGTGCTTCGGGGGCTGCAGGTAACGCTGGCACTCCTTGCAGTACATCACCGTGCACTGCTTTTGGATGCCCTCGGTGATGTCAACCTGTTTTTTTTTTTTTGACGCGCGGAACGAAATGGATGATGGATGTCGGTCAGAACAAGGGGGTGGAGAACGAGACAGGGAAGGGCGTGGGTGGGATGGGGCGTGGCGAGGTCGTGGAGGTGGCGTGGGCCGTATGCACGCGTAACGCTTGCACCAAGCCCGGACCGGAAACAAGTAAGGTCACCGGGACCGGTCGGTGGAGTTCGCGAAGCGCGTGGAATGTGTTGTGTTGTGGCACAGCGGCGGCGACAGATTAGGCGGCGGCACGAACCTGCGAGCGAATGCAATCCACGCACATCCCCGCGGGGTTGGGCGAGATGCCCATGCCGCACATGCAGCACAAAACATGTCCGGGTGTGGCTTGCGTCTGAACCCCGAACATCGTGGCGCGCGGTCGGGGAGACGGCGCGGCAAGCGACTGGCGGCGGTGCGGAGAAGAGAATGGTTTCGTCTCGTGGAAGTCTTCCGAGACTTCAAAACGCAGGGTATGGGCCAGAATTGTGCCAAAACTAGAAAACTTCTTTTCGGCCTTTTCCTTTGTCCTTCCGTTGATTGCGAAGCACCTCCACCAGTGTTGCCCGCGGCAGGCACGCGTATCACGTGTACGGCCTCGGGCGCGCGCCCGCGACTCCGCACACGCGTGTACTATTGTGTTAGGGAACCGAAACCGCGGTTGCTGACGCGCGGTCCCCGGTGGGGACGGGCGGTCACCGAGTTGAACGCAGCTGCGGTGCTTTGATTTTCCGGGTCAACAAACCGAACAATGTCGGACGTGGAGTTGGGGGACGTGGGTGGCGAGGACCCTCAAGAGGAGAAGAGACGGCGGAAGAAAAAAAACCACCGGACTCCTGAGGAAAAGGAAGACCGGCGGCGGCAAAAAGAAGCTTCTGAAGGCGGCGGAGGCGGTGGCGGGGGTGACGACGCGGACGATGGGAATGGGGAGGACGAGGAGAACTTGGACGAGAAATCGTTCTCGCCCGCGAAGGGCCCGAAATCTTTCGGCGTCTCGACCAAGTCGCCGTCCGCCAGAAGCGAGATGAGTTCGAAAAGCGCAAAGGAACCGCGCGAGGAGGATGGTGAGGACGGGGATGACGAACCGCACGTTTCAGGTGTGTCAAAAAAATCCATGACGACCTCGAGGAAAAGTAAAAAAGGATACCTCAACCGAACGCGCGCGCTACTGAACTCATCGATTGCGTTCGTCAAGACCGGGCTGTACAAAGTCGGCGTGTTGGCAAAGCCGATCGATCCGAACGACGGGTACACAGGCGAGGTGTGGGTAAAGCCCTCACGAGCCGTGGCGAAGAAGCACGCGCGTGATACGAACGTGATGCAAATTCGAGCCGGAATCAACGTCTACATGGACAATCCCGCCCTCGAGCCCTTCGACGGCGACGAGATCTTCGCCGAGATTTACGCCCAGTGCGAGCGCAAAGGCATCTCCATCAACAAGGTTGTTAAAACCGGACCGTTCACCGCGACTATCGAGGACGTGGCGCTTTCGAGCGCGGGCGATTTGGAACAGCAAGGCGTTTTGATCGCGGGTATTAGGGTCACGTGTGTCAAAGAACAGTTGTCGTCGGAGCTCGAGGGCGACGATGATGACAAAGTCGGCGGTAAAACGAAGGGCGCGAAGAAAAAAGAAGGCGAGGACCGCGACGTCGAGGCGAATTTCATTCACCCCGATTTGATTCGGCCGTACAACCTTCGAAGCACGGGGCCGAACGAACTGGGCGAACTTGGGGTCGGAATCGGGCTGTACTTCCACTCCCTGTTGTGGGGCGCGCGGGTGCTGGGGCTGTTATCGGTTGTCGGGTGCTTCACCCTGATCACGTATTTACTTGCGGGCTTAAGCTCAGCGCAGATCGACTCCGAAAGCCTGACATGGTTCGCTATCCCAACCTTAGGCGCGGTGATCTGGACCGAAGAGAACGCCTCCGGTTTGTTTCTAGGCAAAAGCATGAACAAAACCGTGATGCTGATCATCACGTCCGTGGAGTGCTTGATGGCGATTGGGTTTATTTACCTGGTGAAAAAGGTACGTGTCGCACTTCCCAAATCCCGCCGCCGACTGTTTTCCGATTGTCCCGAGTAATTACGTAATACACATGGCCCGAAAGACTGACCCTTTTCGTTCGCAAAACGCAAAAGATGAAACGCGACCAAAGCGTCGCGATCGACGCGATGGACGTTTCCAACATCTCGTTACAGGACTACGCCGTGAAGGTTGATTACCTGCCTCGCGATGTAACCGCGGAGGAACTGGGGACGTTCTTTTCGAAGTTCGGGAAGGTGCACCAGGTCACCTTGGGCACGGACGTCTCGGGGGTCATCGGGAAGCACCGGCGACGCGGGGAAATGGTCAACACGCGGGAAGAGCTGGGCGCGAAATTCGCGAAATCGAGAGGCAAAAACTTCATCGTGGGGGAACAGATCCGTGTCCACGACAAGGCGATGCAACAGTTGGAGAAGGCGCTTGTGGAGGCGACGAACAACACGCGGGCGGGGCGTGGGAACCGGGTGACCAGGTGCGGGGCTTTCCCAATCACCACACACCGCCTCTGCGATTGCCCATACGAGACGTTAACCACTTTCTTTTTAATCGTGCCAGCGCGTTTGTGACCTTTGAAACCGAAGACTCGCGCAAGGCTTGTGAGAAGAAAATGAAACCGGGCTCGACAATGGCATGGTTGTTTCGGCGGAAAAAGTATAAATTTCGAGAAACGTACCGGCTCTGGATCAACCGAGCGCCCGAGGCGTCCGACATCCTGTGGGAAAACCTCGCGGTGGACGGCGCGGTGGGCGCGACGCGACGATTTTTTTCGTGGTACGTGTTGTATTTCCCAAATCCTGCCTCCCTGTTTGCCCATGCAAGACTGACACTTTTCTTTTGCAATCAGGATATTCATGACCATTTTGTTGGTCTGTACGTGCGCTATGGTGGTGCTCGCGGAAAGCGCGCAGAGCACGGTACCGCCCGCGATCGCGTGCGACGCCCCCGCCGCGAGTGGCGCGCTTGATTGCGACGCGATCTGGCCCGCGGTGAACGCCACGGGACAAAATTCTTCGTTGATTCTTCTGGAGGTTCGGGAGATGATGGATCAAGTTGACGCGGTGACTTGCGTTGAGTACGTGAGTGGGGGGCAGTGGAAAGGCACGGATTTGAACACGTACGACGGCGTTTCGCGGATAGACTCTGAGAGCTGGTACAACGCGGACGGAACCTGGGCCGGCGGGTTCGACGCGAACACGCTTCGCGACGAGTGTTCCGCGATGGCGTGTTTCGATTGCTTTTGCAAAACCAGGGTCGCGTCCCTGGTTTTGATCGGCGTCGGGTTCACGGAAGACACCGACGGGTACTACGCCCTTTGCGAAACCTACTTCGCCGGTAAGTATTTCCTTTACCACATTCCGCCGACATATTGCCCATACGAGACTGACATTTATTTTTACAATCTCAGGGCAGTTCTACGGCGTCGCCACGTCGGGGTTCACCGCGGTGCTGAACATCGCGCTAGGTACGGCCGGAGTGGGCTTTCCTAAATCAGGCGGCCTACGTTTGATGCCACGTGTGGAGTGCAGTGTGGGCACGTCTTACCACCACGGAAGTGCACCTGAAAACAAGACTGCCTGTTCACTGTACGAAAATCGCCCAACGCTCCCGACTCGCGACGTTAACCCTTTTTCTTTCCCAATAATCAAGGAACGTTCACGCGGGTTTTTTCAAACTTCGAAAAACACCACACCAAATCCGGCCTCGAGTCCAGCGTAAGCGTCAAGCTGTTCCTGGCGCTCGTGGTGAACTCGGCGCTGATTCCCGTGCTTGTGTTCGCCAAGATTTCGAAATTCGATTTCATTCCGTACCTGTTCGCGGGGCCGTACGAGGACTTCGTGGTGGATTGGTACCAGACGGTATCCTCAACCTTGAGCACCACGCTCGTGGTCAACGCGTGCGTGTTCCCGCTCACCGCGCTTGGGTACGCGGGCTGGGCGAGTTTAAAAAGGGTTTTATTCGCAGGAAGCTGCGTCACGCAGCGGCAACTGAACAACCTGCACTCCGGGTCATCTTTCGATTTAAGTGAAAGATACGCGCAGCTTCTGGCGATGATGTTCGTGGCGATTTGCTTTCAAGCCGCGATGCCCGCGCTGGTGCCGGTCACGGCGGGGTTCTGTTTAGTGGCGTACCACGAAGGTACGCGAATACTTTCCCAAATCCGGGGACACAGCGTTTGCCGATTGTCCGCCCGCAATTTCGTAATACACGTTACGAAAGACTTTGAGTACACTAGTCATTAAAAGGAGATACTACATACATCACAAGTAGACTGTTCGTACATACAGTAAGCCTCAAGACTGACACTTTGTTTTACCCATCGCAAGCGAAATACACCCTGCTACGGCACAGCAAGAAACCGCCCGCGTACGACGAAACCATGGCGCGGTTTTTCTGGGCGTTCGCGCCGAGCGCGGCGTTTTGCAAGCTTTTCGTGACGCTGTGGTAAGTATTTCCCAACTCCAAATCCCAAGACTGTGTGCCCATACAAGACTGACACTTTATTCTTTACAATCAGGATGGTCTCCGCTGAGGGCGTGCCTAGTTTCGGGGCCACGGTTGAGCCGCTGGTGGACGTTTTAGAGCCAATCAGCGAAACCAGTGGGCAATTTTCCTTCGCCACGCGGTTCACCACCCTGAACGGCGCGGTCGCGTTCTTCACCACGTTGATCGTGGTGCTGCTCACCGTGCTTAACCAGAACCGGGTTTTCGTGATGAAATTCGTGTCAAAGTTTGGAGCGAGTTTCGTGATGCAAACGGGGACGGACGAGGACGAGTTGTCGAACAACGTGCCCGACATTTCAATCGCGCTTTCGGACGGAATTCTAAAAGGCCTCGCCGGGTACATGATCGCGAGTAACCCGGAGTACAACGCGTTCGTCCCGCCGAGCGCCACGATCGGCGCTGGTGGCTTAAACCAGCCCAAACCTGCAGAGTGGGAAGCGGTGATGCAATCAATGTCCGCCGCCGAGGAAGAGCGCATGCGTGTCGAGATGAAAAAGGTAAGTATTGGGGCTTTCCCAAATCCCAAGACTGTCTGACCATACAATACTGACACTTTTCGTTTACAAAAAAAGATGACCGCGACGTTCGTGGAGGAAGCGGGGGTCGAGTACGGCGGGGACATGGGGAACGTTTTGAAGAAAAAGAAAAAGACGAAACGAGGGGGGAAAGTCGCGCCGGAGGAAGAGGACTCCGGCTTTTTGGGAAACAAACCGCAGCTCAACAGCAAAGAATCATTCGTCGCGCCGCTTGCTTGGGGAGACGAAACGACAGAAACGACAACGGAAGTGACGGAAACAACGGAAGAAACCGCGGGTGACGGAAACAATAGCGACGCGGGGGAAACCTTGGAGGAAAAGGCGGAGCGGCGGCGGCGGCGAAAGGAACGCAAGGAACGGAAAAAGAAGGAACGAGACGAGTAATTAGTTTTGTTGTCTTTCTTTTCTTTGCAACCGTCTCTCTTTCCATCAAAATGTGCGTCAGTCGCGTATCGTAGTCCGTCATCCCTCCCGCTAGGGTACACAACTCGGAGGGAATCCTCACCCGAGTAGAGACAACACTACTAGTGTTAGACACCACCACCCGTGTGTCTACTCGTCAAACCCGAAGTACCCGCGGATGGTAAACGGCTCTTGCTTGATCTCGGGCTCGAGTTTGACCTCGAGCTCTTGCTTGATTTCGGGTTCTTGCTTGATCTCGGGCGAGCTCTCCTTCTCGAGCTTGACCTCGGGTGAGCTTTCCGGCTCGCGCTTGATCCGCTTCGAACGAGCCGGTGCCGCGCGTGCTGTTTTGCACGCTGCGCACATGTCCGTTCGCTTGTCATGAGGGCAGCCCGTGCACGCCGTGCAGTCGTATTTCCGCTTCCCGTGGGGGCAAGGGTTGCACGCCGCGCAGCTGTTTTTCAGCTTGCCGTGAGGGCAGGGGTTGCCCGCCACGCACTTGCCTTTCACCTTCCCGTGAGGGCAGGGGTTGCAGTCCGCGCAGCTGCCTTTCAGCTTCCCGTGAGGGTAGGCGTTACAGTCCACGCAGTTGCCTTTCAGCTTCCCGTGAGGGCAGGGGTTACACTCTGCGCAGTTGCTTTTCAGCCTCCCGCAGTTCTTCTTCACCTTGCCGTGGGGACACGGGTCGCACACCGCGCAGTGGCGCTTCTCCTTCCCGTGCGAGCACCGCTTTACTCCCATCACTCAACGATCGGCTCCCTCGTCACCGTAGCCCTCCGCGCGCACTACGTTTGCGCTCAACGCGGGACGACGCGAAGAGTGGAGTCGTTGCTTTTTGAGGCGACGTTTGGTCCCAGAAGACAGGTTTCAAAAACACTTTCGTGTTTGCCACCAACTACACTGTTTGGTCACGCATCACCGCACGCACCCGCTCGCCACGACCAAACATGTCGTCCGTGCTGTGCGCGTCGCTTTCGTGACCCCCATCCCCTCGTTTAGTTTCAATAAACAACCATGGACACCGTCGTTCGGTTCGAAGATGCGTACATCATCGGCGTTCTCGTCGGCTCGGGCGGTTTGGGTTCGGTGCATCTGTGCGGTCGTGTCGGGGAGGCTCGTTCTTCGGAAACCCGCGAGCTGGTGGTGAAAACCGTGCGTCTCGATGCGCACGAACACGCATCAGCACGCGTCTTGGCGGAACTCGCCGCCCTACAAAGACTCGACCAGTGCGTCACACAAGCACCGCACATGGCTTCGTTTTTCCCATCTCTGGTGGGTTCGTTTTTCGACACCAATCGAAAACTCGCGAGGTTGGTGATGACGAAGATGGGCGGTCGTACGTTAGCGCAAGAGCGTTTGGAACACCCCAACAATACGCTGTCAGAGACGCAAGTGAAACACTACGCTTACGAAATTTCAGTGGCGCTGCATTACCTTCACGTAGTCGTAAAAATAACCCACGGCGACGTGAAGCCCGAAAACGTGTTGGTGGTGGAAAACGAAAATCGGACCGAAACCGTCGCCCTCGTGGATTTCGACCAAAGCGTTTCGCTTGTTAGGGATGCAACTACTATCGATACTAGTGATGCTACTGGTGATGATATCGCGAGCATCAGTATTGCTGCTGGTGATGATGTGAATCGTACTAGTAGTAGTGCTGCTGTTCGTGATGAACTCACGGCCATCGATGACCGCATCGAAATCAAGGGCACTCCCGAGTACATAACACCCGAACAGCTCAACGGCGAGCCCGTCACGGCGAAGAGCGATTGGTACCAGCTTGGCGTGTTGATGTACGAGCTTCGTTTCGCGAAAACGCCGTTCGGGTCGATGTTTGGGTTTTCTCAACACACGTTTGCGAAAATAAGACAAGGCGAGGTTACGTTTCCCGCAGCAGACACTACTGATACCTTAAACTTCGTCTCGGACACTACTGGTACCTTAAACCTGGTTTCGGAATCGTTTATCCATTGTGTCGAGTCGCTACTAGTGAGGGAACCGGGCAAGAGGCTCGGGTTCGAGGCGTTGAAGAAACACGCGTTCTTTGCGAACGTGGTTTGGAAGGAGATTTTATAGTGGTTTTTTGGAAACAAATAGGTATCCGTAGTGTTAGTGGTATTGTTAGCAGTACAAGTATTAGTAGTATTCATAGCAGCATTAGTAGCATTAATAGTATGATAGTAGCACGATAGTAGCACGACAGTAGGATCTAGCCGCCCTCATTCCGAGTCACTCAAAGGTACCACGATACTTGCGGTTTGTTTCCTGCGAAACGTCTGAATCACGAACGCGTTTGTCACGTCCACGCGGTTCGCGCCGCCGGCGCCGAACACGGAGTCATCGTTTCTTTCGTTTTCGTTTTCGTTTTCGTTTTCATTTTCATTTTCATTTTCATTTTCATTTTCGTTTTCGTTTTCGGTTTCATTCTTCGCATGAAACGCGCTCGGGCCCATCCCCAGAATATCGGCGACGTCGTTTTTCGTTAAACGCATAACCTGCGTAACCTCCACACACTCCACCTCCTGGAACCACCCGTCTTTGGTCATCTGCTCCGTAACCTTTGCTTTTTTGTTAGTAGCCGCGTTTAGAAACGTGCAACCGTCCAGCTGACCCTTTGTTGACATTTCCCTAAGCTCGTTTAGGTGCGTCTCGTTGGGCGACGCCACGACGACTATGCCGTTCGGCTTTAAAACCTGCGAAAGCTCCTCCACGTTCCGCGGGGCGAATATGGACAAACCGACGTCCACGGAAGCTGTCGCGAACGGCAAATCCCTCTGCGCATCCCCAACGGCGACCTGCGCGTTGCCTTGCAATCGTCGCGACGCGGCCTTCGACGCCGCGGGCGACGCGTCCAAGCCTGCGAAATTCACCAAACAGTTAGCGTGCGTGGACGATTGATTTAGCCGATCGACGATGCGCTCAAGCCACCACCCGTCGCCGCACCCAAAATCCACTACCACGGGTGCTTTTCTTTTTAGCAGTTCCAAGTCAATCGCGCTCTGCGTCACCGATCGCGCCCTCGCGTTCCGCTGCTTTACCACCTGCGACTTCGCGACGTTCGCGGCGAGGCGCTTGGCGCGCGCGCTCGGTTTTTGTGTGGAAGTATTTTGGGAAGTGTTTTCGTAAGATGTCGCGCCGGTGTCAAACTCCGGAGGGCTAACCTCGGTGTCTGCATCTGCATCGCCATCGTCCTTACCCCCCAAAACCCCCATAAGGTACCGCACCACGCCACCCGCCACCGCCTCGCCGGCGTTTAAGTAGTGTCCGTTGTCCAGAAACCTTCCTCGCGCGGCGACCATCGCGGCGGTATCGCCAGTAGCGCTCTTCTTCCGGCCCCCGCGTTGGCTCTGCGCCGCGAGAAGGTTCACGTGGCCTTCCTTCGCGACGTCAACGGTGTGCCCTGCGTTGCACCGGACGGAACAGGCGCCTGAGTCGTACGAAAACCGCCTGGTAGACGCGCCGCAGGTCGGGCACGCGAACACGCTGTGTGTGGTGCTCGTTGGTGTCGGGGGCGGCGGCGCGATTTCGGGCTCATCGAAGTTCACCGCACGCCGCGTTTCGGTTCGCGCGACCCGGTTGGGGGTCACCGTAGCCCTCCGCACAGTGGGGGTCACCAAGCGCGGAGGGACGCGCACGGACGCGAACATCGCGGCGTGTGACGACGCCATGGCGGCTTGTATGCGCGTGGGAAAGTGGGGCGGGGGCGACGTGGACGGGCGCCCCGAGAAAGCGCTCGTGCGGTTTAAATGATGACGAGCCGAATTTTAACAACCCGAAGGGAATGCGTAGACTACAATGTGCAACCGTCGGCCTACCTTATCTTTCTTCGTCTCGTCTACGCTTTTTCGTTTCCGTATTCGTTTCGATCCACGTCTTTTCCAACGCCTTGCACAGGTCACTGCACTTGTGCGTTTTGTAGAACGATTCGATGCCTTTCTGGCCTTGGTCCGTCCTTCCGAACCTGTTTTTTCGCCCAGAGGAGCTGCGGTAGTGAATCACCGGGTCGGTGAGCTCGAAACACGGCGTGTCGCTTGACTCATCCAGGACTCCCTGCAAATCGCACACCAGGTACCTACGGTTCGACTGGCTGTATGAAAAGCACGAAAATGCCTGGGGAATATCCGCCAAGGTGAACTTGACGCCGACGCGACGATCGCTCGCCGTCGCGCGTGTCAAGTCCCGAGTATCTTCCTTCAGAAACTCCTCGTCGCTCTCGCTGTCCTCGCCTTCCTCTCCTTCCTCGTCTTCCTCCGAGATGGCGCCTAAGTCGAGTGCAGCGAATGTCACTTTTTTGGGGTTATCCTCAGCGGGGATATCTGGAGCAGCATCGGGGATACCTTTCACGCCGTCGACGTATCTGTTGTTGCTGTTCCATTTCTTGTACTTCGAAACGTCAAGCATTTTCTCAACAAGAACGCCGGTTGCGCCTAGCGTCGAGTCTCGCAGCAAGTACACTTGACAGTCCAGGAACTTAATGCGCGGCGTGCGCGAGATCACTCCCGGGATCGTGGCGAGGCGCTTGTTGAACTTCTTTGCGATGTATTCCGAGGTCAGTTGAGTAGAGCAAAATGATCGGTGGAACATTTTGTGGTCCGCGTCGTTCTCGTCCTCGACGAACCTGCTTTGCTTCGCGACCATCCAAGGCCCGACGAATTTCCTTCTAACGTCAAATTCACGGAACTTTCTGACCATCCGTTCAGCGCCCTCGCCGAAGATTTGTTTCTTCATCGCGACACCGATCGCGTCTTGTTGGATGTGCTTTTGCATCGTGCTCCATCCCCGTGAACGCCCCTTCCACTCTTGTCGGACAATGATGCCCTCGTGAGGGTACGACCACCAGTCCTGGTCAGTCGCCGCAGTCTCCGTAGTCACCTGGAATTGCGACTCTCGTCGAACATCGCGAACCGTTTTTTGCTTCGCACCACCCAACACGATGAGCTCGGTTTTTGTATTCGTCAGCGTTGAAGAAAGACCGGTCAAGATACTGTGCAGCAACTGCGCAGTTAGCGTCGGCTTGTGGAAGCTCGCTTGGCATTGATACGCCGCGCACGCGTCGGTCATGGCTTGAAGCGTGGAGAACTCTTCCGAAGGTGCGGCGAAACCGATGTTACACACGGCGAGTCGACGTCCAAAACGCGAAGCGAGCGCACCGATGCGACCGGCTAGCACCTCTTTGAAATGCTTTTTGCGATCACTGGGCCTTCCGTCGGAAAAGAACAGCAACGCCAGCGCGCAGCTCCCCATCATGTTCCCCATGAGACACTTCTCCGCAAGATCAATTGCCTGCAAATAGTTGCCAGGCTCCCCTGGCATCGAGGTACGTAGGAAGCCAATAAGCTTGTTGAACAACAACCAGTCCACAGGCTCTGCGTCCACGATCAGTTCGCTGCCGGTTCTCATGCTGATGATGGACAAAACGTCCGTGCTTGTTCGAGTTCCAGCGAGGATCTCGTCCTGCACCCAAGTCAGCGCCAACGTGATCCACACCGCGTCCGATCGATCGTGTCGATCCAACCTCAACGTCTGTGGTCCGCATCGAGCCGCTCTGGTCCACGAAAACGACGGTGTCAGACGTCCACGCGCCTTTGTCCTGCAAGGCGCGAACTGCGACTGTGTGTGCTCGGTGCATCCCTTCTGTGATGTGAACCAAAGGAACATCGAAGCCGAACGCGGGAAGTGGCCAAGAAGTAATCTCTCTCGTGCTGGACTCATTCGTGATGAAAACAATGCCCGAGAAGGTGTACTTCCAGCCCCTCTTTCCTTTCGAGTTCACGGTGGCCTCCTTCTCGCCGTACTTCACCGCCGCCTGCAGATCACGCTTGTTGATGAGACGCTCTTGGCGTCGTTGCCGCCCATGAACGGAGGAGAGTATCTCGACGACGCTCACGCTCGATGTAGGCTGCGCGGCGTCCACGTTTGGCATGCACGCGTCGTGCGATATGCGCGCAGCGTCGTTGTGGGCGCGTGCCTCTCAGAAGAGTCGTGGTCCTCTCTCTGAAGAGACGTCCCTCGTTCTCGGAAGCGACGAGGGATTTTGGCGTTTCGAGCGTTTTTTCTCGGCTCGGACGGGTCGATAGTGGTAGGTTTTTAAAGGAAAACCCCTCGGATTTCGTCGGTTGAAGCGGAATACCATTTTCCAAGAGCGATCCGCACCACTGCACTTCCTGCAGCACCCGCCCTTGGTGTTCGTCATGTCCGCCTCTCCCCCCTCGGTCCCTTTCTGGGGCCCGGTCACGGCGAACTACGACTGGTGCGAGTCAAACTACGTCATCAGTACGTACGTCGCGGAGTTCTGGAACGCGCTGAGTAGTGTCCCCACGCTAACGGTGGGATTATGGTTCGCGCTAAAATCACACAAGCACGGGTACGGGTTCCGCTTCTCCCTGGCCGGGTGGATGCTCGCGGTGGTGGGTTTCGGATCGTGCGCGTTCCACGGAACGTTAACCAGACTCGGGCAAATCGCAGATGAGCTTCCCATGCTGTACAGCAGCTCGATATTCCTCTGGATCGCGGCTAGTTTGAGGTTTAAGGTTAACAAAGATGGCGACGAAAAAAGCAAAAGGTTGGGGTACGGCTTGTTGCTGTACTGCGTGGCGATAACAACCGCCTACCTCAACGGCGGTTTCGAGCTGTTTTTCGTCGCGTACGCGTCGACCGTGTTAGCCGTGGCGGTCACCAGCCTATCCGCGGTGAACGAATCGCCGTCAAAGAAAACAACAAAGCCGTACGTGCTGTACGCGTTCGGGGTGTACGTGGGCGGATTTTTAGGTGCGGTACTGTATTTCCCAAATCCAACGACTGTTTGCCCATGCAAGACTGACACTTTCTTTTATTTATCTCAGCGCTGTGGGTTCCGGAGCAGGTGTTTTGCGGGAACCAATTGCATCACACACACGGTCACGGCCACCACCACTCCCCACTACAGGACCTGCCACTGCCGTTGCACGCGTTCTTCCACATCACATCGTCAATTGGGCCGCTTTCTTGGCTGACGTTCGCGTCCTTCGAGGGTTTGGGGCGGGAGAGACGGGCGCCGATTATTCGATGGGGACGACACTGGCTGTTGTGGGGCGCGAAAGCGCCGGAAGTAGTACCTACGCGAAGGAAAACACGAAGTAACTAATAACTAACCTATCATAGACTATTCTATCAATTGCTCGCGGTGAACATGGTTTCTTCGTTGTCTTTCCCGTAACCGACGTAGCGCGGGCGCGGTTTCCCACCCGGGGTGTACCGGTGTAGCCAACCAGGCGCGCCGTCGCGCATTTCCACGAGACTAATTGCGGTGGCACGTTCGTTTTGTAATGCCAAATGAAACTCGTGTAACGCTTGCCTCGAATACGAACCGTCGCCTCCGCCGTCGCCTATGACGACCACGGTGGAGCATGCCGGCGAAACTTCGTGTATCAACGCCCGCACCGCTCCGTCCACGTCGTTTGTCACCGCCGGCGTCGCGATCGTCCCGCCGACCACCGCGGCTGGACAACTCACCGCGCCCTTCACGGTTTCGCGGTTGAAGTCTTTCCGTGGGCGCACGTCCACGAAAAGTACCTCGGTAGGCGCGTCTTGTCGTTTCCGGTAACACTCCACACAGTCCCAAACCAGCCACGGTAATTGGAGTTCTTCGTCTTCGTGGCGATTGGAGTGCGCCGCTTCCTCAAACTTGACGCCAATTGCGAGTTTCCTCAGCTCGCCTTTTCGGGAAGCGATGGCGGACGCTTCGAGCATTTGAGACGCGGCCCGAGTCGCGAGCTCGGAAGTTTCGCGTAACGCCTCATTTTCGGCATCCGCTCTGCGCACCAGCTCGCGTTCCCTAAGTCGCGCGTGGTATTTCTCCTGCACGTTTCGCGCTTCAGGCACGCGCGCGTTCAGACCCCGCGCGCGTTTCCGATCCCGAACCTCACCCGCCGTTACCTCCGGGGTCCACGCGTTGACGTACTCCCTGGCAAGGTTCAGGTCAAGCACGTGCTGCTGCTCCGTGGCTATTTCCGTACCTGCTTTGAGAAGCGCGGTGAGGGACACGTCCTGTTTCGGTAAATCAACTTTCGACACGTACGTTTTTGAATACACCGCGTCGGGGTCGTCTCGTTCGTTTTTTTTGTTCGCGACACCCTTTTTTTCACCGACCAAACACCGGCGCATCGTGTCGGGGGACTGCCTTGAAAGCCAAACCCGTATGGCGTCATCCGCGCACCGCGACCGGACCGCGGTGAAGAAATCCAGGGGCTGGTTGGGAAACGCGTTCACTAAATCCTGGGCGTCCGCGATTCCGGCGTACCCGAAATTCGTGGTTTCCTTTTGCTCGTCGTCGTCATCCGCAAACGTCGCGTGCACCATCTCCGCGATCTCCCCCCGGCTCGGTTCCCAGTGCCACAAGTCCATGCGCCCCGTTCTGGTTAGGGGCGCGTATAGACGCGAGAAGTCGTTCCCGGTGACTATTATCGGGACCCGGGCGCACTTGATTGTTCGGTTTTGATTTTCCGTCGACACGCCGTCTCGTTCGGCGACGTTTGTTTTTTCATCACGAGAAAACTCCTCCCTCGAATCCCACGCCCGTCGCTTGGCGCTACTGCCCACCTTCACCTCGGCAGGGTTGTCACACAGGTTCATCAAGGTTGCGCTGACGATCTGGTTGTTCACGGTGTATTTGTCATCCTTGAACCTGCCCACGGCGGCGTCCAGGTCGTTTATTATTAGCACCGTGGGGACGCCCCGCATGGTCGCGTACTTACTCGCCGCTAAGTACCGCCGTCGCAACAACGCGCCCGGTTCGCCCGCCACCGGGTCTTCAAGCTCCCCAGCACTCACCATGAACGGCGCGATTTTCATGTCACGGCACGCCAACTCAAGAGAGAAGCTCTTGCCGCAGCCCTTGCTTCCCCAAACCCCCAGAAGCAACGGCACGCCGCTCGCGCGCAACCCGGATGACGTTCGGGTTGTAGTGCCGCCACTGGTACCACATTCATTCGCGTCATCGTCGCAAAGCAGGTTCTTCGCGACGTGCGCTGCGAACTTGTTTTTGAACCGTGTCGGGACGTGGTACTTACCTCGCAGGTGAGTCAAGTCCCGCGCCTCGGTGTTGGCTCGCAGGTCACCGGTCGCGCAGTCCGCGTCCACGCCGAGCAAGGTTCCCTTGAACAAATCCTCGGAAACACCGCTTCGCTGGCTGTAGATAAAATCCTGGCCTCCAAGCGCGTCGCGCTCGTCAGAGGCGCAGACGCGGGTTTTCGGGGCGCGGCGAGGTATTGATCGCCAGCGCGACGACGCCGGTGTCGGCGACGGCCCGACGCGCGGCGCGATGCGGTGCGGTGCGGCGCGCATACCGCCGCGCCGGACCGCAAGAGTGGTTGCCGCTTTTCAGTTGCGAACGCTTTCTCGGAGAGAATCTTATCGCAACTTTTCAAACATCCAAAACACCAAAACGACCAAGTGCCGACGCGGCGTGCTCCTTCTTTCACACCGGCGCGCGCGCGCTTGGAGGACGACCGCGATGTCCACGACGAGCCCGCGCGCGGCGATGGCGTCGAGCGCGAGTTGTTCCGCGACGCGACATACGTCTTTGTTCGGACGACGCGCGGGTGCTTCACAAAGATCTGGCGCCAACGTTTTGGGTGCCCGTCGAGTTGGAGTTGTTTCTTTGCGGACGGGACGCGCGCGGCCGGTTCACCAACCACGCGTCTCGGTGCGGACGTTCGCGCTGGCCAGTGCCGACGGTACCGACTGTCCCCTCAACGCCCCCCGACGCCTGAAGATCTTCAGCGTCAACGACGGTGCGTCTCCAGCCAGGAGACAAACACACGAAAGGCGACGGTCCATTTGAACGTTCAAGCCAGCCTGGCCCGTATCTCTCGTTTTTGGTTTTCGAGGGTCCACAAGACGCGACGACGACGCGCCACCGCGAAGGATGGACGGGAACCTCGCGATCGTGTCCCGGGTCGTGTCGTCGTGGTCGTGTTGGCGCGTCTCGTGAAACGCTCCAGGGAACCCACTGATGTCAAGCACCCACGAAGGGTCATCATGATGAGTCGACGCGTGACTCGACCGTTCCCGCGAGAAATTCAGTGGAACAAAAATTGCCAAGAACGCTGACACCTTTTTTTTCTCTTTTCAGTGTACGAGCTTCAAAACCTCAGCGCATTGAAGTGTTTCATCCAGGACAACGTGCTGCCTGGCGAGGTTTGGCTGTGCACTTTGAACGGCGACTTCCTGTCTCCGTCGTTGCTTTCGTCGCTTGATTTAGGCGCAGCCGCGGTGAGCGCGATGAACGCGATTCCGGTCACGCACGCGTGTCTCGGGAACCACGAGGTGCGTACTTCCCACTGAACACATTCCGCCTGTGCGATTACCCATTCTCGTCCTGCGAAGGGACTATTACGACCAGAAGGGCGCATTCCCTCGGACTGTTACCACGACTGTTTACGTAATACCAATCCCTCATACACGTGGCCGAGAGACTGACACTTTCTTGTTAATCGTGCCAGTTCGACCACTCCATCGAGATTCTCGGCGCGCGGCTTGGCGAGTTGCGTTGCGCGGTGATCAACACGAACGTCTTCGCGTGCCCGGAAGGCGAGGAGAACACGTCGGATGTAGCTACTCGCAAGGCGATTGCCAATGCGTCCGGGGATGGAGTGCCGATTGGAGTTCCGCATCCCGACGTCGACGACGACGCCGCGGGTAAGTTCATGGACCGCCTTCCGCGGTCCATGGTCGTGGAACTCGGGGGGGTGAAAATAGGGCTATTAGGGCTGTGCACCACCTCGACGCCGTTGTCAAGCGCGAAGAAACCCAAAGGCGTGGTGTTCGCGGAGTGCGTGCCCTTAGCGCGAGCCGCGGCGAGGGCGTTGCGAAACGAAGTGGACGCGATAATCGCCCTGACGCACCAGACGCTTCCCGAAGACGCGCGCTTGGCGGAGGACGTTCCCGAGATCGCGGCGATTCTGGGCGGGCACGAGCACACGCCGTTCGCGGGGCGCATGGGCCATGGGGCGAACGGTTTTTCGGCGCAGATCGTAGCGAACGTAGATGCGAACGGCATCAGCACACCGCACACCACGCAATGCGTCAACGCCGAAGCCGGTACGCTGTGCGTCAAGGCTGGTATGGACGCGGAGAACGTGATCGTGGTGACCATTGACGTGCCTTTTGTTTCCGTCCGGGGTACCGACCGCGGCGGCGAGTGCGACGCAACCGCCGCGGCGCAGGCGCTGGCCGCGGTGGCCGCGACGGATGCCAACGCGTCCGCGGTATTTGACGCGGCGAGGAAACACCACGATGAATTCGGACGGGGAGGGCTTTGGAAGTACAAGGAGGAGGATGCGTTTACGGAAACATCTGACAAGGAAGAATCGAACGACGAACCCGAGTGCGGTTTCGTGACGGACGCGACACGCGCGTGTGTCACCGCCTCTTTGAACAACGTGATACCCACACTGCGGGAATCGGAAGTATCTGAAGCGTCAGATGCTGACAAGTACAGTTCGGAAATAGAAAATAACGACGATTCGTTTCCAAAAGCCCCGGGTGCCGAGCTGGGCGGCGAAGTCGCGGTGGTCCGACCTGGTTCCAACGTGCGGGTCGCCGCGCGAATGTTTTCCCTTCGCGGGTACCGCACTTGCCCGGAAATAGACGCGGATATCTGGCACAGAAGTGAGGTGTTGCGGGGACTAAACGCACACACGCTTTCGCTGCACGAGCACGCGGTGAAGCTGGGTTTTACATCCCTGTCCTCGAAAGACTCCAGGAGCGGGCAGTGCACGTTGGGCACGATGTTTGCTACGTACGTGCAGGGGCTTTCCCAAATCCCGACACGCTGTCTGTTCGACCCGAGTACGCCCGACTGTTTGCCGATTGTCCGCCCGTAATCACTCATACAACTCACGGTCCCGACTGACCTTTTTCTTTTACAAACTCGCAGGATTCTTCGCGACGAGTGCCGCGCGGACGTTTGTCTGTACAACAGCGGCGGGATCCGGGGGAACACTTTTTACGGAAGCGACGCGCTGACGTACGGCGATTTAGTCACCGAGGTGCCTTTCGAGAACAACATTATTACGCTTGAGATGATTGGCCACGAGCTCGCGAGCGCGGTTGCGTTTTCTGAGGCGGAGCAGATAAGGAAATCCAGAGAGGGCGGGTCCTGGGGCGGGTACTTGCAGTGGGACGAGGGCGTTTCGGTTTCGCGAAAAAGCGAGACTTGTTTTTCGCTGGACACCGTGAGAGGGCGCGCTTTCGACCCGAACGGCACGTACCGAGTCGTCACCTGGGCTGGGTTGTTAGACGGCGCGGATGACATCCCCGCGTTCCGGGATATTGGCCGGAAAATCTCGAGTGTTTTGTGTGGTAACGCAAGAAGACCTTCCGCGAGTGACACACAAACGCGCTTGGACGAGGCGTTACCTCCGGGTTCGCGTTCTTCGGAAAATTCTTCGCCTTCCGCGTCGCCGTCCGCAATTTCCGGGTCGGACGGCATTCCGTTCAAGATTCTGGTCGTGAAGCACCTGGCGCGCAGAAGGTGGAGCGAGCTTCTTGAGCACGCTTGTTTCACAGACCTGGACAACGACAACGACGGCTTGCTGTTCACAAGAGACGTGACCGCCGCGCTCGTGAAACACACGGAATCGCGGTCCCCGACGCAAGAAGCGGAAGCCATGGTTCGTTGTTTCGACGTGGACGGAGACGGCGCGGTTTCCATAGCGGACGTGAAAGATTTGATGACGCACTTCGACGACCCACGCGAAACTGATCTGTGGCAACGAGTCAACGCGAAGAAAGTGGTGTCGGTAGTGTCATCGAGTAGCGCGGACAAAAGCGGCCGAGGGTCGCCGCGAGTGAAGAAAAACACAAACCCCAAAACCAACAAGAAACAAAAAAGAGGCCAAGAGATGAAAGCGAGGGCCGAGGATGAATGAGGAGTAGTGTCCAAATGTAATCTTAAAGTGTACTTATACTTGTTACGAGTCACGACAGGTTCAATCGCTGTAGCATGATTCACAAGCTGTGTCAACCCTACGCCCCTAGCGCCTGCAGCTGCGCCGTCGCCCTCTTGACCTCGGCGTCAAACGCGAGCTCCTCCCTCGGGATGTACCCGTTACTCCAGTCGCACCCGTTGTGGCACTTGGTGCTTGCGTACTCCGCGTTTTTGCAGAACGTCTCAATCAACCCCGCGGTCTCCGCCCCGAGCACCTCCTCCACGGAAGGCAACGCCCCTCCTCGGTGGTTTTCAAACGAGATGTGTTTGTTCTCCGGGGCGTACCCGCCGGGGAAGCGCGCGTCGTTTTTCCAAAACACGCTCCTGGGCAAACCCGCCCACGCGTTTCTGCGCTCCACGTGGTTAATCGCGCACCGGTTCTGGCACGACGAAACCACGCGTTCGTCCTGGGTCGCGTCCGAATGAGGGTGCCACACGTGCGTGATCATGGTTTTCCCAGCGCCGTTGACGCGCGTGATGTTCATCGGCGTCGCGCCTGACGCGAACAACCGGTCGTAGAAGTTGGTGTCATCCCACCCGTACTGCTGCAGGCGTTCGTCGTAGTAGTTGACGTTTTTCATGGTTTGCTTCGTGGCCATGACGCATCCGTTGATGTGGATCTCGTTATCGTCACGCGCGGCTCTGTAGTCGCCGTACCTGAAGACTTTTTTCGACCCGTCGGTTGATTCGATCGGGTTCAACACAAGCAAACCCCGCGCGATGAAGGTATCGCAATCGACTTTCAAAATAACATCCGTCGTGACCTTTTCGAACCCGAAGTTGTATGCCTTGGAAAGAACCCAGTCCATCTTGTTCCCGCTCGCATCACCCACGCGGTAGAAATCCAGTGGCGTCGCGACGTTCCAGAAGTTCAACACCTGCTGCCACAAGTTCGCGTCGCTTGACCAGTCCACGATGATAACGCGGTCGAAGGACCGTTTGCCCGCGTTGGAATCCGTCGCCGCTGCGGCCCAGCTTTGGATGGCGGTTTGGAACGCGGGGATGCGCTCGTCCACCAACGCGCACGCCGCAACCAGGGTGACCCGCTCCGGTTGCAGCTCCTTGGTAAGCCCGTACGGGTTTTGCCCGAGAAGCGCGTGGAAACCGGCGCCGCCGGGGGCGAAAGAAACGACCTGCCCTACCTGAAACACCACGACCACGCAGGCGCACGCGCAAACCGCGCCCAGTAAGATCCACCGACCCAGGGGAAACCCAGAGACGGCGGGCACCGGGCGCGTCGCCAGTAACAAAGGTGCCCCCTCGTCGGGCCGGGTGGGAGACATGTTCCGTAACGGTCGCCGAAACGGAACGATCGCCGCGCGTTACGCGCGCGGGAAGGTGTGCGACGCCGTGTCGAACGCACCGGTTAATGGGGTTACAAACTACGTCTGTAGTACGAGACGAGTCCACATTTCTCTTATTCGTGTGGCCGACCGGCGCGTACCGGTCAACCAAATGATTCACCTAGGGTGTAACCCGCGGTGAAGAATCAGGCTTGACCGGGAAAAGGCGGTGAAGATATTTGCAGAGTTAAAATAAATCATTCTCCGAAGGAATTTTTGGGGACGCTCTACTTGTACGTGTCCCCAGAAGCCTACCAGCCCATGCCAAGAGCGCTGCCGGCGAGGGTCCCTATTCCACGAGGGTGGGCTCGGTCCTCGGTGGGTTGATACAAATCATGGGTCAATTAAGAAATTATATTTACACTAAAGGCTCCCCTGGGCCTACGTCCCCTGTTTATCAAGCCCTTTAGTTCTTCGCGTGGTAGTCCTTAACAAAGTCAAGCAGCGCGTACAGCTCGTAAAGCGCGGTTTCCGGCATCTGGTGAATCCCGTCTCGTCGCAGGGCGGTTTCGGGGTGCAGGCCGCGGTTTTGAAACGCGCGCGCGAAGTCAAAAACGGGGACGTTTTTTTCGGCCGCCACCTTCTTCGCCGCTGATACGAATAACCGAAAGTGTCAGTCTTTCGGGCCATGTGTATGAGTAAACAGTCAGAGTTAACAGTCCCTTCTTGTACGAGTATGGGCAGAGGTAACAGTCCCTTCTGGTACGAGTATGGGCGACGGTGTGTCAGGATTTGGGAAACGCGCAACACCTACCTTCGTTGTTCCGCAAACAGTGCCACGCGTTTTCGTCCCCGCACTGGTACAGGGTTTTCAGCATCAAAGTGGTGTTTTCCGTGGGCAGCTGGCTCTTTTGAATCGCCTCCCGTGTCCGGTCAACGATCGTGCCGTAGTACCGCTCCACCTTGTCCGTCGTCTCTAGGCCCATCCAGACGTTGACGTCGATCACGACGACTGTTTTTTTGTGTCTCTGTGTTTGCGCCCGGACGTGCTTCGCGAATTGATTCACGGCGGCGTCCGCCCTCTCGCCAAACGGGGTGGGTAAATCGCGGGCGTGCTGGTACTCACAAGGCACCTCCGGGGTGTCCTTGAACGAGGACGCGACGTGCACGAACCCCAACCCCCCCAGCTCGCCGGTTGTGGCGTCCTTCGTGGCGCACCACCCGCCCGTCATCGCTTCCAACATCGTCATGCAACACGAACCGCCCACCAGTGAACTACCGCCGACGTCGCAGCACGAATCGCTCACCGCTAACGGGCTCGGTCCCGGTCGTAGCGGCCTTAAATTGCGGGGCGTATCATACACCGTGGGCATCCCGTCCTCCCTGAAACAAGACGCGCCGTGCGGATCCACCAGCGGGTCAACCAGCGCGCGGCACCCGTGCTGCACCGCCATCTTGCTGGTGCTGTCGCCGATGAAAAAAATGTTCGTCCGAAGAAGCGATTCGGCGATGGCCCTTCCCGTCGCCGCCGCGACCCCTTCTTTAATTGCAATGCACCCGCAGTACTCCCCGAACGGCCCGCACTGGTTGTGCCGCATATCAGCCGGGCACCCCGGGGCGAAGCTGGAGAACTCGTTCTGCACGAACCCCGAGGCCGACCCGACCGAAACGCGTCCGAGTGGTTCAGATCCGAGTGCTGCGGGTTGGGTGTTGCCCCCGTGAAACACCGCGGCGAGTCCCGCCACCGCGAGCAAAGCGCACACGCACGCCGCCGCATTGAGCGTGCGCCACGCACGCAATGAACCGGGCTCGCGACCTGTCCCGGAGGACACCAGCAGCGGCGCCGACTCCTCGCGCATCGCGCGCTTGAGTGTAGAACGCCGTTTCATTTTTAGGAGCCTTTCTCCCCTTTCACGCGGCGCATTCAACAAAGCAGTGTGCCATTTGTGTCGGTGAAACTTGATACTGGATTGGTTTGGGAGGAGGGTGAGATTTTCGCAAGCGATGAAGAAACGAGCTTGACCGGTGTCGTTGTTTGTCAACACCCTGGCGTGACTGACCTGCATACGAATACTGCGTTTAACGTTGGCAACACGACGTGCCCCCACTGTGTGCGCGCGCAGGGTGTTCGGGACACGCCGCGCGTGCTGACGTTCGTTTCCACGGAACCTGCGTCCGCGTTTCGGCATGGCCGGCGATGGCGAGCGCCAGCAGTTGCTGACGCGGACGGCGAAGGACACGGCGGGGGCCAACGGCGGGGCCATCGCGGGGCGTCCCAAATCTTCTTCGCAAGCGCTCAAGGGTGCGTGTCTACTACCCTACGCAGGGCCTTCCGTACGCGCGATGCAAACGAACGCGCGGACGACGCGCGATCGCGTGTCGCAGATGACACGCGATCGTTCGACTCGCGCGACCGGGACGTTCTCGCCCGGAACACCCGCGCCTCCCCCGCCGCCCGTCCCCCAGGGAGAGACGACCCCATTGTCGTCAAAGCTACGAAGTAGTAGGGGAGGAGACGCGTTCGACAGTTTCGGCCGACATTGTTTTCGCACAGCACGAATCCAATCGCCCGTCTGACGCGGCGGACGGAACACGAAAACGGACACCAACCTCGCCCCTGACTCCTTTTCGATTTCCCACCACCGCCGCACACAGGTCTCACGCTGTGCGCCGTGACCGTACTCGCCGTGGCCGCGGCGGTGCGCATACACAAGCCTGACGTGTTTTCTGGAATTGTCCATGGCGGGTTCGCCATTGGCGTTCCGATGCATGCCGCGACGGCGAAACTGGGCGCCGCCCCCGGCGCGTTCCACTTCGGCGGCGCGTCCACTACGTCGAAGGGCGAAGAGGGCATCGCGGTGCTTGGGACGCAGCCATCCGTGGAGTTGACGTCCTGGGACCCGAAACACATCGGTACGTTACGGTTCAACCCTTGTAAAACGGACAACGCCGCTTACGAGAAAAACGAGTGGAGCGTGGCGAACGTGGGGTCGTCGTGCAAGGTGGACGCGGCGCAGTGCGCATTCTGCGCCTGGGTGCTACAGTTCGACAGCGAGTACCGGGTGAACGACATCGTGACGTGTCTCGGGCCCACGTACAAACAAGCTGCGGAGGCGGTGGTGCACGACCCGAACTTCAAAGGCACGGTTTTGGAACGTCTGCTCAGCGCGAAGGTACGGCCTTGGTCCTTTCCCAAATCCCGGACGACTGTGTTCCCATACAAGACTGACACTTTCTTGTATTGGTATCAGGGCAAGAAACCGGACGGGACAATAAACTGGTATCCGAACCACTTCAACGAAGCCGTGGATAACTTCAAGTGGATGGTCACCGCGATTGCGCAAGAGACGTGTAACGTACCCGACCACAGCACGCTTATCGTGCACATCCGCGCGGGGGACAACCTAAACGACGAGTTCAAAAACATACCGCACATTGCGGACGCGATCACGCAGATGCAGCAGTACCTGGTAAACAGGCCGTACATCACCAGGGTTGAGCTGTCAAGCGTGCTGCACTTCGGTGTCCCTGCTCCGGATTCCCGGTTCACGTACAACGACGGCGTAGGGAACGCTTACATGATGAGCGACGACGCGCTTGCGAAGAACGGGTTGATTCTCGGGCACATCTACGAAGCCGCGAAAGCCACCGGGCGGGACGTGTGGTTCTCGTCCACGAACGACCCGGATGACGACATGTGTCGGTACGCGAAGGCGTGTCACTTTCTGTCCGCGTCGCTTTCGAAGGAGGAGATGGTCACCGAAGGGCCCATGGAACAAAGGCTGAGCTTCTCCGAGCTCGTCCGGGACCTGCACGTGCACCTCGGCACGTGCGACGCGCACGACAAAGCGGAGTGGGGTGTGTCGTACACCGCTTCCTCTGCGGAGGTTGGGGAGGCGGAAAGGGATGCGGTGGCACACGACGCGGACGAAGAAGCGGTGGCACACACAAAATCGGAACCCGTCGCGTCCGCGAATGACATCTTGTCGCGGCTTGTGGGGAGAAACGCGAAGATTCACTGGCGAACGTAAGGGTTTCGGTAAGCGGCGTCGTGTGACGAATAGGGAAGTACTTCCAAAAAGTAGAAGGTGCTTTATCAACAACGATGCTTATCAACAACCTCGTCGTGGCGTGTCTTGTGATCCCCTGTGACCGTCTCGCTCTTTGACCCTGGACTTCTTCGTCGCCTAAAAATGTAACGCTATTCGGCATTGATAACGCGTTTCGCAAATCTCGCGAAAACGCCCCCCAACTCTCGTGTCACATCCCTCCGCGCAGCCATGGCTTCCGTCGTCGCCGCCGCCGCCGCGGTCACCAAGGCCGCGAAGCGAACCATCACCATCGACGTGGTTTCCGATATCGTCTGACCGTGGTGCTACGTCGGCCAGCGCAACCTAAGCAAAGCGTTGGCCTCCGTGAAACCGCGGGCGTCGGCCAAGGACGTCGTCTTCACGCAAACGTGGAGGCCGTTCTACTTGATGCCCCCCTCGGTGTGGAGCAAAGGCGTTGCGTCTGGCGACTTTCCCGAAGACGCGGAAACGAAAGGCATCGAGAAGCTTGCGTATTACATCTCAAAATTCGGCGCGAACGCGCTGCCTCCCATGCTTGAACGGCTTGATGTGGCGTTCAAGCGAGTCGGGGTTGATGACTTTTCCATGGGCGGCAACACCGGCCCTACCAGGGACGGCCACCGCCTCGCGACGTACGCGGAAACCGAGTCCCTTGAAAAGCAAGACGCGTTCATGACGGAGATGTTCAAGGCGTACTTCTGCGAAGAAAAGGCGCCGTGTGACAAGGAGGTGTTACAGCTCGCGGCGGACAACGCGGGACTTGACAGGACGAAAACTCTGGAGATATTACAAGTTCCGACGTTGTGGCTGGGCGAAACAACCGAGTCGCTTGAGCGGTACGGCCGCGGGGTGTCGGGGGTACCGTACTTCATCGTGAGCGACGGCAAAAAAAAAGTAAGCGTGTCAGGCGCGCAGCCCCCCGAGGCGTTTCTAGAGATCTTCGAGGACTTCGGAATCGACGAGTAAACCGAGACGGGGGCGCGGCGCGACTGCGAATTTAAAGCAGAGACGAGCTCTTTTCTAAAATTCTTTACGAGGAAAACCGCGCCGCCCGGTTTCATGACGACTTCGACGCGAAAGCACCGGCTGCGTCGAAATCCGAAACGCACCGCGCGTTCGGTTTCCGAACCAAAAAGAGAAAGAGTTCCGTGGGCTACTGAATATTTTAAAACCACTACCGTACCAAACGCGGATACAACCCCTAATACGCGCCCGCGCTCGCCGCGCTAGCATCAGACCCAGTACCAGTACCACCAGTACTACTATCACTACCAACACCAGCTTCATCTTCCGAACTATTCGCCGGCCGGACAATCCCAGACACGCTGTTAGTCTCCACCGCCATCGCAGCCTCAACCACCGCCGCCGGCCTGACGTAAACCGCCTGCGGAAGGTTCTGCGTGGCGAACGGCGCGTACTCGGGGATTTGCGCGAACTCCGTTTCGGGGGTGTACGCTACGCACGCGGAGCCGCCGGTTTCCACGGAACACGCGTAGACATCGGGATGCGGCACTATTGTGTCTCCTCCTTCCGCGTTTCCAGTGGTCACCGTGTTCGGAACACCCGTCCCGTACTCGTTGTTCCAGAACCGCCAGCCCCCCACCGAAAACACGGCGCCGCCCGCGACCGCCGCGGCGTTGCCGTCGAACTTCGAGTTTTGGATCCGACCCGGCTGCTGTTTTTGTAAACGAAAAGGGTCAATCTCGTATATCGCGTGTATTAGACGATGTATGGACAACAGTCACCGTAATCGGTCTGAACAGTCACCAGCGTTAGAGGTAAAACAGGGAGGTGGGATTTGGGAAAGCCTGACATACGTACCTGGACGTTTGGGGTGTTTTTTACCGTCTCCGTTGGATTTAAGTCCGCCTGCGCAGCGAAAACCGCGCCGCCGCTCCCGCCAAGCGCGACGTTGTTCGAAAACAAACACCCGCCCACCAGTCCGCCCCAGTTCAGGGAAACCGCGCCGGCGTTTTTCGCGACGTTCCCAACGAAGATTGAATCGTGAAAAATTATCCGCCCGCCGACCGCGGCCACAGCGCCGCCCGACCCAAAGTCCGCGCTGTTGCCTTGAAACAAACAGTCGTCGAAGATGACGAACCCCAGGCCTGACGTCCGCGCGTACACCGCGCCGCCGTCGCCGTGCGGTGCTGAGTTTGCAAGAAAAACACACTTGGAAAAAGTCACGTTGTGCGGCACGCCCGCCTGTGCTTGTAAACAGAAAGTGTCAGTCTTTCGTAATGTTCGTAACTTGTATGAGCAAACATTCAGAGAGTTAGATTATAATCAGTGCACTTGTTACTAGTAGTGCACGCAACCAGGGGCTGTAAACAGTCGGCGGGATTCGGTGAACTGCAATACGTACCGTGACGGAATCCGCCGCGGTCGTGCCCGCGACCGCCGCGCGCGCCGCCAAAAGCTCGGCTTCCGTTCGCGACCGGTCGTCGTTCACCACGAACACGGCGCCTCCGTATGAGGGGGTGGTGCCATCGCCGTTGGTAACACCCGGAACGTTCGGTTTTGGTGTTACGACCCGGTTTGGGTTGAGCGACCGCGCGCCCCGAAACGACCCGCCATCGAAAACCACTTTGTCGAATGTCGCCGCCCCGCCCGGGCGCACGTTTATGAACCCGCCCAGCCGTCCCCCTCCGTTTTTCAGGGTCAGGCCAGACATAACGACGCCCCCCCCGTCCGTCAGCACCAGGAACGTTTTCTGACCGCAGTCGATGATGCATTCGGTAGTTGCGGGGGTCGCGGCGGCGGGCGCGGTATCCCCGGTCCTAACTTCCTCCGCCGCATCCTCCTCCGCCTCTTCGTCCCGACCGTTTCGGGTAGCACACCCCGGGTCCGCCACAATCACCACGTCCCTGCGTACCGGGTACCCCTCATCAGGCCAGCGCCAGTTGTGTAAGTCAGGCAGGGTAAACCCGTTTGTCACAAACACCGTCTTGACGTCCCGGTTTTCCAGCGCCGCGAATAACGCAAACGCGGTGCCCACGGAGACGGACTCGCCCGCCTCGCCGGTGGCCTCGCCCGTCTCGGCGTCGACCAGTGGAACGTACGACGCTTTGTCCCACCGCGTCGCGTCGTACCACTCCGTGGGGGTCAGCCCGCCGGAGGGGAACGGCACGGCGCACGTCTCGAACACCTGGGAAACACACGGCCAGCCCGCGGCGGCTTGTATCGTGGGCACCAGGTCCATCTGCGCGCGCGCGAAGATGTTGTTTCCAGCAGATGGGCACAGGGCGGCACACACCACGAGCGCCGCAACAGCAACACCGCGCCGCGGGTTCGCCGGGCGCGACATCGCGACCCTCGGCCGGTCCGCGTCCCGTCCCATCGCACGCGCCTTGCGTTGTGTCGGTGTGTCACTGACACACCTCAAGCAGGTTCCGTTTCCCATGTTTTGGAAAGCGCTCGCGTGCGCGACCTTGCACCGTTGATTCCGCTTTCGCGTCTTCCGACGATTCGAGTTCTAAGAGTTCGTCACAACAAGGCGTCCGTGTCGGCGTGGCGTCACAACTCACGGCGCGCGATGGCGTCCTCGGTGTCCATGCACGAGTGTGCGCCTTCGCCTGCGGGTGTTTCGCCGATGGAGCTCAACACCGGAATGCGGTGTTCCTACCGAGGCCGAGTGTGTCCTCGATGGCGGAGGCGGCACGAAATCTCGGATCGACCGATCGGGGCCGCTACAAACAAACCCAATCATCCGCTTCGTTTGGATTCGCCCGAAGAGGGCGGCACGCCTTTTGCGTTTGTGTCTCAAACCAAGGATGGCATCGCGGTGTGGTCGCGTGTCGGTGACGACCCTTCTTGTCAGGTCAAGGAAATCTGCGCCGAGGCGATTTTCGAAGGCGTATCGATGAAACAGTTTTGGCGCGCGCTGGGCGACGTCGAGCGGTACGCCGAATTCGTGCCCTTCGTGAAGAAGAGTTTCGTGCTGAAACGGGAACTCGGGGTGACGCCTCGGAGTCACACGACTGGGGGCACGACACGCCACTACGGCGAGAACACGCAACACACGATCGATCACGTTGATTCAAAAACACAAACCGAGCAAGTCGACTTCGTGTGGGCGTACAACCTCGTGAAGCCCCCCGCGGTGTCGCGGCGAGACTTTTGTATCAAAATCACGACGCCGAGTTTCGTGGATTTCGCCACGGCGAAAGAAGTCACGTCGAGCTGGGAGATTGACGTTCTCCAAGCCCCTGCCGTGGATCCGAACATCGTGCGCGTCGTGACCAACCGCGGGTCGTGGACCGTACAAACCTTGCACCGCGAAGAGCACCTCCGCGAAGAGCCAAACAGCGTGAAGGTTACGTACACGCTGCTCACGGATCCGGGCGCGTCGCTTCCGAGCTGGGTAATAAACACCGCGAACAAAAACGCAGTGCCTGACGTGCTGAGAGCGTTCCACGCGCGAGCGGTGAGTGGGATTTATGACGACGACGACGACGACGACGACGGCGACGACGGGGGGGGGGGGAAATGGAGTGCGTCGTTGTGGGCGGGGATAAAGAAACAAACGAAGGCGGTCCGACTGTCCGCGGTGGATTTTTCCTCGAAACCGAAGTGACGGCGACGGAGCTACTCATCTTCTACTCACGGAGTAACAAAAAAGCGCGTCATCACTCCAAGCCGCCCTGGTGTCCGTCCGTGACTCCACGCACCACGAACCTCCCTCGAATCGGGGTTCTGGTGTGAAAATTCCGCGCGCATCAGGGTTCGGGGTGTCGGGAAGCGGTCGAGCAGCAGTTTTATCTGCGCGCGTCGCGCCCGGTGCGACTGACTGTAAAAGCAACTGTCGTACGAGTACGGAGACGCTTTCGTGAAGACCACTTCTTCGTTTCCGGATTTTGCCGACTCCCTGGACTGTGGAAAATAAAATGTCGTGCCTCCATACCTTCTTTCCTGGTTTCCTTTCTTTCTTTCTTTCTGCGACAAATGCGGAAACGACGACGCGATTGCTTGCGCATCACTTCCGGTACGCACGCGCGGGTACCGGGATCGGAAACGCCAAACCGATGTCGTGCAAAACCGCGGTCGCGGTGTGCGAACACGTGGTGTGCGACTCCGGGGACATCACGGGCGTGGACGCGGCGACCGGGACTTGTCACAAGTGCGGTGGGTCGCTGTCCCGTGGAAACCCCGCGCTCGCGACGCTTTGTGGCACCTGCGGCACCCGGTTCCACGCTTCGGACTGCGGTAACCGGCTGGAAGAAGCGGGGTACCCGAACATGGGGCATCTGTGTCCCAAGGTACGACAAGACACGACACGACACGAACGACGGGTCACCGAAAACCGTAGGGCCTTTGCAAAGACACCACGTCGCGCAGGAAAGGGCGATTTACGACAACACCCCGGGTGGGACGCTTGCTTCTTTTTCAAGGAGATTCCGCGCGTGTTGAACAGCACGCGCGGCCGTCACGCGTCTCCCTGGCGTGTTCAATAGTGACCCGGGTGGTGTGAAAAGCATCTTGAGATGCGCGCAAACCCGACGCGGGCGTCACCGGGGCAAACACCCGAGCGTAGTCCACGCACGACCCCGTGGGGGAACGGACCCCGCTCGCGTCGGTCATCCTGGATTCTCGTGAGCCCGTCTCGACATCGCAGATTGGCTCGTCAGATTTCAGAGAGACGCGGATTTTATTTCCCTCTGTTTTTTTTTGGGAAGCCGCGTTTTTTTGACACTGACTTGGTTGACTGACCTTGCCTCTCTCCCTTCCCTTGCCTCTCTCTCTCTCCCTTCCCTTGCCTCTCTCCCTCTCCCTCTCTCCCTTCCCTTGCCTCTCTCTCTCTCCCTTCCCTTCCCCTCTCTCTCTCCCTTCCCTTGCCTCTCTCTCTCTCCCTTCCCTTCCCCTCTCTCTCTCCCTTCCCTTGCCTCGCTTTCCCACCCCAGTGCCACGGCATGTGCGCGTGCAACGGCGGCGCGTGCCACTGCCACGCCACGGACGTCCGGAAGATGCGGAAAGTCAAAGCGGCGCTTCGGCGCGTGGCGAACGCGCGGAAAGCGCACGCGGCGTCGGCGCCTGCGAAGAAGGAGACGGGCTTATTAATAAGCGAAAAGAAACTCGATAAAGGATTTCGGAAAAAGGATCCGACTCCGAACACGTTCAAAACGAACATCAGCGCGTTCGACGCGAAGATGCGCGGCGCGCGCGCGCCGATTGCGGCGCACGGGTTCCCCGGCGTGGCCGTCGCGCTGCGCGGCCGGGCGTCACGCGAAACGTCCTTCACCGAGAACGACACGCTTTCAGCAGAGTCGCTTTCGGAATCGCACGAGCGCGAGCGCTGCGGCGACGGCGGCGACCGACCCCCCGTTCCAGCTTCTTCCACCGAAGGCACCGGGTCGGAGTTCGAGCTGGACCCTACTGGGTTCGAGTTCCCCGGCCAGCAATTTGACACAGACACAACTTATTTCACGCACGAAGAGGAAACCATGTTCATTGACGTGTTGATGCAGAACGAGCGTTTGATGGCGCAAAACGAGACCCTTCGGGACGAGGTTTTCAAAGGCTCCGCGGAGTCGAACTTCGGCGAGGCTGGGTCGGGTAACGAAAACGTTCCCCTTCTGAACATAGAGATGATGGCTGACGGGTTCGTGAACCGCCCTGAAATGCACGGCGCGGAGCTGGTGGCGCGCGCGGAAGATTTGTTGCACAGCGCCTGGGTCGACACTTTACGGATTCAAGAGACTGTCTATCCGGCCACGAAGCGTTTGCGCCGGTCACGCGCGGACGCGGCGGCGGACCAAATGGAATTACAAAACAACCCGGTCCCCGCCGGGGTGTGCGAAACGGTTTTGCCCGCGCACGCGAACCGGCGTCGGCGTTTCGGGTACGCTTTCCGCCTGGTGTGCTTCCTCTTCACCGTCGGGTTCGTGATTTTGGGTTTTTCCAAGCTCTGGACAGAGTCCGGCCCGACGCTTTGCGACGCCAAAGACGGCGACGACAAACGGAGCATGTGGAGCATCCCGGTTATGCTAGTCAGACTGATGGGTGTCACTACGTGGAGCGTGTCGTGCGGCATGAAGCGCAGCAGCCTGGGTTTCGCGTGGTTAACCTTCGCCATCATGTGGCACGCCTTGTGCTTACAAGCCTGGCTCGGGTTTCGGTTCGCCAGAGCTTACCTGTTGATGTACCGCCTGGAACGACGGCACGCCGCCGCGGCAACGCGAAGCACTTTGGACGCCAAGCGCGAGGCGCTGCGGGGATCGAAGCTTTCGCGGCTGATTCCTTCCGGTTCTTTGCGGGAAGGAAAGACGGAAGGGACGGAACTTTCCTTTAAAAAAACCGGCAACGCGCCGGGAAGCCGGGAAACGAGCGCCGTCGTCGCGGGGTTGTGGTCCACGGCGCAACCGTGGGGACGCAGGGTAAGCGACGGCGGCTCGGTAACGGACAGCGAGGGGTCCTTCACGGACAGCGCGCTTGGAGAACACAACGTGTGAGTGTTCTGGCACGTGAGCGGAATGCTATTTTTAGTCGTGTAGGTGCGAGCGGGTCAAATGTTTGCGTAGACGGGAAACGAGCCCAACGTTTGAAAAGTAATCTTTTTGTTTTGTTTTGTACGAGTCCAACGTTTGAATTGAAAAGCGCGCATCACGTGGGGGGGCTTTGCGTGGTTACACGGTAGAACCTCTCAACTCACACCACCGAACCTCTTCCGAACTCAAGCCTCGCCCGCTTTGGCTTTCGTGGCTTTGGCCATCGTGGGGGAGGCCCGGGAGATCGCGTCCGTCATGTAGAAGTTCTTCACGCTGGACGCCAGTTTGGAAACGACGTCGGTTTTTGCGGCGGTGGCTTTGACGTGCGCGTACGTCGCGCCTGAATCAAAAGAAAGAAAGTGTCAGTCTCGTATGGGCAATTAGTCGGCGGAATGTGGTGATTGGGAATACTTACCGTTGAGCCACATCGCGGGTTCCACGTCGTCCACCCTGGCGAAGTGCGGTGCGATTTCCTCCAGCCTTCGGCGCACGCCAGCCAGGTCGTCGTACGGCAATGACACACCGCACATCTCGGAAAGCGCGCGGATGATTTTCCAATCCTCCTGTGCCTGGCCGTGCGGCGCCACCGCGGGCATCGCGCGTTGTGCGCGTCCCTCCGTGTTGACGTACGTACCGGGTTTCTCCGTGTACGCCGCGCCGGGAAGCACCACGTCCGCTTTTGCCGCGCCCACGTCGCCGTGGTGGCCTTGGTACACCACGAACGCGCCAGGCGTTGTCTCGAAATCCTCCGCGCCGAGGGAGTACACGAAGCACGGTTCCTTCGCCTCTGCCGCGCCACTCGCGCCCGCGGCGGTGCTCGGCACGAACCCCAAATCCAGCGCCGCGACCGTGCCTCCCGCGTCGTGCAACACGTTGAACCCGTTCCAATCACCAGCCACCACCCCGGTGGCGTCGCACAAACGGTGAATCTGCTGCATCAGCCATTCCCGGTCCGGCCGGCGCAGAAGCGACGCGCCGACGATTATCAACGGCCGCTGTGCTTTTTTCATCTTCTCGCAAAACGCGTGGACCCCGCTCGCCAACGACTCGATCGTCGCCGCGCTCATCCCTAGCGATTCCACCGGGAAGGTCAGGTCGCTGTGCGGCCCGATGGACGCGACGTGTGTTCCGCCCGCGACGTTGGCTCGCCTTAGGCGCGCGTTCAAAACAGGCGCTTCGATCCGCGGGTCGCTGCCGATCAACAACACCAAGTCGGAATCCTCCACGCCAACAAGGTTGCTGTTGAAAAGGTAACTGGAGCGCGAATCCGCGCTCACGCCTTTTTGTGAAAAAGAAAAAGGTCAGTCTTGTAAGGCCGCGTGGGCTGAGTAAACAGTCACCCGTAATCGGGCCTCCACAGTGCGGTCGGATTTGGGAAAGCCCACTCCGGACGTACCTTCCACGCCCTCCGCCACCAAGTTCCCCGCGTTCAAGCGGGAGAAAAAATCCTTCAGCGCGACCACGGACTCGGCGTCGCAAAGCTTGCCCGCGACCGCTTGCATCGAGCTGGGGGGGGTGGACGCGATCTTCGCCGCGACGGCTTCCAGGGCTTGCTCCTGTGTGGAGGTACGTGGTACGTTTTGTGGAAAATTCGTCAGACACGAGTAACGACAACGAAACGACGCCGTCGAATAGAAAGGGAATGGAGGCGCCAAAAACAACGCTAAGCGCCGATCGCCGCGCGCGTCCTGTCCGCGCTTCAGGATCGGAGAACTTTGAAGACTGATTGGGAAGCGTTTGGTTTCGTCACAGAAGGTCGGCGACGTTCCTATCGTCACTTCCTGAAGCGTGGGTGGGTGGGCGGCGGGCGGCGGGCTGTTGTTGTTTTGGAACCTTTTTGGCCTTCTGAGAAGGACGAAAACAAAAACCAAAAGAAACGTACCCAAGTCGCCGGTTTCAGTTTCCCGTCGTGTTTGTCCTTGACCATCGGCGTGTCCAACCGCTGTCGCTTCAAGCCGTCGTACGAAAACCGCGCTTTGTCCGAGATCCACTCCTCGTTGACCTCTTCGTGCAGCCGCGGTACGACCCGCATCACTTCCGTGCCCCGCGTATCAACCCGGATGTTCGACCCCAACCCGTCCGTCACGTCGATGCTTTCCGCGAACTTCAGCTCCCACGCCCGAGCCGTAAACGCGAACGGCTTTGACGTCAGCGCCCCGACCGGGCACAAATCAATCACGTTGCCACTCAACTCGCTTGTCAATAACTTACTCACGTACGTGCCGATCTCCGCCATCCCCCCGCGGCCGGTCACACCGAGGTCCTGCACACCCGCGACCTCCGTGGCGAACCGCACGCACCGCGTGCAGTGGATGCACCGGGTCATCACGGTTTTCACCAGCGGCCCCAGCTCCTTATCCTCCACCGCTCTTTTATATTCAGTGAACCGGCTCCGGTCGCTTCCGTAAATCAGGGACTGGTCCTGGAGCTCGCACTCGCCACCTTGGTCGCAGATCGGGCAATCCAGGGGGTGGTTTATAAGCAGAAACTCCATCACGCCCTCCCGCGCTTTCTTGACAAGCGGCGTTGTTGTTTTGATGTTCATGTTCGGCATCACGGGCATCGCGCACGACGCGACCGGCTTCGGGGACTTCTCAACCTCCACCAAACACATCCGGCAGTTACCCGCGATGGAAAGGCGCTGCGATGGGTAAAACGAGCCGTGTCAGTCTCGAGTCTTCCTTTTAATGACGGCCGTGGACGTAACGTAGGAGCGGTAAACAGTGTCAGGATTTGGGAAACGCCCAACACGTACCTGGTGGTAACAGAACCTAGGCACGTCCACGCCCGCTTGTTCGCACGCCTGAAGCACGGTCACGCCTTTCGGGACGTGCGTTTCTTTTCCATCCACGAACACGGTCACGGTGTCACTGTAGCTGCGGCGCGTGTCGAGGTTCTGTTTGCACGGGTTTGCGTAGGTGTGTGTGTGTGTAGGGAGGGTGTGGGAAGGGATTGCGGGTGGATGGTTAGTCGCGAGCGAGATGCGCAATTCCAAAATGGCCAAAAAAGTTGCCAAAAAACTACTCCCTCAACTCTTCAGACTGTTTGCTCGTACGGTACGAAAAACCATTCCGCGAACCCTAGGGTGCGTTTGGGTCGCCGCGCGTGGCGCGATCGGTGGCTTGGGGTCGTGGCTTTCGAAAGCTATGCGACACGTCGGGTGGCACTCGTGGTCGCGACAAAGCGCGAACTAGTGCGCCTTGGCGTGGCCGCCTCAGCCAGCACCTTCCCGCGGACGAAAACGAACCCTCTACGGACGGGCCCCGAGCGCCCGAAAATGGCGATGAGAGGGAAGGGCGGGTACGCGAAAGGACGCACCCCGACGACGCGCGCTCGCAAAGCGACGCTCGCGCGCTGCAGCGCGCTGCGCGAGCGAAGGAGCGAAGCCATCGTTGGCAACCTCGGTCTCCGACTGAGCACGCGCGCTCCGAGATGACGACCGCGTTGGGGGAGCAACGTCGCTTGCGTGCAAGAAAAATATCCACCTGGATTTCTCCGTCCTTTCCTCGCGCTTCTCATGTTCCTCCCAACGTCCCAGAGAAACGGAAAACTCTTGCAAGTCCGCGAGGCGCGTCTCCGCGGCGTGTGCCCGCCTTGTTTCCCCCGCCCCGCGGCCGCGTGTGTTCCCATGATTCTGGACGAGTTCCAGTTCCTCACGAAACTCGGGGAAGGCGCGTTCGCGACGGTGTGGGCGGCGAGAAAGGTGGGCGGGGTTGATGGGGATGGGGATGGGAAAAGCAGCCACAGTAACAACACCTCGTCCAACTCATCATCGTCGTCGGAAAAACTGTACGCGGTGAAGCACCTGAAGCAAGCGGTGGACCCCACGACGGGCGAGGACACGTTGAGCACGCCCGAGTTCCGCAGCTTAAGGGCTATTCCGCGGCACGTCCACGTACTGCGGCCGGTACAGGTGGCCCGGGAGAACGGCCAGGTGTTTCTTGTCACGGAGTGGTGCGACACGGATCTGCTGAAAGTGTTGGACGGCGCCAAGGCAAACGGCGCACGCGGTTTGCCCGAACAAACAGTCCGAAGCGCGCTGTTTGGGCTGCTAAGCGCGTTGGCGCACACGCACGCAAACGGCTGGTCCCATCGGGACGTGAAACCCGAGAACATCTTGATTCAAAATGGAAACGTCAAGCTCGCGGATTTCGGCGAAGCGAGCGAGTTGAGTTCGCTCTCCAACCGCGCCACGTACGTCGGCACGCGGTGGTACCGGGCGCCGGAGCAGTTTCTGGCGCCCGGTCCGACCACCCAACAGTCGGGTAATTGCGTAAACGCAACGGGGGCGTGCGATGTGTGGGCCGCGGGGTGCGTGATGGGTGAGTGTTTGACAGGAAGGGCGCTTTTTCGGGGAACAGGCGGTGGCGATATGTTGCGGAAAATAGCCGAGACGGTTGGGGGGGACGGGTTTGGGGAAATCGCTGACTGCGAATCTGTGCAACTGTTGTGGCACAAAGCCAGTGGGGGACACGTCCCAACCGGCAAAGGGCGATTCGGGGAGACTTTTGGGAGTGGGCGCAGCCCTACGTGCCTGTCCCTGCTCCGCGAGCTTTTAAACATAGACCCGTCGAGACGCATCTCCGCGGGCGACGCGCTTCGGCACGCGTTTTTTTCGGGAAACCACGAAGACGCCGGGGTTTTCGTTCCAAAAGCGAGCACCGGGTTCACGCGAACGTCGGGTACGAGTACTTCGGCTACGGGTACTACCGGTACTACTATTACGGGTACAACTAGCACCGGTAACAACATACCCACCGTCCTCGCCGCGGGTACGACGTTAATCACCAAAACAAGCGGTACCGGTGCCGCCGCTTCCGCCCGCGCGGCGGACGCGCTTCGCCGGCGACGCGCCGCTGCGGACGACTCCTCCTCCAGCGACGACGAGTTTGCGTTTGACGAATCGATCCAAATTGTAAAAGCGCCGACGCAATCTGCCAGTGCTTTGGACCGCGGAACGGAAAACTCGATGATGACCCGTACCCATTCAAACCCGGCTGCCACTACTTCGTCGTCTCGGTTATCAATCCCGCGCGAGCCCACACCCGAGGCGCTGGCGGCGATGCGGGAGATTCGCGCGCTTGCGGCGGCGGGAACGGAGGGCGTTTTCGCGGACACAAAAGCACCTAGCGGAGCCGTGGTTGATGAGTTAATGACTCAAGGACAACAATCCGTCCCAATCGTCGCGGCGCCGATCACAAAAAACTGTCGCGACCCGTTTGTGACGAAAAAGGAAACGACCGTCGCGCGCGTCACTACGCAAGTGCGCGTCGCGCGACTGGCGGATTCCTCGGACAGCGACGACGACGAGTTCAGAGACGCGCCGCGAAGGCCGGAGGGGGGGGGGGGGGGGGGGCGAGGGCGGGGAGACGCTTGCTAGGATAGCGTAGGAGTTGAAAAAGAAAGTTACTAAATAACGCTCGTTTCTGACGGATAACGAAAATTGATGCGAAGAACAGGGTTTAGGTCATCGTGCGTGCCTTCGCGCACCACACCGCTCTGCGCCATGCACGCCGCACTCCTACGCCCTGCCGGGTGTTTCGCCCCGGCCGTTTGTGTCAGCGGCGCCGCGCGCCCCTCTGGATGCCGCGCGGCGCGCGTGCACACGCGCGCCGCGTCGTCCAACGATGCCCCACCGTCGCGCGTCTGGCACTGCCCTCCCCCCGAAAAGGCGCGCACCGCGAGCCAAGCCGCGAGTGTGTTATCGAAGCTCCCGCCGCACGTCCTCCAACGCGGCGGCCTGGACCCGAGCACGCAGTCTGCCACGAACCAGCAGGCGTACCTTGGAAGTCTGGCGGACCGGTTCCTGCCCGTGGATTTGAGCGTGAAGGGGTTGCGGGTGCTGAACGTGGATCCTCCCGTTTTCGCCATTCCAAACTTCGTGTCATTCGACGAAGCCGACGCGCTCGCGGCGCTTGCGAAAGGCGGCACGAAACTCGTGAGAAACGCGAAGGTCGTGGACCTTGCGAAACAACTGTCCGCGCCCATGGGCGAGAACATGCCCGCCTTGGCGCAGCGTTTGGGCGAGCTCGTGGAGGACGCGAAACGATTCGTGCGCTGCGACGGGGCGTGGCTGGAGGGGAGCGATTTGACGCGGTGGGCGCCGGGAGGGGGCGGGTTCACCACGGTTCCCCCAGGAGACGCGTTCGCGTTCGAAATGCCATCGCTTTGTCACGTCAATAAAGGCAAAACAACGGAAGACTTGCCGGATGCGTTTTCGCGCGAAGACGCGAACGAGCGCAAGTACCAGCGGCGCGCGCAAATCAGGGTGTTCCTGACGGACGCGCCGGCAGATGAGGTACTGGAAAAGACACAAGGCGACGTTTCTTCAACTGAAATCGACCGCGAGAAATACTCCGCCAAGTTCAGCATCTGCGACCTCGCCATCGCGCCCCGAAAAGGTACCGCGATTGTCACGTTTCCCGCTTTCGCGGACGGCATGCCGGATGAACGCGCGCGCGTGTCGATGCGCGCAAGTTCTGGGAAAAGCGTCGCGTGGCTGGATTTGCCAATCGCGGTCGGCTTGGGCCACGAGGGTATCAAGAAACCAGTCACGATGGCGGACGTCACCGTAACGAAGGTCGGTACGGAAACGAACGTCGGGGACAAAGCCAGGGACCGGAATAGACAGGAATGGAGGGCGAACGTGACAGGCGGGGAGACGGCGGCAGCGACGGGCGGGTTGAACGACGAGCTCAAGAAAAAACTGGAGGCGCTGAAGGAAAGTGGGCTTTAGGGTGGTTACCGGTGTTACCGGACCACGCGGTATCTCGTAACACGACCGACGGTAATAACACCGTGAATCACCATATTCTTACGGTAGTATCCATCACCCGTCGCGTGTCCGTTCTGGTTTGCGCGCAAAAGCGAAGAAGCGGGTCCGATTGATGACTCGCGAGGAGCAAAAAAACAGACTGCAGCAAAACTCCTGCCAGCTGACTGTGACCTTCCTCGACCTCGACCGGTGCGATCGTGTATTTTCCCAGTCAAAAGGTGCTTGAAACGTGCTTCCGCGGCGAGTTTCGGTTTCGTTTCGCGTGCGTCTCGATCAACCGCAACGCCAGGTTAGATCGTCGATAACTCCCGGATGCATCCGGGCCGGGAGGAAAATCCTTAAAATTTCCCTCTGAGCCAATCACGTCACCTTTTCCGTCTCGCCTCGTCCTTCCTTTCGTTCTTGTCGCATCGCAGTCGACGTGCGCTCCCCATTATCGCACCCTCCACGACACCGCAACCGTTACCCGAAACCTTTAAGATGTCCGCCATCGCCGCCGTCGGTATCCCCGCCCTCCGCGCCCCCGTGAGGGCCGCGCGCCGCACCACCGTGCCCAAGGTACGTACCCCCGAAGGCCCCCGAGAAGGATTAGATTAGTATCTTCGCCACCGGACGCAAATCCGCCGCGGTGTCGCGCGATGGTACCCCGCGAAGGCTCGAGTGTGGCCATGGTAACGCGCTACGTAAAATCTCGGAACGCGTCTTCACGAATGCGCCAGGCTGCCTGGTGCGGGCAACAGGAGGTTTCCACGGAATTCGCGGCTCGCGCGACACGCCGCGCGAGGTATCCGGACAAGGCGCGCGAAACGAACAGGGTTTTTCGCGGGCCTGGCACGGGCACGTCGGGAGATTCGGGCGAAAACAGGGGGCACTTCGATCGCGGTCCGATCGAGGCGCGCGCGAGTGACGCAAACGCCACGCGGTTGCATGAACCACGACGGAGTGGTGGCGGCCCATACGCGACAAGTCGCGTATCCGTCCACCAAAGGGAACCGCGATCGGAACCGCGAGGGTCGAACGATCGCGAACAACGCGAACTGGACGTCGCGTGACTGGACTCTTTTTCTTGTATTGAATGCTTTTTTATTTTTCACTCGACTGACCCGAACCCGTCCGTATCTCTCCTCCACCCACCCCTCTTTCCTGCAGGTCGCCGCGGTCGCCCCCCGCGCCTCGCTGTCAACGCCCGCCGTGGTGAAGGCGGCGCGCAAGTCCGTCGCCGCGGTGGTGGCCGCCGCGCCCGTCGCGGCGTTCGCACCCGCCGCCTTCGCGGCGCAGGAGATGGAACAACTCGCGCTCGCCGACATCAACATCCTGGGTGTCATCGCCACCGCCCTGTTCATCATCATCCCCACCTCGTTCCTGATCGTGCTGTACGTCAAGTCCTCGTCGGAAAAGAACGTCTCAGGCGGGTTCTCGCAGCAGTACTACGACAAGTCCGCGAAAAGAGGGGACAAGAAGACCAACGAAGCAGCTATCCTGAAGGGCAAAGGCCTCGGCATGCGCCCCGACGACACCCTCGGCGCCAAGCGTTAAGCCTTTTTGTTTGACGTATAGCAGACGTGGTGGGTGTGTGGTGGTGCGCGTGACTGGGTGGCGCGTGGTGGACGCGGGGAGGCCGACCGAAACGAATCAATCGCGCGCGAGTCGGGGTGGTAATCGCGAACGTAACGTTGTCGACGGAACGATTTTACGCATTGATTGCCGCGGCGCGGGCGGCGCGTCCTTAACAACATTAAAACTCTTTCTTTACAAAGCAAAGGGTCCCCTAGTACTCACTCTCTTCCAAGCACGTTTTCAACACCTGTCTTTGTTCGTCAGTCAACTTTTTCGGGAACCGAATGTCGAACTTGATCCGCATGTCGCCTTTCGCGTTGGGGGTTTTGGAAAGCGGCATGCCTGCGATTGTAAAAAAGAAAGTCAGTCTTGTATGGGCATTCAGTCGGCGGAATGTGGTAAATGGAAAATACTCACCTTCGCCAATCAGCTTTTTCTCAAACCGAGGGCCCACGATTTCGGGCACATCCACGTTGATCGATTTCCCGTCAAGCGTGCTTACGAAGATTTTATGACCGAGCAGGGCTTCGTGAAGATCCACAACCACGGTTTTTATCAAGTCGTTCCCCTCGCGTTCGAACGTGGGGTGTTTCTTTTCCTCAACCACGAAGACGATATCCGCGGCGGTTATTCCTGGTGTCAGAAAAGGAAAAGGGTCAGGGAGGTCGTGACGCGTATATCCGGGATTGGAAAGGGAGCGCCCTTCTGGTCGTAATGCTCCCTTCGCAGGACGAGTACGGGCAAAGAGTATTGCAGTGCATTGCAGTACTCCCTGACATTCGGCAAACAGGGAGGCGGGATTTGTACGGAGATGGGAAATACGCACCGGGCGCTTCGTCGCCTTTTTCGGGAAACGTGATCTTCGTGCCGCGCTTCCACCCCGGCTTCACGTCGATTGAAAGGGTTTCCGCGACCCTGCTTTCCCGTCCACCGGTCAACACCGTGCGTGTCAGTTTCAAGTTCTTCGTGACGCCGTAGAACATCTCCTCCAGGGTTAGCCTCAACACCTGTTCAATAGGCTCGGCTTTCTTTTTCGGAGCCGGGGGCGCGCGTTCTGGTTGGCGCTGGCCGTGTCCGTGCCCGTGTCCGCCCATGCCTGGCATACCTCCGAACCCACCAGGCATCCCCCCGCCCCCGAACCCGCCGCCTCCGAACCCGCCCCCCCCTCCAGGCATCCCCCCCCCTCCGCCCGAGAAGAACTGCGCGAAGATATCCTCCGCGTTCTGTGGGTTGAACCCGCCGCCGCCGCCGCCGCCGCCCCCTAATCCATCCTTCAGCCCATCCTCCCCGAACTGGTCGTACGTTTTCTTCTTCCCAGGATCGCTCAACACTTCGTACGCCTCAGAAACGGCTTTGAACTTCTTCTCCGCCTGCTCCTTGCCCTCGGCGTTCTTGTCTGGGTGCCACTTCATCGCGAGCTTGCGGTACGCTTTTTTTATTTCCGTCTCATTCGCACCGCGGGGGATGCCCAGGGTGTCGTAGAAATCCTTGCCGCCGCCTCGACGCATCTTGGATTTTGAGGTTGGGGCGCGCGTGGTGAGAAAGGTGGCAAGGTAGGTTTCAAGCTCACGGCGCCCAACGACGAACTTCCGGTGCGACGCGCCGGAGTACCCACGCGCGTGATCGAGACGTACGTGCGACGCGGGGTGTGCGGCGGGGGGGCCGCGACGCAGGGAAAGGAGGGCGGCGCTTGAGCGGGAAAACGGAGTGGACATCGTCATCAGTGCCGAAAATCGTCGAGGTCTCGCTTTCGCGTTTTGGGACGTCGACACGCGGCGTGGTACTTCCTCGCGCGCGGCGGCGGCGTGGATGGCGCCCCCTCCACCTGATGAGGCTTCCGCGTTGAACGTGGGTGTTGCAGGTTTAGTGCCTGGTGTGGAGTCCGCGTGCTTCCGCGCGTGCTGCAAGTCCAGGGTCGTACCGCTGGCGGTGCCCAAGTCGGCATTCGTGTCAGGCCTTCAAAAGATCCACGACGGCCCCGCCAGCGCGGTGTTTTCCGGGCGCTTTCGCGGGATGGCGGTGGCGGTGAAAAAGCCGAAACTTCCCACGAAGGAGAGCATAGACCGGTACCACGTGGAGCTTACGCTGATGCTTGATTTGCAGCACGACAACATCCTCCAGCTGCTCGCCGCGCACGCGCAACCCCCCGAGTACTTTTTAATCTTCCCGTTCCAGGACAACGGCTCGGCGCACGATTTGGTGCACTCGTACGGGTGGCGCCCGAACTGGTGCGCGCTGCTTTTATTGCTGGACCAAACAGCATCAGCGCTTGAATACGTGCACCAACGAGGGTACGTGCACAGGGACGTCAAGCCTAGTAACATTTTACTGGATGGAAACTTTGACGCGAAGGTGTGCGACTTCGGCGTCGCCGAGTCGCACGAAAGTTTAACTAACTCGCTGCAAAACATGGTGTACTCGGAGGAAGACGCGGAGGGCAAAACCGTGGCGGGGCGGTTGATCGCGAAAATGGGAACCACGGGCGGGGGCGGTAACCCATCCGGTGGGTTCCAAAAGCAGCACATGGTCGGTACACTTCCGTACATGCCCCCCGAGGTTTTGATGCGGCGGGTTTCGACATACGCGGCGGACGTGTACGCCTTCGCCGTCACCGCGTGCGAGCTTGCCACGCGAATCAAGCCGTACGCGGACCGGGAGCGGAACGTAGCCCTGGCGCACACGGTGCTCGACATGTCGTACAACGAGAGCGATCTGCAGGTCGCCATCGCCAGTGAGGGTTTACGGCCGTCCACGCCGGCGGAGGTTTTGGGTTTAGGTCAAGGCGAGAAGACGTGTTTACTCGAAATAGACGACGCGGATCGAACCGCGGCGAACGGTTTGTCGAGACTGATCAACCAGAGCTGGTGCGTTGACCCAAAGCAACGGCCGAGCTTTGGGAGTGTACGAGAGTCAATCGAAACAATCGCACGCGATGGTGCGAATAAAACGAACGAAACGAACGAAACCCCCAGTGGGCAAATAGACGGATGGGTTCCGGTGTGGTCGGCGCCGACGCGAACCGCGGTGGACGCCGGCGCCGCGTCGATCGCGGCGTGCGCGAAGCTTTTCGAAACAGGGGACTGGCCTGCGCCTGTGTTAGCCCCGGGTATCGCACCGGAAGGGTGGCCGGCCGTTATTACCGCGGCGGGCTCTGAAAAAGAAACCCAGTTCCAAACCGGCGTGTTCAGCACGTGCGGCGCCAGGGGCGCGGACAAGGTACGCGTCGCATTTCCCAACTCCAAAGACTATTTGACCATACAATGCTGACACTTTTCTGGCAAAAACGCAAAAGATGGAGGACCGGCACTTGTTGGCCACGGACGTTGGCGGCTTGCCGGGGGTCTCACTGGCGTGCGTTTTCGACGGCCACCGCGGGTTCGAGTGCGCGGAGTTTTCCGCATTGAACTTTGAGGCGGCGCTCGTGTCGTGCTGGCATTTGTTTCCCTCTCCCGAGCTGGCGCTCGCACACACGTTCCAGTTGGTGGACGCCGCGTTTGTGGAAAAGTTCGAAGCCACGAAACGAGAAACTTCCGAAAAATCTTTCGAAAACAACAAACACGCAAAGCAACGTTTCCCCGGGTGTACCGCCTGCGCTTGTTTGAAGTGGGGAAATTTTCTGTACGTGGCGAACGCGGGGGATTGCCGGGCCGTGCTGTGCGTCTCGCCGGGCACGACGCGCGCGCTATCCACAGACCACACCGCTGATTCTAACGTTCACGAACAAAAAAGAATCACAACTGACGTCGCAGTCTCAGCGCTGATTACGGTAAACGGCACGAAACGAGTCGGCCCCGCGGGGCTCGCCGTGACTAGGGCGCTGGGCGATTCCGACTGCCGCGCGTATGGCGTTTTAGCGACACCCGAGGTTATTACGCACGCAATTACAGAACACGACACGTGTTTAGTCCTAGCCTGCGACGGGCTGTGGGACGTCGTGTCCAACGACGAGGCGTTTTCCCTGATTCGCGACACGGTGAAGGACCCCGGCATGTGCGCCAAGCGCCTGGGGAGCGAAGCGGTGACCCGAAATTCGGGGGACAACATCACCGTGGTGGTGGTTTTTCTGAAACGACAAAACACGGCGGAGACGGTGACCTGGGAAAGAGCGTTTGGGTGAGAGACTAGAGTGTTTGTGCAGTCTATTTAAGTCAGTGTAGTGCGTTTAAGTCGGTGTAGTTTGTTTAGGTCAGTGTAGTGCGTTTAAGTCACTGCAGTTAGACTGTTTAAGTCACTGCAGTTAGACTGTTTAAGTCACTGCAGTTAGTCTGTTTAATTCAGACGTCGCGTCGTGTCATTGACAAAACCTCAAAGCGAACCACCAAACGCGTCTAACACGTTTTAAACGATCCGCCTACCTCACTCCCACCAAAACACAAGCTCTCGCGACTCACGACATGGAAAGTGTTTACTGGGACATGATGTCCAGGCTCCCGACGCAGGGCGTGCCTGTGATGGTCTTGCAGTTCTTGGCGCCTTTTTGCTTGTTCGCGTTCGTGCGCGCGGCTTCCGTGGAGATGTCGGCGGACGAATCCAGCTCAACCTCAACCACCGGCCTGGGGTCGAAAAACGGCTGTTCGTACTTCCCAGGCGCGCTGTTGGTGCTGTTGAGCAGAGTAAGGCCGTCCCCGGCGTGCGCCATGGGAGCCGTGAAAAGGAAAAGCGCAGCCGCGGCGCCCGCGGCTTTGCTGGAGAGGGTCGTACTGTTGGGGTGAGGGGGAGAATGAATGGAAGAGGTCAGTTTTGCAAAAAGTTGCGCGCGTCCCCGTCACGGAGGGATGTGTTTCTATGCAATCGCGTGTCTCCGTCACGTGCGACCGGCCTGATACGGCGCACACGGCCACACGACGTGGACCTGGTGACTACGACCTATAGAGTCCCAACTAAGCGTGTGGTGCGAGTGGAGGTACCGCGGATCGTCGCATGCCGCGCTATCGCACACCGCCGACGTCGATCGGTTTCGGGAAACCTTCCCGTCGCGATGCGACAAAAAGAATGCGCAATCGCGGGATGACTTACGCGGACTTCTGTTGCTTCGCGACGACCTTGGAGGCCTTGACCTGCGCGGGGGCGCGGACGGTGGTCTGGGCGGCGACGGCGAACATCTTAACGTGTAAGGTGTGTGTGTGTTTTAAGGACGGCGGGTGCGGGAATGCCGGTTCCCGGGCGGCAGGCAGGCTACTGCTTTGGACCCTCTCTGTGCGCAAGTGGATGGAAAAGATTTTCGAGCGATCGTTTCTGGCTCGGTTATTGGCTAAAACAAGAGGAGGTTATTTGAAAGCCGAACTTGTGATTTTGAAACTCGTGTTCCTTTGTAATCCGAAAATCACACCCCTTTTAAATTTGAACTTTACCTTTCAGGTTTGCCTAACCCCGTTCGAATTGACCCAGCGACTATTTTTTGGCCTCGACGGGCTTGGGCACCTTTTTTCAGTCCATCGAATCAAGTTGGCACACACGTCGGAGGACCCGCCCTTCGCGATGGCGCAGCGGTCGATATCGAGTTTCTTTTTCAAGGGTGCTGCGGCCGTCGGCGGCGCGGGTGGTTCTGCGCCGGCGGCCGGGCCGGATGTACCCGTTCCTTTGGTTCAGGCGGTCGAGGCCTCGGTTGCGACGCTGAAGCGAAAGCGAGATTTCGCGCACCACGACGCGCACGAACGAGAGCACGCAAACGCAACCGCGTCGACCCCGATTGAGTCGTGCGATGACCACGACGAGCCCGTGCTGACGAAAGGGAAAGCACCAGTACCTGCGACCGAGAAAGCGCAAACTTCCGGCAACACGATGGATGTGGAACACGTGGAACCGATTGATACGCGGGTACCGATTGATGGTGCCGATGACCGAGATTTAGTTAAACGCGATTTGATGCGTTCAAAGCTCGCGACCGCCGTCACCGGCGCGGAAACGAAACACCAAGCCGTGCGCCAGCGGTTCCAGTTTCTGGACCACAGCAACATCCGGGACGGGAACGGCCGAGCGCCGGGACACGAGGAGTACGACACCCGGACGGTCCTCGTTCCACCGGAACTGAAACTAAGCGCGAGCCAGCAACAGGTACGCGTTTGTTGTATTTCCCAAATCCAGGCACCTACGTCCTACGTTTACCGCCCCTACGTGACTACTCACTGTTTGCTACATACATCACAAGAGACTGTTTGCTCATACAAGTTACGAACATTATGAACTCATATAAGTTACGAACATTACGAAAGACTGACCTTTTTCTGCAACACGCACAGTACTGGGACGTGAAGCGCCGGTACGTAGACGTGGTTTTGTTTTTCAAGGTTGGCAAGTTCTACGAGCTTTACGAGCGGGACGCGGAGGTGGGTTGTGCTGCTTTGGACTGGAAAATGACCGTGAGCGGGGTGGGGCATTGCAGGCAATGCGGGTGTCCGGAAAGTGGGATAGACGCTGCTGTTTCATCACTAGTAAATTTAGGATACAAAGTGGGACGCATCGAGCAGATGGAAACAGCGTCTCAGGCGAAGGAACGGACGGGGAGCAAAACCGCGGTGATCCGCCGGGAACTGGTGATGGTCACGACCCCGGCAACCGCATCCGCTTTGGATGGGGACTGCGTATCGGGGCGGTTTTCGGGAAATCGGAAGCACGCCGTGCACGTCCTGGCGCTCGCGGAGAGCGACTCTGGGGGCGACGATTCTGGTGGTGAAAATTCTGTCCGAAACGAAAACGAAACCGAAACCGAAACCAAACCGCAAACGATCGGGTACGCTTTCCTGGACGCCGGCGCCGGGGTGTTACGAGTTGGTTCCTTTGTTGACGATGGAAGTAACAACGCGTGCGGTCTGCACACGCTTTTAACGCAAATCGCGCCTTGTGAGGTGTTACTTCGAGTGGGAGGTTACACCAAAGCTTCCACGAAAGCGGCGGTTCAAAAAACCGCCAGCAAACCGAAACTCGTTTTCCTGTCGCGCCACGAATTTCCGCGCGGCGACGGGTACGTGTTGGGCTCATCTTTCCCAAATCCCGCCTCCCTGTGTTCCCATACAGGACTGACACTTTCTTTTATTGGTATCAGGTCAAGCGCGGATTCGATGTTGAAAGAATTCGCCGCGAACAGCCATCAATTCACGAAGCTGGTCGAAACACACATACTCCTTGCGCATCCTTCCGAAACACGCAACGCAGTCGCGGCGCTTGCGTCGCACCTCACGCGTCTGCGCTGCGCGGCGCCGCTTCTGAGCTCGGTTCTACAGAACCACCACGTGTACGGTACCGAAAAACTGCGTTTGGACGGCCCCACGGTCACGAACCTGGAGCTTCTTTCGGGTCCGGACGGCGGGCGGGAAGGGAGCTTGTTCGGCAAGCTTGACAGCTGTGTCACCCCAGGCGGGTCGCGTACGCTTCGCGAATGGATAACCGGGCCGTTACGAAACGTCGGCGCGATCCAAAAAAGGCAAGACGCCGTGGCGTTCTTCGGAGGGTTCGAGGGGAGTTCTGGAAATAATGGAGGTCGTATGGGCAAACAGTCAGAGCACTCAGATGGAGGTTCGACTGGTACGACGACCGATAAAAACGAAACCCTCGGTGCGGACACCGCCGGTCGCCTAAGACGAGGGTTGCGCCGAGTGCCCGATTTGGAGCGTTGTTTGGGGCGAGCGAGAGCGGCGTCCGCGGCGGACGCGCGGGTTTTTCCCGAACCCCTAGCACGAGCAAGACACAACCGAAGAGTCGCGGCGTTCGCGTCGGTGGTCGCCGCGGCGCGGGACGCGATTGGGTTTCTCAGGGACGTCGCGACGTACGAAAACTTTGAACTAAACGCGCCGGCGCTTGTCAAGGAACTCGTGGGAGTCGCGTCACTCACGCGTCTGACCGAAAACGGCGCGCGAGACGCGCTGGAGACGGCGCGCTCGTCCCTGGACTGGGGAGCAAAAGGCGGCGGCGACATGAAAACTGCGAAATTCTCCGTCGCGGCGAGTGCGGCGGCGGCCGCGGCGGCGGCGCCTGCGTTGCGCTCCTCTCGGTCGCCTGAAACGCAGGCGAGGGCGGACACTTGCCCCGAATCCGCCATGGAAGTGCTTTGCGAGGCGGAACAAGAGCTCGATTCGCGGTTGGCGCATTTCCTGAAACGCGCGGCGACGTGGTCGGCCGTCGCCGTTTCGGTTTCACAACTCGACGCCCTCGCCGCGCTCGCCGCGTTCGCGTCCACCGCGAACGGCCCGATGTGTCGCCCGGAATTCGTGCCTCGTGTTGGTGACGACCCTCCAGTGTTCCACGCCACGAACTTGTGGCACCCCTGCGCGGTAGCCGCGACTAGCGCCGGGTCGTGTTCCAAACAAACCGCGTCGTCTATCGTGCCGAACGACGTTTCCCTATCACCGCCCGCCGCGCTTCTCACCGGTCCGAACATGGGCGGCAAATCAACGTTGTTAAGGGCGACCTGCGTCGCGGTGGTTTTGGCGCAGGCGGGCGCGCCTTGTCCTGCTTCGCAGTTGATGCTGTCACCGGCGGATATTCTGTTCACGCGAATCGGAGGCGCCAACGACCGCTTGGAAACCGGCGAGTCGACTTTCCTGGTGGAGTGCTCGGAAACGGCGAACATCTTGCGCGGCGCCACGGTTGATTCGGTGGTGGTGCTTGACGAACTGGGACGCGGCACGTCCACTTTCGACGGGTACGCCGTGGCGTACGCTTCCTTCGCCAGGCTGGCGCATCACGTGGGGTGTCGCCTGCTGTTCGCCACGCACTACCACGCCCTGAGCAAAGAGTTTGGGAAGAGCCCGCTGGTGCAGGTGCGTATTGTACTTCACCCATAAATACCAACGCTGTTTGCCCGTGCGAGACTACTGACACTTTTCGTTCCCAATCGCAGCTGCTGCACATGGCCGCCGACGTCGGGTCCACCAACGGCGGCCCGAACGATCGCCAAATCGCTTTCCTGTACAAACTGCGTCCCGGCTCGTGTCCCAAGAGCTACGGCACCTCGGTCGCGGCGCTGGCGGGCGTGCCTGAGTGCGTTTTGATAAACGCCACGGCGGCGGCGGCGGCGATGGAGACGAAACTTTCGGTTGCGTTTGGAGGGGTCGGGGTCGACGAAAAGCCGGGTTCGAAAAGCAAAAAGCTCACGCTCGGCGAAGTCCAAGCGCTGCGACAAACGGTGCGGGCGACGAACAGGGAAGGTCTGTTGGGAACGTGGGACGGACTAGCGAGGGGAGAGTAGGTAGGGTGGGTGAGAGTAGCGGAGTTAAGTAATCAGCCGACTAAGTAGTGGCGGTTTACGAGTAGTATCCGGGTTGTGAGTAGTGACGGGTTGAGAGTAGCGGAGTTAACCGAGTAGTGACGGACTTTTGTCTCTATTTACTTCGTTTGCGCTTCACTCACCGTGTCTTTCCAAGCGTGGTATCCACCTTTTGCGCCCGCTTCACCTTCAAAAAGGTACGCCCCTCACGCGTCAAGCATCGCCTGGTCAAAGTGCCACACCGCGTCCCCTTTGTTCCCCAGCCGCCGCAGTTGTCCCACGAACCGCGAAACCTCTTCGATGGATTTCACCTGGTCCGCCAGAAGCGCGCCTGAGATAAATAAAAGAAAGTGTCAGTCGTGCATGGGCAAACAGTGTTGGGATTTGGGAAATAAAATACTTACCTTCGATGAAATCCATCATGTTCGCGTCGTCCGCGGCGCCCGCAACTTTGTGAAGCGCGATGAGGCGGTCGTTGTTTAGTTTTTCCAGGGATAAACTCAACTCAAACGCGTAAAGCGCGTCGCCTTTCTCGGGGTGGTCGTAATCCACCTGGGGGGGCATTATGGCCTGGAGCTCCACCCGGCCGCCTCGTTGGATTTGGTAGTTCATCAAAAGCTCGGCGTGCCCGCGCTCCTCCACGCTTTCTTTTCGGAAGTGCGCGGAGATGCCCGGTAGGAAAACGTTGTCCCGCGCGAAGTACGCGAACATGGAGTGGTAGATGTACGAGATGTTGTACTCGATGTTGATTTGCTCGTTCAACGCGGCTTCGCACGTGGCGTGGAAATGGGGCGTGCGCGCGAAGCTGTTGCTGCGGTTATCGGAAACCGGGTGCTGGGACTTGGCCTCGACGATGGCCTGGGGATCAGAAATTACGAATTCGAGGGTTAACAACTGTAGGGAGGGACTGTGCATGCACAGTAGAGGTGGGAAGAGTGACTCGGAAGACACTAGTCTTAGACTTTAGACACCAGCTGTACCAAATGTACTGCTGACAAAATCGGAGAGATATTTTTTGGCCACGCGCCACTGCGAGATCTCCCAGGCGGTGGTATGGGTCGTGTGTGGTACGTGATGGCGTTCCATGTTCCCCCAGTGTACCCGTGATCGCCGCGAAACAGTTTCGACGTGACTAAAACGTACCTCGAAGGGTTTCAGGGCGCCTTGCTTGTCCGCGCCGATCGCGGCGCGCGTGACCAAAGATGATATGGCGGCACGCCGGGGGGCGGTTGTTTTCTTTCCGAGGTGACCGCCGGTCACCGAGGCGCGCTTCCCTCCGACCACGGAGCTGAGGGCGCAGGAGCTCAGGGCGAAGGACATCGTCAAGGTGTGAGGGACGTGCGATGGGGGGGACCGCGCGGGACGGACTGGGGCGGAGCGGATCTCAAACAGATTTGGCCAACAACCGAGGTGACGATTACCAAAGTTGCTCAAAAATCGACGTCAGTTCCTTTTGCGGTCTTTTGCTTATTTCGGACGCGCCACCCCATCCTCGTGGTCAGTGCACGGGGCTCCGCGGTTTACGCCGCATGTCCCGGTGGGTTCCCATGCCGCCGCCCCAGGAGGAGTACACCGTGAACCACCTCGTTCGGTTCCCGTCCAATCGCGACGCGGTGGAGCTCGCCGCGTCCGTGTTCCTGCCCGGCAACGATTTAGGGCGTCAAAGTGCCGATAATGTCGGACGCGACGCTGCAACCTCCTCCTCCTCCGACTCAAGCCCCCCCTCAAGCTCCCGCCAAGGCGTGGTGATGGTCCACGCGCACCCGAAATTCGGAGGCGCGCCTGACATGATGCTCGGCATCGCGGCTGACATGGCGAGCCACGGCTTTTGCGTGGTGAACCTTGCGCTGCGCGGGTCGGGAGAAAGCGCCGGGGGAACGTCTTGGAAAGGGGACTGCGGCGAGGTCGCTGATGTGGTGACGGCCTGTGACTACTGCAAAGAGGTGTTGCAGTGCGAGTTAGTACACCTGATGGGGTACAGCTTCGGGGCGACGGTTTGTGGCGGTGCGATCGACAAAAGAGACTTCATCGCGACCTACGTAGCGATAGCGTACCCACTAGGACACTGGTTTTCGCGAGGCCTGTTTGGCATAGGTACGCGTCGCGCGTTTCCCAAATCCCGGACGACTGTTTACCGCCCCGTTCGTGACTACACACTACAGTCATTAAAAGGAAGTTTACTACATACATCACAAACGCACTGTTACCCGCTCTTTATGGAGCACAGGTTGAAAGTCACACCACTACGGAACTACCCAATCCCAAGACTTTTTACTCACACGAGTCACTGGAAGACTGACCCTTTTCTTTCCACTCAAAAAGGCGCCAAGCTCCTGATGCACGCGCACACGCCGACTTTGAAAGACTCGACAAAACCAAAGCTTTTCCTGATAGGCACTATCGACGACTGCACCTCGATTGGCGCCACGGAACGGTTCGCGACCCGGTGCCAACAGCCCGTTGTCGTGAAACCCCACCACGGGTGCGACCACTTCGGGTTTGTTGCGCACCCGCATTGCGAAAAACTCTGCGTGGACGCCAGGACGTTTTGGAAAGATACGCGAACGTACGTCCGCGCGTCGTCAGCGGACAGCGCGGTTAGTCGGGAAAAATGAAAGCCAACACCATTACAGGCGGCGAACACCCCGGCGAGTGGTTCTCGGTACGACAAGAACAAGAAACCACCACGCCGCTGAAAGTGAACACCTCCGAAAACACTTCCGAAAACGCGTGGACCAGTTGGTTTGAAGACGCGGCGAGTCCGGGAACTAAAACGTGACTTGATTCTTTTCTTTTTCCATTCACCAGACGGTGACGCTTCTTTTCTCTGGACTAGATACTCACCAGACCGTGATCTGTTGTACGATCTGTTGTAATTTAATACCAGAGGGTATGGTCCCTTCCAAACTACTACCTCTGTTAATAGTCCCTTCCAAACCACCACCTGAGTTACTAATGCCTTGACCTATTGAAAACTTTACACGGTTCTCGCGAATTCCCGACTCTTCTCTTTGCCTATTTGCTTTACGGTTCTCCGCCTTCTCCGCCTGCCCGGGAGTCTAGGACTCGTTTTCCCTGAGCCAAGTTTTCAGCGCGCCTTCCAACCCGGGAACTTGACCCGGGAACCCCGGTCGTTCGACCGATCGGTAACCCCGGCGGGTGTACTTGCGCGCCGCGCTTTTGTTTTTGTCATGGACGTTTTCCTCTTCATTTTTGTTTTGGCCAAACAAGGTATTTTCCGCGCTCTTTGTCGCCTCGCCCGCCCCCCCCCCCAAAGCGCCCCCCAAAGCGCGGTCCCGGTCCAGCCACTTCAGCAGCTCGGTTTCCTTAACCACCAGCCTGCCTTTGTTTTCGGGAACCTCTTGAATGTGTAAACCCAGGTCTTTCGCCAGGCCTTTCACGGCGTCGCGCAACGTGGACTCGGGGCCGGCGGCGTGGCCGTTTCCGTTTCCGTGGTTTCCGCGAGTGGACGCCGTGCCGGTGACGATCACCAAATCCCCCGCCACGACCAACTTCGCGCGTCTCCGTTCCCTAAGCGCTTGCAACACCGACAACACCGCGGCTCTGGTTTCGGGGGTAGACAGCCCGTGCACGTCCACGAGTGGGCGCCGGGCTGTGGACCCTGCAGACCTGGAATACGAACCGTCGCGGTTGCAGAAACCGCCTTTCTCGTCCAGAAGCGACGCCAGCATGAAATCCGGCGCGAACGCGTTTGACCTCGGTGACCCCGACGACGTTTCATTCGCTCGCCCGTCAAACGTGTTCGCCGCGTCAAACGTGTTCGCCGTCCCATCTGCATCGTAGGCTGTTGGATTCCCACCGAATGAATCGAACTTCGTTGTCTGGCAAACGTCAAACGCCTGGTCCACCCACATACCGGTGAGCCGTCGGAACCCTTCGTTGTTCGGTTTGACGTCGAGCAATCGGGCGTCCCGGTAAAGCGCCATCGCGGCGGCGGCGGCGATTGAACCCGAACCGTCCCGCACCGGGCCCACCGATAGCGCCGCCGAAAGCGTGGCTTCGTCCGGCACTGAGATAAATAAAAGAAAGTGTCAGTCTTGTATTGGAAAACAGTTGTTGGATTTGGGAAATGGAATACGTACCTATTCCACTGGCTCGCATTTTCCAATACGCCTCGGCGGCGCCTCGTGTGTCCCCTCCAGAGGCGTGCGCCTTGATCAGCGCGGTCCACGCGTTGCGGTCCGCGACGACGCCGCTGGCCCGCATCCGGTCAAACGCCTCGTTCGCGTTGTCCACGTCCCCCGACCGCGCGCACGCGGTTAGCACGGCTGTCCAGGTTCGTATCGTGGGCACCAACGCACCCGCGCGTTTGGACCGCATCTCAAGGAGCAAACGGAAACAGGACTCCACACAAGACTCCTCTTCATGTGTTGATCCGCCGTCGTGTTCGGTGAACTCCTCATCCGGGGCGAAGGTCTTGGTAACGCCGAGAGTACCGCCGACAGAAGAACTCCCTAAACTGGCGCACGCGAAGCGAACGTCGGTATCCAGCGCGAGTTCGATCATATCGTCCATTGCGCCGACGCCGGAGTTTATCGCCAAACCGCTTTGATAGCCAAGCCTGCGGTACCGACCCGCCGAGCCGCCCGACGGCGGAGGTCTCGCCGCAGCCGCGTACGCCCCGATGACCGTGTTGTACGTCACCGCGTCCGGCGCCACGCCGGCGGCGTCCATGAGCCAAAGAAGGTCCTCCGCGCGTCTCGGCGCCCTGGCGCGGGAGTAACACGCCGCCACCAGGTTAAACGCCACGCGCTCCACCCCCCGAAGCTTGTTCGCGTCGCTGGGCTTTTGCTTTTGCTTTTGTGGAGACGGCGCTTTCATGTTCGTCTGTTCTCGGTTCGTCGTCTGCGTTTCGTCCCTTCGCCGTGACCGAGCGCCCTCCCCTGGTGCCCCCCCCGCACCAACCATCCCCAAGCCAAACGCACCGCCTGCCCTACTGTCCCGCCGGGCTTCCGATTCAACCGCTTCCCGCAAAAGCGCCGCCGCGTCGCTCGGTTCGTCCAAATCGCAATGCGCCTTGATGATCGCGGTCCAGGCCCTTCTTGACGGTTCGCACCCGAGCACCACCACGCCGTCCGCGCCAACTTCCCAGGAAGTCGGCGTGTTACCGTTGTTACCCAAACTACTAGTACCAGTACCGTCATCCACGCGTCTCGCCTCTGCTTCCGCGAGCAGCGCCCTCCTGTTGGCGTTCCAGTGCGCCACCGCGCCTCGAGGGTCCCCCGCGTTTGAGTACGCCTCCAGGGTGAGCTCCAAGTCAGTCGGCGCCGGGTCGACCCGGGCCCACCGCAATCGCGCCCTCGCTTCTGAACTCACGTCAGGAAACCCGCCTTCCGCGGCGATCTGCAGGGTACACCGAATCGCGTGGCCTGCGAATTTTGACTGCGTTAGGGACATCGCGGCGGCCATGCCTCGCGACGGCGACGACGCGGCGTCGCGAACGGCAGCGGCGTCGGCGGTGCAGGGGCTTGTTGATACGTCATCGGTACCGTCGCCTCGCGACGCGCCATCATCGTCAACAGCGTCAACAGCATCAACAGCATCAAAGGAATCCTTTCTCGCCGTACGTTTGGACTGCGCTTTGGACGCCGCTGTCGCCGCGCGCACGGCATCCGCCACCGCCGCCGCCGCTGCTTTCCTCGGAGCCATCGCCCCTCCTCCCGGCCCTCCACCCAAACAAAGCGCTTTGAATAGCGCGCGGTAGTGCGGCGGATTCGCGGGGGCGTAGACGCCCGCGAGTGTCATTTCGTCGTGCACCCCGAGCGCGTCCGCTGGGCGGTTCGCGTCGCAAAGCGCGTGCACCAGCTGCGCGTACGCGGGCGCGGCAGCGGCGCGCTCGCGTGCGGCGACACGAGCCGCCTTGGCGTGACTCGTGCGACGCGCAGCAAACAAATTGTGGTTTGATTTTTTTGTTTCCTCTGACTCAGAGTTTGTCTGGTTTTCGTCAACGTCGTCCCCGGTACCGTCTTCGTCGTCGTCGGTTTCATTTCCTTTCCCTGCAGCGACGCCGCCCGCCATGAACGGCTCGTTTCCCATTTCGCGTAGCAGCTCAATTGCCTTGTCCAGGCGCCCGGCCCTACACAGCCCGCCTATTGCGCACGACCACGCCGCGCCTCCAAGTTGTGTATCAGGAGCGTCCCTCGCGGAGACGAAAACCGCGAACGCGGTGTCTTGATCGGTCGCGTTGCCGCTACTCCCGAGCAGCGAAGTCAGCGCCGCTACCGTGTACGAGTCGTATTTCACGTCGTCGGCGGCCATATCAATCGCGATGCGTTTCGCGAAAACTACGTCACGAGAACCCACCGCGGCCCGGCACGCCGCGGTGAAAACCCTTCGTGGGAGCTTAACGCGACACGAACCGCGCGCCGCGCCCGGCCAACCGCGTTCGGTTTCGGTTTCGGTTTCTTTTTTGTGGACAGATTTTTTATTTCGATTTTGATTTTGTGTCGCACACGCTGTCGAGGTATCACTCGTAACAGTCGAGTTATGACTCAAAACAACCCCTACGTCTTCATCGATTTGAGCCAATAAATCTCCATCCCGCAGCCGCGTGTACACAACGCACGCCGCCCGGAATCGCCGCCGAGCTTTCGACGCGACTTCCAGCATGAACACCTCGACGCGCGGCGAGAATTTCGGCGTTTTGCTTTTACTTTTACTTTTACTTTGCCCGTTTTTCTTTTTCCAAGTTCGCAAGTCCCAATCCGGAACGCCGCCGGCTTTGCGAATGGCGCTCGTGTCTATTTTACCTTTCTCGGCGAGGTCGTGCAGCTCATGCCACAATCTATCCGCCAGCGCGCCTTGCGAGTGAGTGTCGTGTGTCCACGCCATGGCCGTGATTGATGCTCCGCCGTCGTCCGAACACCACCCGAGCGAAGCGCCCTCGCGAAACAATTGCGTCGTCGTGCCTACGGATTGGTTTTCCCCGCAAAGACGCACTGCCTCCGCGAAACCAGCGCCGTCCAACGTTTTTAACGCCGCGAGAAGCTCGGGGAAGGACCAAGCGCGGGTGGCGTACTTCCACAGCTTGTTGTGCCACACGCACCGTTCAGGGGGGAGCTGCGCCGCCCGGGACGTGGTGTCCAGCGCTTCGAGAAAAACAGACAAGCTCGGCCGCCGAGAGATGGAAGCGTCCATGCGCCGCAGCGCCTCCGCGCGAGGGATACGCGTAACCGTGGGTTCCGACGTGGACACGGTTGTTTCAGAGGTACTAGTTTCTTTGTCTTCGTCACCGGCGACCGCGTTGCGTGATGACTCGTCGCCGCACGACGCCGCGCGCGCGGAGGGACACCGACGAACCAGACCCGCCACGTTTCGTAAAATGCGTGGCGCCTGAACCGCCCGCCACCGCGTCGCCGCGGTCGCCCTCGTCGCCGCACGCGGAAACGCGACCCGCCGACACCCCGGCGTGGACGCCATCGCGGACGCCGCCCGCATCGTAGCTCGACGCGACCGCGCGTCCCTCGTTGTGGAGAGGTGGGTGGACGGCGGCTCGGCAAAAAGCAGAAAAAGCGCAAAAGGCTGATCCAAAAGATTTTCCAGACTTTTTCAAGCAACGACTTTCGTACCGTCCGAGAAGCCACAACGCCAAGCGCGCCGCACCAAACACCACCACCTCACTACGATGCCCTCTAAATCCCTCACCGGCGCCGCGATACGTGCGCGCAGAAACGCACGCGACCGATACGCACGACTCCTCCACGCAAGAGGCTTTCCCCGGCCTTCCGCAAGAAGTCGTGGTAACTCACTTTCTAAGATCTGACACTGACCCCACCGTTCTCGCGCGGCTACGCGCGGTGAATCGCGCGATGCGCGACGCGGTGGACGCGGTGGACATGAAAGGACTTTTGGTGGAGGAGCTGTCGGCTGAGGAAGCAGCGCAGTGCGGGTACTTAGATACGCTTTAGCACAAGCTCCAGAAAGGTCGTCTGAACAAGTCAAACGTTTGCGAGTTTGCGGCAAAGGGAGGACAGCTCGAGGTGCTACAGTGGGCGCGCGTCAACGGCTGTCCGTGGGGCGAGCAACTGTGCGCTGTGGCAGTGGGGGGCGGACACCTTGAAGTGCTGCAGTGGGCGCGCGCGAACGGCTGCCCGTGGGACACGAACACGTGCGCATTGGCGGCAGTTGAAGGAAAACTTGAAGTGCTGCAGTGGGCGCGTGCGAACGGCTGCCGATGGAACGAGGAAACGTGCGAGGCTGCGGCGCAGGGCGGGCAGCTTGAGATATTACAATGGGCGCGCGCGAACGGCTGCCGGTGGGATAAGACCACGTGCTCGGGGGCGGCTCGTAACGGGCACCTCGATGTGCTGCAGTGGGCGCGCGCGAACGGCTGCCCGTGGGACGAGCATACGTGCTCGGCCGCAGCGCAGGGCGGACAACTCGAGATGCTGCAGTGGGCACGCGCAAACGGCTGCCGATGGAACGAGAACACGTGCTGGGAGGCGGCTCGTAACGGGCACCTCGATGTGCTGCAGTGGGCGCACGAGAATGGCTGCCCGTGGGACGAGGAGACGTGCTCAGGCGCGGCGATGGGCAGGCACCTCGATGTGCTGCAGTGGGCGCGCGCGAACGGCTGCCCATGGGATGAGGATACGAGCGTGGCAGCGGCGCAGGAAGGGCACCTCGAGGTGGTACAGTGGGCACGCGTGAACGGCTGCCCGTGGAACGTGAAGACTTGCGCGGCCGCGGCGCACAGTGGAAACCTCGAGGTGCTGCAGTGGTCGCGCGCCAACGGCTGCCCGTGGGACACGACTACGTGCACGAAGGCGGTGGTCGATGGGCACCTCGATGTGCTGCAATGGGCGCGATCGAACGGCGCACCGTGGAACTCGGATACGTGCGCGTTTGCGGCGAGATGCTGGAAACTTGATGTGCTGCAGTGGGCGCACGCAGACGGCTGCCGATGGACCCAGAAGACGTGCTCGGGGGCGGCGTTGGGCGGGAACCTCGAGGTGCTTCAGTGGTTGCGCGTGGCCGGCTGCACGTGGGACGAGGATACGTGCGCAATGGCGGCGAAGGGCGGGCACCTGAAGGTACTGAAGTGGTTGCGCGCCAACGGCTGCCCGTGGGACGAGGACATGTACGAGCAAGCGGCGGCGCGAGATGACACCGAGATGATGGAGTGGTTACACGCGAAAGGGTGGGAAGAAGTTTCTTACGATGACTCGGAAGACGAAGAAGAGGACTCGGAAAACACCGATGCGAGCGAAGACGACGGGGACGACGACGAGGACGAGAGCGAGAGCGAGTGAGCGACGCCTTTCCTTTGATTTTTGAACGCGAGACGCACCCTTCGCACCTGACACTTTCTATTTTCGCATTGTCAAAACACGACTCACCTTCTCCCTCCGAACACGGTGGCGAGTGCTGTTGACGCGACCTGCACGCCAACAGCCTCGCCCGCGGCCATTCCCAGAAACGTCAAACGCAGCGCCCATTTCGGGCAATCGTCTTTCCGGAGCGCCGCTACCGCCGCGGCGCCGCACGCGCCTCCTATGAGCAAACAGGCTCCCTTGACGCAGTGTCCAAAGAGTAACCTGAAATACAACGACCCGACTTCCACCTCAATCGCGAAGCGTGTACCCAGGGTTTTATACAAGCGTTTACCCAACGTTGTCACAGTTGTATCTGTCGATTCCGTTAACGCCTCCCCCTCCCGTTCCGCCGCCTCCCGCTCCATCTCCGGCGCCGGCAGCGCTCCGCTTTTCCGGAGCTGGTAAAGCTTGCGGCACGCCACGGCGCTTATCGAGCTGGCGATTATTAACTCGGCGGTTATTCGCGTAATCGACGCGTTCGCGGCGGTGCGCGCCATCCCGGTCGCCTTGGCGGTTCGCGACAACCCCTTTTCCCACGCCAAACGCTCGCACTTCCGCCGCGCGCTTCGTGGGACGTCCTTCAGGAGCTTCGCCGCGAACTTGGGGGTCATCAGATACGACGAAACGATGCGTCTGGACGAACTCATCGTGCTCAGAAACACCACGAGTTTCTCCACCCCCCTTCTGGTTAACACCACTACGGTTTCGCGTATGAACAACCCCACGGATGCCCAGAACGGCTGCTCCCACTCGAACTTGGGAAGCGGGCGTTGCGGTTCCCCCGACGGGTGGTTCCGCGCCTCCTCTTCAATAGCGGCGGCTTCCTCGAGCCAATCCGTGACCACCCTGGAAAACGAAACCCCCAAGTTCAGCACCGCCCGTATGAGCACCGCGGACAAACCGAACGTGCTGCTGAAGCTCTTAACATCAACCACGTATTGCTTGTGGTCGTTGCTTTCGTCAATCAACACGCGTTCTAAACAGCGCGTGGTGGACGCGAAGAGCGAGGCTAAAAAAGAAGATTGGCCATCACGATTGATGTGGCCACCGAAACCAAGTTTGGATGTGACGTGTGTACCGAGCGCCAGCGCGGTGACCCCCGCCGTGGTCGCCGCGGTCGCGGCGAATCCCCGGGTCAGGGGGACGACGAAACGCGCGGACGTGGACGCGAGCGCGACACCCGCGGAGGCCACGCTCAAAGCGCCGAACGCGGTGGACGCGCCGTGCTGCATGACAAACTTTAGTCACTTGATTCCTTTACTGTCCGGTCCCTTTCGACGCGCGATCGAAACACGAGCACGCGTTCGTCCGCGTGTACACCCTGCGCCACACGCCGGGAGGGGTGGTCAAGCCGCGCGAGTGCGTCTCCGAGTCGCCGCGACCGCACGTGTGACCACCTGAAACGTATCGCACGCGCGTGCACCAACCACCGGCGCCGAAAGCGGGGACGACCGCAAACTCGCTCCGCTCGCTCGCCGACTGTCGAGTTGCCTTGGATGCGTTTTTGGCGGCGCTTTTGCCCATAGCGAAAAGAAGTGTCAATCTTGTATGGGCAAACAGTGTTGGGATTTGGGAAATACCACCCGCCTGGAAATGCGGCGAAAATCGCACGATGTGCGATCCGGCGCCGCCGACGCGACGACGCGCAGACCTGTTCGCACGTGTTCCCCGACGTTTATCTCGGTCCGCAGCGTTTGCGTTCAGCTCACACGGCGTGTCTGTCGAAAACTACGTCCGTGTAGTTCCCGTGTGGTCAGTCACTCACACCGATCGCACAACGCCGCCGTCCGCGCGTTTACGATCTCTGCAGCGACAGAGCAGCGCGCGCTTCATCAGATCTACCCCCGACCCGTCCATCCACACGCGATGGTGCAAGGCACCGTGTCCAGCGCCGGCCTTCCCGCGCCGTGGCAGGAAGTCCACGCCGAGGGTTTGACGTATTACTGGAACACGCAGAGTAACGAGACGACTTATGATCGGCCTGTGGCGGGCGCGGCTGCGGTTTCGGGCCCGCCGAAAACCGACTACTCGTACTTGGGCGGCGCCAACTTCGAAAAGCACGGCGCGGATGAAGCAGTGGGGGCGCTTGATTACAACGCCCCCCCCCCCGATGCATACGCCAGGGCGGGCGGGTACGGCATCACGGACGGGAAGTACGAAACCACGGAGGACGGGGAGAGTTACCGACGGAAGCACGAGATTTCGGTCAAAGCGCCGAACGGGATGCTTCCCCCGGACCCGATGCAGACCTTCGAAGCGGGGAACTGGCCCCAACCCTTACTGGACGCTGTGAAGAAGGAAGGCTACCAGTTCCCCACCCCGATTCAAGCGCAGAGCTGGCCTATTGCGTTACAAGGGTATGATTTAATCTCCGTCGCAAAAACGGGGAGCGGGAAAACCGTGGGGTACGTTTTTCCGGGAATCATGCACGTCAAGAAGATGGAGGGCGGCCCACGGCCGGTCGGCCCCACGGTGTGTGTGTTGTCACCCACCCGAGAACTCGCCACGCAGATCCAAGACGAAACCCAGAAGTTTGGTCGCGCGATCGGGATGTTCTCCGTGTGTCTATACGGGGGCGCGCCGAAAGGCAACCAGTTAAGAGAGGTACGGCCCCGCGCGTTTCCCAAATCAGGCGGCGCTGTTTCCGCCGCCCCTCGTTGACGTCCACCGCGGTCATTAAAACGAGTCACTGCACACGGCACAAGTTCACAAGTGCACTGTTTTATCTCTAACGCGCCTGTGACTGTTCCGACCGATTACGGTGACTGTTGACCAGGCCATCGTCCAATACATCGCGATGCACAGTACCCCCACGCTCGAGAGACTCGCGACTGACGCTTTGTTTTAAAAAATCGCAGCTGCGAAACGGCCCGCAGATCTGCATCGCGACGCCCGGGCGCTTGAACGACTTTCTGGAACAAGGCGCGTTGCACCTTGGTAGTGCTTCTTACTTCGTGCTGGACGAAGCCGACCGCATGTTGGACATGGGTTTCGAGCCGCAAATAAGGAAGATCTTGGCCAAAGCGCCGCAAGCCAGGCAGACGTTGTTTTTCACCGCGACGTGGCCGCGCGCGGTAAGTAATTCCAATAACCACATTCCTCCGACTGACTGCCCATACAAGATTAACATTTATTTATTTTCAATCAGGTGGTCCGCGTCGCGACGGCTATTCTCACCAACCCGATTCAAGTCAACATCGGCGACACGGACAGCCTCGTCGCGAACAAAGACATCACGCAGGTCGTGGAGGTTTGCGGCGGCCACCAAAAGCAAACGCGGCTGATGGATATCCTAAGAGACCCGCCGATGATGCCCCTCAAGGCGATTGTGTTCTGCAGCACCAAAAGGATGTGCGACCAGATCGGACGCAGGTACGTATGTTACGGCTTTCCCAAATCCCGCCTCCCTGTTTTATCTCAAACGCTGGTGACTGCTGACCAGGCCATCGCGATATACTCGTCCTGTGAAGGGACGTGTTACCTGTGCCGATTGTCCGCCCGTAATTACTCACTCACGTCACGACCGACTGACACTTTCTTTTTATTTCGTACCAGCATGGGCGGCATGGGCGCCGTGATTCACGGCGACAAAGAACAACGCGAGCGCGATTACATCATCAACCAGTTCAAAAGCGGGCGAGTGCCTGTGTTAGTCGCGACAGACGTCGCCGCGCGAGGGCTGGACATCAAAGACGTCAACCTCGTGGTGAACTTTGACTTCCCGAACCAAATCGAGGACTACGTGCACCGCATCGGCCGCACCGGCCGCGCCGGGAAGAAAGGTGAGTATTTCCCACTCACCACATTCCTCCGACTGATTGCCCATACAAGACTGACATTTCTTTTTTTACAATCAGGGTGCGCGCACTCGTTCATCGACCCCGGCGAGGGGAACATGGCGCGGAAACTGATTCCCATTCTGAAAGAAGCCGGCCAGGAGGTGCTTCCGGAGCTGCATGAGATGGCGTCACGGGGCGGGGGAGGAGGAGGAAGAGGGGGACGAGGAGGAGGACGAGGAGGGGGAGGACGCGGCGGCGGTTTCGGCGGAGGCGGCGGGTTCGGCGGAGGCGGCGGGTTCGGAAACGGCGGCGGCGGCGGCGGGTACGGCGCGCAGCGTGGGGGCGGCGGGTACGCCGCTCCTGGAGGGTACGCGTCGAATGGCGGTGGCAGGCCTTATTAAGGGACACTCATTGAGAGCTGCCGATTCTGTTACATACGACGAAACTGTTCAATCTGCACGAAAAACTCGTCAGTCGAAATACTCTCCGACCTCGCTAATCTACCATTCTTTCTCGTCCGCCCCGACCTGGGGTCACACATCGCGGCGCGGCGTGCCCCCGCCGCGATGCGGGGTTCCGGGGACGTGCTCGACCCGTTGAGCGGCATGCGCGTCGACGACGAAGATTTTGGGGGGGGCGGCGCGAGTGTTGAGAACACACACGAAACGCGACAAGGACACACGAAACCTCGCCGGCGGAAACCGAAACCTGCACCTCCCGAGGTTTCTGTTGGCGGTGATGCGGAAGCCGCGCGACGACCGAACGGACGACGCGCGGCGAGGGACGAGGTGATGGGGAGTGTCGATGATGACGACGTGGGTGATGACGTACCTCGGGCTGACGCGAGGGCTCTCTTTGATGAGGATAACGTGAAACGAAGAGGCGGTAAGGGAACGACCGATGATACGTCCAAAGGCGGTAAGGGTAAAACCAAGCTCAAACGCGGTAAGGGTAAAACCAAGCTCAAACTCGGAGGCAACAAAACCCACACAACCGCGCCTCGTCCCGGCGAGATTGGATTCGAGGGCTTGGACGACGGCGGGCGGTCGCAATCGCTGTACAAAGGCATGAGCAGAGCGGCTGTTACGAAGGCGCTTGAGAAGAAGCAACTAGGTGACGCGGAATTGCACGCGTCATCGTCGCCGCCGCCGCTGGACGCACCGGAAGTGGTCACTCCCATCATCGACGCGTGCGCGCATCTGCACGTCGTGGTGGAGCGCGCGTGCGTTTCGCAAAACTCCGTCCCGCGGACGCTACGAAGCGCGTGGTCGCTCGGTGACCCCGACGCACTGCAATGCGCCCCCGTGGGCGCGGTGGTACACGTTACTTGCGACGCTGAATCCCTGGACCCATCGTACGGAGGGTCGTCCTACCGAGCGTGGGAACGTTTGTGGGCGGGCGACGATGCTGAGGAAGACGATTTGTCGAATCCAGAAGTACTCGATGGCGACAACAAACTCGACACCGATGACAAAGCAGCAGGCGAGACTAGTTACAACCGTAGCGAGACTACGACGCATACGCAAAACTCCGCCGCGTCTGCAAGCGACGCGTTTCCCAAACAATCCAACGTGTATTTCGCGTTCGGGGTGTATCCCCGTGGTTCGCACGAGCTGGACGGCGAGACGTTTGTGGGGAGGGTGGTGAAATACGTGCACGAGATGGGTCACAAAACGCGCGCGATTGGCGTTTGCGGTGTCGATTTCGGTGCGAAATCCGGTGGCGCGGGCGCGTGCAAGGATAAGCGACAGGCCCAGGTCGCGTTGCTCACAAAACTGCTCGCCGTCGCGAGAGGCGAGGGACGCGGTTATGACAACGACGGCGACGGTGACGGCGTCCAAACCGAAACGAAACGCGTTTTTTTTTCAAGACAAAACCCCCTCCCCGTGCTTCTCGTCGCCCTCGGTGGCGCAGAAGCTGAAACGACTTTACTCCGTTTGTTCGCCGAGCACCAAAAGACGTGCGTCAGCGACGGCGCCAGCTTCGTCCCCGCCATTCTTCTGGATCCGTCGCCCAACTTAGCGGCGCTCGCGTTGGCGACGTTTCCCGACGTTTTCGTTTCCGTGTCAGGCGCCGTGACGCATTCGAAAAACGTCGGGCTCTTAGCGGTGGTGTTCGACACGCCGATGGACAGGATGCTTCTGGGAAGCGAAGCGCCGGGGAAGATGCCGACGCAGTTGGTGGGACGGCGGGTGGGGAAAAATTCGAAGAAACAAAATTGCAACGCGAGGGAGTGGTCGCATCCCGCGGGCTTGGTCTTCGCGGCGGCGAAAATAGCGGCGATCAAGGGACGAGGTGTGACCGCGGAAAACGTCGTCGCCGCGGCGTCGGGAAACGCAAAGCGAGTGTTTCGTTTAGAATAAATAGCCTGCAAAGCGTACGTGTTTGTTTGTCATCAGTACTTTTCGTAAGAAACAGGGGGGACTTATACCCTGGTAAGAAAAGAAAATTGAAAACCAAGTAATATTGTGCGTTCATAAGGACAAATGAACGGAGTCTTGGCACGCACGATACTCGCCTCCCACGTAACGTGGGATTCCGGGTAGCTCAACACAGACCATATCAACCGGTTTATTCCGGTTGCTCATACGACATACTAATCAGGCCTGATTAGCTCAGTCGGTAGAGCGCAAGACTCTTAATCTTGTGGTCAAGGGTTCGAGCCCCTTATCAGGCACTTCTTTTTGCTTTTTGCGCGCGGTGCGCTGACATGTTTAGACCTAGTCTGCCCGCCGATGGAGATGGAGCGGACGGCGTGAGACGCACTGGCCAAGCACGAAGTGCGCGAGTGGCAGATGCGCGTCCGCGGACGCGCGTCGACACCAAAAAAGGAAACGCAGAGGGATTTTTGCGTTTCGGTCGATTTGTGGACTCGCGCAAACAACACGTTTTTTTAGTTTTAATCATTCATTCACACCCCCTCGCTCCCTCCCCGCGAATTCGAACTCCCTCGTTTGCCCGTCGTAATCAAGCGCCTTGCCAACCCTTTTGAGACGTAGAAACGCATCCAGGGCCGCGGTACACCGCGGCGGCCACCGAGGTGCGACGATTGAGGTGGAGGCGTACAACGCGCACGGGGTGGTGTTTTCCACTCGACGCGTTCCATTCACATTTCCATTCACACCAGTCACCACGTCTCGCCCGTCTCGCCTGGCACCGTCGTTACCGACCACCCCCGTGACCACCGCGAGCTGCTGTTTCACTTGCTGGCTAAGCAGTTCCGCGGCGTACGCTCGGGAAGGCGAACCGTCGGTGTTCCGTTTGCTTTCCGCGGACGCGCCGCCCCCGAACCCCCTTCCGCTGGAACACAGCACTTGCCATTCCTGCTCCGCTTCCGTTTCGTACCCCTCCGCCCACAGAAACGCGGTCTGCGCAGCACGCATGTCCCAGAACTCCGGGTCTTTTCGTAGCAGTGTCCTTGTTATTTTCAGGGCATCGCCGGTTTCTCCTACTTGAAACTTCCCAAGCGCGAAGTTAGCAAGCGCGATGGGTCGCAAGTCCCGGTCGCGACTCGCCTCCAGAAAACTCGCCATCGCAAGGTCCCACCGCCCGAGCGCGCCGTACGCGTTGCCCAGGTTGTTCAAGGTCAGGGGGTCTGGGGTATTCAAATCGAGGGATAGGTCTATGCTTCTTTGCAAGTCATCGGAGGCGTCTTGCCACCTTCCCGCTTGTAACCGCTTCGTGCCTCGGTTGCTCCACGCGGCCGTGTTTTTTGGCGCGTACGCGATGGCTTTCGTCCACGCCTCATCCGCCAGTTGGTAATCGTCCCCGGCGCGCATGGCTTCTTCGAACAAGGAAACGAGCAGCTGTGTGTCCACGGGCGGCGGTTCGTCGGAAACACCCGTGCCGAGCGACGCGAATACAGGTTGTGCATTCGCCAGCGGCAGCACCACACAAGTCACCAGCGTCTTCACTAACGTTGTGCGTCGGGAAGATGAACCACGGGACTCGCCGGCCGACGCCAAGGTCGCGCGGCACGGACCCGCGGAGTCACAGGACGCGATGCAACGCGCGCGCGGCCGCCGCGCACGCGCCGGGCGCGCCGCGAGCGACGCCGACGTGTGTGTCGACATCGCTTCCGTCGCGCGCGGGAGGTATGCGTGTCATCACAAGTAGGGCACGGCACTTTTTCTGCAGGGCAAAGCAACGACGTGGCAAACTCGAGCTCTGCCACGAGTTCGGAGTGTGCCCAATCAGACGCTGGCGCGCGGCAGCGTGCGTCCGCACCTCAGGCGCGGCGTCGGCTTGGCAGGCGGTTTGCGTATGCGCACCTGCGTGCCACGCGCCACGGCGACGCACCGGTGGTCTGCGTGTGAAGCGTCAAGGATACGTGGGAGGGTAGCGCAAAGTCGGCGCCCGTCGGAGACAACAGGCGTCGTTATGTCCTCGGTGGCGCGCGACGCTGACACCCCTACCACCGCGGACTTGATGCCAGGCGGCACCTTCCAGGTATCGCGCGTATTAAGTTCAATAGACCTGGAGGTTTGGATCAAGCAACACGACGGCGACGTCGACCTGGTGCGTTGCGTCGGCGAGCTCACCCCGGATGTCAAATCGAGCGCGCGCGCGTTGCGCGTGGACGAGGCACAGATCGTGAAGAGTTTGGTGTTCAAGTGCGACGGGGTTTTCGTGGTGGTCGTCACGAACGGCACCAAACAGGTCGACCCTAAAAAGGTCGCGAAGCACTTGGGAATCGCGAACAAGCGGGTTAAACTCGCGTCACGCGAAGAAACCATCGACGCGTGTGGGTACGTACCAGGCACGGTGCCTCCGTTCGGCCACCGGCGAATTTTAAAAACGATGGTGGACGAAACCGTGCTTTCCGCGAAAAACGGAGTAGTGTTCGGCGGCGGCGGCGACGTTGACACGGAGGCCAAGGTTTCCGTAACCGAGTTGATGCGGCTGACAAACGGGACGGCGCTTGATTTGAAGAAAACGGAAGTCACAGGTGCCGCGGCGGCGAGGACTGCGGCGACTGTAAGGACGATACCCGAAGAAAATACGCGAGACGACGAAAGAGCCGAAACGCGGAAACCAAACTCCACCGAAAAAGTCGCGGTGCCGAGTACGTTCGACGAGCGGTACGGAGGGACACGAAAAACGGTCTCTTGTGAAGTCGCCAAGGTCATGGGGGTTGCGCCGGGACCAACGGACGATACGGAAGATACTTCAGAAAAAACAAAATCGTGGCGCCTGCAAACCGCCGCCGCCGTTTCCAAACCCAAAGTAGTCTCGGTCGTCGCGGAGGTGCTTCGGGTGCGCAGAGTGGCGAAGTTTTTGGTTTTCGCGACGCTGCGGCCGCTTAGCGCGTGTACGCTTGTTCCGTTGGATGCGCACGACCAGGTTCAACGAGACGAAGCGAGGCGGACACACGGTTTGTTGCTGGTGACGGACGAAACTTCGCACACGGCGGGGTACGGTATGTTTGGCGTGACTCCTGAGGCGGGGTCTTCGCAGGCGGGGGGCGAACTTTTTGACCAAGAAGAAGGCGACGCCGATACCGAAACCGAAAAAGGCACCGGTTCTGAATACCCCCTGCCGCCTGGCACGAAGGAGCTGCAGCTCATCGCGGGCCGGGGTTTAGTGATGCGTTTCGGGGAACAAAAAACGTGGGAAACGTTGCGGGGAATCAAGCAAGGCGCCGTGTTAAAAATCACCGGCCGGGTGCAAGCGAATCCGCGGTGGCACGACACCGTGGATATAGTCGCGCGCGGGGTGACCAAAGTCCCGGAATCCGAAGCGGCACGGATGCGGGTTAACGCGGCGAGGAGTCGTGTGGTGGCGAGTAACAGCACACAGTCGTTGGAAACAACAACAGCGACAAACGCGAAAAAGGAAGAGGAGTGGGGGGTCGGCGCCGTCTCCGCGGTGACAACGATGGCGTTCGTCGGGTTCGGAGGCGCCAAAAAGCCAATCGGGGCGGGCGGCGGTTCGAGCGACAAAGATATTTCACAATCCGACGCGCAAAGAAAACTGTTCCTCCTGAAAACGGGCGCCCGGGAAGGCGGAGTCGCGCCGTATCCGTACCTGCCTGATCACAAAACGCACTGGGTTTGTGACCTGGCTGGGATTGTTGAAATGCGAGCGCACGTGCTTGGCGAGGGTTGTTTGAACCTCCAACCCCGCGACGACGAAACGCAAACAAAAACAGAAAACGCCCCAACGAAGGTGAGTCACGACCAAACCCAAAAAGAAGAAGAAGAAATCAAAGTCGTGGGCATCGACGCGGAGTGGGTTCCAAAAAGCGGCTCCCCCGTCGCGGTGCTTCAGCTCGCGACGCGAAGTGACGCGTTTCTGGTGGATACGTTGGCGATTTTTGGCGCGAGTAGTGACGATTCTGATGCTTCGAATGATTCGAAAAAGGAAACTTTCGACGCCCTGAACGACTTCCTCGCCGATTTGTTCGCGCGCGGGGATATAAAGAAACTCGGATTCGGCTTGGAGCACGACTTCGCCAGGCTCAAATTTAGTCACGCCGGGATGAGCTGCGTGGATGACGTGGAGGAGAGCGATGTTAGTGTTGATGACGGAATGGACACGGTAGGTGTTAGTGATGACGGAATCACGGACACTAGTGTTAGGGGCGACGGAACCGTTGGACGGACCCAAGTCCGTATTTGCCACACCCGCAGTTTCGTGGACATCCGTACCCTGTCCCTCTGCGCGTTTCCGGAAAAGCGAAAGCTCGGCAAGGCGGGCCTGTCCACGACGGTGAGCTCCATTCTGGGGTGTTACGTCGACAAAACCGAACAGTGTTCGGACTGGTCCCTCCGGCCGTTGACTCAGGCGCAGGCGAAATACGCCGCGAGCGACGCGCACGTGTTGACCGCGCTTTTCGACCGGTGTTTGTTTAAATCTCGAAATGAAGTGATGGAGGCACTGTATGACCCTTCCGCACCCTTGGCGCTCGCGCCGAAGGAAGTGCGAGGCGAACCTCGGGTACGCGGACTGAAACAGGCGTGTTCGAGCCCTGCGTCGAGTAAAAAACACCCAGGCCCGCCTCGCCCTTCGCCGCGTCCTCCCATGACAAACGCGGACTTGGTGAATGCCGTGGGCGCGTCTTTCGCGGATGGCAGGAAAGGCGTTGTGGACGCGTTGACTGGGTATCAACAGAATGGTGATCAACAGGCACATTCCAACGGACGCGGAGGGGGCGGTCTGGAAACCGCCGGAAACTTCGTGCTTGTGTTCGTCAACGTTTTCGGGAAGCAAAACAAACGGCGCTACTTCAACGAGTTCTGGGCGGCCGGCGGCGGCGAGCGCGAAAACGGTGCGAGCGTGCGCATGTCTTGGTTCGGAGGCGCCGGCGCCGCGGGTACGTTGGGTGGCGTCAGTAAGGCGCTTACAGAAACCACGGCGTTTGCTTCGGTGGGGTCGTTTTTCGGTGAAGAAGATGAAGGAGTTGAGGGAGTTGAGGGAGATGAAGGAGTTGAAGGAGTTGAAGGAGTTGAAGGAGATGAAGGAGATGCAGCAACCTGCGAAGCGGACGAAACCCAAACCCAAACCCAAACCGAGCTCGTACCACCGAAACCGAAAAAGAAAACCGTCGCGTTGTTTCTGCGCAAGGAAAAAGGGCTGTACGTGTGTTGCGGTCGTTTGCGGGCGGTTTCCGTGGCTGGCGACGGTACGGACGAGAGCGGGACCGCGAAGGTGGTGTTCCACCTCGTGGACGCTGGGAAGCTACGGGAAAGTGGGAAAATGGAGGCGCTGCTGGGGGAGGGTCTGGGGGAGACGCGAGGGGGTTAGTTTTTTATGTGCCAGTCGATTGGAGGTTTATTTGGCGTTTTCGCGCACGTTTTCGAGTCTCCTTTTGTTTGCGTCTCCGTCTGTCCGAGAAGACCTGAGGTTGGCGTTTCTGAATGAGCTCCCGGTCGCTTTCGCGCGGCACGTCGTGAAAAAGCGACGCCAATCAAAAAGCGATGTCGCGGCCACGACCGCGTTCGTGGCGCACACGCCTTCGCACGGCACGCACGCGGCGTCTCTCGAGAAGACTTTTTGACCTTTTCTTCCGACTGCAGAATCGCGGCGCGAAAGCAGCTGTCGCTCTTTCTCGAAATTTCCGGAAAAGTCTTGGAACGTCGTCGGCTCTCGCGGCGCCGCAAAGTTGCCGCGCCCCTGGGCTTGTAGGCACCAGACGTAGACTCCGTGTTCGTTTAAGGAATCGGATCCGTCACGAGCATACGCCGGTTCGGTTGCTCCAGGGAAGCTTCGGTCGACGAAGGGTTGGGACGCGAGGTCCGGGAAGTGATCGATCGGCGGTAGAGTCGCATCGTCGCGCATCGGCAGAAAAAAAAACAGACACGCAAGATGGCGAGACAAAGCGACGTCAAGACGCTCGCCGCTATTACCGGCCAGCCAAGCGAGGATGTGGTGGCGATGCTTAAGCAGTACGACGGCGATGTCAACGCAGCGACGAACGCGTTGATGGACAGTGCGTGCCCTTTGTTACCCTCGTTTCCCGGCGCGATCGATCGCGGAGAGAGAAAAGGCACCGCGAAGCGGGAAACCAAATGGCGGGCGCGCGCGCGATGGCAAAGAGAGTGCCGTTCAATCGACCCGTCTGGCTGGCTGACCATCCCACCTCCCCCTCCTTTCCCTCATCGTCGCAGTGGAAAAGTTCGCGGTCGTCGCGAAGAAGGGGACAAAGCAGAAAACGGTGCGTTTTGTGACGCGCAGAAGGCGTGCCGCACCCGCTCCGGGACGCTCGCGGGGACGTTACTTGCCGCCATCGCGATCGGGCACGTTTTCCAAGTCGCCGTGTCCATCCCGCTGACCACACCCCACCCTCCTCTCCAAACACCCAGGCCGCGGCCCCCGAGCGACGCCCCGTGGAAAGGCGCGGGGGTGACAAGAAGTTCGAAGGGAAGGACAGGAAGTTCGACAAGCGCGAGGGTGGGAAGCCGGGAGGTACGTTGAACGTTTGGACGCGCAGATCCCGGCACCCGACCACGATGCCACGACGACGCGTTCCTTCTCGTTACGTGTTCCGCGCAACAAAGAGCGGACCCCTGACCTTCCTCCCACCTCTACCTTCCCCCAACAACAGCCGGCAAGCCTTTCACCAAAGGCCCCCCTGGTCTTCCTGCGCCCCGTAACGACGCACCGAAACAGCAAACCAAGGCCGCGCCCGCGCCCGCCGCGCCCGCCGCCCCCTTAGTGCAACAGCCACGATCGTGGGGACCCGCGGCGGCGGCAGGCCCGGGGACGCCTCCCCCCACGCAGCCCACCGCCGCGCCTGCCGCCGCGCCGAAGTGGGGAGGCGGAACCTCCGCGGCGGACATCGTGAGGGGAGGACCCAAGGAACAGGCGCAGGCCCGTCAGGTACGCCCGCCAGGAGAGGACACCACCGCCGCATTCAACCGATCGCCCGACGGTTCGCGCCGAAAAACGGTGATGACTGGGCTTGTTTTTTTCCAAAAGCGCCCTGAAATAGCGCTCGCCGCCGACTTCGACTTTCCAAACGCGTCGGCAAACACTCCTGAAACGCCCCGGCCGTCGTGCGTACCCCGTCCCAATTGAGCTAACACCGTTGTCCCCCCTCTCTCTTTCCCAGGCGGCTGCTCCCAAGGCTCGCAGCGGCGGCGGCCCCGCGCCCCACGCGAATGCGAACAACAACAAGGCCGGTTCGGCTGGCGCGCGTCCGCTTCCCAAGCCGGTTGCCGGCGGCGGCGGCGCTTCCGCGGCGGTACAAAACCCAACCCGCATCCCGGCTCCTAACTTCGTGCAGCCGGCTGTGCCGGTGCGAGAGGGCTGGGCCCAGGGGGTTCTGTCCGGCGCGGGCGCCGTCGCGCTTCAGCCGCAGGAAGCCACGGTCAACCCTACCGGTTACGCCGACCCCAACGCGTTTGGGTTTGGGTTTGACGGGCGCCAAGCGCCCTCCGCGGCGCCGCCGGCGCCCGCAGGTGCCCGCCCCGGCGCCCGCCCCGCCCCCGCACCGAAGCCGCAGCCCGCCGGCGCCGCCTCGGGCGGCCTCGGCTTGCAGTTCGGCCACTTCGGCCAGGGCGGCGTTTCCGATTTCAACGGCTTCGGGGGTGGGTTCCAGCAGCAACAGCAGCCCGGCCAGCGCCCGCAAACCGCGGTGTCCGGCGCCGGCCGTCCTCAAACCGCGCAGCCGCCCGCCGCCGTGCCTCAAAACTCGTTCCAGAACTCGCTCGCGGGCCAGGCGGCGCACGCGCAGGCGCAGCGACGGAGCGCGCAAGGCCAAGTTGGCGTCCAGCCCGGCTTGCCGCGCGTGACGCTTCCCGATGACTTGTCAAAGGACAAAAACGTCCCTACCCCCACGCAGACGCAGGGGTACTACGCCCAGGTCCCGCAGCAACAGATGGGCGGGTACGCCGGGTACCCTCCCAACGCGTACGACCAGCAAACCGCGATGGCGCAGCAGCAACAGTACGGCGCGCAGTACGGGTTCGACCATCAGTACCCTTCGCAGCAGCAGCAGCAACAAGCGCAGCACGCGAGTGTTGGTGTCGCCGCGCAGGGCCAGGGTCAAGCCCAAGGCGCCGGCGCCGGCGCCGCGCAAGCCGCCGGCGCCACCGCCGCCACCGCCGCCGCGCAGTCTCAGTTTGGCCAAAACGCCTTCATGAACGCCGGGTACCCGATGTACCCCACGTACGTACCGCCCGGCATGCCCCCGCAGTACGCTCCGTACGCGCCGCAGCAAGGGTACTACGGCTACCCGCAAGCGGGGTACCCGGAACAAGGCGGCCAAGGACAGGCCCGGGGTAACAATCAGTACCAGCAGTACAACTCGGGCGGCGGCGCGCAAGGCGCGCAAAGCGCCGCCGCCAAGCCCAGAAGCGCGTCGCAGCCGCAAAACGCGGACGCCGCGCAGTACGGCCAGTACGGCAACGAGCAGTTCTCGAACTACAGCCAGTACGGCGCGCGTTAGGAGAGTGGTGCGTTGCGGACGGGACGTTATTAATGGTACCGATCGAAGCACCGCAGTATTCGTGTCGTCTCTTTTTCTTTCGAACGTCGAGCTAACCAGTGCGGCGGCGATCCGGGACCGCCTTTAAACAGTTTGAGTTTGGTACCCGACGTAGCGTGTTTCGAGTAGTTACTTCTACCCATTGTTAATCATGCTCAAATCCCTACGTACGTCACGAACACGTTAATCATCCTAGCGCAAAGTATTATTCGCGTCTTGCAAACGTTTCAACTTTTCTTTCACGGATGGCGCGGTTGGTATCTGGCATGTTTCCAACACGGGCCCGTAATACCTCGTGCATCAGAACTCACAACGGAATGATATACGATAGCACCGTAGTGTTATCAAACACACTATTACGTGCACACGACCGCTTCTGACACCACTACATATCCGAAAGGCGCTACCGTAAACCTTACAAGTAGTATTTACATTTACAAACCGACTCTGCTCCTATCTCCTTTGCGCTCCCGCGAACGCGCTTAATTGGTGCGCCGGGGTGGGTCGCGTCGAAATCGGCGAGGGATGGGCTATTGACGGATTGCCGCTACTCAAGAACGCGCCGCTCGGCGACCGCGGCCCGCCGACTCCCTTTGCGAGGTCGTGGGTCACGATGCTTCTCTCCACGAATCGCGGGGTGAACCACTTCGAATCCCTCGGGTCGTACGGCTCGTCGTGTGTCTGCTGTGTTTCCGTCACGTGACTCGCGCCTACTTCTTGTTCTTCTGTGTCTATCATCTCGTGTGCCTCAACACCCGGCCGCCCCCCCGACGCGTCCCCTCCCACGTCCTCCTCATCACCCGCCACCCCGTACGTAAGTTCGTTCGCCTTGAGTCGATCCACGATCAAGTGATCCAAATGTTTCCGCTTGCCGTCGATGGTTCGAATCGCGGAGTTCGCGGTCGTGTCCCGGGAAAATTTGGTGTACCCGTACTGCCCGGCGCCGCTGCAAGACACGCCGGCACCGGAGTCGTTGCCCATGCCGCGGTGCAGCGTGAAGTATCGGTGGCACGCGGATATTCTCGACGACAACAGAAGCGGCAAAAAAAAAATATCGTGGTTTCCAAGCCTCATGAATCAATCTCGCGTGCGCCACGGACGTTGCACGATGGCGTGCTTCAGCGTGGCGGGTATGCACGCGGTGGCGCGGATGCCCACGCGTGTCGTATGTGCCGTTCGAAACCACGCGCGCCACACTCCACGACGCACGCCAACCTTCCGCGCTCGCCGGATTCTTTTCTCGTCGTGTCAAACCGCACGCGCTTCGGCACACCGAGCAGTCCATCTGGAACGACCAGACACGAAGGCACGGGCGTGCTCTCCGCGACACGCGGAAGCCCAGGCGTTGGGCGATGACGCCGAGGAACGAGTCTATACCTTCGGAATTCGAAGCCGCTGGCCAAGCATATGTTCCCCGCAGGTGCGTGCTTCCCTCGTACTCGCTTGTTTACGATTTCTCCTGCCATATATTTTGACGGCGAGAGAGCTGAGCACCTGACAATACTCTTTTCGCTCTTCTACGCAAACTTACAAAACACAGTGAGTCTCCGATGAGGTCTACAAATCTTCGTGCGGAACGATGGATAAACAAGGTGCGCACACTCCGCATTGATGCGAGGTCTCAAAGACCCATTCGCCTGCACCATTCTCGTTGCCCGTCAACGGCGAGTAAAACTCACCCTCGAACTTTCATTCCTCCGCAGGGCGTCGCGCTGGTCTGCTCTGAGTGCGAAACCACGGAGACGAGTCAGCGGTACGCCAACAGGGATGATAAAGGCAAACCGGTCTGCTACGTTTGCTACATGCTACAGGTACGTCACGCGCGTCGATCCCACGCGTCAATATTTCATAATCTTTGTGTCGTCACAACCTGACCCCAACACCCGCGGTGCTCTTTTTCACAGCTCGCTGTCAGCCATGGCAAGTGCTCCGGTTGCAGTAACGATGGAGGAAACACAAGCCAATTGCGAAGGTCGAAGGTCGAGAAGGACGCGTGGTACTGCATGCCGTGTATCCACCGAGAGGTGCGCATTTCACGGTTCTTCTTTCTTTCTCTCTGTCTGCTCAAGCGATCCCGTAGGCATGATAACTTCCGTCGCTGTTTCGTCTCAACTCAAGTTGTCGAGTTCCATATTCTTCGCAGGAGCTGGACATTGCTGCGGCCGCGGGGACGAAGTGCGTGACGTGCGGGACGGATAATACCATATTGTGGCACAACTGCAAAGATAAGCCCGGAACTAAAGTGTGCAGGTCTTGCTACGAGAAGAACAAGTTGGACGTCGCCGCAGCTGCGGGGACGACGTGCGTTAAGTGTGGGACGGATACGGCCCGTAGGTGGTATAGCTGCAAGGATAAGCCCGGAACTAAATTGTGCATGCCTTGCTACGAGAAGAACCTGCTGGACGTCGCCGCGGCCGCGGGGACGGCGTGCGTGAAGTGCAGAACGGATACAACCAGTAAGTGGCTTGACTGCAAAGATGAGCCCGGAACTAAAATTTGCTTGCGTTGCTACGACAAGAACCGCTACGAGAAGAAGAAGGCGGCGAGCGCAAACGAGGAGTGAGACTTCGCGACGATGTTTTAGAAATTTTCGAGCTCGGGGCGATACAAGTAGTGGGGAGTCATTTTTCGATGTCAAGTTTTTATCGCGTCGCGAAAAGCACTCGTCTACCCGTCTACACGAACGCAATCGTCAGCGATCCCCCGTCCACTTCGTCGTTGTACTTTATGTTTTGTGACCGTAGGTACTCCCGGACCGCGGGGCCGAGTTTCGCCCGTCCCATCTCGGAGTGCACGCCTCTTCCCGTGATGACTTGAATTCCCGAGGAATCGGTGCCGGCGACGCCGATGAGCGTCTTTCGCTGTGATTGTAAAAGAAAAGTGTCAGTCTTTCGTAATGTGTATCAGTAATTACTCTGGACAATCGGCAAACAGTGTCGGGATTTGGGAAATACCATACGTACCAGCTCTCTCACCGCTTGCTCCACGGTGAGGCCGTGCAGATCCTTCTTCGTGTTCGTGCCCCTGGTGCTTTGGTTAAACGCCGCCGTGGACGCGGTGCCCGCTTTGGCTTGTTTACCGTAAGACATGTTCAACGCGTCTTTGGATTGTTGTATATGCTCCCTACTGGACCGGTGGTCACCCGCGGCGAAGGAAACGTCCGCCAGCTTCTTGAGCCGCCGAAACTTCATGTAAAGCGCGGCGGCTTCCCCGTGTAGGGTCTGCAACTCCAAGTGCTTACCCGTCACGCTCATCTTGCGCTGCTTATCGCGAAGAATGTCCAGGTCTGCGTCCAAGACATCGACGTCATCGTGTCCTGAAGAACTCGAGTCACGACCCCTGAACCCCCCAGGGAGACCCGCCCCCGAATCGAGGTCGTTCGGACGAAGCGCGCCGCGCTCGCCGTTCGAATTCGAATTCTCGTCGCCCACTTGGTCGTTGGGGTCGAAAATTCCGTCCCCGTCTGTGTCTCGTTGCCGTCCCGCCAACTCCCAGCGCGAGGTTTCCCCTCCCCTCGGCCGGTCCAAAACCGAAACCCCGGCCCAGGATTCCGCGGCTTGGTACCACGATCGGTCGCCCGCGCGATTCGCGGATCTCAATTCGTCCCTTTCTTGTTCCTCGAACAGAAACGTCGCCGCGGCGTTCACGTCGCCGCCGCATTTTCGCAGCGCTGCATCGATTGTGGATTGCGATTCGCTGGGTAACATGCTCTGCAGCGCGGTTCGCGATTCCGCGGAGATAATGACGTGAGAAACGGAAACAATGTTGTCGTCGAAGCCCATGTCCCGAAGCAGCTCGAGCGCCGCGGCGTCGTCCTCGTGTTCCAACTCGTTTGACGCGACAGGGTTTTCAAACAGGTCTTGCTCGAGATCCGCGAGCAGGCGCAGCGTGGTGGCGTCGTCCACGTCGTCCTCGGGGAAGGGGGTGTCGTCGTGTACCCGGTGTTGATGCTGGTCGTGATGTCCATTTTTAGTGTGAGTGTTGAGACCATTCGTGTCCGCGGTACGACATTCCACGGGTTGCAAGCGCCCGCGGTCCGCCGGGTCGGCGTTTTCGTACGACGTCGTTTGGCGTCTTGCGGTAAAGAAAAGAAAGTGTCAGTCTCGTGTTGGCAAACGTTACGTTGTGTGTCGGATTTGGGAAACGCAACGCGTACCTAAACGGCCGCTCGGCGTTTTGGACCGGGCGTTTCACTTTGTCCCTCGTGTCCGGGCCGGACGCGAGGCCGTGCTCAAACCCGCACGTCTCCCCGCGGTAACATCCTCTCGGGGAGTTGAAATACGCACACGTTCGCCCGCTGCCTTTGCCGCCGCATCCGCCGCCTCTTCCTCCGCCGCGGCCCAGCGCCTTACGATCTCGTTCTTGTTGTCTCACCAGTGTTTGTTGTCGAACCAGCTCTAGGTGTTCCAGTTCCCGTTCGTGTTCCTCCAACACCTCGTCCGCATCAATCAAGCCCGCGAACCGCGACGCCAGGCGGACTTCGCCCAGGAGTTCCTCCGCGAGGGCCTCCGACGCGATCCGGGCATCCGCGTTTTGAACCGCAACGCGCGTCGCTTCTTCCCGACGCGCCTCGGTGTCCCGCACGTCCTTCGCCTCGTCCGCCGCTACGACCGCCGCTACGACCGCCGCGACCGCCGCGGTGGTGGATCCGTCCATCACCCCGGGTTGCGCAAACACGTGCGAGTCCGTAATCGTGACCCCCCCCAACCTGCCCCTCAGAGTCAGCGGCATTATCTCCGCCGTGCTCATGTAGGCACCTGACCCCATGGCTTGCGCCAGCATGTTGTCGCTCACCAACGGGCGCACCCCAGGGGCGCAGGACACGGTGACGTGCGGCACCGCCGCGGACGGCCGGGGCAGCCAGTCAGGCACGTCGACCTGCACCGCCCTCGCCTGGGCGTCCGCCGCAACACCGACGACCTGCATCTCGCACTCCACCCCCCACGGGAACTGGTTGAGCTGAGATTGCGAAGGCGTGTATACGAAAGTCACGTGGTCCGCGTGCGTGGTCCAACCGTCCCCGCCGGTTTCGATCCCGAGGTCGCGTACCCAGTCCAGGAGGCAGCATTTCGAAATGTCGTCCAAAATGAACGCCAGGAAACGCACGCGCGAAGGGTCCGACTCCGACATCGCACCAGGCCGCGCCAGATGCCAATGGGGTTGTTGGTCGTCCGATGATTGGGAACACGGGGAGTCGTCGCGAAGTGGTCAAATTTTATTTCTTCCCTCGTCGTTTCGAATCGTAACTTCCGAGGAAACTGTTATCGAAAGCAACGACGTTGCTTCGCGTATCGATCGCACTTGACGCCGCGCGTCTTCGGCCGTCATGGCCCCGGGACATGCGCATCGGCCAGATGACCACGCGTTCGTGTCAAAGGTCCACCACGACGAGCTCGCACGCGCGGCGACCGAGCGCGACGACCGGGTACTCGCTTTCCAACTCTACTTGGAAGACACCGGAGATACGAAACCTTGCGAAAAGGGCAAGGCGCCCATGCCCGACGTACGCGAGGAAGAAGCAGAATGCCGCAACAGGAGGAAATACGCGGAAACTTTGGTCATCGATGAGGACGAGGTCATCGCACAGCAGATGCAGTTGCGGGAGATGCAGCTCGCTGAAGCACTCGAGCAAGCTCCAGAACCCTTCAGTGAGAAAGAGCAGGTGACCGCGCCTCTTGGGGCTCTCGTCGCTTGTGTGACATGCATGGAGGAGTTGTCCGAGGATAAGCTTGTTTCCGCGAAGAAGGGCCAACGCGGGGGTTGGAGGCCTTGCGAAAACTCTGTTTGCGACGTGTGCGTCAAGGATTTGCTCGGGAACGATATCAATTATCATCAGCAGAGCGCCCCGCGGTGTCCATGCTTCACAAAGTGTGATTTCCAAAAGGCAGTGCGAAGGTATTCTCGGAGGGGGCAGTGATCTGTTTAAGAAGCTCGTCACGTTCAACACGCCGCAGGCTCGGGGGCTGCGAGATAGAACGTTGATGTACTGCCCGGGCGGCTGCAACACCGCGGTCCCGGCGCAAGACTCTGAGAAACGTGTAAGCATGGGCATTGAAACGGTTGGCGGTGTGATGAAGGTCCTGATTCCCAAGAACAACCGTCGAAAGAACCCCACCAGAAAAGAATACGTCTTCACCACTTACGCCGATAACCAGTCCAACTTGTCGTTTAAAGTTTTCGAAGGCGAAGGCTCGCACACGAAGGATAACAACTTGCTTGGTGAGTTTGTACTTGAAGGCATCCCCTCCGCCCCCCAAGGCGTGTCGAAAATCAACGTGTGCTTCGACATCGACGCCAACGGTATTCTCATCGTCTCCGCGGAGGACATAGGCTCCGGCCAGAAGAACAACATCATCATCACCAACGACAAAATGCGAGTTTCGAATGAATGCCAGACTTGCAAGAAGCTTTACTGCCCGGGTTGCAAAGTGCCTTGGCATGACAACTTGACTTGCACCGAGTATCAAAATCTCCCCCCGCATATGAAGACCCCAAACGACGTCGCATTTCTGAATCTTGCTTGTCAAAAGCTTTTTCGCCAGTGTCCGAAGTGCCGTCACCTCGTGGAGAAATCCAAGGACAGTTGCAACAATGTCGTGTGTCGGTGCGGGTGCCGCTTCTGCTACGCCTGTGGGTCTGAGTACGCGCATAGCAACTCGGCCGCTCAAAACGAGCACGGGCAGCCGAAATGCGAATGCACACTCTTTGGAGAGAAAAAAGCATACGCGAGCGTGAGTGATGTCTCGAGCAGCTCAGGCGCGAGCAGCTCGCGATGAATCGAGCGAGTGACAACGAGAGATACTTGAAATGAAAAACAGACTACCCTTTACTCCGCCGCGGCGTGTTCTCGCAGCCACTTGGGCGAATACGTCACGTCCACTTTGTCTAGTTTCGCGGCGAGCACGAAGTCGTGCAGGGACAAACCGCCGATGGCGTGCGTGGTGACCACCACGCGCACGTCCCGGTAGTTCGTCAGGTGCATGTCCGGGTGGTGTCCTTCGTGTTCCGCGATTTCCGAGAGATGGTTGAGAAACGCAAACGCGCATTGCCAGTTTTTCGCCGTGAAGTTTCGCGAGATGGATTTTCCATCCGCCGAGAGAACCCAGACGGGGACGGCCCTCATGTTCGTGGTGATTTGCGTCGGGGTCAACAGCGGAGTTTCTCTGCGGGGTTTGATGAGACGGACGTGTCATGGTGTGTTAGTATCAGTACATTTAGTTTCCGTACGTAATGCCCACGAGTATTTGAGTAACGGTACCCATTTGAGTACGCTTGGGAAGTCGCTAGCATTCATTTCGGCGAAGCATCAGATGTACCGAATGCCCGAAAACGCAAGCAATCCGTACCTCGAACACGCGCCTAGGTCCGCGCATGACTGCGCCACGAGCGCGTCCGCGCCTTCGCCTTTTGGGAGGGACATTTCGTGTTCGGTGGAGGATGCGCGTGCGGTTGAGTTTCGGCCGCACGCGGGGAACACCGCGGGGTTGGGTTGGGAAACGAAGCGCACGGATGACACGCGAAATGGAGATGGAGAACGACTCCGCGACGGAAAGCTCGCGATGACGAACCCTGCGCGACGGAAACAAGCGCTGGGTCGCACACGACTCTGGGTTGTCGCGGCCTGAAGCAGCTGTGCCACAAGCACACCGCGGAGCATGCCTCGCGCGCGCGGGACTGAAGAGACTCTTGGTGTGGTGGCGGAGCACTCGCTCCGAAAAACTATTTTCAAGTTTCGGGATGAAAGGCGACGCGAAATTACTCGGAATCGCAGGCACAGATCTGACCGCACCAAGGGCGTGGGCGTTCCCGTGCGCCTACCCCGCGTGCTTTGTGCTCGTATCGGTTAGCGCTCAAAGCGAGGCGCGATCCGGGAAGCGCGGTGTGGGGTCACCGTGGTGGGTGTGGTGACTGATTACCCATAGAACGAGACGTCCGTCGAGGCTCAAGATTCGGGCAAAGTAACAACAAAGCGCCTTTCTTAAATTCTCCGTACCGCGATGTTCGGCGGCGTCGTGCCATGGCTCCCGTCCCTAAGAGGCACCGTTGTTGTTTCCGTGATGCTTGTTGGCGCGTACGGCGTTGATGCGGGTTTAGCTGCGACCGCGCTGTTGCTGATGGCGTACGCCGCCGTGGCGGGGGTCAAAATCTCAGTTCGTAACTTTTTCAAATGGGTCACGAGCACGCGAAGAAGAGCGGTCGTCGCGGTGAAGCTTCTGGATGACCGGAACATGAAGACGTTCCAGCGAGTGACGCTTCAGATATTCGACCTGCCGCATCACCCACGGCGGCTGCGGCAAGCCGTACGGCGGTGGCGGACGTGGCGGGAAAACCACCGGGAAAACAATGGATTCTTCGGCGACAGCGGAGTCGGAAACGCGTCGACGCGCGGCGACGGGTTAGGCGCGCTTCACGACCTTACCAGTACCTCTGCCCACGGCACGGCCGGGACGCCGAGGTTTGGGTTCGGAGGTGAGTTCGGCGTTGGTTCGATCCCGGGCGGGGACGCTCAGGAAAGGGTTTCCGAAACCTTCTCCCTGGCGCGCGCCGCGTTTTCGCAGTGCGACTTAGCGAAACAGCTCCCGCCCGACGTGCTCAAGGCTTTATGCGCTGAGCACATGAGGGAGGTACACGTCGCCGCTGGCGAGGACGTGTTCCGAGGCCGCGTGCGTGATGACGAGCTCGCGGTTTTAGTGTCCGGGTCCGTTGTGTTGGGGGAGTTCAGCGCGACTCACGGCGGGTACGCCGGCGACGAAGAGGACACCGAGCAAAGAGCGTTTTTCAAATCAGGCGGCGCCACTGTGATCACGCGTCCGGGTGTGGTGTTGAACTCCCTGTTGGACGTGCTGGAAGGGTCCGAGCACGCGCACGAACACGTGTCGACCCGCGTGAACCCGCAATCGCCGCTGCGCAACAGTTGGGCGGGTGGGAAAACCGATTCCAAAACCGATCCATCGCTGAACCCGTTTGGCGACGACCAGCTCATGAGCGCGGCGGCGACGGCGGCGGCGTCTACGGCTAAAGCGGCGGCTGAAGCCGCGAACGAGCTCGCGAACGAGGCGGTTTTGGATTCCTTCAAACCCGCGGCGTCGCCCTCGCGACTCAGCAAAGCAGGCAACGCCGACGCCGACGAAGTGCTTGTCGGCGCAGGGCCCGGACTCACCGTGCGCGTTGGCCCTTCTTCAGACGCGACTCACACGAACCCCTCGGGGCCCCTCGGTGTCGTCGCAGTCGCCCTCGCCGCGGCGCGTGAGGACGACGACGCCGCGTCCACCGAGGCGGAGCTTGACGTCGACGACGACGCGGCGCGCGCGCCGACTGCGAGCGCCCCGACGACCCCGACGCGCGCGCGCGTCCAGACCGAGGTACAGCAGGAGGATGGCGTCAGGAACTCGGTGAGTAACCCAGGCACCCCGAATCGCGTGGGCAGGGCGGTGTCGAAAGACGGAAACGGGGAACGGAATTTGGACGGCGGCGGTTTCGGCGCGCCGCGCGAGTTTGGGCCCACCCCGGTGCCTCCAAACGAGAGTTTATTCGCCGCGTCTGATTTCAGCGGCGGACCTGGTGGGCTTCCGCGGCTGCGCGCGAGGGGCGGCGCGAACGGCGGGTGCGTCATCGCGGCGGTTCCCCTACGCGCGTTCCACGCCGCCGCCGGGTTCCAACTAGGCATCCAAGCCCCTACCATGCGCCTCAGCGGGGGCTACCACGCGCTTTGTCATTACTTCCGCGCGCCGCACGAACTAGGCGCGCTGTGGGTGGACCCACCGCCGCACAGCACGCCCGCGTCTGGGGCCGGGGCGACACTAGCGCTGGTGCGTCTGCTCGGCGCAGAGGCGGCGCGGGCGGTGGACCGCGGCGCGCTCGAAACTCTGTTGGAGAGGCGGGGGTACCGCCCGAGAAGGGCGCCGGTTGATTCGTGGAGGCCAGACGAGGACATGAGAGGAGACAGCGAGTGGGATGAGGCGGGGAGCGGCGGGTCAAGGGACGACATGGCGGACGATGACGTGACGAGCAGCCGGGCGAGTTCCGTGACCGCGGGCTTGGTCGCGCGCACCGGCGGGGGGGGCGGCCCCGGGGGGGGTGCGCGTCACAGCCACCGCGAGTCATCCGCCTCACGCGCGGGAGGGTCGGGAAGCAACAGCACTAGGCGGCTGGAAACGGGCACGCAAAGCCAGCCGGTGAGCGTTTCGAACAGCCAAAGGGGCGGGTCCCCAGTTGAGCTGGAAGCCGTTGAGCTCGCGCCCGGTGAACGGCTTCGGTTCCGAAGCACCGCGGCGGCGGCTTTGCTTGTGGAGAGGGGTTCCTTGGAGGGGTACTGGACCCCTCTAGACGCGCGGGACGGGGACGGCTTCGGCGCGCGGACCGGGTCGAAGGACGCTCGGGTGAGTTCGATTCGGTCAGCTTCCAATCGAACCGGACATTCCAAAACGAAAAACGCGTCGTCGTCGTTTCAGCGCGAGCGCGGTCCAAGCGCTTCCCACGAGAGACACCACCGCCAACCACCCGCGTTCACCGCGCACCCGGGAAGCGTGGTTGGCGAGTTTATGCTGCTCACCGGCCAAAGGGCCGCCGTGACGATTCGCGCCGGCCCAAACGGGTGCGTCGTCGCGGCGCTGCCGCACAGTGCGGTGGCGCGGCTGGTCCGGACCTACCCGGCAACATACGCGCGGGTGGCGACGCGCATCGCGAGGCGCCTTCGCCCCGCGTTGCCCGCCAAAGCGTGGGACCGGTGCGGGGTGCAGTGGATCTCCTTGGGCGCGGGGCAGAGCTTGGCAGACCACCAGGATTCCAGGCGCCGCGCGTTGGCGGCGCCCGGCAAAGGCGCGCCCGGATTCGACTCGCGAATCAACGCGCACGCCGACGGCGTGTACGTGGTGGTGACCGGGTGCGTGCGGTTGTCCGCTTCTGGGGATAGAGGGCGGGTTGGAGGCGTTGGTTCGAATCCGGGCCGCGGCGGTCCTTCTCAACACGATCCAGTAGATGGCAACGGCGGTGGGAGCGGCCAAAGCGCTTGGGACGACGAATTTGCAAGCGCGCAGCAACCGCCGCGGTTTCTGGGGCCAGGCGACGCCGTGGGCGAGGAGGTTATTTTGCGCGACGCGTTTGGGAACGACGGTTTCGGGGATGGCGGCGGCGGCGGTGGCGGTTCACGAGCACTACGGGAGCTCTCGCGCGCTACTGCTGCTGCTTTGGGCAGAGCCAGGGCGGTGAGGGAAACGCAGCTCCTGTGGATCCCCGCAGCTGGGTTAGAGGCGCTCGCGACGAGCGCGCCGAGAGCGTTCGCCGCGCTGGCGTGGCGCATGGGCGCGAGGGCGGGGGCTTCGGCTAAAGCAACCCCGACCGCGAACGCGCGAGTCGCGGTGGACGGCGGGGACGGTTTCGGTTTCGGGGTGGATAGCGGGGTACCGGGCGTGGCGAAAAGCGGGTCGGCCGGGGCGGGCATGTTTGGAGCGATGCGTACCCCCACCGGGATCGACCGAGACACCGCGCAACACGCGCCGCGCACGGTCGCGGTTGTTCCCGTTTCGGAAGGCGCCGCGCTGGCGCTTGACGAGTTCTGCGCCGCGACGTTGGCGGCGCTTGTTAAATCGTGCCACGCCCGTGTTGCGGACAGCGCTTCAAGGTTAGCAGAAGTAGGCCAGGCCGGTGTCGGCCCCCTCGCCCACGAAGCCACCGCGCACTGGCTCGCGCAACTGGAAAGCGCGAACGACGTGGTGCTCTTGAAAGCGGACCCGTTTCCAAGCCCTTGGTGCGCGCAGTGCGCCAGGCACGCGGATTGCATCCTCCTGGTGTGCGCGGCGGAAGACGTCCCCCCTTCCCCGGAGGAGGGTCGTAACTTGCAAGCGCGGTTGCTTGGAGGCGGCGTTGGTAATTTAGGCGGCGGGGGGTTGGCGCAAAGGGAGTTAGTGGTGCTGCACGGGTCCGCGGAAATCGCGCCGACTGGTACGCGAGCCTGGCTCGAAGCCTTCAGCGTGCACCGGCATCACCACCTGGCGCGCGCACCGGCGCACGGCTTGGCGCCCGCGCACGCCTCGCGGCTCGCCAGGTCGTTACGCAAGCAGTCCGTAGGCTTGGTTTTAGCGGGAGGCGGCGCCCGAGGGTTCGCGCACGTGGGGGTGTTGATGGCTTTGGAGGAAGAGGGTGTTCCTGTTGATATGCTTGGCGGCACGTCAATGGGGTCGTTCGTGGGTGGGATTTATGCGAAGGAACCCACCGCGTTACTAACGCGGATAATCGCGCGCAGACTGGCGGTGCACATGAGCTCGGCGTGGGAGCAGCTCCTGGACTTGACCCTTCCGTACGTATTGCGCGTTTCCCAAATCCCGCCTCCCTGTTTGCCGATTGTCCAGAGTACAATGTTTGCCCATACATCGCCCAACACAAGACTGACACTTTTTTTTTATCTTCGCAGCGTGGTTTCGTACTTCTCGGGGTTCCGGATGAACAAAGCGCTTGAGCCGCTTTTTCGCAACGCGAAGATTGAAGATTGCTGGCTGCCTTTTTTCTGCGTCACCCTGGATTTGATTTCCTGCGTCACCATCGTGCACCGCAACGGAACCCTGTGGCGGTACGTCCGAGCCTCAATGGCGCTCGTGGGGTTTTTACCCCCGGTGTGTGACCGCGCGCCGGTTTCGTCCGGGCACGACAAAGGAAACACCGGAAAAAACGGGAAAGGTGCGTATCTACATTGCATTTCCCAAATCCAGGCACACTGTTTTACCGAAGCTGGTGACTGTTGTCCATACATCGCGATATACAAGACTGACACTTTTCTGGCAAAACTCCAAAGACCAATCCGCGAGCAGCCGAATGCACGTCCTTGTGGACGGCGGGTACGTGAACAACCTGCCGACGGACGTGATGCGCGCCGCTGGCGCGCGGGTCGTCATCGCGGTCGACGTCAGCGGAAGGGGGTTACCCGAAACGCAAATGAAACCCTGGGGCGACGCGATTTCCGGGGTGACCATTTTAATCAGAAACTGGCTGCCGCGGTGGCTCGGGGGCGGGCCCACGTGTCCGACCATGGCGCAAATGCAGGCGCACCTGCCCTTCGTCACGGACTACGCCAACGCCGCGCGAAGAGCGGGGACGGGTACGTTTCGGGGGTTTCCTAAATCCCAACACTGTTCGGCCCGATTATATTACGGGTGACTGTTTACCTCTCTGTATGAAGTACAGGTTGAAAGTACTACGACTGACTGTTTGCTCAACACACGTTACGAAAGTCCCTACACAGCACGCGCAAGACTGACACTTTTCTTTCCCAATAAACACAGTCGACATCATGGTCCGCCCGGCGGTCGCGGACGTGCCGATTCTCGCCTTTGGCCGGTACGCCGAGATCGTCAGCGCGGGTACGTATTGGGGCTTTCCCAAATCCTGACACCTACGTTTACTGCTACTGCTACAAACCCGACATGCATCACATACGCACTGTTACCTGCTCTTTATGGAGTACAGTCGGAAAGTCACACCACTACTATACCCAATCCCTCATACACATCACGAAGTACACCCGTCCATCGCCCAACACGCGACTGACCCTTTTCTTGTACAAATCGCAGGCCACGAAGCTGGTTTGCGCGCGGTGCGGGCTTGGAAACTGGCGAATCCCGATTTCGCGGCCTTGCTGGATGACGGGCTGTGGCGGCCGGGGACCCGGGGGGGCGGGTTAACCACGCAAGCGGGATTTGGCTCGGGCGAGTACCGCGGGTCGGGGTTCGGAAAGAAACTGTACAAGAACAACTCGGGGCCGAGCGCGGAGCGGCTGGAACGCGCGGGAGGACCGGGAGTTTCTTCTGCCGAGCTTTCCGATTCAGGGTCTGATGACGGAGACAAGGAGTACGCTTCTTTTCGTACCACTGGAGACAAAGAGTTTAGAAACACTGAACCCAAGGCCAACCCTCCCAAGCCCTTGGGGACGTCCGGGTTTTCGGAGTGGTTCGGACGCAAAGGCGACGACGAGTCCAAAAACAAAAAACCGAAAAAAGAAGAGGCCAATCCCGATTCCCCGAAATCGCGCACGGACGCGTGGGTGGGTAGGGAAACCGCGACCGCGTTTTTCTCCCCCGACCAACCCAAAGCCAGCATGCGGAACCGGCTTAGGTACAACTCGTTCCAATCGGGGCTGGACGGGGACCAGTACCACGGCAGGCGCTCGCTCATGGACGACTAGTGAGTACCAGGTAGTCTTTGCTAGTGAAGTCGACTACATTTAGTAGAGTTCTTTCTTCTTTCGACGTCTTGCCGTCGTCCTTTCGTACCGCTTTTCTCGGAAGCCTCGAGGCACAACAATCTGCACACACCTGCGTGCCACCACTCAGCACTCACCGAGATGATGATGTCCCCGGAGAAGATGAACAAGTTTCTTCAGTGGTTGCGCGCGAAAGACACGGTGTGGGTGTGGGACGAGCGGATGTGCGCGGCGGCTGCGGCGGACGGGGAACTCGACGTCCTCAAATGGTTGCGCCAGCTCGGTTGTCCCTGGGACGAGACGACATGCAAGAACGCGCGTGAAGGCGGACACCTCGAGGTGCTGCAGTGGGCACACACGAACGGGTGCCCGTGGAGCGAGTGGACGTGCATGTGTGCGGCGCAGGGCGGGCACCTCGAGGTGCTGCAGTGGGCTCACGCGAACGGCTTCCCGTGGGACGTTCGCACGTGCGCGGTGGCGGCGCAGAGCGGGCACCTCGAGGTGCTGCAGTGGGTGCGCGCGAACGGCTGCCCGTGGGACGTTCGCACGCGCCAACTTGCGAAAGGGGAAATACTGGAGTGGGCGATAGCGAACGGCGCACCCTAATAGTGAGAAGAAGTCTGAGTGTTTTTCGCAACTTTCGATGACGTTCAACACTGGCGTGACTTGGTGTACTACTTGAAGTATCCAATCTATACTCCCATCGCTACCCCGGCTATGACTCGTTGTACGGCTTCCTGCTCGGCGCCAGGGTCCCCGCGATCCGTTGTTTGTGCCACTTCCCCCCCTGGTGCTCCACGAGCTGCAATGCGCTGGTGAAGGTTTTGCGGCACAAAGCGCAGTGTGGCGCATCCGGTGGTTTTTCGTGGTGCGACGCGTTTGCGTTTGTTGAAACGTTTTTTGAAACGTGTGTTGCGTCACCATTAGCGCCTGCAGCGCCACGTCCTCCCTGAACCCCAATGCCACCCCTCCCTGCAGCACCCCCTCCAGCAGCATCGCCTCCCCGCCCAGCATCACTTCCCAAACTCAATCCCCGGCTCCCTTCCCTTCCGATTTGAACGGACACGCCCGCCGCCGCGGCCGCCGCGTTTCGAGCGGCGCGCCAGTGCTGCTTTCCTTTTTTGTGCTCCTCGAGCTGCGCCTGGGACGTGTAGTTCTTTTGACACACGTCGCACCGAGGCAGGTTCTTGCGGCGCGCCAGGATGGCCATTATCGGGGGAGGCTGGGTGACACCCACCTGCTTTGCAAACGGGTCGATTGTGACTCCTGAATCGTCAGGCGCTTCTTTTCCCGCGCCCGCCATCGCCGCCGTCGCCTTCGCGACGAATCCAACATTGTGGGTTTTCGTTTTCCGGCGTTTCCCGGTTTTCCCAGAGTACCCGGCGTGTTCCGGGAGCAAATGCGCGGGAAGCGCGGCGATGGGTTCCAGTGATTCGGAATCCGAATCGTGGGATTCCGTGTCCCGGGCTCGCTTCTTCTCCTTCGTTCGCTTCTTCTCCTTCGTTCGCTTCTTCTCCTTCTTCGCCTTCTTCTCCTTCTTCGAAGATTTGTCAACCACCGTCGTCCGCCGCCGTCGCCGTCCCGAATCTGCATCTCCGGGAGAACCCGACCCGGTATCGCTGCCCCCCTCGGTGTCGCTGTCGATGCCCCCGAGCTGCGCCTCAAGCGCGGCAATCTGCGCCTCGATGTCGTTCAGGCCGTTGCCGGGCGACATCGTGGCACGCGCCCCGTGGAGGCGCGCGTGCTCGTGTGACCAGCACGGAAATGTGTGAAAACGCAAAACCATGGCGCCACATCCGAGACGAGCGTTCTAACAAAGCGCTTTGTTTTTCATCCGCCTCGCGAAAGCACGTACTGTAAGGTTTCCGCGACGCGTTTGGGCGACGAACCGAAACATTTGCAACAAAGACATTCAGTGAAAGAAAGCACTCAATCCACAAGGTTCATTCGCAATACATATCCTCCAGGATCATTCAATACATATCCCTGGGAATCATTAAATTACATACCCCTACCTAGCTACCTTACCCAACCTTATCCCCCCCCGCTTCACTCGTACCGAATCAGCCACCCGAACGTGGTGTTCGTGGGTGACAGCGCCACGTTTTTCAGCGCGTGTCCTTTGTTCGCGAGCTCGCGGCACACGGTGGCGCAGCTTCGCGGGAGGGAGAAATCGAACTCGCCGTTTGTCATTCGTACGAAGTACGTGTCGTCCTCGCCTAGGGAAACTTCCGTCGGCGACGAGCCGTTTGCGTGGACGAAGTCTACCATGCGATCGGGCACGCCTTTCGCTTCCCATCGACCGTTTTCGAAGACGATGAACCACGACCCGGGGTCGCCAAACGCGACGCGCGCGACGGCTCGGTTCGGGTCGGCGCACAGCTCGGAGAACCGTTCGTCGTCGTCGCCGCCGTTCCAGCTCGAGGCCCCGGAACAATGACGAGCAAAGTGCCTACCGTCCGACGCCATCGCGTAGTACGGCACGGTGTTACCACTCGACCCTATGGATCCTATGAAATATTCCTCCGCTCTATCAGGATGGATCCCCCGAAACAGACACCTCCCGTTCGCGCGTGACACGAAAAACGCGCGCTCGGTCAACGCAACGTGCTCGACGTTTGTGAAATTCGCCTCCAGGGATTGCACCAACGCGGGGTGCGAGTCCCGCATGGCGTTGACAATCGTCCACCGTGAGCCCTTGCTTTGCACGGCGAGTTCCTTCGCCGCCGCCTCGCGCATTTCGTTTTCCCGGCGCATGCGAAGCAACGCGCCTCGCCGCGACGAGCCTTCCGTTTCCCGTAAAAGCGAAACAAGCGACTCGCGTTGTTTCCGCAAGTCGTCCATCGCCCCGTCCAGTCCTCTTAGCTCGCCCCTTAACTTCATCTCCTCGTCATCCGCATACGTGTCACTACTGTTTTCCACATAAACACCCATGGTGCGCACCGCGTTGCCGTTGCCGAACGGCCCGTCGTGTTGCCGCCGGCGCTTGTACCCGCCTCGCACGTTTGCATCGCGTGGGTTTTTAAAAAGTAACTCAACCTCGCGTATTCCGCACCGCGGGTAAAAGCCCTGCGTTCGTACCAGTTCCCTGTGGTGTCGCAGAGTAACGCCGATCGTGCCGGTGGTGTAGTACACGTCCACACGGCCTGTTTCACCAGCCCCAAGGTCCTTCACGAAAGAAACCACCCAGGAAGTCTGGTTGAAGAAGCTCTCCCTCAGCCCGTGGCGCTTGGCCATCGCGCGCAAGTCCCGCAACGGGAGCATTTCAGGAACGACTTCGTTTGGGACGTGCACGGCGTACCCGGGTGCGTTGCCAGCGATTGCGATGGCGTCACTACGGACGTCAACCAGCGCGAGTTGGTTCTCGCCAACGCCGTTCGGGTTGCTTAAACGTTTGACTTCGTCAGCGTCAACGCACTCGACGAGAACGTTGTTTTCGCCGCGCCTGGAGAACAGCCACCCGGTGGTGCCTTGCACGCGGACGTACGTCACGCCTTCGAAAGTGACCCTGGCATCACCCCACACGACGTGGTCGTGAGGGTACAGCACTTGACCCAGGGCGGTTTCTTCCGCGCTCAAACCGTGCGAATACCCAAACTTGAGTTCGGGCTCGTCGCGATTCGTCGGGTGCGCGCGAAGCGCCAAGCCCACGCCTTTGTTGGAAACTTTGTACGCGAACAAACCTCTTTCCAGGGGCATCCTTACCGACATCGCGCTGTTGTGCTTGCGCTCGAACAGCCACCCGTACGCGTTACTGAGCGAAAGGTACGGGCCGTTGTCGCTGCCCTCCAAAGCACTCGGCTTTACGTGACACACGGCGAACAAATCGCCCACGGTAAAGTCGGGTGCGTCCTTGATGCGACTCCCTTCGCTCACGTTGGGCGCGTTACGAAGCTGACATGTTTGAATCACGCGATACACCCTAAGTTCGTCAATCTCGTTCACCAGGCCCATGCCGAGCGCTTCACCAGCCCCAGCGTCGCGCGCGTGCGAACGCGGGGGGGACACGCCCAGGCGCGGGGAGGTGTGGAAACATACGTCCCCACGAAAAGTTAACATAACTTTTAAAGAGTCATCGGACGTCCCGAACTTCAGTCCGCCTCGGCACGATGGATCGGATGGAGCTGCGACACGCGGTCGCGGCGGTGGCCACCGGCGTGTGCGCGGTACATGTGTGCCGCTTGGCGTATGCGTACTGTCGCACATCCTCGCGGTCCAGGGTGTTGGGCGTCATCCCCGCGCGGTACGAGTCGTCGCGATTTCCAGGCAAGCCCATGGTTTTAATCGCGGGGAAACCGATGATCGTGCGCACGTACGAACAGGCGAAACAAGCCACTTCGTTAACCAGACTCGTGGTCGCCACGGACGACGTGCGTATCAGGGACGTATGCGTCGCCGCGGGCGCGGAGGTGGTGATGACGGACTCGAACATCCCGAACGGCACGGAACGGTGCGAGGCCGCGATGAATTTACTTTCGCTAAAAACAAAATTCGACATCGTGGTGAACATTCAGGGCGACGAACCTTTGATCGAGCCTGAAATTATCGACAGCTGTGTCCGGGCGCTACAAACAGCCCCAGATGCGGTGTATAGCACACCAGTCACGCCATTTGTGGACTTGAAAGAAGTCACCATGCCATCCCGAGTGAAGTGCGTGGTGGACCGAAACGGGTACGCCGTGTACTTCTCGCGCGGGATGATTCCCAATAACAAAAAAGGCGTGCCCGACCTGAAGCACGAGTATTTGCTGCACCTCGGCCTGCAGGCGTACGACGCGAAGTTCCTCACCGTGTACGGGAAACTGCCCCCCACGCCGTGTATGCTGCAGGAGGATTTGGAGCAGCTGAAAGTGCTGGAGCACGGCTTCAAGATGAAAGTCGTCAAGGTGGAACACAGCGCGCACGGCGTGGACGAACCGGGGGACGTCGCGAGCATCGAGGCTATTCTGAAAACGAAAGGCTTGAAGTAATGTAACGTACCTTTTTGGGGAGAATCTTGTTAACTCAAACTATAGAGAGCTTCCTCTCCTTAGGGTTTATACCCTGAACCCGATAAACCCTGCCCTAAATAACACCCCCAAAACCTAGTAAACCCTAACCCTAGCCCTGGCTATTTCGCCACGAGCATGACACTCGCTCTCGGCGCGACGTTGTAGCGCGCGCCGCACCCGGATTCGCCGGCGGGCGTGAAATCGCTCGGCGACGGGAGGTTGGTGTCGACGACTCGGTGCCACGTTTTCCCACCCGGCGGCGGCGGCAGGGGCGCGTCGACGTAAAACTCGTGCGCGTTTAACGCGATGTACAGATCGCCCCCCCCCTGGCCTTTGTCGTGCAGCGTGAAGGCCAGGAACCGGGACTCCGCGTTGTCCCAGTTATCTTCGTGCCACGTCACGTCTTGGTCGTTGAGAAACTCGCCTCTGCCGAGCAACGGGTGCGCCACCCTGAACTTACAAAGCCCCCCCATGAACCGGAAGTACCCGTCCCTTTGCTTTTCCAGCTCATCCCAGTCAAAGTTGTTCAAGTGGTTGTCGTGTCCGTACGTGTTGTTGTTCCCGCCTCGGGTGTGGCCGTACTCATCACCCATCAGCACCATCGGCGTACCCTGGCTCACCATAAGCGCCAGGTGCAGGTTCTTCATCTGCCGCACCCGCAGCGCCTGCACCGCGTCGTTCACGCCGTCGCCCTCGCCGCCGTGGTTCCAGCTGTCGTTGTCGTTGCACCCGTCCCGGTTTTGCTCGCCGTTCGCGTCGTTGTGCTTGTCATTGTACGAAACCAGATCTCGTAACGTAAACCCGTCGTGCGCGGTGATGAAATTTAAGGAGTGGTACGGCTTGCGGTTGTTGTTGTGGTACAAATCCGCGCTGCCCGAGAGGCGGCACGCCAGTTCGCTTTTCAACCCCCCGTCGCCCTTAACGAACCTGCGCAAAACATCCCGGTACCGCCCGTTCCACTCCCCCCACCGGTCCCAGTTAGGGAAACTGCCAACCTGGTACAGACCCCCGCAGTCCCAGGGTTCGGCGAACAGTTTCGTTCGGAGTAAGGTTTCGTCCTTGGCGATTCCCCTAATCACGGGCGGCCGTTGGAGCGGCTCGCCGTCCTCGCCCCGGGTCATGGCGCTCGTTAAATCAAACCGGAACCCGTCCACGTGGTACTCATCGACCCAGTGCCGCAACGAGTCCAACACTAAGCGTTGAACAACAAGGTGGTTACAGTTGAACGTGTTCCCGCACCCGGTGTAGTTTTTGTACGCCGCGGCGCTGTCCTCCATCATGTAGTACGTTTCGTTATCCAGCCCTCTGAACGAAAACGTGTTCGGCGAGTTGTCCGTGCCTTCCCCGGTGTGGTTGTACACCACGTCTAGTAACACTTCGATACCTGCGGCGTGCAAAGTCTTAACCATGTGCTTGAACTCGTTAGAAGCGGCTTGGGGGCCGGCGCCTTCGCTGGCGTACACCACCATGGGCGCGAAGAAACTCATCGTGCTGTACCCCCAGGTGTTCAGCATGTGATCCCTCGGGTTTTTGTCGCGCTGGAACTCCATCTCGTCGAAGTGAAACACGGGAAGCAACTCCACGGCGTTTATGCCGCAGTCCACCAGGTGCTGCACTTTGTCCGCGATCGCGAGGAACGACCCGCGTCGGCCGGGTACGATTCCGCTGCTCTTGTCATTCGTGAACGCCCTCGTGGTGAGCTCGTACACCACCAAGTTCTGCGGCGGCAGGTTCGGCGGAGTCACGCCTTCCCAGTCAAACGCGGTTTGGTCAAACGCGAACCCTCCCATCCAAACAGAGTCCTCGCCGTTCGGTGCTGACGCTCGGTCGCCAAACACTCTTCTTCCGTCCACGAAAGGCGCGTACGGGTCACACAGCAGCTGGTCGGGGTGCCACCGGTCGTGCTTGTTTTTCTTCGGGTCGTCCCCACTGACTAAATACCCGTACCGCACGACGTACCCGTCCCACCCGCGCGGAATTTGATCCACCAAAACGTGCCACGTGTCGCCTGTTTTGTGTTGGTCCCTTGGTAGGGGAATGCGAAGCGACGGCGCGGTTGACGGCGAAGTCGGGTCGAAGTATATCAAAAGATCGACGCTCTTGGCCGTAGACGAGTGCACAGCGAAGTTAACGCCCGTCTCGCCAAACGCGCTCGGGCCCATCTTGGATGGCGACCCTTGCGTGATTCGGATTTTGTCCGAATCTATCGTGGGCGCGGCGCCATTTGGGGGACGCGTATATGACGTTTGATTCGCCTGTTGCACAGCAGGCTTACCTTGCGTTTTTGTTTGTGGCCGCTCGACTCGCGACGACGATGACGCGTTACCATTACTTTCCCGCCCCGGGCTCGCCGAAACGCTTCCCCACGCAACCCGCGATGTCGGTTGCTCCACTTGCGGCGCCGGGGGCTTGACCCACCCGCCGTTCGTCGTCGTGTCTTCCGTCTGTTGTTTGCGGCTCTTAGAAGTATCACCGAGAACAGGGGGGGGGATGGGGGGCATGGGAGGTACCGGCGTCGCGCCCCACTCCGTGCCCGCCAAACGCGCCGCGCGACGCGAATCCCTCGCTTCGTCGTCCGAAGAAGGGGCGGCGCTGCTTGGTTTGTCGCTCCAGCTCGCGCGAACCGGCGCGCGTCGCGTGTGGGTGACGCGTCGCGGCGGCGCGCGGGAAGTCTGGGCGAGACGACGACCTGCAACTGAGGCGCGAGAGGCGAGAACGGCAGGGAACGCCGAGCTTTCGCCGCGAGCGCGACACGCGGTGGTCGTTTCGCGTACGTACGCGACTGGCGCCCGTGCTGCGCCGAGTGCTGCTGTGCGGCGAGATGGGAGAGACGACGTGGGGGGCGAGGCGGTGAGCGAGGGGTCGGGGCCGACGACCGGGACAGGTGTGATGCGAGGGAGAGATTTTCGTGGTGGAAAAACCGCGAACGGCGGTCGATGGAAGGTTGCCCGTACGTGGACGACGCCTTCCAGACGACGCCTCAGATAAGTCGCGATCGCGTGCAGGAGGGCGCCGCCCGAAGGCGCCGAGTCGCGAACAGATGGCGACAGTCGTGTCGCGGACAACGAACTCCACGGCGGATCCAGAAAAGAACACGCACCCGCACTTAGCGACATCACTGAACCGCAACGGGGCGGCGGCGAGTGACGGTGGCGCGTACGGCTGGGGCGTCGCGCGTCGCGTCAGTGACGCGACCGATGGGACTTTTCAGGGTACTCGTACAGTCACAAACAGGCGAAATATCGCGTCAAAATAAAAAAGCAAGACTGCAGAGTGAAACATCATCTTGGCACGTCGATCAGATTACACGTCCGACTCCTTCTCTCACTTAACGTTGTGCCCCGTGTATTTTTCCCACGCGGTGACTCCCCACACCCCTTGCACGAACTCGTCCCTGCCGCTTAAACTCCGATAAAACCCGTA
>Ga0302121_10000024_pt1 | contig 113859 bp, 93 predicted proteins | sample CB21_surface_MG_FD_203120 | JGI IMG/M metagenome (GOLD analysis project Ga0302121, IMG submission 203120) | Marine microbial communities from Western Arctic Ocean, Canada - CB21_surface | ecosystem: Environmental > Aquatic > Marine > Oceanic | place: Canada: Western Arctic Ocean | collected... | reverse complement strand
GTCGCGGCGGAAACGGTCGCGCTGTCGCCCGGGTCGGCGCCGGCGTACGCCCCTTCGCACGCCCCCGGCCTCGCCCCGTCGTTCGCCCCCGGCCTCGCCCCCGCGTACGCCCCCGCGTACGCCCCCGGCCCCGCCGCCGCCGCCGCCGCCACGCACTACGTCAAGGTCGTCGACGCCGGCGGCACCACTAAGTACGTCGCCATGGACAAGCTCGTTGCGGAGGCGAAGGACGTGGTTGACGAACTCAAAACAACGCTTCTCAAGAAGCTGGACGACATGCGCGCCGCCGCGGAGAGCGGCGACGCCAAGGCGTACGCCGGGCTCAAAACGCAAGTCGCCGAGGCCAAGTCGAAGCTTTCCGTGGCGGAAACGAACCTCGCCGACGCGTACGCGCTCGTCACCAAGCACGGCTACCAAGGCGCGGCGCCCGGCGCGGCACCCGGCGCGGCGGCGCCGCCCAAGTTCGTCCAGGTCACCGTGCCTGGCAAGCCGCCGACTTACGTCCCGGCGCCGCCCGACGCGCCTACCGGGCCGCCGAAGTTCGTCGAGGTCACCGTGAATGGCGAGACGACTTACGTCCCGGCGCCGCCCGCGCCGCTGGTTGGCGGCCCGGGAGGCGTGCAGTTCATCGAGGTCACCGTGCAGGGCGAGCAAATTTACGTCCCGGACAACAGCGAAGAGTTCATCGAGCTCATTTGGAATGATGAGCCAACTTACGTTCCGGCACCGCCCGGCGCCGCGCCTGACGGCGAGGAAAAGCTCATCAAGGTCACCGTGAAGGGCGTCACGACGTACGTCCCGGCGCCGCACGACACGGCGCCCGGTCCGGCGGCGCCTGCGCCGCCGAAGTTCGTCGAGGTCACCGTGGCCGGCAAGCCGCCGACTTACGTCCCGGCGCCTCCCGACGCACCGCCCGGTGCGGCGCCCGACGCGGCGCCCGGCGGCGAGGACAAGTTTATCAAGGTCACCGTGGAGGGCGAAACCACCTACGTCAGCGCAAACGCCGCGGCGGAGGAAGCGGAGATCGCGCACGTCGCTTCCACTGAAAAGGTCGAGGAGCTGAAGCAGGACTTGCTTTTGGTACTCGCGCGGATGCGCGTCGCCGCGGATTCCGGCGACCTGGACACGTACAACGCGCTCAAGGCCGAGGTCGCCACCGCGAAATCAAAGCTGCGGGTCGCGGAGACGCGCGCGGAGGACGCCCTGCGGGCGTACAACACCGCCGCGATCGTCGCGCCCGGCTTCGACCCCGTGGTGCCCGGCCCGAGCGCGCACGACTCAATTTTGGTCTCCGACGTGGAGCTGGCGAACAAGGAGCTGGCGGCTGTCAAGATGGACGTCCTCGATTTGCTCTCCAAGATGCAACGCGCGGCGGATGCCGGGAACAAAGTCGCGTACGACGAGATCAAGAAGCAAGTCGAGACGCTCAAGACGAAGATGGCGGTGATGACGACGCGGGCGAGTGACGCGCAGGACCGGTTGGACGGCGTGCACCACACCACGCCTGACGTGTACACGCGTCCGGTGGCGGTGGAGCCGCCACCGTCACCTCCCGCGCCCAGGTACCAAGGCCCCTTCGCCGTCGTTTCCGTGGACGCCAGGCACGTCACGTGGCTCCCCAGCGCGAAGGGCGCCGTGACCGGCACGATCGGAGAGGCGACATCCCACGGGACGCACGTGGAGCGCGGCGAGATTGAAAACCTGGAGGCTTACGACGTCGTTGATACCGACGGCCTTTCCCTTGGTTACGGCGGTGACATCAAGCTCCCGGCGATGCGCGACATGAAGGACGAAGCCGTGTCCGTTACGATCCGGCTCAAATTCACGCACGCCCCCGAAAACGGCGCGTGTTTGTTCCACATGGGCAACGGCGACGGCGACGCGGTTCAAATCAAGGTGGAGGACGGCGTGTTGACGTTCCAGGCGTCGCCTTCGCTTGCCGCGGGGGGTGACGAGAAGATGGCCATCATCGCCATGGAGGAGGATGTGTCCAGCTTCGTCCTGCACAACGAGTACACCATCGCTGCCGTGTTGGGCAACGACGGGTACATGTACTTGTACGTCGACGGGGACAAGGTGGCGGAGGGGAACGGCATGGTGAACGAGCTCAACGGGTTCATTCGCGACGTCACCATGGGGCCGCGTCGGGATAACTACGTGGGCACGTGCCACGTCGAGGAAACGGTTCCCCTTTCCGCGGGGATCCTCGCCGTGGATGTGTTCGACGGGGAGTTGAGCGACATGGACGTCGCCATGGTGTCCGGCAAGTTCACGGTGGATGAGAATTTCACCACGGAGCCGGAGGTTGAGATTTAAGAAAAGAAGGCAAACAAAAAACACCATTATTTGGAAGCGCGGGTGCGGCGGAACGCAAACCCCGCCGACGCTGTGCGAGAACATGTATAGAAAAAGTTGTTGTTAATACGCTGAGATATTTTAAGTTGAACGATCGCGAGGAAACGACGTGAACACGTCTTCATGCAAATCTGCCACACAAATCCTAGTACGAATCGAACACTCGAAGGTCGCGCGGAGCTTCGAGCTTTGATTGTCAAGGCATCATTCTCTTTCGACCTCTTCAAATATCACTCGGATTGGTCTCTCTGAACCGACGGACTGTCGCTTCGGCAGCATCACGCGCCATGCGTGTCGCGCGGTTTTAACTTTTTCAGCGCGTTTCGGACGTCACACGTATCCATCGATGCATTCGTACGCGGCCCATGGGTTCGTTCTCCAAGCGCGCTCTCCATGGCAACATGATGACCGGAACACTGAGCGTTCAATTAGGCGTTCAGTCTGATTGCCCATAGAGAAATGTAACCGCCCAAAACGAAAAAAAACAGGAACAAAGTGTTCACGATCCGCGGTTACTTCTTGGACCCGCCGACGCGCCCCTCCCCACTCTTTGCGCGCGCGTCCCAAGCGACCGCGTGTTCCATTGAGTAACAGGAGCCCCGACAGGTTCAGGGTCGTCCGTTTCCCCGTAGGTGGTGCTTCACACGCGTCACCGTCCTGGAAGAGATCGTTTGCGGATCTTGGAAAGGAGAGGGCACGCTCGTGGTGTTACCGGGTAAAATGAGCGATTCGAGGACGTCGCTCTTCACCGCCGCGGGCGGCGATGGGTACGGCGCGCTGCCTGATTCTGCGCCGCGTTTGAAGAAGGAAAAGGGAACGTCTTCGCGTTCGCGCGTCGTGGCGAGCGTTGCGGGCGCGGGCGCGGTGCTCGGCGCCCTCGCGATGGTTGCGTCCGGGCAGACGCCTTTTTACGCCGCGCCGCTCGGGGTGGAGGAGACGCGCGCGATCACGTTCGCGGAGGTGCTCGCCACGAAGGGGCACTCGTTCGCGAGCCTGAAGAAAGCGCGCGTGGAAAGCATCGAGCTTCTTTCGCGAATGACCGTGGGTAACGCCGCGCGCATCAACACCCCGAACACGAAGGCGCGTCTCGGGTCTTCCGAGTACCGCAAGTGCGTGGGGAATGGGGCCAAGCCGAGTGGCGAGTACGTGGTGAGCGACGAAAAAGAGTGGCGAAACGACCTGGTGTTCGTGGAAAACAGGGAGTCTTTCCCCGCGGTGACGTCGTACAACGACAGCAAAGCGCTCCTCATGAACATCGCGTGCGAAGTCCCTCCTCCGAACATCTTTGGCGAAACCACCTTGTGCACGGACAAGGCGACCGCCGGGTTCTGCAACAGCGACTGCGGGATGCCGGCGCCTCGCAACTGCGACCCAGGCGCGAGGAACTTCGGATCCTGCGAGCCCACCGTGCGAACGTTGTGCGGCTCCATCGAAACCTCGAGAATGACGTGCAAGCAAATGAAGGACCAAGTCGTGGACAAGGTGGATCACTACGACGCCATCACGGTCGGCGCCTTGCCGTGCCGCACCGAACCGGACGCCCCATTCGCCAAGGCGGCGTACGCGCAGATGAAGTACGAATCATCATACCTGGACTGGGCAAACGCCCTGAACGACGCCACGGAGGTGTGCACCATCGGCCACGCCCTGTACGTGCAAAAACTCGGGCTCTTCGAATCCCACTACGCCGTCGTCGTGTCCACCACGAACGACCTCAAGAAGATGTGCGCGGAGGAAGGTAAGTATTTCCCATTTACCACATTCCGCCGACTGCTTGCCCATACGAGACTGACGTTTCTTTTTTACAATCAGGCGCGTTCGACGGCGAAGTTCCCGCTGACACCGACGGAAACGCCACCAGCTCGTTCGTCGCGGCTCCACGCTTTGACATGTCCGAAGCTATTGAAGACGCGGAAGAAGGGTTCTACGAGCCCAGCAAGCACCACCACATGGGGCGTAAGCTGGTTTGGTGGAACCAGCTCTGCGAGCCCACGATTGACGCCATGGAGGGCCTCGCTCGCTCCCTGGAGGTTGAAACCCCCCAGCTCATGTGCTTCGCGGAAACGTGCAAGCACAAGAAGGAACGGGAAGACTTCACCTTCGACGCCCTGGTAAAGGCGCACAACAAGTTCGCCATCGTGTTCGCCAAATACAGCGAAGGCGTGAAGGAGTACAACGCGCTCGTCACCAAGAAGGACACAGCGCTGGCGCAGACCATCGCGTCGTTCGAAACCTTCGGAGCCGTGCAGGCTGAGATGTCTCGCGCGTACGACGTCGACTTCACCAAGTTCGACAGGTTCGATTCCGGCGCGGACAAAGGGTTGTGCGGTCTGTCTTCCTGCCAGGCGAACAACCTCTGCCACGTGTCGCTGCACAACCGCTTCGAGACGTTTGTCAACACGGACACGTGCGCGGCGATTCCCTTCGACGCGCACGCGCACGCGTGCCACCCTCCGCCCTCGCCGCCGCCGCCGCCGCCGTCTCCGCTGTCGCCGCCGCTGCCGCCTCCCTCCCCCAGCTCGCCCCCGGCGCGGGCGGTCTCGATTCCCAAGATCGATTCGCCCGTCTCGACTTCGCGGATCAATTTGCCCGTCACGGACGCGTCCGTCCCGCCCAGCGCGGTGCACACCGCGGGCACGGATGCTTGGGAAGACGCGGAATTCAAGGCTTCCGAAACCAAGCAGGAAGTGGAGAAACTCACGCTCAAGCTGGAAGCGGGCACGAAAGCCGTGGCCGAGGCGGACCAAAACGTGGCGGATGTCGAAGAGCAACTCGCCGCCGGCGTCGCCGCGGCGGACCAGCTCAAGGGCAGCGCCGCTGCCAACGCGCTGACTTCTGTGGACGAGTTACGCAAGGAACTCGCGACCGCCAAGACGGACGCGTGGGAGGCGCACGAAGCCATCGCCTCTATTGAAGAGGATGCAGAGGAGGCGCAAGCGGCGTACGCCGCCGCCGCCGACGCTGCGACGTCCGCGAAGCAGCTCGTCGGCGCGCTGAACAACCTCGCGGAAGCGGAAGCCACTCTTGACCAAGCCAACGCGGCTCGCGCGGTTCTCCGTTCAGAGATTTCGGAAGCCGAAGCCGTGGTGGAGGCTGCTGCTGAGGCCAAGGAAGCGGTGGAATCGCTCGAACCGGCGCTCGCCGAGGCCAAGACCAACGGCGCGTCGGGAGAGGAAATCGCCGGCCTGGAACACGAACTGGAAGAAGCGGAGGAGGCGGTGGCGAAAACAACTGCCGCCGCGGAACACGCCACCGCGCTCACCAACGTGCTCGCGCCCAAGCTGGTTCAAATTCAAACAACCGTGAACACCGCCGCCGCCGCTGTTACCACCGCACAGGCCACCGTGACCAAGATTGAAAACGGCGACGTCGTCGCCGAAACCACCGACACCGCGGAGGAAGCGCAAGCCGCGTACATCAACGCCGCCAACGCCGCCGCCGCCGCGGAGGAAGTCGTGGCGCACCTGGAGGACGAAATCGTCGCCGCGGAAACCGCCCTCGAGGCGGCGTCCACCGCGCAAGCCGCGGTGGACGACGCCAAGTCCGACCTCGAAGAAGCCATGAACGGCGGCGACGCCGCTTTGGTCACCGAACTGGAAACCACGCTCGCGGTAACCGAAACCGCGCTTTCCGAAACCAACGCAAACGCCGTGGACGCCACCGCCGACGCATCCACGCTGAAAGCGCAGCTCGTCGCCGCGTCCGCCGCGGCGGTTGAAGCCAGCGCCGCGGCGCAAGAAGCCCTGGCTATTGTCGAGCAAATCAACGCGCAGAAATCCGCCGAGTCCATCGCGGGCGAGGACGTGCACGGCCTCGAGGCGCTCAACGCAAAGTGGGAAGCCGCGGAGTACGCGCAGGCGGAAGCCACGTCCGCGGTCGCGGAGGTTACCGAGAAAATCGAGCAGGCGAACGAGAGCATCGCGACGGCGGAGTCCGCGCGCGCCAACGTCGACGAGGTTACCGCGCAGATTGCGGAACAAACGCTCATCGTCGAGGCGAGTGCGGAAGCCACCGCCTTGGTGGCGGACATCGAAGACAAACTCGCGGTGGCGCAAAACACCGACCCCGCGGATGAGTCAATCGTCACTTCCCTGACCGACTCGCTGGAAGCCGCCGTTGCGGTTGTCGAGACCAAAACCGCCGCCGCGGCTGTCGCGAACGAAACAAGCGCCGCCCTCACCGAAACGCTCGAAGAGAAAACCGCGGTGCTCGTGGAAGTCGCGCCCGCGGCCAAAACCGCGGTCGCGACGATCGAACCGTTGGAAACGGAGCTCGCGAGCGCCACCGCCGCCGCCGCGAGCGCGACGAGCGCCGCCACCGCCGCCCAAACCGCCGTGGAAACCGCGACCGCCGTCGCCACGGCCACCGCTGCACAGGAAGAAGCCGTCGCCGCGGTCGCCGCGATTGACGAGGAACTCGTCGTGGCGAAGACCGCAGATTTCGTGGACCAGACGCTGGTCGAGGAACTCACCGACCAGCTCGAGGTCGCGACGGAAGCCGCGGCGGAGGCGGAGATCATCATGTCTCGGGTTTCCGACGCCGCGGGGGTGACTACTCCGGAAACGGCGGGGTCCGGGAGCGCGATTTCCGACGAGGAAATCGCCGCCGCCGCCGCGGAGTTTTCCGAAACCGCCGCCGTGGACAAGACGCTTACGTACGTCGAGGAAACCGTGGTGCTGACCGGGTACTCGCTTGAAACGTGGACCGCCGAGGTCCAAGCCGAGTTCAGAGAAACCGTCGCCGCGATTGTGCAACAGGTGGACGCGGAAGTCATGCGGGACGACGTGGTGGTGGAAACCGTGGAGGCCTACGACGCTGGCGCCAACGCGGGGCTCGGGAGGAAGCGAAGCACGAAGACAACCAAAAGGGCAAAGACCACCAAGAAAACCGCCAAGAAATCCTCCCTGGGCGCCGCAAACACCGCCAACGCCGCGCCAATCAAAGCCACGTTCGCGGTGTACACCGCCGACCCCGGCAACGTCGCGGTGTTGCTGAACAGCATGCCCCTGGATGCGTTCATGGAGGCGCTTGTTAACGACGGCCTGGACGAACTCGAGCAAGTCGCCGTGTACGACGACGCCACCGTGGAAACCGCGGGGGTTGCGCCGGTGCTCACGGATTCCGAGCTCCTCACCGCGGAGGAACTGGAAGCCGCCATGGAGTTCCAGTCCACGCGCGACGCCGATTACGCCGCCGACAAGGCGAACGCGACTTCGGGGGAGGACGACACGGAAGAGGCTACCGGCACGACCACCGCTGTGAAGATTACCACCACCACCACCTCGACCTCAACCAAAGCCTCCGTCGTCACCGAAACCGCGGTTGCGGCGAGCTCAGTGGAGGAGGTGAAGGGCGTCGCCGCCGCCGCGGCATCGGCGGCTGAAACGGCGCGCACCGCCGAAACCAAAGCCGAAGAGACCCTGGCGTCCGCGCAGGAAGCCGTCGCGGCTGCGACAACTTCCGTGAAGGTCGCCGAGGCGCAGACTGCGGTTGAAACAGCCACGGAAACACTCGCCGTGGCGCAGGAAACCCTGGAGCTCGCGACGGAGGTTGCGAAGGACACCGCGGGTTGGGTCGCCGCCGCCGAGTCGCACGTCGACGCCGTCGACGCCGCGGCGGACGTCAAGACCCAGATCGCGGTCGCGCACGTCGCGGTGACCAAAAACACGGAAGACCCCGAAGCGCAAGCCACCGCGAAGGTGCTTCTCGTTGAGCTTGAAGAAACGCTCGTGGACGCCGAGACGCTCGTCGCCGACACCGCGGCCGCCGTGGCGGAGGCCAAGGCGGTTGTGATCGACACGTACGTCACGGCGCTTGAGCAGACGGAAACGGCGGACGAAGCGTCGGGGGCGATGAACGCCTGGGAAGCGGCGGCGACGGAGCTCGCGACCGAAAACGCGTTTGTGGACGAAGTCACTTCTCAGCTTGAGGAATCGCAACGTTCCGGCGACACCGAGGCGATTGTATCGCTTGAGACGCAGCTGTCTCAAGCGATCCAAGCGCAAGCGGACGCCAAGGTCGCGGAGGACAACGCCAAGGAGCTTGTTGACGAGCTCACCAGCGGCGTGAAAGCCGCGGAGCGAACCGAGGAAATCGCCACCGCGCAAACCGCCGTGGACGAAGCCAAGGAGGAACTTCTCGACGCCAAGGCTGTGGTGAGCGACGTCGCGGCGAAAATCGAGACCGCGACCTCTGGTGGGGACACGGAACTCGTGGAGACGCTGGAGGCGCAACTGCAAGTTTCGCAACAAGCCGTGGTTGTCGCGGAGGAAGCCGTGGAAACCGCGGACACCGCCGTGCTCACCATCCAAACCTCGCACTCCGCGGACATCGCGAAGTCCATCGCGGACGAATACGCCTCGTTTTCGGAGGAGTTCGACGCGGAGGAACACGCGTCCGCGATGGCCAAGCTGGAGGTGGTGGTAGAGGACGCCGCCGTCGCGGTTGACGTGGCGAAGAAGAACGTCGATACCTTGCACTCGAAAATCGAGGACATCGTGTTGATCGCGGCGGACGCGTCCGACCCGGTGGCGCAGAAAACAGCGCAGGCCGAAATCGAAAAGCTGGAGCCAAAGCTGCAAACCGCGGAAGGGACGTTCGCGGGCGCGGTGGCGCACCTGGAGGATGTCAAGCAGGGCAAAGACCAGTACGAAACGGACGCGCTGCAACACAAAGCGTCGTCCGAATCCGCAATCGACACCGCCGCCGCCATCGCGGACGCCATCGAAGCGAAGGTGTCCGCGGAGACCAACGCGAACAACCCTTCCCCCCCGAGCGCTGCCACTGTGAATGGCACCAGCGGCGACTTCCATTACGTCAAAGCCACCGACGCCAGTGGCGCAACGCGGTACGTCGCGATCGCCACGTTCGTGGAGGAGGCGCAACACGTGGTGACCGAGGTTAAGGCCAAGCTCCTTTCGCAAATCGCGGAGGAGAAAACCGCGGCGACGAACGGCGACGCGGCGACGTACGCCAAAATCAAAGCACAAGTGGCGATCACCAAGCAGGAGCTGGTCACCGCGGAAACCGCGCTGGAAGACGCGATCGCGCTGGTGAACCAGCACGGCGGCGTCACGCCCGCCCCTGTGCCGCCCGGCGCGAACAACTCGGAGGTCTTCCCAGACAAGTTCATCAAGGTCACCGTAAACGGCGTCACGGAGTACGTCAGCGCGCGCGCCGCCGCCACGGAGGCCCGCGCGGTGTACGACGACTCGCAAGAAAAGGTGGACGAGCTCAAGCATGACCTCCTCGCGGTCCTGGCGCAGATGACCGTCGCCGCCGACGGCGGCGACGAAAAAGGCTACACCTCCCTCAAGGGCGACGTCGCCACCGCGAAGTCCAAGCTGCGCGTCGCCGAGCTGCACGTGGAGGACGCGGTTGTCGCGTTCAACAAAGCTGCCGCCGCGGCGCCTGGCGTCGCCGCCATCGCGCCCGGCCCGTCCGCGCACGACAGCATTCTGCGCAGCGACGTGACCAGCGCCGGGAAAACCGTGGCCTACATCAAGCAAGCGCTCGTCACCACGCTGGCCACGATGCAAAAAGCCGCGGACACCAAGGACAAGGTTGCGTACGACGTCCTGCACAAGCAAGTCGACGCGGAAAAAGCAAAGCTGCATCTCGCGGAGACTCGCCTTTCCGACGCGGAGGACCGGCTCAACGGGGTGTACCCCACGGAACACGTGGCGGAAACCGTGGCGCCGAAGGTCGTGGCGCACAAGGCGCCCCCCGCGCCCAAGTACCAAGGCCCGCCCGCCGTCGTCTCCGTGGACGCAAGCCACGTCACTTGGTTCCCCTCGCCCAAGGGTTCCGTCACCGGCACCATGGCGTCGGCATCGTCCAAGGGCACGCACGTCGAGATTGCCGAAATCCAAAACGTCGCGAAGTACGACGTCGTGGATACCGACGGTCTTTCCCTTCGTTACGGCGGTGACATCAAGCTCCCGGCGATGCGCGACATGAAGGATGAAGCCGTGTCCGTCGCGATTCGCCTCAAATTCACGCACGCCCCCGAAAACGGCGCGTGTTTGTTCCACATGGGCAACGGCGACGGCGACGCGTTCCAAATCAAAGTCGCGGACGGCGTGTTGACGTTCCAGGCGTCGCCTTCGCTTGCCGCGGGGGGTGACGAGAAGATGGCCATCATCGCCATGGAGGAGGATGTTTCCAAGTTTGTGCTCGGGAGGGAATACACCATCGTTGCTGTGTTGGGCAACGACGGGTACATGTACTTGTTCGTCGACGGCGACAAGGTGGCGGAGGGGAACGGCATGGTGAACGAGCTCAACGGGTTCATTCGCGACGTCACCATGGGGCCGCGTCGGGATAACTACGTGGGCACGTGCTACGTCGAGGCGGGAACCCCGTTGGCGGCAGGCATCGTCTCGGTCGATGTGTTCGACGGGGAGTTGAGCGACATGGACGTCGAAATGTTGTCCGGCAAGTTCACGGTGGATGAGGATTTCACCACGGAGCCGGGGGTGGAGGTTTAAGTGTTTCGAGAACGGAAACAAAAAACAATATTTGAAAAATTCAAGCGCGGCTGCGGCGGAACGCAAACCCCGCCGACGCCGTGCGAGAAGATGTATAGTTAGCGATGCCTAATTTAATGAACACGCTTTGACTTAAACTAAAGGGAACAAATACTTGTAACTTGTAAAGGGAACAGGCGCCGCGGCAGAATGGCACTGCCGTTTATGAAAATGACGTCCAGAGCATCTGATCACGTCTGAAAAATCAGCGGCGAGCCCTGCTTTTTTCACTCATATCCGAAAACGTTCCTTCCCCTTTCGCACTTCCACGTGCGCCCACTCGTCGTCGAACCGAAAACACACGCGAGTCGCCACACCTTTGCGCGACCGCCTGAATGTCGGACTCCGACACCGGCGTGGGACCTGACGTGCGCACCCCCCCCCCTTCCGCGCGCTCTTCCTTCTTCCTGACCCCCCGCGACCACGACTGTTCTTTTTCTCCTCGGAACGGCGAGTCGCCGCGCGACGACGACCAGCGCGCGCGCGACACTCACTGACCCACCGCCACGCCGCCTTCCTCGCATCTACTCACACACAAGGTCTCACCCTCTACGAGCGCCAGCGTGCCGAGCGCATCGTCCGGAATGATGAGATGATGCTCCGCTTGGGACTGCCCGCTCTCGGGTCGAAACTCCGCTTGCCCACGACGCCCGCCGCGGGCGGCGCCGGCGGGTCCAAGAACCCCAATTCCTTCAAGCCCGTCAAGCGCCGCAACCCCAAGGGGAAGCCTACCCAGCCGGACCCCAACTTCGATATGATCCTCCGCGTCCGCAAGGCCGTGGACTACACCGACGTTGCTGACGTCCCAAAGCCAGGACCGCCTAAGTGCCCCCGTGTCGAGCCCGCAACGCACAGCTGTCCGGCGCCGCGGCTACTGGGCCGGGAACCACCCTGGAGACCCTCGATTCCAAGTACGAGAAGGACCTGGAAGCGCGCGAGCGCGCTATTCGATTGGATGTACGTCGAAATTCCGTCCCGCGATGTCCCATTTTTTTCTCGAACCGAATCGCGGGCGTCGGCGCACAGCTGTGCGTTTTCGCTCGCGACGCGACGCTCGCAGCGCAGATCTGACTTTTTTCCCGAGTTCCTCATCCGCATCCTTTCGCGTCGCAGGCGCTCCGGCACACCGACCCGGTCCAGTGGAACGAAGAGTGCAAGAAGCACTGGAGAAAGATCCACGAAGATCGACGCGCGAGGCGGGTTGCCAAGGCTGCCAACGCCGCCGCTGCGATCGAGCGCCGCAAGACGGCGGCGGACGAACTCGTCGCCGTCGGAACGACGCAAAGCGCTCCGCCCTCGGCGAACGACGAGCCCATGTGCTGCGAGCCGTGCCCGGTGGATACGACATCCTAGACCGATCCGGTGGCGCCCAAGAAGACGGGCATTGGCGGCAAGGCCTGGTACGTGTTTCCCTTCTCCGCGCTTGACGATTTCTTTACCTCTATCCGTGTTCTTGTTCCTTCGCGGCGTTCTCGCAAAAGCTGACTAAACGCGTTTCGCTCGTCTCCGCGCCGTCAACAGGAGGGACCCGACGACCATCCCCTACGCCAAGAGGTGGACCGACCAGGTACGTCGCGATACCCACGACCAGTCCTTTGTCATCATGTGTTCCCACCGCGTACGTGTATAACTCATCCTCAACCATTCCTTCGCAGGGCATCGAGCTGGTCTGCTCTGTCACTGAGTGCGGCACCGACCAGACAAGCGAGTGGCGCGCCAGCAGGGTCGAAACGAACAAACCGGTCTGCCGCAAGTGCTACCTAATACAGGCGGTGCCCGCCGACCGCGTGTGCGGCGCCTCCGGGTGTGGCAAAGGCATGTCCGACGCGAAGGAATGGTGCCACTCGCAGCGCGACAAGGACAACAAGGTCCTGTGGTTCTGCAAGTCGTGCTACGACAAAGAGGTGCGCATTCCCCGCTTCCCCCAACTCCACCACGAAGTTTCCTCCCGAACCGTTTCGCTGACGTCGCGTCGTTCGTTTATTTTTCGCAGTCGCTGGAAATTGCGGACGAAGTGGGGAGGACGTGCGTGAGCTGCCCGTCTATCAAGACCTGTAAGTGGCACACATGCGACGGCGTACCCGGTGGCTGGGATTGCGCCTCATGCTGGAACAAAAGAGACAGCATCAAGAGCTACAAGAAAGAGTACAACAAAGAGTACAAAAAGACGAAAACGCAGAAGAAAGACTAAGCGTCGACGACCCCAACCCCTTGTTTTCCTTCCTCGAGACGCCCCATGACCCTGAACCGATACGCAACCTGATACGAGACGAAGAGAGACGAGATAAAATAGTGACGTAGCGAAGACGTTTATTACATGTAATAAAAAGAAAAGCCAATTCACTGCCATTGATTACTGCGTCAAGTACAATACTCGGCTCGGTGTTCGCGTATAAAAACGCCAATTTCGTTAAAAACCTGCCTTGCAGTCCGAACACGCAACGTCTCAACCTGAATCACTCCACGCGCGTATCTCCGCCCTTGTCCATTTCCTTTTCCACAAGCCTTTTTCTTCGTTCCTCGTACGTCGGCTCGGTGGCTCGGCGCAGCAGAGGGACGTGCGCTGCTTTGGCGGCGGCGTTTCCTCCCGCGACGCGCCCTGGCGCGCTCAAAGCGCACACCGCGGCGACGACGTCCCCGGCGACGTCGAGGAGATTGGTATCCTCTCCATTTACAGTATCTGTTCTCAAATCACACCACGTCTCCGCCCACACGCCCGCTCGGCGCAGTTGCGTGGCCATGTTTTTTGCCGCGTGCGTCTGCGCCTGCGTTCGGGCCGCGGCGCTCATCGTTAGACTCAACACGTTTTCCGGAAACTCGCACCGCCACAAAACCAGGGGCTCGTCGGGCGCCATCTCGTACTGCGGTTTCCGCGGCGTCTTCGTCACATCCAACAACGCGTCCACCACGTCCGGTTTTTCTCGCCCCAAACCCACCAGGAACAGCACCGTCGCGATACACCGCACTTGGTGCCACAGAAACGCGCTTCCTTCTATTTTTATGTAACAAAGCCCGGGAGGCGCGCCGGGAGACGGTGGCGAACGTGCTGCCGTACCGCCAGAAGAGGTAACACCAGACTGATTGCGCATACGAGTTCCTCCAATGAACCCGACGGCGCCCGCTCCGCTCTGAGCGCCGCCGTCGGCCCACTCGGTTTCGTCCAAACAATCCACAATTTCGCACTTGTACACCTCCCGTCGGTAGTTGTGCACGTTCCGCGCGTCCATCTTGCACACGTTCCTGAAGTCGTGCGTCCCCTCGAACCTCGACGCCGCGTCTCGCATCAGCGACAGGTCCAGACCAACACCTCCACTTGAAGCTCCTGCGTTTGTGCAAGACTGTTTACTCCCATCATCCGGGAACTTGAGGAAGAAATACTTGTACACTCGTTTCGCGCAGTCGAACCGCGCACTGAAGTTTTTGTCCACGTACGACCACCCCAAAACCCGGATGTCATCGGGAAGCGCCCGGTTCAGGGTCGTGACGTAGTCAATTTCGTGGTGTTCGTGCTGTGGGAGGGGAGGGCATGGCGGGTGTTTCCGGGATTGACGCCGCTCGCGACTGGATTTGGTACCGTCGTCGACGTCGCCATCCGCGCCGCGCGTACTTTCGGTGTTTTCGTTTTCGGTATTGTCATCTTCTTTTTTCGCATCGCCGTCGCCGTCGCCGTCGCGTCTTCCCTTCGACCGCAGTTTCAGCGATACGATCTGCCCGAGCGCGCTGACCCCGGCGTCTGTCCTGCCGCACCGCGTGTACTCCACGGTGTCCCAACTCGCGTCGTGTGCGATGAGCTTGGTGCGTTTCAGCGCCGCGAACAAAGCACCCTCCACGGTCGCGATCCCGCTCGCCTCAGCGCCTTGCTGCGCGAAGCCGTGGTAGTCCCACCCGGCGTACATCACCCTAAGCGCGACGTGCGCGGAGGGGTAGTCCGTGACGTCGAAGTGGCGTTTTTGTTTTGGCGTCTGGGCCTGCCCGGAGGGTGACACACTCTCGGCCTCGAGAAGCGGCGGGGCGCGACCCGGCGGCGGTGCACCTTCCGATGAATCAACGTCATCAGCAGCGGTGCGGAGGGATGCCACGAGCGCGCGACGCCCTTCCGCCGTGTTTTCCAACCCGAACGCATCTAGAAGCGCGCGTTCCGTGCGCGCCGCGAGCGGCATCGACACGAACACCACCGACGCGCGGTGGGGTGCCGCGCGACTGTACGCAGTCCAGACACCGACTGCACCTGATAAATGATGATGAGAATGGGCGCACTTTCCACGTGGCAGGTGCACTTTGGGCAAACACAGATTGGCGCGCTGCTCGTCCCGTGCGTCTTCCGGGGAGGCTGCGACCGTAAGTGCAGTGCTTGTGACCTGTTACGCCGCGATGGTCGTCGCGATGGCCACGCCGGCGCGTCTCGCGTACGGCTCCAATCCCACCGCACTGCGTCGTGCGTCGAACACCAGAATCACGCCCCGCCGATGTGTTTCCGTGGTCGTGGCGTCTGGCCGACGCGCGTCGCTCACGTCGTTCCCGCGTTTCCGCAACGCCGGTGTCCCCGCGTCGCGGTTGGTGTCCTCCACGCGTACCCGGGGCGCCGCTTCCCTGGATGCGGCGTCTGTGCTGCCCGACGAAACGCGCGCGCGCCACATGTACCCGCCCACCACATACTTCACCAAACCCGGCGAGGAGGTTTTAATGCAGTTCGGGGAGTCCATGAGGATCGAAGAACTCCCTACGAACACGCGGGTGGCGTACCCTGGAATTCGCGCCAACGCGCCTTCGGACCCGAAAACCATGCGCGCGATGGTGGAGCACGCGCTGGATAACCCAATCGGCCAGCCTCCGTTACGCGAGAAGATTCGCACTCTCTTGCGGAAAAAAGAAAACCCAAAGATCCTCTTCGCCTTCGACGACGTATCAATCCCCCTCCCCCCCATGCGTTCGCCTGATATCCGGGTACTGATATTGGAGGAAGCGGAAAGGCGGTGCATCGAGGAAGGGATCGATTCCAAAAACATCAAGTTCGTCTGCTCAATAGCGCTGCACCGGTACATCCGGGAAGAGGAATTCAAGCACGTGTGCGGTAAAAAGCTGTTCGCGAAGTATTTCAAGACCGGCCAAATGACAAACTGGAACGCCGTGGATAAAGAGTTTTCCACGGAAATAGGAACAACCAAAAACTGCGAGAAAGTACGCGTAGCGAACGAGTTCGCGGAAGCGGACCTGATGGTATACGCCAACGTCAACTACGTCGCCATGGATGGCGGGTACAAATCCTACGCCACCGGGTTGGTGCATTACGAAACGCTGAAGTACAACCACGATTCGTCGACGTTAAAAAAGACGCAGTCGCTGTTCGACCCGCCGAGGTCCGCGCTTCATCAAAGCATAATTCGCATCGGCAAAGTCATGCAGAAGCACACTGACGTGTTTCACGTCGAAACTGTGTTGGACGATAACAGGTTCCCGTGGTACCTGTCCTGGGTGCAAATCATGTGGCGGAGGATGAACGTGTTGCAAAAAATCGTCGCCAAGATTTCGTGTTTCTTTTTGAAGTTCACGCCGAACTGGTTGCGGTTGCTGCTTTTCTGGGGGCCGCTTGTTAGGGGGCAGTTCGGTTTGGTGCAGGTCACCGCGGGGGAAACAGAAGCGGTGCACGAAGAGACGCTCAAGGCGAATTACGAGGATAGCATCGTTGATATCGACGGGCAGGCGGATATCCTGGTGTTAGCCCCGACCTGCATCGGTCCGTACACGAAGGATACTTATTTGAACCCCCTGTTGGTCAACACCTACGCGTTAGGGTATTACTACAACATGTATGTCGGCGGCGTACCGTTGTTAAAGCAAGGCGGAGCCATGGTGGTGGTGAACCCGATGCCGTACAAGTGGACCTCGCCCACGCACGACGCGTACCGGGCGATTTTCGAGGAAGCGGTGGGGCCACTAGGCCCCGAGCGGTTCGAAACGCTACAGGAGCGCTTCGCGAATGATGACAAGCTGAATGACATCTACCGCGCCGGTCTGGGGCCAGCCGCAGTGCACGGCTTCTACATGTACACCTGGGCCAGCCATGGCATGGAGAAGGTGGGTAAGGTTTTCGTGGTGGGCGCGACGGATGACCGCGGGCCGGACGCGCTGGGGTGGGAGAAGAAAAATTCGGTGAAGGAAGCCGTCGCCGCGGCGAGGGAGTGGATGGGCGACCCAGACGCGACTGCTACTTTCTGGCAGGCGCCTCCGGTTGGGTACGCGAGGGTTTCGGTTGGGTCTGAACAAGAACGCGCGCGCATCGCGAAGGAATCGGAGTGCCCGAAGGGACAGGCGAAGCGGCTGAAGAGCGAGGCGGAGACAAAAGAGGCGGAAACGAAAGAGGCGAAAGTCGCGACCGAGAAAGCCGAGAAAGCCATGGCGCAAAAGGCAAAGGCGGACGCCGAGGCGACGAAGGCGATGATGGCGAGAATGGGGCAGGCGAAGAAAGAAGAGGAAGTAAAGAAAGAGGAGGCGAAGAAAGAGGCGGAGACGAAAGAGCAGGCGAAGAAGGAGGAGGCGAAGACAGAGGAGGCGAAGAAACAGGAGGCTGAGAAAACGCAGGCGAAAGAGTTGAGGAAAACGGTTGGCTCGAACGCGGCGGCCGTCGCCGCGAAGACCCCGACGGAACCTTCCACTTCTACCGCGAGCGGTTCCTTCAAAAAGCCTCGCGCGCTCGCCACTCCACGCACCGAGCGCGCGATGTGGCTCGGCGCCGTGACCGTTGCGCCCGCGCATCTGGACGGCGCGCTTCCCGGCGACCAGGGTTTCGACCCTCTTGGTTTGGGAAAGGACGGTACGCGAATCGCGTGGTACCAGGAAGCGGAACTGGTTCACGGGCGCTGGGCCATGGCCGCGGTGGTGGGCATCGCGGGCGCGGAGGCGTCCGGCGCGTCCTCTTCTTGGTGGTCAGCCGGTTCCGCGCAATACGCGCTACCCACCAACGCGTTACTCGCGGTGCAGTTCCTCGCGATGGGGGTTTTGGAGCTGAAGCGACTGCGAGGGTTTGTCGATTTTGGCGAAAGCGGCGTCGCGGGGTCCTTCCCGTTTGACCCACTTCACTTGGCATCCGACGGCACCAAAATCGCCGAGGTGAAACACGGACGGCTCGCGATGCTTGCCTTCGTCGGGATAGCGGCGCAAACAGTGGTGTACCGAGTCGCCCCCCTAGCCGCCCTACGAGACCACGTGGAGTCCCCGTTTCAGTGTAACGTTTTTCAAAACGTGCAACACCTGGGGCAGACGTTTGAATTCGTCGCGTCGACGATGTAAGCGTCGGAGGAAGCCGGCTTTTACGGCATTCAGTGTTATTATGGAGGTGCCGCCTTTTAGTGGTATCACGTGTATGTCAATAACAGTACACCTATTTATACACGGTATCACGGATAAATCGTTCCACCGTGGTTGAAAGCCAGAATACATATTGCGCTAAGTACAAACATCAGCGAGCGCCCTCATGTCCGCCCTTACCTTGGCCATGATCCGCGCGGATTTCGTGCCGCCAAAGTCATCGCCCTCCGCAGAATCCGCCAGCTCGCCCGCCGTCGCCGCCGCGCGCGCCGCGACCGCGACGCGTCGCCGCAACTCCATCGGGTCAATTTTTGTGGAATCCGCGCGCTCCAAAAACCGCAACGCTTTCGTGAGCTGCCGCACCAGCGTTTTCTCGCTCGACGCGGAGGCAGGGGTTGGTTTGTGGAGTGAATACTTTGAATTGTTTGTGGCATTGATGCCTTTGACGGATAAAACCACGTCCGCTTTGGATCGACCCAGGGTGGGTTTCGTCCAAGGCGCGCCACGACTGGCGGCGCGCGCAGTCAAAGCAGTCGCAGCGGCTTGCGCGCGAAGAGATGCAGGTTTTGCAGAGGCATCTTCTTTTGCGTTTGCAACTTTTCGCGGCGGCGCTTCCAAAGTCACCCTTTCTGTGTCCGTAAAAAACGGAGACTGCGGAAGCGCGCTTTGCGGCCTCGCCGAGCTGGAGTGCGTTCCGAGGTCGTTCCACCGGTTCGCGGTGGCGCCTGACGCTGGCGTCCACGTGCGCCGCGTGGTCATCTCAAGCTGCTTCGCGAAACGGCCGCTTCCGGGACGCGCCGTGCCTGGTCGGACACCAGTCGGCGGCTTTAACTGATCGCGCTGCGCTTTTCTGGCCACTTGTTTTTGAACCGCTTCGCGTCGCGCGCGCGGCGACGAAGGAACCCACTCCATGTCCATGTACACGTCTTTTTTTGTTTCGCGCGCGTTTTTGTCTTTCTCGGTATTTTTTTCACACGAAGTTGACACGGGAGAGTCCTTCGCACTGTTGTTCCCTACCCCTGCCACCAAATCTACCCCCGCCAGTCTTTCCGTCGCCTTGAGCACCCCCAGGTCCGCCCCGCCGAGGCGCGACTGACACAGCGAAATCGTGGACAGCGTTCCGTGTGTCCGCATCGCTTTGCCGAGCCGACTCGCGTCCTGGTCGCTCAACCGGTTCCCTCGCAAACCGAGGTGTGCCAACTCGTTGTCCTGCCGCAGCGCATGACACAGCGTCTCTACCGTGGTCGACGTGAAGTCGTTGTACGAAAGCTCAAGCCTGGCTAAGCCCAAGTGTGGCGTCTCGGGCTCGGTTGACGAGAAGCTGCTTTTTTTTCCCGCTTCGGCGTTTCTTCCGCCTCCTTTTCCCGGGGACGGCGAGTACCGTCGCAAGTTGGTTTCCCAAGCCTCCACGGCTCGTCGTCCGGCACGCGCGCGTACCACGGACGCCACCGCGGCGTCGCTAGTGTCCGTTAAAGCGCACCCGCTTAGGTCGATTTCGCGCAACGCGTCGTTTTTCCGAATCCCATCCACCAGCGACGAAAACGAGGCGTCGCCCATTTCGGAATCTCGAAACGAAACTCGGCGCAAGCTTTCGCTCGATGCGATGGCGTGGCCGAGCTTGCCCATCACGGCCGGTCCGAAGTCAACCCCTATTTCAATCTCCAGAAGGCTCTTTGAACGCGAGACGTGCTCCGCAACCCTCTGGCCTAACAAAGGCAAAACGTCTTCGTGTGACCGGTTCGCGGTGGCGCCAGGAGTGTGACTACTGGCTCGCGCCTTCGCGGAGACCACGGAAACCAGGTCCCGTGATTCCAACGCCTTCGTCACGCGCACGGGCAAACCCCCGCCGCGTGCTTCGCGAACCAACCGAATGCACGTCATGCCTCGCACGCGACGCAGGCCTTCACTCAGGGACCGCATCTCGTCCCCGGAAAGCGGCACCAGGTTCACCACGATGGCACCGGCGTCGGACATGTGCGCGGCCAGCGCCTTGGCGCCTTTCGCGCCATCGGGACGCAACAGCCGCTTCGCGTCCGTGTTCCGCCACGAGTTCCAGTAAGGGTCACCCGTGGGAGTGGACATCGGGCCGACAGAGTGAGCGCCTTCGGCCACGAATGACGTTTTCGTTGTTCCCCTTTTTTGTCCGGTCCAAGTACGACCGCCAAGCGCCACACGCCCAAAAGCCACATCCACATCTTCTTGCCAAGAGTCGTTGTGTCCTGCATACTCGGGCACGCGCGCCATGGCGGACGACGACGCCGCCGCGGGCGTCGCTGGTGGGTCGGACATGGACACCACGTTCCCGGTATGGGACGACGCAAAGGTGGAGGATATTCTCGCAGGGGAAGACGGTACGTGTTGGAACTGCTGAGAAGACAGGCCCGTTATAGATGCGATGCGAGCTAAAGTGACCGTGGTTTCCGACGTTTTTGGCACCCCGTTGACCGGGCTGCCCGGCCCGGTTCGTGGGCGGGGGGCGACCCCCGGGTTAGTTTCCCGTGCTCGTTGGACGCATCAGTACCATGTGATACGACCCCACCCCCCCAAAACCCTCCCTAAACCCCCCGCTGACCCCCATCCACCCCCTTTCCACCCATCCGCTGCAGACCCGCGCGGTGAAGATGGAAAGTTCGTCGATTTGCTGGACGGCACTGCGCATCCGGCCGCGATGAGTACGTTTTTGGTGGACTGGGTTCGCCCTGAGAGGTTACTGGAGGACACCCCGGACGTGCCCGTCGTGGTGCTGCGCGCACCACCCGAGGAAGGCGAGGGGGGCGAGGAAGGTAAGGAAAGCAAAGACAATACAGAAGATGAGATGAGCAGCAAAGGCAACCGCAATCTCGTCGACACGCATTGCTTGTACTGGGGAACGCCGTGCGTGGAGTGGCTCGCCACCGCGTTGAGGCTGATATACGAGCGCAGGGACGTCATCCCACCGGGGTACATGTTGTGGGAAAACATCTGGCCCAAGCACCCGGAGACGCAAAACCCGATCCCGAGCCCGACCGGTAAGTACGTAGTGCGGATGTTCGTGATGAACCAATGGCGATGCGTGGTGGTGGATGACCGCTTACCGGTGGATTTGTTCGGCGCCACCTTAGGCGCGGGATCGCGGCCTTTAATGTCGTGGCCTGGAATCATAACCAAAGCTGTTTTCAAGCTCATGAAGCGGTACGGGGTTGAGCACCTCGCATCAACGAACGAGGTGCCGATAACGCAATGGCTCACCGGGTGGGACCGCGAGAATTTGGGTTTACACACGTTTGAAAACGGCCAGATGTACGACTCACTGTTCGACGCCCTGCGCCGCAACAAGCGCCGGTGTTTACCGACCGTTACCTTGCGGAACCGTTTCCTTCTTCCAAAACCGCCGCGGATTGTTTGCTTAACCGGCCCCGCCGGTATTGGCAAGACAATCGCAATAAATACCCTGGTGCAGAGGTACCCGAGCCGGTTCGGGCGGTGCGTGGCGAGCACGTCGCGCGCGCCGGGCGCGCACGAAACGCAGGGCGCGGAATTTCTGTTTCTGCCGCGTGCCGAATTTCGCGATTCGGAAAAAAAACACAAGTTCCTCGAAACCTCCGTCGTGCAAGACCCTCGGCTCGGGTTTTCCAGCGACCACCACATTCACCCTGACGACCGCAAACTGGACGGCGCGCCGTACAAATACGGCATTTCCTTCCACGAAATAACCAGGGTCGCGGCGGGGGGGAAGGTTTTGCTGGCGTCCACGGACTTGCCGGCGAGTGCGTTTCTGAAAAGCCAGCAAAACTTTGAGACGTTCGTGATTCGGTGCGACTGCGAAAATTCCGAAACCCTCGCTTCGGTGCTCAAAAAGCGGCTTCGGGTACATGAAAGCACAGTCGCATCGCGAATTGCGTTCGCGAAACGTGAGTGGGAAGTGGCGCAGCCGGGCGGGCCGGCTGTTACACTGGGCGACGACGCGACGGAGGAGGAGAAAGAACAAGAAAAAGAAAAACAGCCGCAAGACAAGTACCACGCCGTGTTACTCGCAAACGACCCGGACCAGCTTTTTTACCAGTTCAAAGTCCGGTGCGCTGAGCTCTCACCAGTGGTGCGTAACCGGTTACTAGGCCTCCCCTCCTACATCCTAGACTACGCCGACGTCATCCCGGCGAACAAAACGCAAAAGCCAAAGGTGAAGCCCGTGGTGGTGAGCGGACCTAATTTTCTGGAAAAAAACGAATGCGTTCGGCGCGTGTACGAGGAGTTCGGGGACGAGGTTTTCGCGTTTCCCCAAATCGTCACCACCGAGCCGGTGTCGCCGAAGTTCCCTTCCGAAGATGACCCGGAAACGGAGACGGGAACGGACGACTCGGGTGGGAACGACGCGGAGAACAAGGAGAATGACGCTAACGAGGCGAACTCGGAGATTTCGGCAGGTTCCAAAAAACCTGACAGCAACCCGGGCCACCCCTGGAGCGCGCGGCGCATGACGCACGTGAGCGATGTCGATTTCGAGGCTGCCCACGGCGACTACGCGTGCGTGTGGCAAACTCAGTTCGCGCACGCGGAAGTAACCTACAAGTACGCAATCTTGAAGTCGTCCTTAACCGAAGCGGCGCAGGACGAAAAGCTGGTGCTAGTCAACACGCCTTCGGTGGTACGTATTACGCGTTTCCCAAATCCACCACACACCGTGGAGGCGCGATTACGGGTGATTGTTTCCTGCTCTGTATGGAGTACAGATTGAAAGTACGCCCGACTGTTTTGCCGATTGTCCAGAGTAATTACTCACTCACATCACGAAAGACTGACACTTTTCAAATACACTCACAGGAAACCCTGGATTCTTTTATGAGTTTCTGCGCGAGCGACACGTCCGTCGCGCCGGCGGGGGGCGCGATGGCGATTTTTCTCGGCCCCGCAACCATGGAGGAACACGAAAAACGACTCCGGGCGTACATGACCGAGTCGAAGGAATCAATCGCGGCGCAGGTTTTGGTCGCGGAACAGGATTTGAAGCAGGGCGTCGACTCCCAAGTTTTCGACGCGTTTTTGACCGTGGCGGATTTTCATTTGCAAAATTCCACCGAAAAAGACACCGAAGCGCTCCACGAAACCGTCGATGCGCTCGCCGAGTTGATTTCGGGAAAACGGCCGGACATGATCAAGCCGTCGGACAGTGCGGCTGAGGCGGGTAAGGTGATACGACCTCTGGTGGTGTGCGGGCCTTCTGAGGCGGGAAAGAAACAGCTGGTGGAGTTATTACTGAAAGAGTTCCCGAAACGGTTCGCGAAGGTCAAAACGACCACCACGCGTTTGCCGCGGGATTGGGAAACCGGCGAAGCGGGTGTTTTGGGTGACTCGGAAACGAACCTTGAAAAAGAGCAACCCGAAACCGACAGCGTGGGGCCTCGGTACCACTTCGTGTCAAAGGAAACGTTCGAAGCCGATGTCGCGAATGGCAAGTTCTTGGAACACACCACACGGAGTCCCGCGAGTACCGACGAAGCGCGCGCCGCGGGCGAAACCGCGGGCGAAACCCCAACCGAAACTGTTTCTCCCGAAACGTTTTCCTACGGCGTTGCCATGGACGCGTTTGAGTCGGCGTGCGAAAACGGCGCGGTGCCTATTTTGGACGTGGACGTGTTTGGCGTGCGCGCGCTGAAACTGCTGTACCCGGAAGGGGTTTTCGTGTGCGTCGCGCCCGCGGACGTCGAGGCGCTGGAGCGCAAGATAAGGGAACGGGAGGATTTGGCGAATCGAGCTGCAGACGAAAACGAAAATGACGCGGCGACGGGGGCGGCGGGTGACGACGCAGAGGGTGCGGCAGGCGGCGAAGTTGACGCTGCCGCTGACGCGGAAGCCGCGCGACTCGCCGCGGAGGCGGACGCGGACGCTGTGTTGGCGCTGGAGCTGCGCATCGCGTTCGGGGTTGATAAAATTGTTCGCGCGATGGATTGTTTTGACGAACCGAATTTGTTCACCGAAACACTGGTGGTTGACGAAACCGAGGAGTTTGGGTTTTCGCACGAGTCGGAAAAGAACGCCCTTGCGTGTGCGTTTGGCGATTTCAAGCTGTGCCTTTGGAACTCACCGCTCGGGCCGCACGTGAAGTCTTTCCTGGCACCTCCCCCACGACCTTTAGTTGTCGCGGGGCCTTTAGGGTCGAGACGCGAAAAAACGTTCGAGCTTTTGTTAACAGAGTTTCCCGAAAAGTTTGGGTTTCCAATCGGGGTCACCACGCGGGCACCCGAGGAAGGCGAAATAAACGGCGTGCACTACGAGTTCATCACCCAAACAGTTTTCGACCAAAGAGTGGCAAACGGCGAGTTCATGGAGTGCACCGAGGTCATCGTGGGGTACGACACCTGGGACGAAGAAACGCAAAGCAACCCGCCGATCAAGCACGCGTACGGCGTGACCACGCGCGAAGTGAAACGCGTGCGGGTAAGTATTTCCCATTTACCACATTCCACTGACTGATTGCCCATACATGACTGACATTTATTTTTTTACAATCAGGGTTTGGGGAAAATGCCCATCCTGGAAACCGACGTCGCGGGCGCGCTCGCGATGAAGGAAGCGGGGCTGGACGCGGTGTACGTGTTCTTCGAGCACCCGGTGGGTGGGCACCCGGTGAGTGCTTCTGACGAAACTGGTTGCAATGGGTTGAGTGCTTCCGAAACACGGGGTAACGCTTCTGCTGAAGAAACGTTCACGAAACATAATCAAACGCACGTCGACAATTTAAAGCTCGCGGGTGAAACCGCCGCGACGATTGACGCGCGAGTCGCCGAAGCCGCGTTTGAGCTGAAATCCGCGACCGAAGCTGGTGACTTGTTCAACCTGCGGTTGCCCCACGACACGGACGAGCTGCGCCGCTACGCCAAGTTGAAGGAGATCATCGCACTGAAAGAACCGGACATAACCCCCGTGTCCTCCGTCTGGGGCTTCGGCCGACCGAGGTGGGACGTGCGCGAGCGAAAGCACGGCTACCTGCCGCTTCGCGTCGCGGTGATCGGACCGGCGGCGAGCGGCAAGAGCACGGCGGCTCGCGCGTTGGCGTCCCGGTACGACCTTCCTTTGATTTACCCCGGCGCGCTTCTTCGCGCCGCGGCGTACGACACCCCCACCCCCCTCGGCGTGGAGGCGAAGCGGTACCTAGACAGCACACAAACCGTCCCTGACGACTTCATGATGAAACTCGTCTGGCAACGCATTCAAAAGGAAGACTGCAGGCGCAAAGGATTTCTGCTTGACGGGTTCCCGCACAACCACTACCAGGCCACGGAGTTACAAAAACACGGCATCTTTCTGGACAAGGTGTTGGTGCTGGAGATGGACACCAAAAGCGTCATCGCGCGAACGGAAGGACGGTTAATAGACCCGGTTACCGGAAACACGTACCACAAAGACTTCGCGCCGCCTAGCGATGACGAACCTGAAGTTCAACAGCGAGTCGTGACAAGACACGACGACGAGGTAAGGGCCTTTCCCAATCACCACATTCCGCCGACTGTTTACTGCCCTGTATGGAGTACAGTATACCCTTTCCAATCCCTCATACACATGGTCCGAGAGACTGACACTTTCTTGTTAATCGTATCAGGAAACCAACGTCCGCGCGCGGCTGGCGAAGTACGACTTTTCAAACGCCCCCGTGCGGTCGCAGTTTCCGCACGTCAGTTTCTACCTGGACGGCAACAAAGCCCCGGATCAAGTGCTTCGTGAGATGGTGGAGTTCATAGAACTGGAAGACGCGCTTCACGACACGCGAGTCATAACCCCGGTGCTTTCCCTTCCGTCGCTGGAGTACGAAATAACGCGAGTCGGCAAGTACCGCGGCAAAAGCGTGTTGAACCTTTTAGCTCCGGGGTGCGTGTGTGAAACCAGGGAAGCGCCCGTGTGGGTGGACCTTCAAGAACTGATGACCACGGCGAGGGAGGTTATTCTGAACACAGACCCGGGTTTGTATGAGCACACGGTGTGCGATTTGCGAACCGATTTGACTTCGCTAGGCCCGGGAGGAAAAGCGAGCCAATTAGGAAAAATGATACACGTCGACTCGGAGGAACCGGTTGAGTTAGTCGTGAGGTACGTATTTTATTTCCCAAATCCGCCCGACTGTTTGCCAACGCAAGACTGACACTTTCTTTTATTTATCGTAAGCGTGACTTTAGCGCCGAGGGAACCGCCGGCCGCTGCGCCGACACCGGCGCCGCTCGCGCTGTGCGGCGACGGCGCGGAACTTTTAGCCAAGGCGCTTTGCGATTTGTACCCGGACGTGTACGAAATAGCGGAGCTTCAGGAGCTGCCGCCCGCGGCGGAGCCGGATGCTGATCACGACGGGGAGGAGAAGACAGACGCACCGGATGGCGGTGATGCCGAAAAAGAGGTGACCGAAAACGAAGATTCTCCCGCTGATGAACGAGACACATTCCTTCGCGAAGCCTACCCCGGTGCGAACCACTCGAAAACGTTGATGCGAAGTGGGCTGTGCCCTGTTGTGTGGCTGGACGCTTCGGAAGCGGGGGCGTTCAAACAGGCCGTGCTTGCTGCTTTGGAAGCTGACGCGGCAGGGGAAGGAGCGGCGCCGGCGGAGTCCGACGCGGCGGCAAGCGCCGAACCCGAAACGCCGTCGCCCGCGAAAAACGCGCCGACCGTGATTTGCGTGGGCATGCCCCCCCCTCCGAAAGCAGCGGATGACGCTGATGACCCTGACGACGCGGAGCCTGCTGAAGACGCCGAAGAAGGGAAGAATCCGTCTGGCGAAAACTCCACCGGCTCCGGTGCCGAAAAATCCCCCTTCGACGCGATCGTGTACCCCCCGTCCTCAAACTCGTGCGTGCCTACCCTGGAGCTGCTCAAGGGCGTCCCTTCCATCGCGGCGCGGCTCGCGTTGCGGCGCGCACCGTCCAGCGACCCGGACGACTTGTGCGCCGTGCTGGTGCGCGACTACGACTGGCACGCCAGTGGCTCGCCCACGCGAATCCTGTGTAACCTGACCACCACCACGCACTGTACTTCGTTAATAAAACTCACGCGAGGACGGCACGTGCTGCAACTCAGCGTGGATCCCGGGTTCTACTTCAACGCCGCGGTGCGGTCGCGTACTCCGTTTGCAATGGACGAGCCCGCAAAATTGCTCGCGGAAAAAGAACTTGCCGCCCCAGTGGTAACCGAGGGCACGTACGGCGCGGCACAACCAGGGGACTTCGTGGTGTGGTTCCGCAGAGTGTTCACGTGCGGCGACGCCGACGCCACGCTGGCGTCGTGTCTCGAAATCGCCGATCCCGTCGCCACGCCGTTCGCCAGGTTCGCGGGTACGTATTCCCCAACCCAAATCCCGCCTCCCTGTTTGCCGATTGGCCGTACGTACACTGTTTGCCCATACATCGCCCAACACGGGACTGACACTTTCTTTTATTTATCGTAAGTGGTGAACAACGACGACGCGGCCGGCGACGCGACGCACTTCCCGGCGGGCGCCGTTCCGGGCACCAAATTTGCCAAGAACGAGTTCGGGTACACCCTGATGGCGTATTGCAAGACGCTCGTTCCGTTAAATCCGGGCAAGTGGCGCCTAAGCGCGTTGAGTGAGAGCCCTTTGGGATCTTTCGAAACCGAAGACAGGCCTGGGAACGGTTGGGAGGACAAAGAAACTTTCGTTGGTCAATACCAGCCCAACTACGCCCTCACCGCTTGTCGCTTCCGGGTGCAATTGAAAAAGCGATGTTTGATAAGTTTCCACTTTGAAACCGACATCCCGTGCGGGTTCAAGGCTGTTTTCGTGGACCCTGAGGATGGATGGGAGACGAAGCAGGCGGAGTATTTGAGGGGCGGGCACCAGGGGCATTTAGTCGGGATCGAGAAAAAGCGGTGGAACGCGTACGGGGCTTTGACGTGTCCTTCCGTTGTTTTCGACGCGACGAACGATGGGTATTTCGTTTTCGAAGTCAAACTAGTCCCTGAGCGGACTTCGTTTTCCATCGACACGAACGGGGACGTGCCTTCGCCTATCAGCTGGAAGCTCACGACGTACTCGACCGAGCACGGGGACACCAAATGGCAAAGGGACGACGCCAGAGAGCAGTACTACGACCGAACCGTCGCTAACTGGAACTCGGCTACTGCCGAACGCGCCTTGGCGGCGCAGGCGGCGCTTTTGCGGCGCATAGAGGAGAGGGAACTAAAACGCTCGGGCGAGAACGTGCCGCCGGTTACGAAACCAATAAAGGTGGGGAAAGACGCGGAAGTGACTGAGAACTCGAGGGTCATCACCTTGGGCCCGTACGAAACGCGGCGCACCTCAAGAGCGGGGGGGGAAACCGTGACCGCGGCGAGGGCGGCTGCGGCGGCGACGTACGCGGCGTACGCGACCGCCGGGAAAACCGCAACCGCGAAGACGGATGTTTTCGGAAACACGTTGGGGAAATCATCTACCTTGGGAAGCCGCGGTACAGGTCTACTGGACGTGCCTTTCATCGAGCAAGTCACGATTCCCCCCGACGTGTACGCGGCGAGGGAAACCAAACTCACGAGCTCCATCGAAGCCAGCAAGCAACGGTTGCTTGCGTTCGTGCAGAGACGCGACGCGGAAAAGGAAAAGCGGTCGGCGTTGGCGGAGACGAAAAAGGGCTCGTTCCAAGACTGGCGACAGAAGGAAACCGCGAAACGAAAGGACGACGACGCCACAACGTGGCGCGCAAAACGAGCCGCGTACCTGCAAAGCGTCAAGCCGGCTCCGGTGGTTTCAGTTGAAGCGGAGGGGAGAGCAGCGGAGGGTGGCGAAACACGATGATTTGGGTGACTTGTTATCGAAAGAACGTAACTTGTTTCTCTCCAGTACGTAGTACTCTCGCGTATTACTCTCGCGTGTGCCGCCAAACCCGAAGTAGCCGCGAATCGTGAACGGCTCTTGCTTGATCTCGGGCTCGAGCTTGATTTCCGGCGGACCCGCGCGTGCTGACTTGCACGCCGCGCAGTCGCGTTTCAGCTTGCCGTGGGGGCATGGGGTGCACGCCGCGCACTTGCGTTTCAGCTTGCCGTGAGGGCAGGGGTTGCAGTTAGCGCAGTCGGTTTTCAGTTTGCCGTGAGGGCAGGGGTTGCACGCAGCGCAGCTGCTCTTCCGCTTGCCGTGGGGGCAGGGGCTGCACTTCACACAGTCGCTTTTCAGCTTGCCGTGGAAACACCGCTTATGAGCCCCCCCCATCACTCGCAGCCGGTCGTCTGCTTCCCCTTCCCTCCACACGCAATGCGTCTGTTCACGCTCGCGCGCCACGACGTCTGCTCGCCCAGGCGAAGAGCGGTCGTCGTTGCTTCGAGGTTCTTTGTTTCGTGCGTTCCTAGAAAATTCTTCCAAACCCAAATCCTGCGAAAGCGCAGCACCGCCGACACGCCGTGCGCACTTCACGTCGCGTCGCGTCGCGGACCATGCTCGCGTCCGCCCGTGTTTCTCCCCGCGTCGCCCCCCTAGCACGCTCCCGGATGTCGAAACGCGGCGGCCCGAAACCGTCCCCCCAACAACGCGGCGCCTCCGTGGTTCGCAGCGCAACGAACACCGAGGAGCCCGGCGATGAGGATTTCGTGCTCTTCAACGCGCTGCTTTCCAGTGGCGACATCGCGGGTGCGGTGCGCACGAGCGCGGTGGAGGGCACGCTCACTCCCAAAACCCTGGGCGCCGCGTACGTGGTTTATGAGAAGTGCAAATCCCTTGACGAAAACGCGCAGGTGTTGAAAACCCTGGAGGGTGTTATTCTGTTAATCACGCAAACCCTGCAGCAGCTCAACGCCACGCCATCCGTACGGCTGATCGACGAACTCATGACCATGGACCCACTGGTGGAGGCGCCTCTTGTGAAGTTAAAAATTACCCAAGCCATCGAGGGTGATTCATTAACCAAGGAAGACCTGCAAGCCGCAATAGACATGATGATCGACGGCATGAAAGAACAGGACGAGGCGTGGGAGAAACACGTCGCGACGGCGGTCACCACGGAGAGCAAAGAAAAGTTTACCGAAATCGTCGCGCACGCAAACGGACGGATGGAGGCGAAAACGAGGCTGGCGCAACTGCGGAACTTGGCCAAGGAATGAATAGCCCGGGGGTCTTTCATGTGTATCAGTGTATGCGTGCCCGGTTAGTATGAGCTACTCTATAATATTATCAGCTACTCTATAGCTATAAAGTTTATCTCTCGGACTCCTTCGACTCGCGTATAATCCAACGAATCAATCAATCCCTCGTGTATCAGTGTATGCGTGCTTTCGTTGGAGTTCGGTGGGTATGAGCTACTCTATACTATTATAAGCTACTCGTAATGAAGTTTATGCTCTTGGACTGCTTCTACTCGCTTGCGTTCAATAAATGAATCACTCACTCGCCTGATCCTTTCAACACCTCGATAACCTCCGCGAGCGCGGCGCGTATTTCGCCATCCAGGCTTTCGTCCACCACGCGTTTCATTAACTCCACCACGAACGTTTCTCTACCTGCCATCACATTTCTAGTTTCAGTTGAAACCTTGGCGAGCTCGACGAGCGCGAAACACGCGTCCACCGCGAGCGCGCGTCGCGCGTCCGCTTTCGCCTTCGCCGCGTTCATCCCAGTGTCGGATAACGCATTCGTACTCGACGACTGTTTACTCATAAGACCTCTGCTTCCTTTTTTCTTCTCTCCACCTCCACCTCCTGCACCCCCCCCGTCCTCCACTATCAGCCTGATCAGAATCTCGCACGCGCCGTTCTCCACGGCGTGCTTCACGTGCGCGCCGTCCCGCGAAACGCGAAGCACGTTCCGCAACCGCGAAACCCCCGCGCGTCGAAAAAGCACATCTTTCGACGTGCACATCTTCACCGCGGACGACGCGGTGCCTCCCCCAACTAACGGGAATATGAAGTAACCCAGGTACGCAGCCGCGGCGACGCTGGTTATTGTGAGCAGGCGCGACCGCGTTCTCGCCTGAGATGCGTTCAAACCAGCCTCTAACGAAGCGGATGGGACTTTCACCAGGTACTCGCGCGTGTTTTCGCCCGCGATGGATGCGCTGGCGTTGACAGGGGGTCGCGAAGCCGCGCTTCGGGAAACCGACACGCCCCTTGTGTGAACCACGACCACGCGCCGCGCGTCCAAAGGCGCGCGCCGGGCCAACGCACGCCACATCGGAGCCGGGCCGAGACGCGCGAGACGGACTGCTGTTTTACTGAAGATGTGGAGTACATTTGAGCACGTTTTTTTACAGAATGACTTTGCGTAGTGGTATTTCAAAATCTCACACCCTTACTAGTCATCCTTCGTGGCCTGCACGATGATAGGCACCACGATGTACCCGAGCACGCACAGCACGAGGGTGGCGAAAATAAGCTTGAGTTTCATCTGCCGCCACCACATCATGCGCTTGATGTGTTCGCTCCTGCGGTTGAACTGCGTGGCGCTGCGATGAAGCAAAGAAAGTGTCAGTCTTGTATATCGCGATGTATGGACAAACAGTCAGGGCAGAGGTAATGCTCCCTTCTGGTACGAGTATATCGCGATGTATGGACAAACAGTCAGGGCAGAGGTAATGCTCCCTTCTGGTACGAGTATGGGCAGACAGTGTCTGGATTTGGGAAAGCCTGACATACGTACCTGTGCCTGAGCGCTTCGCTCTTGTCCTCCACCGCGCCCACCGTCTCCGCGTTGTCCAGCATGCGGTTGATGTTCCCCTCCATCATTGTCTGCACTTCCTGGACTTGGCCGTGTACCTGGGCGATCTTGGAGTTGCCGCCGCCGGCGTTTTCGTTGCCAGAAGAGCCCATCTCGGCGTACCGAATCACGGCTTCTTTCATGAACGGGAGTTGTTTCGCGAAGCAGTTTTTGGTGTGCGCGGCGTCCACGTCGAGCGGCGCTATGGACGCCTGGCTCACCTGCGCCCTGATTTCGTCAAGCAGCTTGAACGCGTTTTTTCGAGGGTAAAGGTGGGACGTAACCACCGCGATGACGTCGTTGCTGCCCGCGTTTAGGTGAAGCGTCCCGATTTCAGGCGTCACCGTCACCGTGAGCTGCGCGTTTTGTTTCAAGTTGCCGCTCTCCAAAACTTTACCGCACGTCTCTTCACACGCCCCGGGGGCTCTGCGCGATTTGTGCGACGCCATCACCAAGCCGTCGCTGAGCCGGCCGTAGGCGAGGAAACGCACGGGGTCGTCGTGCTCGGCCATGGTTAAGGCGAATTTGGGTTCTTTCCGAGACCACGGTGGCGCTGGCTCTGTGCGTTTATAGTCTGCGACGCTGCGATCTCACTCGGAACGAACAGGCGTGCCAACTAAGGCCGTTGAGCCCAATGCCTAAAACGACGGACGCGTGCGCTGTTGAAGCGAGCCTTTGACCGCACACGGTAGTCGCGGGTGGAAACCGACGGTCTTTAGGTCACGTCTCGCGTACCACGAAACGCGGGTTCCGAGGTTGCCCCGCACCCACCGTGACTCAGGTGCGCGGTGTGAAGTGCCCGACGCGGGCGTGACGAGGAAGCTTTTTTGTTGAACCGAACTTCAAAACAAGTCGTTCTGGCACAAACAAGCTTGAAAGGCAAAGTTTGAAACTGGAGCACAGCTTGAAAACACATCAGACACCACGTGCGGGGTCGTTGAACGGCACATCGGATGGCTTGAAAGGAGGTTGCGTGGTTTGCGGCAATCACAAAAACTCGTCGATTGCGTTTTCCGGCAAATGTTCCCTGCCGCGCCGCCCCGCGCATCACACGCACACACGCCTTCGGGACCGCGCGCCCGTTGCCGCCGCTATCACGGCACGCACGCTTCGTGTCACACGACGCGCGCTGGGCGTGTGCGACACTTTGTTTGCACGAGCAGCGCCTGACAGAACTACACGCACACACGCGTCGTCTTTCTTTTTGCTCGGCGGCGGCGGCGAAGGAGTTTCTTTCGGCAATCGAAACGCGAAAACCGGCGCAGTAGCAGCACTCCTTTGGAATCGATTCCGAGCAGCAGCAAACCACCACAAAGAAGCCGTATACTCAACCCTATCCACCCCGCAAGAGTTCATGTCTCCCACGGACGAAACACCGTTACCCCCCCCCGAGGGGTACACCGTGCTTCAAGAAGGCAAGGCGAGGATTTTAACGATGCAAAACGACGTGTTTTACAACAAGGCGCAGGTCGTGAACCGCGACATCTCGCTCGCGGTGATGCGGCAATTCCAGAAGGTCCGTGCGCAGGAGCACGCCAGTGACAAGCGGCCCCCCAAAAACAAAAGGAACAAAGGCAACATGTGTGCCACCCCACGGGATTCGCACATTTTACCGCATCTCTTAAATCAAGAAGAGATTGACCAGATGTTCGCGTCGCCCGAGGACCACGCGCAGAGGATGGCGTCAGAAAAAGAACAACGCGAAAACGACGACGAGCCCACAGAAAAAGACAAACCGCCGCTAAGACCGATTCGCATTCTGGAAGGCATGGCCGCGAGTGGTTTGCGGGCTATTCGGTACGCCAGGGAGCTCACGGATGTGGGGTGCGTCGTGGCGAACGATTTGGATCCGAGCGCGATCGAGGCTATTAAGCGCAACAAAGAATTCAACGCGGCGCACTCGGGCGACGCCAAGGCGCAGATGGAAAAAGTCATCTGCGCCGGACAAGACGTGCGCATGCTCATGATGCAACACGAGAAGATGTTCGACGCGGTTGATCTTGATCCGTACGGCACGCCCAGTACCTTGTTAGACGGCGCGGTGCAGGCCATCGGGGACGGCGGCCTGCTGTGCGTCACCGCCACCGACATGGCGGTGCTTTGCGGGAACAACGGCGAGGTGTGTTGGACGAAATACGGGAGCTACCCTTTGCGGGCGAAGTACTGCCACGAACAGGCGGTGCGTGTTTTGCTGTCCTCAATCGACGCCGCTGCGGGTCGGTACAAGCGCCACATCGTCCCCGTCCTATCCGTGCACATCGATTTTTACGTCCGGTGTTTCGTCAGGGTGTACAGCAGCGCGTTGGAAGCCAAGCTCGCGCCCACGAAAGTTTCGTACGTGTTCCAGTGCGCCGGGTGCGACACCTTCGAGCTGCAGCCCGTGGGCAAGTGCGTCACGAAGCACAACTCAACGAAGCACCAGGTCGGGGACGGCCCGGTGGTGCCGCAGCGGTGCCCGCACTGCGGCTGGGGGTTCCACATGGGCGGTCCGTTCTGGACCGAGCCGATTCACGACATGAAATGGGTCGGGGAAATCAAAACGCAGGTCGAGGGGAACAAACAAAGCTACCCCGGGTACGACAAGATCCACGCCCTGCTCACCACCGTGCAAGAGGAGCTCGTTGACGCCCCCCTGCACTACGACATCCACGCCATGTCCATGACCTTGAAAGCGACGCCGCCGCCCATGGCGCTGTTCCGCTCCGCCGTCATAAACGCCGGGTACAGAGTGTCCCCGGCGCACTGCAACCCGCTCGCGGTGAAAACGGACGCGCCCACCGTGGTGCTTTGGGACCTTCTGCGGTGCTGGATAAAGGAACACCCGGTGAAGCCGCAAGCCACGAAAACCCCGGGGGAGGCTATCCTTGCTACCGAACCCACAACCATCGCGAACTGGCAAAGGCACAACGGCGCGTTCACAAAGGCGCAACGCGACGGCGTGACGCGGTGCGTAATTGCGCCTCTCCCAAATCCCGGAAGACTGTTTTATCTCTCAGCTGGTGACTGTTGTCCATACATCGCGATACACAAGACTGACCTGACACTTTTCGTTCACAATAAAAGGTACCCAAACAACCCTTCGTCGAACTGGGGACCGAAAGCGAGGGCGGGGCGGCACTTGATGGACGGACAGCACCCGGGCGTGGAAGGCACGGTCGGGCCGAACGGAAACGCGAAAGGCACCGCGCACCCGGAACCGAAACGACGGAAACGGGAAGAGAAGTGACGTGTTTAGGCTCTGTATGGATTGGAGTTTTGTTACCGTATGTATCCAGCTATCCACCCGTGAAACGACATCGCGTCGCGACGTCGCGTCTCCTCTTAGATGCTTTTTCACGTCAGAAAACTACTGTTCAGGGCAGCCGTTCGCTATCGCCCAGTTTACCACCTCGAGATGACCCCCAGCTCTTGCCAATAAGAGCGTACCACTGTTTCACGGGCAGCCGTTCGCCCGCAACCACTGCAGCGTCTCGAGGTGCCCGCCACCCGCCGCCCCACGACACGTTCTTGCGACCCACGGGCAGCCGTTCGCGCGCGCCCACTGCAGCACCTCGAGATGCCCGACACATGCCGCCTGCGAGCATGTCTTCTCGTCCCAAGGGCAGTCGTTCGCGCGCAACCACTGCAGCACGTCTAGGTGTCCACCCATCGCCGCTTTGGTGCACGTCCACACGTCCCATGCGCATCCATTCGCGCGCGCCCACTGCAGCACCTTGAGGTGCCCGCCCGAAGCCGCATACGTGCACGTCAACGAGTCCCACGGGCAGCCGTTCGCGCGCGCCCACTGCAGCACCTCGAGGTGCCCACCCCACGCCGCGTAAGCGCATGTTACCAAGCTCCACGGGCAGCCGTTTGCGCGTGCCCACTGCAGCACCTCGAGGTGACCGTTCTTCACCGCTATCGCGCACGTGTCCTCGTCCCACGGCCAACCATCCGCGCGATACTCCTTCAACTTCTCGAGATTTCCAATCCTCGCCGCTGTCTGACAAAGGGCTTCTTGACGCGGCAGAAGACCTCGCCGTTGCAGGCGCTCCAGCGCGCTTAAACATGCGAGCTTCACGGCACGCGTTTCTTTAAGCTCTTCACACCGAAGCCCTGTTTCTGCCATCGCGTTGTCCATCGCACGACTCACCGCTGGGAGCCGTGCGAGATCGGCGGGGTCGTCGAAATAGTCGGATCTGAGGACGTGAGTTACGACAATGTCGTCGAGAAGGCCGGGGATGGCTTCTTGCGCGTCGGCAAGGCTCGCGGGAGTAGCGACGGTCGCGATACCACCGCTCGCGGCAGTCATGACGGTACGTGCTGCGTAGGAGAACACGTCGAGGGTGTCGTGTGCGCGTCGTTGTGCGTCGAGGCTTCCGATAACGCTATTTGAAACGAGTCAAAAAAATCTCACGTCACCAGCGGTGTTCTGGACTCCACACGTCGCCGCGCGCGGCACGGCACGGAGTGCGCTTCAGGCCACGTCCAGGCGCTGCCGTCGGGAACGCGATGTGTCCCATGCGCGTGTGGTTTTTGTTTTTCTCCGGGATCATCGCGGCGTACCTGGCGTGGACTTCGTCGCTGTTCGGAAGCGCGTCATCGTCAGGTGACGCGACGGGGAAAGGTTCTGGTGCCAATGATGCGACGACTACCAAGCCGGGATGGAGGGACTGGGCTCGGTTTGTGTTCGACGGCTTGAGCGGGCGGTATCTGTTGAACGCGGTGTTGCGAACGGAAAAGGGGGACACGAAAAAAACACCGCCGAGGCGGTCGCCGAGAGGTGCGAAGGAGGCGTGATTTAGGGATGCGAGAAGCTAATAATGCAAACTAATTAGGAATGGATAGACGTGTACACAAGCGATGCGTTTGACTGTATTACGTATTATTGCCACACATCCCTCATCACACCATCTTCGCCGCACACGCTTTTATTTCATCCGTCCCGTCGCATTGGTCGCTGACGTTCAGACCAAGCGCGCCCGCGGCGCACGCTTTCGCGACGTCCTCCACGCTGATTGGTTCGGCGAGGGTCAGCTTGATCGGGCCGGGCATTTTCGCCGCGATGGATTTGACAAGTCTTGAGCCTAGCACTTTCACCAAGATGTCCCCGTACTGCTTTGTGACCCTGGGCGGGGTAATTCCGAAGGTATCGCCGCCGTAGATGAAAGAGGGCTTGACGATGAGGCTATTTTTCTCGCCGAACGATTCGGTAACCGCCACATCCGCCGTTTTCTTCCCGTCGAAGTACCCGGTTAAAACCCCCGCCCCGCCCACCACCTCAGACACGATGCTCGCCACGGAGACGTACACGAACCGCTTGACACCCGCCGCGGACGCGGCGTTCACCGCGACAACGTTCGCGTCGCCGTTCCCTAAACGGTTCGCGTCGTCGTCACCGCCGATCACGCCGACACACGACACCACGGCATCGCACCCGGTAAGCGCGTTTTTCAACGCATCAGCGCTGTCCGGACCCAACAAGTCGATCGCGACGCCGCCGGACCCGCCGCCGGACTTGGAAACGGAAAACACGTCGTGGCCGGCGGTGCGCAGAAGCTCGACTACTCGGCTTCCCACGAACCCGGTGCCACCGAGGATTGCGATTTTCGTCTTGGACGACGCGACGATTGTTGCACCTGCAGCGCGGAGAGGCGCGACCGCGCCGCGCCGCGCGGCGGTTCGCGAACGCGAAGGCGCAAAGGTCGCCACGCGCACGTTGACCAAATGCGATGCGAGGGACATCGCGGGTGAGCTGCGGTGTCGGTGTCGGTGTCGCGCGGAATGAGACCATCGGAGAAAGACACGTGTCATCTCACCTGGTGAAACTGGTGAATGAGAATGAAAAATAACAATATTGCACCCCACCCACTCCCACAGTGCGCTCTCTCTGCGCTCGTTATTTACCCTCAGCTCGGCCATTGCCCACCTTCCGGCAGCACACCTTAGCTCGGCGCGCCGAGGTACTGGCACACCCTAAGCACGTCTCCGAACACCCCCCCCGCGGTGACTTCGGCGCCGGCGCCCGGCCCCCTGACCACCAGGGCCTGCCCCGCGACGTACCGCTTGGTTTCGAAGGAGATGATGTTATCGCTGCCCGCCAGGCCCGCGAACGGGTGCTCGCTGGTGTACGCCTTGAGCTCGACCTTCCCGGTGCCGTTCTTGACGTCCACCACGCCTACGTAGCGCAGTTTCTCGCCGTTCTTCGCGGCAGCCGCGACCCGCGCCGTCATCGCTTCGTCGTACTCCGAAAGCTTCGCCATGAACTCCTCCACACTCTCCACTTCCCGCAGCGCCTCGGGTACCAGGCTCTGAACCGGCACGTCACACAGCTCCAGGTCCAAGCCGCACTCCCGCGCCAAGATAACAACCTTCCGTGCGACGTCCATCCCGGAAAGGTCGTCGCGCGGGTCGGGCTCCGTGTACCCCAGCTCTTTCGCCACCTTCACGATCTCGCTGAACGGCTTCGCGTCGCCGCCGAAGGTGTTGAAGATGTAGGACAGGGTGCCGCTGAAAATACCCTCGATCTTCGAAATCCGGTCACCAGAGTCGAGCAAGTTCCGCACCGTGCTGATAATGGGCAAACCAGCACCAACCGTGCCTTCGTAGAAGTAATGCGTATACCCGTTGCGTTGGATGTTCCGGAGTTCTTTGTAGTACCTTTTTCCCAAAAAGAAAAGTGGTTAACGTCTTGTATATCGCGATGTATGGACAACAGTCACCAGCTTCGGTAAAACAGTGAGGGATGGATTTGGGAAATGGGGGGGAATACGTACTTCAAATCCCCGCTATTTGCTTTTTTGTTCGGCGTCACGACGTTGATACCTTTTTGTAACCACCCTTTGTACTGCATGGCGACGGCTTCAGACGCGCTGCAGTCGATTATCACAGAGTTCGGGGAGCCCGCGTCTAAAATGTGCGTGGTGAACTTCTCCATGTCCGCACTTTGCGACAACTCGCCTCCCGCGTACAAACTTTCCCAAGTAGTCAGATCGAGAACCGTTTCGTGTTCGCTCGAAAGCAACATCTTATTGGCACCGGTGATCGCGACGACCCGCAGGTCAACGGCGTAGTCGCTTTTCAGTTCCGCGAGCTGCTCGTTCATTTGTCTTAACAGGGTCTTGCCTACTAAACCAGGACCCACGATACCAACCGAAATAACCGTCTTTGAGAGGTAAAACTTGCTGTGCACCGCGTTCAGCGCTTTCGTTATTTGTTTGTTCTTCACAACCACCGTGATGTTGTACTCGCTCGCGCCTTGCGCGATTGCCACGACGTTGACGTTGGCCTGCGCCAGGGCGCCGAAAAGCATCGCACTGACGCCAGGGGTCTGGCACATGTTCTTCCCGACCGCGGCGAGAACGGCGCAGTCGTCGATCGTGCTGATTTCTTTGATACGGCCAGCCGCGATTGCTTTTTCGAATCGCGCGCTCAGCGCTTTCGGTTAGTAAAAAGAAAGGGTCAGCCGCGTGTTGGGCGCGTGTTGATTATGTATTGGACGTGTATTGGACGATGTGTGGACAACAGGGAGGGTAATCGGTATGTGTATTGGACGTGTATTGGACGATGTATGGACAGCAGTCACCGGCCATCGGTCTGAACAGTTACCAGCGAAAGGTCCGAACCGTGACCAGCGTTAGAGGTAAAACGGGCGATGTGTCGGATTTGGGAAAGCCCCGTCCGGCCGTACCTTTCTTCGCGCTCGCGGCTTCGTGGGAGCGCACGGCGAAGCAAATCGAGTGCTCGCTCGAGGCTTGCGAAATCATCACCACGTTGCACCCCGCGTCCTTGACGGTTTGGAACACGGCGTTGGCGGTGCCAGGCACACCAACCATACCGGTACCCTCAACGTTGATTAAGCAAACGTCGTCAATCGTGGCGAGACCGGTGATGAAGTTGACCTGTTCTTTGGACGTGTCCTGATTGTAAAAAAACAAATGTCAGTCTTGTATATCGCGATGTATGGACAAACAGTCAGGGCATAAGGGCAGAGGTGAGAGTCCCTTCTGGTACGAGTATGGACAATCAGTCAGAGGAATGTGGTGATTGGGAAATACGTACCACCGAAGACACGGGTCGCGCGTCGCCGTTGGTTTTCACGGCGCAGTTGTCCGAGATTGAGGTTCCAGGCGCGGCTTGGTTGAAGTAGTTTCTTAAGGTAACGGGAATGCTGTACCTCATCGCAGGAAGGGTGGTCCTCGGGTGCAACACGTTCGCGCCGAAATAACTCAACTCCCAAGCTTCGTTGTACGAAAGCTGTTTCAAACAAACCGCTTCTTTTACCTTTCGCGGATCCGCCGAGTACACGCCGTCCACGTCCGTCCATATCGAGATGTTCGCCGCGATGAGTAGGGCGCCGAAAATTGTGGCGCTGTAGTCGCTGCCGTTTCGTTTCAGGGTGGTGGGGATGCCGTCAGGCGTACGCGCGATGAACCCGGTGGCGATTAAAACTCGAGTAGCGCCCGCTTTGTTGTGCCCGAGTCTGTCAAATAGCAGGTCGAGGTTTTTGTTGGAGGCTGGGTAAAAAAAAGAAAGTGTCAGTCCCGAGTCTCGTGATGGGCGATTTATGCACAGTGAACAGACAGTCAAGTCCTCTGGTGCACGTACTGTAGTGGTAAGACTTGCGTGAATGCACTCCTGGTAACGAGTACCAGTACTGGTAAATGTTACGTACGCCATACAGGGCATCAAACAGTGTGCCTGGATTTGGGAAAGCCCCTACGGCCGTACCTTCGTAATCCACATCCACGCCGCCGTCCTCGGCGTCGGTGACCACTAACACGTCCCGCGCGTCAATCCACTCCGCGTCGAACCCTTTGCAGCGGATCGCAGCCGCACAGAGTCGGGCGGTCCACAGCTCGCCGTGCCCCACCACGAAGTCCGCGAAAGCTTGTGTCGAGGTACCCGCGATGGACATGGCTTTCAACATGGCTTTTAAATCCTCGAGTTCCTCCGCGAACGAGTTCATGTACCTGTCGTACTCCTCTTGGTCCGTCAACAGCGCCTCCGCGGTGGTTTGGTGTTTCCGCTCCAGCTTCACGAGCTCGTCCATGTACAACGAGTTCCTCGTGCTGGCCATTTCCGTGGCGTTGATTAAACAGTCCGTCACTTTGGGCTCGCCTTTGTTCGCCACGCCCATCGCGCTGACCACGCCGAAAGTCTTGACACCACTCGTCGCACTTGCGATCAGGAGATCGCAACAACCCGAAATCCGCTCCGCACTGCCAACACACGTCCCGCCGAACTTGTGCACCTCATACCCCGAGCCGCGGTCCACGCCGCCCGTTCCAGCGGGCGCTGGGGCCTTTTCCGCGACCGCCGCAGCGCGCACGGCGCCTCCCGGGGCGGCGCGGAGCGTAGGCTTGACGCTCCGGGGAGCGGCGCGTAGCACGCGCGCGTTCTTGGCGTAGGAGCGGCGCGCGGAGGCGGCGCCGGGGACGAGCATGGGCGCGAACGCCGCGGCGGAGGCGGCGGAGGCCATTTTAGGGTTGGTTACCGTGGTTACGCGGGGCGGGGTGGAACGTGTGGGTGTGGCCCGGATGGATAGCCGAAACCGATGAGGGCCGAACGCGATTGATGACACTCGGGTCGTCGCTGGCGGAGCGTAGGAAAGTCGCGCTGAAGTCGAGACGGCGCACGAAGCGTTCGGGTCGAGTTTCGGTGGCGACGCGTGACACGCGACGAGACCGTGATCGATCGAGGGGTGGGCGAAGCGCACACCGGAAAGGCGCGATCTGTGCGCGCGGGGTTCCAAGCGGCGAGCCGGCGACTGCAACCGAAAAACGCGTTTCGATGCCAAGCCCCGTCTTTACGCCTGCGACGGACGACAAAACCACGAGTTCTCTCTCCACAGACACAGTTAGCTCGCGGGTGTGATTTGCGTGTGGCGTCCCTCGCGAAGCTCGGTTCGGGGTCGGGCGACATGTCCGCCGACCCGAACGCGCTTCTGGCGTTCAAACAGCTCAACCTCAAGGAGCGGGTACGTGTCCATCCCTCGTGTTCTCACCGCCGGAAATGCAAAAATGTTTTCCCGCCGCCAACACACGCGGGCGTCGTGCGATCCTGCTTACCCGATCGCGTCTGACCTGTACATCCCCAAACTCCATTTCGACCCCCCCCCCCCTGTACCACAGCTCGAGGTGTACCGCGAGGAAATCACACTCGGCGAAAACGCGGTGGCGGCGTTGAGGCGCCAGCAAGCGGCTTACGAAGAGCGCGCCACCGTGGTTGCGACGGAGTGGAATGCGTTGCAGACGCACGTCGAGACACTCGCGTCTCGGGTCACCGGTGGCGCGGCGGTGTCCAACCCCAACGCAACGGCTGGGGGCGTGTCTCTGACCGATCCGTTCCTACAGAGGTTGGTGCATTTCGCGGGAGGCGATGCCATGGTTGGAGAGAGCCGGAAACGAGGACGGGATGAGGATGGCAATGTGAATGGAAACCGCGCAAAGAAAAACAACGCGGTCGTTGATTCGGACTCGGAGGATCCGGATGGTGCGGCGAAGAGTTATGACGGTCTGGATGACGACGCGCAGAAAACCGTGGATGCGCTGAAACACAGGTCTTGGTTCGTCAAGGAGTTGTTGGGGGCGGTGCTGGACGCCGTGGACGCCGCAAACAAAAATCAATCTTCCGAATCGCAAATCGCAAAAGACTTGGACGCTTGTCGCGCCAGAGTCGCCTTGCTTGACGCGAAGGCCACTGCTGATGTCGGCGAAATAGAAATGCTGCGCGAGCAAACCACGAAGCAGCGAAAGCGAAACGAAGAACTAGGCAAGAAACTCGAGGACACGGTGGCGGACGTTGAGTTGTTCAGGCGGGCGCTGCGAATGGCGAGGAGCGACGCCGGGCAAATCGAAGGCCTTCCCCCGATGGCCACCGCACTTGGCGCCAAGGCTGCTGCCGCGGTCGCGGTGTCCGCGGCCGCGGGCGGGGGCAAAGCGGAAACCGACACGCCTTTGGGTGCGAAGACCTCGGGGGGGGGGGCGGTTGGGACGCCCGGGCCGAACGGCGCCGGCTCCGCGACCGACGGCGCGTCCTCCGAGGAACTCGCGAAGTTGCAAGGCTTGGTGCACGAGCTGGAAGGTCGTTTGAAGGCTACGTCTGAAAACTTGGAAAGCACCAGTGTGACGTGCGCGTCGCTCAAAGGCGACGTCCGGGGGCTAAAACACGAGCTGATTGATGAAAACAGGCACCTAACCTCGCGGGCGTACAAACAACTGGAACGCCGACTGTACGCGGCGCACGACGAAACCGAAAGGTTCCGCGTCGCGATGGGCGAGTTACAACGAGCCTCTGACTTGTTACGACAGGACTTGCGAGCGTCAACCGCGATGGCCGACAAAACGCAGGAGGCGCATCGCAGAGCACAGCTCGCGGAAGCCCGGGTGTACGACGGTAAGTATTTCTCATTTCCACATTCCGCCGACTGATTGCCCATACAATACTGACATTTCTTTTTTTACAATCAGCGGAGACCCGCGCGCGGTCCGCGCTTGACGAGCGCGACAAGGTAAGTATTTCTCAACTCCAAATCCCATGACTCTTTGCCCATACAAGACTGACACCTTTTGTTTTCCAAAAAGGTATCGCTCGCCGGCCAAAACGCGCAAACGACGGCATCCAAACGCAAACTCGAGGAGGAAAGAGTGATTGCGATTGCGAAGCTGAGACAGGAAAACGCGCAGCTGAGGGTCAAGGTCACGGAGGCGCGATTGGTGAAAACCGAGCTGGACGCCGCGAGGGCGGAGTTGCGTAAAGCGGTAACGAACGCCGACGCGAACGAAGCGCGCGCCAAACACGCGGTCGCCGCGCTTGAAGCGGTTTCGCGTGGAAAAACGGGCGACGCGAAAACCGTTGTTGACTTGGAGCTGCGTTTAGCGAGCGCTACCCGAGAAGCCTCCGACGCTGCAGCTGCCGCGTGCGCAGCACAAACCGCGCTTGCCGAAAAACAAACAGAAACCGACGCGTTCATGGCGGAGATGGAGGCGATCGGCGCGGCGTACGAAGACGCGGCTAACGATAACGAGCGGCTCATGGAGCGGCTCGCCGAGCGCGACGCCGGCGTCACGAAAGCGGTCACGGAGAAGAACCAGGCGCAGCTCAGCGTGCGGCGCTTGCGGGATGACTTGCAAGGCATGGAAGCCGCGGTGAAGCACGAGCGCGGCGCGGCGCAGGTACGTATTTCGCCTTTCCCAAATCCCGCATCCCTGTTCGCCCATACGAGACTGACACTTTCTTTTGCATCGTATCAGGCGGCGCTTGCGCGCGCGAACGCGATTGAACGCGGTTTCGACGAGGCGAATTTCGAAATAAAAAACGCGAAGGACGCGGCGGCGCTGGCGTCACTGCAGATGGCGACACAAACCAAGACCCTTACGGAGGCGCACGAGGCTTCCGAGCAGCGGAAATTTCTGTTGCAGGCGGCTGAACAGAAGGTAGAGGCGTTGCTCTTGACGTCGAAAGACGACGCCGCGAAAGTTACCGAGTGCGAACGGAAACTCCAAAAGTGCGAAGAAACGTGCGCCGGACTGAAACGCAGGAACGAAAAATTAGCCAAGCACGGGGGAAGCGCGGAGGAGTACAAGGAAGAAATCGACGCGTATAAGCAAATGTTGCGTTGTTCCGTGTGCAACGACCGGCCGAAAGGCGTGATCATCACGCGGTGTTTCCACATGTTCTGCAACGACTGCATCGCGATTCGTTTGGAAAACCGCGCGCGGAAGTGTCCGGGGTGCGGCTTGATGTTCTCCGCGAGCGATGTCAAGGCGATTTTTTTCTAATTCGATTGATTGATTCGTGACGAGACACGCTCGTGACTATCTAGTCCGACTACTTTTTCTTCCCACGAACAGTACCCTCCCTGCTTCGATTGAGATACTTATGACTATCTAGTCATTTTTTTTTATTTCTTTTGCCATTTAATATCACTGTGAGATTTTGTTGCCTGACTCATTATTTCGAGCGAGGTCCCCAGTGATAGTTATTCTAGTAGCGATTCCCGGCAACAGCCGGGCAGGGGTTGACAAAAGAACGCAGTTCTTTTGTCTTTGCCCCTGGGCAGGGGTTGACAACAACCACAGGAAGATTTTGTGTTTGTAACGCGAGGCTCCCAAGCAGAGCAAGAACAAACTTCAGACCGATGGGCCGCATAACGGAAAACGAAGACCCATGGAAAGAGGACAACGACTATTGGAAAGCTGTCGCGATCAACATTCTTAGACCACAGTCCCGACCACAAGTAGTCACAACTTTTTATTCCAACCTCACCCGTAAAACCGCTCGGCGTTTTCCCGCGTGATTCGCGCGGTTTCGGAAACCGACCACCCTTTGGTTTCCGCGACGAAAAGTAACATGGCACGCAAATCCTTCTCCGCCTCGCCTGAATCCACTAAGTCGCTCTCGATGAGCAGCTTGTCGTGTGGCACGTGTTGGATGACCTGCCTGGTTTTCGGGCTGGCAAGATTCACGACCTTGGAGAACCCGAAATAAAACCGGTTGCCAAACGTTTTCATCTTGACCAGCGACGTCAAATACCCAGCCGTGCCTCCGAAGGAGTGCATTAATATTCTGGGTGGGTTTTCGGTTCGGCCGCGAAGCGTGTCGAACACGTCCCCGAACGCGCGAACGCAGTGCACCGCGACCGGTCGGTGTAACTCGGTCGCGATGTCGAGCTGAAGTTCGAAACACTTTAACTGATTTTCGTAATCCACGGGTTCGCCCGTAGCGCGGCCGTTTTCGTCAAGAGGCACCGCGACGCGGTCCAAGCCGATCTCACCCACGATCGCGGATGGCAGGGTTTCAAGTAACGCGCGCAACTCAGTCGGCCACGTCGTTGAGTTGTCCCGGAGCAAGTGCTTGTGCGCCCACCAAGGGTGCACGCCGAGCGCGACGCAGTAGCCTGGTTGCTTTGAATCCGCCGATGCCACTCGTCCAGCCTCCGCGCATTTAACCCAATCCGGCGGTTCCGTGGACGTGAACGCGGCGCCGGCGAGCCGAGTGGCGAGCGCTGCGCACGATTTTACGTCGCCGCCCAAGTGCCAGTGGCAGTGCGCGTCGAAGATTTCACTCGCGTCTATGTTTTCCGCCGTGACTACTGAAGCGATGCCAAATGAAGTGCGGCGTACCGGTGCTGCCACAGATGTCGAGTCTGTTGATACGTCACCGGTGCGTGCCGCGACAGACCGCGCAATGTCTGTTGATACGTCGTCCTCGTTATCGTTTCCAGCCACGTCCTCAAAAGTCTCACCCCCTGCTGCGACCGCGAAAACGCCCGCCGCCAGGGGAGCGCTCTTCGCGAAGACGTTTCCGTTTCCCTCGCCGTCGTGGTTCTCGTCGTCCTCGTCGTCGTCGTTACCGTCGTCGTCATTCCCGTCATTCCCCTCGCCGCCACCGCCTCCTAGCGTTTGCGTCATTTCTTGAGTCAAGTCTTGAGTTGTCAATTTTCGCGAAGTCGTTTTCGGCCACACCCGGGAGCGCCACCCCGTGGTTGCCGGTCCTTTCGCGTTGTGTATGTCCTCGTCCTCGTCCTTTGTATTTTCCGCCTCCGCGATTTCCATCAGCCGCACGACGATGTGCGACGCCGCTTTGAACCCGATCGCGCCTGTGACGAACACCGCGGAGCCGCCCACACCGTCGCACCCGATACCGCCGCGTCCTTTCGTGCCCTGTTCCGCGAAATAATTACCGTTCTCGCGAACGTACACCGCGGCGACGCCGAACTTGCCGTCCTTTCTTTTCGACTTTTTGGCAGCGCCGGGAAACGCCGCGTTTCCTTTCGGGAATTTGTAATCCCGCCGCAGCACTCGGCGCGCGCGCTGCAGTAACCGGTTGAACGTGGCGTTCGCCAGGTCTTCTATTATTACGTCACCGAAACTGTCGATGCCTCCCGCGCCGCCTGCCACTAAAACGGGCACGCGGTGGTGCACGCACGCCGCGACGATTGCGGCTTTGTCGTTTTCGGAGTCGACTGCGTCCAACACGAAATCGACTGGTTTGCGAAAGGGTGCTGTCATCGATGTCGATGGCGACGCGTCGTCATCCTTGCCCTCGGCGTCGCCAGCGCCGGTCCCTCCCTCCCGGGAAGCGAACAATTCGCCATCCTTCGCAAACCCAAGCATTTGTTCCACGTTTCCCTCGTTCACGAAGTCGTTCACCACCCTCACGTCGCACTCCGGGTTTATGTCGAGCACCCGCGCGCGCATCACGTCCGCCTTTCCCTCGCCGACGGTGCTGCTCAACGCGAGCACCTGCCGGTTCACGTTCGTGACGCACACGAAATCCAGGTCCACCAGGGTCAGCGCACCTACTCCGCTGCGCGCCAGCGCCTCCACGGCCCAGCTCCCCACGCCGCCCATGCCGAGCACCACGACGTGCGCGTCTTTCAGCGCGGCGAACCGGGTGTCGCCGTACAAACGCTTCGTGCCCTCGAACCGGAACGATTCCGCGTTCACTACACCGCACTGCGCATCTTCGGTGTCGGCGGTGGCACGAGGGCATTTCGTCTCACGTGTTTGCCGCGCTGGTCGAGCTTTGCGCCGCGAGGGCGGCACACAAGCCACGGTCGCGCACCACGCCGCGGCGGACATGTCGCGCCGAGCGCGTGCGTGACTGTGAGGCTTTCGTGGAGACGCGTTTTTACTTTTCGACATGACGATTACAAAACTGCCCTATAATAAATGAAATTCTACACATCTTCCCGCTGCACAAAGAGTGGAATTTAGAACCGTCTCGTTCAACGACATCTCCATCAGAACCAAGGAAGCCGGGAGGGAAATGGATCACCGGACATCCCAATGGCACCAACTTTCAGGAAACGTCGAAGGAGTGTTGCTGCGTCCCACGCCGGGGACCACTCGTCGTCTGTCCGTACCACCTCCTGGACTATTACCGATCTTTCAACTCGACGGTACCGCTGTCGAGTTCGCAACGGTGTTGTTTTGGGGTTGTATGTGACTTCCACCCGCTCCGGTCATGGTGAACACACCCATTTTCTCGGGACATCAGCGTGCGCGCTACAAAAGTATCAGCCTCGCACACACCGCCCATCGACAGAAAAATAACTCGAAAGTCGTCTGTCCGCGGATGAAACCCAAGGGTGAATTCCAGAACGTGCGGGTTCTGTGTGTTTTCTCTCATCGACGTCCATGACGCACGGCGCTGGACGTAGGAAATCACACGTCACCTCAAGATCAGACGCGCAGCCCTGCAGTGCTGATAGATTCAGCCGACTGGCACGGTCGGGAGGAGGAAAACCCGGATGTTGTTCGGGGACACGCCGAACCCCCCCCCCCTCTGCATTTTGTACCTGTCGATTAAAAAGCAAACACGGGACGGGACGAGATGAGTCAGCAATGAAATACCTAAGTCGTGCGTCGGACGGTCCCGCGAAAACGGGCGACGAACCACGGCGCGTGGTACCGTTTGGGAGATGTTGCGTACCCTTCCATGTTCGAGTATCTACCGCGCATTCGTTAAGGGCGGCAACGGCCTCTGTTGTACGATACGTAAGAGTACGAGGTCAGTTCGCGTGGACCGGGGTGCGGTTTCGCCGGGAGGGAGAGGCGTAAGAAAAGCAACGACCGCCACCGAAACAGTGATACTCCGCAAAAACGACTCCTCGACGCAGCCGGTCTTCAACACGGAGCGGTGGTGCGACTTGATGGGAGACGTACTGCCCGTGGCAACGCGTGCAGACACCTTTCCACGGAAGTTGGGAGCTGACAATTCCCCGGTACGGTTGGCCGCGCGCCCCTCTTCTGAGGATGCGCGAGTGATGAGTCGCTGGGTTGGGAAAAGACACGCGTGTGAAAAAGTTTCTTTTTTCAAAACTTTTTCTGGGACGCAACGAAATAAAGTCAGTCAAAGCAACGACTCCTCTCTCGCGTCGTGGAGCGCGTGGAGCGCAAACGTAGTGCGCGCGGAGGTGACGAGGGAGTATATCGTAAAGATGGGAGAAAAGCTATGCTCACACGGCAGAGCGAAACGCAACTGTGAGGACTGCAACCCCTGCCCGCACGGCAAGGTGAAACACGCCTGCGTGGCGTGCAAGCCCTGTCCGCACGGCAAGCTGAAACACAACTGTGCGGACTGCACCGGTTGCCCCCACGGGAAGCGGAAAGACAGCTGCGCGGTATGCAACCCCTGCCCCCACGGGAAGCGGAAAAGCCACTGCTTGCAGTGCACCCCCTGCCCTCACGGCAAGCTGAAGGGCAACTGCTTCCAGTGCACCCCCTGCCCGCACGGGAAGCTGAAATCCAGGTGCAAGGTGCACCGGTTGCCCCCACGGGAAGCGGAAAAGCCACTGCGCTGTGTGCATCCCCTGCCCTCACGGCAAGCGGAAGGGCAACTGCACGGTGTTCAACTCCTGCCTTCATGGCAAGGTGAAAACCGACTGCGCTAACTGCACCCCCTGCCCTCACGGCAAGCAGAAACGCTTCTGCACGGCGTGCAAGTCAGCACGCGCAGATCCGGAGAGTTTGCCCGAGATCAAACTCGAGCCCGAGATCAAGCAAGAGCCGTTCACCATCCGCGGCTACTTCGGCATCGGCAAGTAGACACCAGTAGTGCGATTGCTACTAGTGAGGATGGAAAGCGTGCGTTGTGTTTACGATTTTAACCCTAAACCGGGCTGAGGGATAGCCGGAGAGGGGCATCGTATCTTCACAAACGGAAGAGACAGACGCGAACGAGACGATACTGAAGAGACGAAACGACGACGTTCACAGCGCGCGATACTGGACGACGAAAGTAAATTACTAGTACCGTAAAAATCAAAGGTTCGCAAACACGTACGCGACGCGCGGCGTCTGCCGTACACATACGTGTTCAATCACTGATACGAGGGATCCGACCGCATATGTCTGTTCCCCCCCCCCCCGTCCCCGCCCCCGTCCGAGCGCCGCAACGGGCGCACGCCAGTCGGTGCGCTTTGTCGCGACCTCGCGCGCGGACGGTACCGCGTCCCAGATGCGCCCACCATGGTGTCCTCGGAAAGCGACCCCACCTTGCCTCGCGGCGCGCCTCGGTCCGCCGCCGCGGCGAGGCGCTTCGCCGTGTGCTCGGCGTCGGCGACCCCTCTGTGCGCGACGACGATGATATCAGGCCGCTTGTTGCAGTAGTTTCTGCACGCGAACCTCACCGCGCTCGCGGCGGTGCGCTCCACCGCGGACAACCTCGCGCCCGTTTCCAACCCCTCCACGCTTCGCTCCGCCGCGTCCCTCAAGTTCGCCAACAAGCGACCCTCGTCCGTCCACATCGAGCGAGACGTCACGCGTGCGCGCGCGGTCATGAACCCGCTCGCCGCGGTGACGACGTTACTCCTGCCGCCCGGTTTCGATGCATCCGCGTCTTCCGCACCTTCCGTGTCCTCTTTCTCCCCGTCATCCGCCACAGCCGGCTGCAGCAGTTGATCGAAAACCTCCAAGTCCACAACCACGATGCCCTCCGTCGCGATCCTCATGCGCTCCTCGATCGCGAGGTCCTCGCTCGTCCCGCTCCCCTTGCCGCCGTCGTTGAACATGGTCTGCAGCCTGGCCTCGCCCAGCAGATGCATGTTCCCAAGCAAACCGTGCGACTGCGAGTTTCGCAACGGCGTCACGCCGAGCATCTGCCCGTTGCCAATCACCGTGGAGTGCCGCACCCCAACCGACCGCGCCAGGGCTTCGTGCTCCTTCAGAAACGCGTACTCGCCGTGCACGGGCAGGAAGTGTTCCGGGTGCAGCATCTTTAGGATCTCCTCGAGTTCCTCGCGATACGCGTGGCCTGAGGAGTGCAAACCGTCTTCCTTCCGCATCGCGATTTCCGGACCGCGCACCGCGATGGCGTTCATCATCCGCATCACGCGCTTTTCGTTCCCGGGGATCATCTTGGCGCTGTACAAGAGGAGGTCGTCGGGGTGTAGGGTGATGAACCTTGAGCTGCCAAACGCGGCTTGCGCTAGCTGCGCTCGCGGTTCCGCTTGGCTGCCCGTGGTGACGATTATGAGCTCGGACGGGTTCATCTGGTCGATGTCCTCCGCGGGAACCAGTGTGTTCGGGTCGATGGGCGCGATGCCCGACTTGGCGGCCGCTTCTAGGTACGTGTTCAGACTCATCCCCACGAACGCGATTTTCCGCCCGCTCGCGTCGGCGGCGGCCTTGACGCCGTACAACCGGTGGATGTTCGACGCGAACTGCGTGGTGATGATCCGCCCTTTGTGCCCCAACACTTTCTGCATCATGGATTCCCGGATCACGCTTTCGCTGATTGTTCTTCCTGGTGATAAAACATTGGTGCTGTCGCTCATCATGAGCGTCACGCCCTCCTTACCCACGCGCTCAAACTGTTCGCGGTCGAAAATCCGGCCGTCCACGGGGTTCTCGTCGATTTTCCAATCACCCGTGTGCACGATCGTTCCGGCGGCGCACCTGAAAATGAACCCGCAGCAATCGGGGATGCTGTGCGTCACCCGCACTGCTTCCATCGCGAACGGCCCTGCGTTGAACCGCTCGCCCATGTCAATCACGTGAAACCTGCTGCCGTCGCCCCACAGGTTGAATTCTTTCATCTTTCGCTCTATAAGCTGCATGGTGAACATTCCCCCGTACACCGGCGTGCACGGGTCCAAGGCCGGGATGACCCACGGCAACGCCCCAATGTGGTCCTCGTGGCCGTGCGTAATGAGCACGGCTTCGATTTTGTCTCTCCACCTTGACAGAAAAGAAACGTCCGGTAGGACTTTTTGAATGCCCAGCTCTTCGTGGTCAGGGAACATCAACCCGGCGTCTAACAACACGTACCGGTTCTCGGTGCCGACAAGCGCGCAGTTCATTCCGATTTCGCCTAAACCGCCTAGGGGGAGGAACTTAATAGGGGCGTCGTCCACCAGCCCTCCTGTGGGTAAATCTAGAGGCGTGATGCCTTCCACGATGTTGTTGAAACCGCCGTTCGCCGCGCCCGGGGCGGATCGATCGGCGCGGATCGGGGCTGTCGCGTTTTCCACGAAGTCGGGAAAGGGTTTTCCTTCCGTGTACGTCAACGTGGTGCCCAAGTGGGACTTGCCGTCGCTCTGGGGACGCATTTTTTTCGCGCCCCGACCGCCGCGGCCGCCGCCTCGGCCGCCGCGACGACCGCCGCCGCCGCCTGATGCGTTGAAGGGGTGGGAGGGATGGTGAGGTGAGACTTTGGAACGAACCGGCAAAACTCGAGAGGCGAAAACGAACAATAATGACGACGAACACATCAACACCAGCCGTGAACACCGATGTGTGACGTACCTCGTCCGCCGTCCCGTCCGCCTCTGCCTCGTCCGCGCTCGAACTCCGCAACGATTGTTTGGCTGAAATTGTCATTCGTGGCCGTAGGGCGAGAGACGACACGCACGGGGGACGCGAAGCTCGATGCCTTCGCCGCCAACGACCTTGGAGCCACTTTGAAGACGTGGCATGACCCACCCGTTGTTTGAGCGAACGCCATCGCGCACCGCGGTGTCGTCTGCGGAACCGCGCGAAACGAAACGACCGCCGGTCGTGGGTGTGTTGAAGCCCGGATTGGGGTCGCGCAATCGCGTGTGGTGCCAGGGACAGCGGCGCGCGGGTGATGCAACGCCTTGACGTTTTTTCGTTGCAAGGGCGCTTTTCGAAAACCTACTGCTGACCGCGGGGCGCCGCGCGCTGCCAGGTGGATAATGACGAGGCTCACAGGTCTCCGTCCAGTACGCGCTGCGCTTCGCCCCCCGAATTCCGGAGCGCGTTCGCCATGGCGGCGACGCCCGCAGCGAACCTGCGTTCGTTCGCCCCCGCCCCGCGCCAGGCGCGGTGTCGTGCCCGCGCGCCCGCCTGTCGCGCCCCGACGTCGAAGTTCCATTCCCAAAAAAACCGGGTGTCTTATCTGGTCCGCAACCCCCCCGGGTTCCGGTCGAAAACAGGCGCTCCAGGCGCCATCGCCGAGCCCGAGGTCGTGGAGCAGCCACCGTCACCGAACGTGACTCCCGACGACAACAACGGAACCCCCGTGGATGCCGATGTCGCGTCACTTTCGCAGCTTCGCAGCTTCATCGCCGGGAAGATAAAAACAAAATACATGTCCAAAAAAGCGCAAGCCGAGTTGCAGCGCAAGGAAAAGCTGGAGATGGATTCCGATTTCTGTCGCATGGTGAAGCGGTACGACCCGGAGGTGATACGCGGGGAGGCGCTGAAAACCCCGGTGGCGCTGGTGGCGCGAACCGCGAAGGTGTTCAGGACGTTCGCGGTTCTTTTCGCGAGCAAAGATGCAATGACGGCGCTGGACAAAAAGGACGGCGGTACGCGCTACGCCGAGGCTTTTAAAAACTCCCTGACTTCGCTAGGCCCGTTGTTCGTGAAGCTCGGCCAAAATTTGGCGAACCGACCGGATTTAGTGGAGGAGGACTTGATGGAGGAGCTCACCCGGCTCCAGGACCGGGTGCCGCCTTTCCCGAGCGCGGAGGCGTTTGCGATCATCGCGGAAGACGCGGGGAAGCCGCTTGACCAGGTTTTCCAAAGAATAACCCCCGAACCCGTCGCCGCCGCGTCTATTGGCCAGGTGTACAAAGCCACTTTGGTCGACTCACTCGGCGGGCACGAAGTTGCGATTAAAATCTTACGCCCGGGAACCAGGCCGCGGGTGGTTTTGGATTTGTGGATTCTTCGCAAAGCCGCCGAGATGTTTTTCGACGACTTCGCCAAGAAAAACCTGGGGTGTCCCGCGACCTTACTCGTGGACGAGTTCGCGGAGAAGCTGTTGGAAGAGTTGGACTTCACACAGGAAGCGCTGAATTTGCGAGACTTCAAGCGGAACTTCTCGGACGACCCGTCCGTACAAATCCCGGGGGTGTTTCAGGAGTTGTCGTCAAAGCGAGTCCTCGTGATGGAATGGCAAAACGGCGTGCGGTGCACCGCGCCCGGGGCGTTTGAATCCAACGAAGCGTTGCGGATATTTCTGCAAAACGGCGTGGAGAGCGGGTTGCGGCAGCTCCTTGATTTCGGCCTCTTTCACGGTGACCCGCACCCTGGGAACGTCCTGGCGCTTCCGTCGGGCGACATCGCGTACGTCGATTTCGGAAACGTGGCGGAGATTTCGCGCGCAAACCAGGAGTCGCTGATCGACGCCGTGGTGCACGTGATGAACAAGGATTACGAAAACCTGGCGCTTTGTTTGAGCGACTTGGGTTTCCTTGAACCGGGGTCCGACGTTGAGCCGGTGGCGATGGGGTTACGCGAGGTGTGGGGAGCCGATACGCTCAGCGCCATCGCGAGCGACGGCAACTTTTCTTTCCGCGGGCTGACCAAGGAATTCAACAAACTGCTTTTCCAGTACCCCATACGCGTACCGGAGCGGTTCTCCCTGGTCATCCGAGCGCTGCTCACGCAAGAGAACATCTGCCTAACCCTGGATCCTTCGTTCAACTTTCTCAACGCCGCGTTCCCGTACGTCGCGCGGCGGCTACTCACGGACCCGGATCCGAACCTACGCGCGCGGTTGTTCAAAGGTACGTATTGGGCCTTGTCCAAATCCCGCCTCCCTGTTTGCCTATACAGCACTGACACTTTTCGTTTGCAATCAAAGTCGTCGTCGTGAAAGGGCGGTTTGAGTGGTGTCGATTAAAAGAACTGGTGGTGATGGCGGAAGCGGGGGCGAGCGGGGGGATGCGGGTTCCGGTGAAGGTGGCGATTGATTTGGCCGCGGACGTGACGAAGATGCTCGCCAGAGACGGGGACACACGGAACATGCTGCTGCGAGGCCTCCGGGCTGTTTCCCTGCGAGAACACTTCACAGAGGCGTTTTCCTTGGGCATGATGATTCTGGGCATGACCGTCGGTAAGTGGTGGGGTTCCTCGTTTTTCGGGAAAAAGTTGAAGAAATTCTGGGTCGTCTCGGCGTACGGCTTGAAACGAAAGTTCACCAAAAACACGGCTTCGGTTTGGCCATCCGTGGATGATGGGGACGGGCCCGGGTTCGTACCCGCGATGGGGTGATGCTATTTGTGTAATACTAAAAAGGCGTTGTCGGACGGAGGAAAAAGCCGCCAGAAGGAACAAGCTGGTAAAATAAACTCGGAGTATAATCCTTCGTCATTCACACAGCGTTTTTCTCAACGCGCGCCGTTTTGTGTCGTCAAACCCGATTTGGTCCAAGTATTCGTCCAGCGAGCCGTACGTATGCTTAACATACGCAAGCGTGTACTGCACAACCTCACACGGTGCGCCTGCGAACTTTGTGTAGTCTATTTTCAGTTCGTTCGATACCGCGCCCAACGCCGTTTTTCGCATGGCGTCGCTCAAATGATAATCGTCCACGATTTCGGTTTCCGAAGCGCCGCAGACGTGTAACACGAACAAAGCCACCAAACCAGTGCGGTCTTTGCCTTGCTTGCAGTAGAACGCGCATGCGGTGGTTTCGGTGACCGTGGTGGAAATGACATCCAGGGCTGCTAAAATTTCCGGTCCGCTCGTGTCGACCATGATTTCATTTAGCAGGAAAAGGCCGCCTTCGTTGACTTTCACGACAAATTGCGCTCTCTGGTTCGTCGGGTCAAACAAAACCGCCTGCGCGTTGAACACCGCGGCTTTGAATTTTTCGACTAAGGTCATCCGAGAAAGAATGGCCTTGTAGTAGCGCGTGTAGTCGAGCATGGGGATGTGGTGTCTGGTGTTTGCTGTTTTAATATCGAAGGTAACGTCTCGGGTGAACGAACGCATTCCGAATGCCGATTGGACCAACCCCAACTCCGGTTCGAACTCATCGTCGCTTCGAAGGTCGATGAGGGATGTTACGTGTAGCTGTTTTGAAAACAAAACCGCGTCACCGGGAGTCGCGTCACCGGGAGTCGCGGTTCGGAACAAACGACCGGGTTTCACGCAACGCGTCGCACCCGCGAGGTCGCGGAAGTTTTTGACACCCTCCAAATGGACGAAAACTTCCCTCGCTCGTTTGCCGGTGGACGACGACGCGACGGCACCACGTACGACGCGCGTTGAGGTGTGGCGTTTCCGAGTATCAGACTGTCGTATACCACCCGCCAAAACCGGCGGCAATGCCGCGAGCGTCGACATTGCGCGCGCGAGAGAGACACTGCGAAGGCACGTACCTGTCGAGATGCTATTGTCGAGAAGACAGAAAGTGCAGTGCAATAAAATACACGACGTTTTGCTTAAAAACTCCGCCCCCCCTCCTTCGCCCGTGCGACCAACTCGCTCCACACCTGCCTGTGCGCGGTTTCGTCCTGCACTCTTCTTGCCGTCGCGGCGGCGCAGCGAGCGTACGATTCCCTCGTCGCCAACACGAATTCCCCCCAAACCCGGTCGCGCGTCTCCATCAACCGCCGAACCGCGTTTGTGTCCGCCGCCCAAACTGGCGCGGTTTCGGTTTCGGTTTCTTCTGTAAGGGATTCCGGGGATTCAGAGGTCGGCGCTGCAGGTGCTGCAGGTGCCGCAGGTGCCGCAGGTGCTGCATCCCCAGCCTCAGCTCCATTAGCATCAGAAGCAGCACCTCTCTCCGTCTCACCCGTTTCCAAATTCACCTTCGGAAGCACTGAGTTGACATCAAAGGTTTCGTACCCGGCCGCCGAATGCGGTTTCAAATCCCCAAACGCCAGGCAAGGCCACTCCCTTTCCCCGACCCCCGGCCGTACCGGCAGCTCGCGTCGTTCCGCACTCTGCGCGGCCATTGCCTGCGCGCGCTCGCGCCTAAGTTCCTTCAGGTTCTTCCGTCGCGTGTCTTGCGCGAGCTCAGCCCCAGGGCCGTCCTGTGTAACATCCTCGGTGACCACCACGCCCGACACCACGACGGCGGCGACCCTCACGGCTCGCGTGAGGCGCCGCGCCCACTTCGCAGACGCGCGCAACGTCGCGGCCAGCACGGCTTTGCTTTCCGAAGCAATCATGTCACGGGCGTTGTTCGCCCTCCTTCGCTCGGCCACTAAAAGCGCCGCGAGTTCCTTCTGTCTTCCCGGGTGCGCGATGCCAGGCCGCATGCGGTCCTTGTGCTCCGCCCTTCGCAATGAAACGTCCCTTGCGGTTGGCGCCGTGAGAAGCGCCGCAACACGCGCCGACTCCGCCACAGCGCCCAAACCTTCCTCCAGTTCCCGTTCCAGTGTCGTGCCCAGCGCCTTTGCCAGACGCTCACCAAGCCCGGCGATGAAGAACCGGAAGTCGCCAGAAGCGGCGTCCCGTTTCGTCGCGGCGTCGCTTTCCAAAACGTCAAACGTTTCCTTCTTCGTCGCGAGCAGCGCTTCGACGCCGGCGTCGGGAACCGTTTCCGGACGCGTGGAGGGTCGGTCGGTTTCTTTCTCGGCGTAGTAGGTTTCGCCCGCGGTCGTGATGGACGCCCTGGCGAGTTCAAGAATCGCGGAAACGCGCGTTGAGTACGCGAGGGTTTCGGGTGTGGGCGCGGCGTCGGGTGCCGGTTCGCCTTCGCCCTCGCCTCCCTCTTGAGCCGCCTCCGGAAGCAACGCCACGTCGTTCAAGTCAATTGGAACGTCGCCGTGGTCCAGCACGAGCGAATTTTCCACGATCTCCAGCTCGCGACACCGTTTCAGCAACAGCACCCGAAACTTACTCACGGTGTCAATCACCTTCTCGAACGTGGTTTCCAAGTCGTGCGAAACCGGGTCTTTCGCTCGCGATCGCCCGGAGCCGACTTTGTCCAAGTAAACCGCCGTCGCGTCCAGCACCTTTTTCGCCCGTAAATCCTCCACCTGTGTTTTTTCAATCTCGAACTGGGCCTTCTCCTCCGCCCTTCTCACCAGGTCAAGCAAATGGAGGTCCTGCTTGTGGTGCGGCAGTAAGGTCGCGAGGTTTTCTTCAGCGTCGTTTAATTTTGACGCGACAGAGCGTTTCAGCTCGGCGATCGCAGAAAGGTTCTCGGAGAAACTCGCGCGCGCCGCTTGGTCAACCGCGCCCAGGCGTCGGTACCGGTCGTCGCCAGGGGCGGGGACGTATTCTTCAGTTTCTTCTTCAGTTGCTGGAGAGGATTCTGAGGATTCTTCTTCAGCTCCTGTATCCTCCGTAGGCTCAGGAGACGACTCTACCGCCGGTTCTATGGGTTCTTCTGTTTTTTCCACTTGGGAACTCTGCACGGGATCCACGGAGGTACTCGCCGCCTCCGCGGCTTCCTCTTCGCCGGCTTCCTCTTCCTCCGCCACCGGCTCCGGCGTCGGCGCTTTCGGCAGCCCTTGCTGTTCCCTGCACAGCGCGGTTTGCGTAAGCACGTGTTCGTAGTTCGCCTCCGCCCTGTCCCTCAGTGCTTCCAAGAAAGAATCAAACTCGTTTTTCGCGGTCGCCGACACGCGCGCGCTTTCTTTTTCGCGAATCCCGAGCGCCGCGACGGACGTCGTGGCAGCGAGTTTGTTCGTAACCGCCACCACTTTCGCCACCGAGAGCTCGCTTTTCTTTGAACAGTCGTTGACACTCGCGGCGAACCGTTCATCCGCCAGTTTCGACGCCCGCGCCGCGGATAGCAAATACCGGTCAAACCCACTCGCGCGTTCGCGTAGCGTCTTTCGGCGAAACACACTGTCGTGTGTCTCGCAAACCCCGTACCGCGGCTTGTGTTTCAAGAGTTTCAGTTCCAACTCGTCTCTTAGGAACTGCGTTTCCTCGTACGCCCTCGTGGTGGCGTGTTCCAGCTCCAACGCGAAGTGGCTCTGGTAGTCCTCCAGAAGCGAAGCTCGCACGGCGTGAATCAAAGCGGCGGCGAGCTCGGTACTGACGCGCAGCGCCGGGTCGAAACCGGGGGGAGGCGCGGGGGTAGTCTCGCCTTCGTCGTCTTTTTTCGTGTCGTCGCCGTCGCCGCGTTTCGCCACGGGCTCGCCGTTTTCGTCAAGCACGGGCTTGTGGGGGGGGGTCACCACGTGCGTCACCAGGTCAGACCACACCGTGAAGGATGACCCACCACGAGTGGTGACGCGTTCCCGGGGGGGAGGTTTCGGGGTGTCATTTCTTTTGGCGGAGTCTGTTCCCGGGGCGTCGGGTTCGGGCGAAGGCGCGGTGTCGCCCTCACCCTCGTCGGCGTTGCCTTCCGATGCACCCGCCGCGTTATCGGGCGATCCAGGGACGTCAATCTCGTCAATCGTTTCCTCCTCGACCACCCACTGCTCAAGGTCGTCCTCGGCGTCCCACGAAACGAGCGCGGGGTCCTTTTCTTTTTCCTGTGTTTGTGTTTCCGTTTCGGCGGCGGCTTCGGTTGGCGTCGACTCGCCGTCCGCCGGGGCGTTGATTGCCGGGGCATCGGTCGCCTGGTCAGTCGGGGCTTCGACGCCACCACCTGCAGCGGCCGCAGCTTCGTCAGCTTCAGCTGCAGCAGCTTCACCAGCCTGCAAATCGTCCAGTTCCGCAACCTTTTTCGGGGAGACGTTCGGCAACAGCCGTAGTAACCGACACACCCGCCGTTCGTAGTTATCGAAATGAAGTTTGACGTTTGCGGGGAACTCGTTCGCGGCGGAAGTGGCTTCTGACCAATACCTCCGGTACCCGGTCTCGATATCGTCCAATTTGCCAAGCGCCTTCTCCGTGGCGGTATCGAGCGCCGCTCCCGCCTGGCACATCACGATCACCGAACGTGCTTCCTCAAAAGCCGCTTCGTTTTGTGCGTCGGCGACCAAACTTTCCTGGCGCAAAGCACGCAGCGCCTTTTCCGACGACGAAACCGTTCGATTCGCCAAAACTAAATGCGTCTCCCGAAGCCGGGCCGCGCTTTCCACAAAAACGGCGATTTTAGTGGATTCAACACGCCATTTATTTGATATCTCAGCCACACACGCGGTGGCGTTGGTTTCGGCGAGACGAGCTGATGCAGCAACAGCCGCCGCTTTCGGAACGCACGTCTCGGCGACGAGCGAGTCGGACGCGTACGCCGGCGTCGGAGGGGGACCGCTTGTTTCCTCTGCTTCATTTGGTGTTGTCGCATCCTCAGGTGTCGTATCACCACCCTCAACACCACCCCCTTCCTCCTCGCGTTTCCGCTCCCGCTCCACACTTTCCGCGTCGCGAACTCGTTTAAACTCAAAGTCGGAAACCGTAAACGTCGCGTTCCGCGCCGCGTCGATTGCGGCGGCGCTTCGCGCGATTTCTTTTTCAAACGCGCCGTCCACCTCGCCGTTCGCGTATTCCAGCTGCTTCAAGTCCTCAAACGCAGCCGCGTCCCAGGCGTCGAGCCGAAGCTCCAAGCCAAGGCGCCACTGGTGAACCTGGTCAAGGGAAGGACAAGCGCAGAAAGTTTCAAAAGTTCCGCTCGCGCCGGTATCGGCCGCGTGTGCAAACGCGTCCCGCATTTTCTCCACGTGCGCGCAGATCGCGACGTGCGCTGCTTTCTGGTCATCTTCCAGTGCTTTGCACGCGCCTCGCGTGGCGTCGCTGTCGCGAATGCGCGTTTGTGTTACGAACAAATCAAACTCGCCAACCGCTTTCTCCACGCGAAGCTCGCGCCACCGAATGGTCGCCGCGACCCAGGCGTCTCGCCGTTCGGATTCGAAGAAAACCTCCCGCGCGCGAAGCCTTCTGCACAGCTCGACAGTGGCCTTCTTGTCATCCAGGAACTGTTTGTTTAAATTACCAGTCTCTGCCGCCGCGAACCTCTCGACTTCGGCGAGTGGGAGGTGTGCAACGGCGACAAGGGCGTCGACGACCCTCCGATTGTAAAAATAAATGTCAGTCTTGTACGGGCAATCAGTCGGCGGAATGTGGTAAATGGGAAATACTTACCGCGCGAAAGTAACCCCCAGTTCGCGCGAACACGAAGTGGACGCGTCAGTAAGCGCGGTTTCCAAATCCTCGATACGCTGGGTTCTGATTGGGAATTCACGACGCACGGTTTCCCAGGCAGCACGCAGCGCGTCTGCGTCCATCGCTGCGAGCGCGGCATCCGCGTTCAAATCCCGCGCCGCGCGAACCGCATTTTCTTTTTTCTGTTCTTTTGCCGCGGTGACGTGGGCGTTGGCGTCGGGAACCTTCCCCACTTCTTCTTCTTCTTCTTTTACGTGTTCCCCAACCGTTGACCCCTCGTCCCCAGGGCGCAGGGTGGAGACGTGCTCCCCTCTGATGACGTCTGGGGCGAAGTTGTCCATGATTTGCGCTATTTTCGCATCGCTGTTTTCGATGTTTGCCCTGAACGCGGTAACGAGCGATTTCGTCTCGGTGGCTAACACGTGGGTCACCACGCGGTCGCGTTCCGTTTCCCACGCCGTGACCGCGCTTTTGTGTCGCCCGGCTCGGCTATGCTTCATCGCGGCGACACCTTCCAGGCGCTTCAAAACGCCCTTACCACCAGGGCCGTCCTCCCCGAGCGCCCGCACCTCCGCCGCGCCTTCCCCGAACTCCGTCAAAGGGCGTGCATTGGACGGGTCGTTCCTGTCTCTACGCCCGATTTGGTGAAACGCGCCGAGTGACGGCTTGGCGGATGACACCTTCTGCTTCGCGAGCGAGCTTAACAAACCGCGCTCGGCGTTGACCAAGATGGCGTGCTCCTCGACGCCATCAGCGGTCGCGAGGGTTCCCAAACGGGGGAGCGTACCACGCATACCGGTCATTTCGGTCGAGGATAATCTCTGCGGATCGCAAGCACGAGTCAACGCCACTCGGAGACGTCCACGGCGTCTCTTCCAGGCAACTGTGTCTCCTCCTCACTCGCTGCACCACCCCACACCAGTTGCGAATCGCCACTCGCGCGCCGGCCCCGGGCGCTGGCCACGTCAGGACTGTGGCCACCGCGTGCGCGCCCGTTCTGCGTTGCCGTTGAGATGCCATTTCGGGAGTCGTCCGAATTTTTTGACGCCGAAGCTGACGAGGAAAAAGCGAACAACGACTTTTCGATCTCGCTGGGGTGCCCGTTCAAACCGGCCGGCGCCGTGAGCTTGGTCTCTCGTCGGGCGCAGGGGGCTTCCCGGGATGGCCGCGAAGCACCGCTCGCTGGCGCGCGTGGCGGGGCTTGACGTTGAGACTTTGAGCAAACTGGAGGGGCACAACTTCCGGACCGCGGAAGATGTGTTGACGCGGTCTTCGTTAGATTTGGTGGAGCTCCTGGACATCTCGCTGCCCGCGGCGGAGCGGGTGTTTCAGTGCGTCGCGAAGAACGTTTGTCCCAAGCCCACGACCGCGAAGGCGCTGCTTGCGAGCCGCGCGGGAGGGACAACAACCGAGACAAACACAACAGAAACGACCAATAAAAACTCCAACCGAACCACGGGCGAGCCGGGTCCCTCATCGTCTCATTTACATTTACAACAACAACAAGCCGGCCCCGCGTACGTACGCGGCGGCGTTTTTCTTCACGCATTAGACCAGGCCTTGGGCGGCGGCGTCCCCACCGGGTCAATCACCGAGCTCGTGGGTGGCGCTGGTGCGGGGAAGACGCAGTTTTGCCTGACACTAGCCGTGGCTACCGCGGCTCCACTTGAAGTTGGCGGGTTGAACGCGGGCGTGGTGTACATCGACACGGAACAGAAGTTCAGCGGCGTTCGGTTGTGTGAAATCGCGAGCTCGGTTTTCCCGGCCGTGTACGCGCGGGTAGCCACGGACTCTCAGACCGTGGCCCAACAAAAAGCGCAAGCGCTCCTTGATTTGACGCAAAGAGTCTTAATACTCACCCCGTCCACGCTTTCGGAGACGTACCAGCGTTTGCAAGGCCTGGAAGAGACGTTCATCGACCACGGCGTGCGGTTGCTGGTATGTACGGCTCTGGCCTTTTCCAAATCCCGCCTCCCTGTTCGCGGTTTGTCCGCCCGTAGTTACTCACTCACGCGGTCCGAAAGACGTTAACCACTTTTCTTTCTCAACCCAGGTCATCGACTCCGTCGCGGCGCTCGCGCGCGCGGAGTTTGGCGTCGGGAGCGGGCAGCTCGCCAGGTACGGCCTGGGCTTTCCCAAATCCGACACACCGGCCGTTTGCCGATTGTCCGCCCGCAATCGCTGTTTAACACACACGGCACAAGTGCCCTGTTTTACCTCTAACGCGCCTGTGAGTGTTCAGACCGATTACGGTGACTGTTTGACCAGGCCATCGTCCAATACATGGCACTTGGTGCCACTCGCGACTGACCTTTTTCGTGTACCAATCGCAGGCGCCAGGAACTGTTGGGGCAAATCGCGTCGGTGTTGAAACAACAAGCGGAACGCCTTCACATGGCGGCGTTCGTGACGAACCAGGTGACGACTACGTTCGGTAGGAAACGGGGTGGAGGAGAAGGCGGAGGGTTCAACGGTAGAGACAACGGGGGACATGGACGGGAAAGAGATTTCACAAATAACGACGAGACCGATTTCGAGGGACACGGCGACGGCGGCGTAGGGTCCACCACCGCGGCGCTCGGGGTGAAGTGGGCGCACTGCGTCAACACGCGGCTAGTTTTGGAGGGCGCGTCGGAGGGTCATATGGAGACGGCCGGAGCTGGTGGGGATGGGACTGAGACGCAGACGCAGACGCAGCGTAACGAGACTAATGCGCAGACTAATGGTGGCGAGCAAAATACTGCCGGCACTCGCGTGGTGAAAGTCGTTAAGTCCCCGCGGTGCGCCCTGGTCGGGTACGAGTACCAAATCTGGCGAGGCGGCGTGAAAGTGCTCGGCGACCGGAAGGTGCGGGTACACCCGTCGGGAGGCGCCGCGGATGGAGCGATTCGGGGTATTTTCAACGGCCTTTAGTGGAAGGCCGCGGCGTGGGTACGACAGTGGTGACTTGTAAATAACAGATCAGGAGTCACTTAATAAATCCAAAAAGAAGGTAGCGCGTTGCGTTTAGAAATGTAAACAGTTTTACAAAAGTCTCTGTCGTCGCCGCGGCCGGCGTATTCACAAATGAGTGGATTCCTCCTTTGAACTCCAATCGCGTCGCGCGCGCGTCCCCGCGCGGAGACGTGCCGTATATCACCCACGTATCGCAGTACACCATACCAACCTACCCCCCCTCGTGACTGTGCCGCCCGTGGGGCCCTCCATAAATATCCCTTGTTCCTCGCCTGACGGTGAGACGCTTATCGCATCAAGTACAGCGAAGGCGAATCGCCAAACGCGGCGGCTCGTTTCTTTCCGTCCCCCGCCGCCCCCGCCGCCTGCGCCAGGAACTGCTCCGCTTGTTGGTAGTCCCGGCTGTTCTGCATTTCAAGCTGCCGCATGACTTCAAGCACGTCATCTTTGGCCACGGGTTCCTTGCCGATCTTGCTGGGAAGGTCGATGTGGGTATCGCTTGCGCCGCCTCGGCGGAAAATCGAGCTCAAGCGCCCGGGGATGTTGGCGCCCTTGTACGGCGGTGACGCCAACCCGGCGAGTTCGCCAGCCGCGCCGCCGGCCATGCGCGGGTGCGCCGCGGCTGCGGCAGCGGCGACACCGGCGACATCCTTCCCGCCTCCCGCATTCGCGGCCGCGGTCAAGGACCTCGTCGCCCTCGTTTCGCCTCTGCCCCCGGGGGTGTCGAACCAGGGCAAGCCACCGGAAATAGAAGGCGACTCAACTGCGCCTATGTCACCGCCCGCGTCGTTGCGCTTGAGCGCTGATTTCGGCGGGGGCGCCATCGCGGTCGCGTCGCCGGTATCCGCACCATCCCGACCCTGCACGGACCGGTCGCCTCCCGACCCGCGGAGCACGGTGTTTGTCTTCCGCGTGCTGCCGCCAACGCCGTTCCCGGCACCCGGGGACGCCAGCAAAGACGCGTACAGGTTCATGGGCGACCCGCCCGAGAAGTTCGAAAGCAAAGGCGACGTCCCGCCCGCCATCATCGTGGACAGCGCCCCGAGAGGCGACGCCCCACTCGCGCGCGCACCAGGCGAGTTCTGCTCGGCAATCTCGAACAGCTCGGTCATGGGAAACGGCGACCGCGGAGGGCCGCCGCCGTTGTGGTCGGAGGCGCCCATGCCGTGCCCCATCCGGTCCGCGCTTTGCGGGTGCTGGTATCCCCAACCACCCGCCTGCTTCTGTTGCGAGTAGGGCGACGCGAAGAGCGTGGCGCCCGCCCCTGCGGCCCCGAACGGAGACGGCGCCGCGCCCGTTGAGGGCGAAACGAGCATGCCGTAGTTGCCGTGCATTGTGTTGTCGAACGCAGCTGCAGCCGCAGCGGCAGCGGCAGCGTGCGCCATGTGCCCGTTAGCGTTGCCATACATAGCGGCGGCGGCGGCTCTTTGCGCAGAGTGTTCAAACTGGTCTCCGTGCTGTCGCTTGGCGGCGGCGGAGTCGTCCGCGCCCCCGCGTACGCGCTTCTTGCTCTTCGACTTGTCCTTCCCCGCGCTGCCTGCCTTCCCGCCACCCGCCGCCTTCGCCAGTTTTTCCGCGGACTTCCCGGACTTCTTCGCGCTTTCCTTCTTCGCGCTTTTCTTGCCGCCGGACTCGTCGGCGCCGGCGTCCGCGGCGGCGAGCGCGTCCAGCCCTCTGGCCAGCGCCTCGTCAACCTTGCGCTTCAGCGTGCTGTTCCAGTGGTTTTTGATCGCGTTGTCCGTTCGTCCCACGAACGTCTTCGCGATTTCAGCCCACTTGTTCCCGAACGTGCTGTGCGCGATGATCAAACTCCGGTCTTCTTCACGCGACCACTCCTCGCGCTTGATATCCGGGTTGAGGTGGTTGTACCACCGCTCGCGACACTGTTTGCCGATACGCCCGGGGAGTTGCTGCGCGATCTTGCTCCATTGCTTCGCCCCCAACTCACCCACGAGTTCGATGATCTTAGCGTCCTCGTCCTTGGTCCAAGGGCCTTTCACGAGCTCGGGGTTCAGCACCTTTTGCCACCGGTGAAGGCACTGCACGTCCGTGCGCTCTTCAAAGTACTCGGCTGATTGCGGGAATTGTGTGAGGATTTTGAATATCGGGTCAGCATGAGGTGGGGCGATTGGGAGGTGAAGGGCGGGAGGCGCGGGGTAGTGAGGCGAATGCCCGCGAGAAAATACGCGCGACGCGAGTGGTTTTGTCCGGGCCGGCGACGTGGGGCTCGGGAGGGGGGCGGGAGGCACACGCCTTTGACACAGACCCGACGACGTTCGACGCAGTCGTGGCGAGTCGGTGGAAAGGCAAGCAAAAAGCGGACGGGGGGGGTCGCGGCGCGTACGTACCAATCTTCTTCCAGTTCTTGCCCTTGTACTGCGCTACCGCGCGGCGGAGAATGTCATCCTGTGGTGGTAAGAGCACGCGAGGAAGGTTGGTCAGAGGATTGTTTTCTTGGAACGTTAGGAGGGGGAGGTCGTCGGACGCGACGAAGGTTGAATTGGCTGTCACCCTTCAAACGCGGAGGTTTTCGAACGAAGATCCATTGGCCGGGAACCCGGGCGTGCGGTCGTGGCGAGCCACCGAACAAGCCCAACGCGCGCGTGGATGGAGCATGCCGTGTGCCGCGTGCTGTAATTGACCCACGCGGGGTATTCGAAACGCGCGCGCGGTCGCGGGGATGCGTGGGGAACAGGGAGGGCACGCGCGGTCGCGTCCAAAAAAAACTTGCCTCTGCGGGCGTCCAGCCACCCTTCGCCGACCTCCGCGTGGGGCCTCCGATTTTTCTGTTGGCGTATTTGGGATGCGGTCAGTTGAAGTGGGTTTTGTAGGTTGTGAGGAACACGATACGGGCGTTCGCGGAGGGTTTACACGGTCGCGCAGCGCAGGGATGCGTCGGGGACGTACCCGGCGATGGGAGGAAGCGCTTTGATTAATTGCGTCTTCGCGTTGTCATTCATCATCGTTCCGTATTCCGGCGTGCGTCGCTGTTGCGGCTGCGCACTGCGGATAGAAACCGACGCGACGTTGGTAGCGCGCGTGTGGTGGTGTGAGCCGAGGTTCGACGCGGTCGTCGACTGCACGAGACGGCGGGGCGTCGCGTGTAATGGTGAACTCGGACTCGCGGAGTTCAAATTCTTGAGTTTCAAGAAGAAAAAAAAAGGTTGACAGCCGATTCAAAAAAATATCGATGTTCCCCGACTGTTTGAAAACGTGCAAGCTGATGCTCAGGAGAAAAAGTTCAAAGGCAAATCTGACCCATCATCCACGCCGTCCACCTGCGACCTCCCCTTGCGAGCCCGAAGGCGTGCTTCGGGACGTCACAAAACCAAAAACTGACATTTTCCGATTGCCTCGTCAGATTTGCCAGCTGTCCAACCACCACCTGCGCTTCCACAGCCACGCACACGCACGCATGTCGTCCTCCCCCGCGTCCGCCTGCAGCGCATTCGCCACCGGCCAAGCGGGTTCCTCTCGACGCATAAAAAGGGACAGTCATATAAAGTCGTCGTCTCGGGTCGTCGCGGCACGAACAATAAATGTCGTCGCGGCGAACGATGGCGATGGGCGCAAGAGCCTTTTCGTGAAGGTCACGGTCAAGGATGGGTGTATGGCGCAATACAAAGAAGTCATCGAACGCCACATCACGAACTGTTTCGCGAACGACCGGTGTATGTACTTCGACTACGGGTTTTCTCAGGAGGATGCGAACGTGGTGATGCTGTACGAAACCTACGAAGACGCGCTCGCGATGGCGGAGCACAAAGCATCGATGCATCTGAAAGAGTACCTGGAAAAGGCGGCGCCGCTGACGCACGCGCACGACGTGTCCTCCATCGACCTGGCGAAGTACGGCAGCGTGAACTGCAACTACGCGGGCGAGTGCGAACTAGGGGACGGGATTTGGGATTGAAGCAGTGGAGGGGGGTATAAGGTGTTCGTGTATAAAGCTGAAGTACGAATGATACTCGTCGTTCTCTGTCGGAAAAGATTTGGCCCCCAAAGTTGGCTTAAAAAAAACCACCTCTCGTCAGCCGGCTACCGCCGCCTCCTCCCGGAAATCCCTCGTCCGTGTGTTCATCCGTGTGTATCTCTACCCTGCCATCCGCGTGCCGCGTCATCGTGGTGGTGGTCGTGGAACGCACGCCGTTGATAACGACGGTTTGAGTGCTCTGCGAACGCCCGACGCCGCCGCCGCCGCCAAAACTTTGACCGCCGCTTTGGGAAGAATACGTCACGCCTCTCCCCGCGTCGTGAAAATCGTGGAACCTACTTTGAGTGCTCGTACGTTCTCCACGGGTGGTTGAATCAATTCCCCGGCCCAATTCCCCCGCCCCACGCGACGCGAAGAACGGCACCCCGAACCCCATCCCCGCGAACGCGGCGCCACGAAACGACGGGTCTCCACGCTGCGTTTCTTGGTTGCCAAACGACGTTGAGTTTGTCGCACCAGAGCGACCGCCGTGTCCTCCCCTGAAAAACGACCGATCCTCCGCGAACGGATCAGTCCCGCCGAACTCCTCACGAAAAACCTCAAACGGGTCGTGGTGGTAGTTACCGCCGAACCCAAACTCGTGGCCGGGGCCGGTTCGGGGACGAGGCTGGCGAGCACCGAAGCCGGAGGAATCATCATTTCCACCGTGTGCGCCGGCTCGCGAAATGGTGGTGTCGTACTCCAAACGTCGTCGCGCATCCCCAAGCACCTCAAACGCCCCCGCGACCTTTTTGAACATCACCTCCGAGTTACGCGCGTCACCGGGGTTCTTATCCGGGTGCCACCGCACGGCGAGGCGCCGGTAGGCTTTCTTTATCTCGGTCTCTGACGCGCCACGACTGACCCCGAGAATCTGGTAAAAGTCTTCCATCGAAACGTTTCGAAGATTCGTTCTCGAGGCTCAGAGCCGGTCCTCCGACGCCACGCCGGTGCGCGGGGAAGCCCCGGGACGAATCAACCTGCGTGTGAAGACGCGGCCGCACGTCCGAGGTCAAGTTGGAGTCGCCTCGCGCGCTGGTGACTACCTGAATTCGGGGGGCGAAGACGGGTGTCGTGGTTTCGGGAAAAAATTGGAATGGGAGCCGTTCATTATCTCGTTTCCGAAGTTGGGCCAAAACGAATCAGGGGAAGGAGATTCGCGACGACGGCACGACTCGGCATTACAGGCTCGGCGCCGTCGAGACCGAGACGCGCGAGAGGTGCCGATACACGCGTGGACCAGTATCGGGCGATACCGCGCACGACATGCCCGCGCACGAGGTACGCGCGGCAGTTGAGACGTGTCCCAGACGCTTTCTTTTCACGACATCCCACGAAAGTGGCGTTTCGTTGCCGGCACTGACGGCACGACGACCACATCCTGACACCGCTCTCTCCCCTTCCTCACGACCGACACAGGACAAGGAGAACGTGTCTTCACCCATGGCAACCCTGAACGCGAGCATGGGTGAAGTGAACCGCGATTACCACCGAAGGGTACGTCCATGGCCCACCGCGACGTGCCACCGACCAGTCGACACTACTGATGCGCTCGTTTTCTCGGGAGAGCCGTTCACACAACGACAACAACGACGAGTGCTGATGTCGACACCACGACCACGCGGTTCCCGCGAAGGACCCGCGCCGACTACCTCCGGGACGACTGTTCTGACCCTGTTTCCGCGTATCCCCACGCACCCTCCTCCCCCACCAGATTCGCGCCGCGGCGGAGGCGTTCACGGCGTCGGACACATCCCCACTTCGCGGGGACACGGGTGCGAATCGGGGGGTGTCGTCTGCGTCGGTTGATTACGTTTCCGTAACCTCCAAACCATCCGTACCGTTTCGCCCGGATCGACACACGAAAGAAAACTTCAGCTCGACAACAAGCACGTCGTCGAAACCGGTGAGCCCGAAAATAGCCCTCAAGACGACGCGCGTGACGCACGCCGCCGCGGCGCCGGCGACGGTTTCAACCGAGATAACGCAAGACCTTTCCTCAGAAAAACTGCTGCGCGAAGTCGAGGCGAGCTTAGCGCGAACGAAACTCACGCGAACTGAATCGGGGTCTGGGTCGGACTCCGCGGCGTGGGCTGCGCGTCGCGCCGCGGCGGCCGCGGCGGAGGTCGCGGGGGGCATGTCGGGCGGATTGCGCGCGGCGAGCCGGTCGCCGAGCGCGAGGTTGGTAGAGGCGGACAAACGTTTGAGGGGCGACGGCGACGTGTCCGCGAAAACGTCCCCGTTCGCCGCCGCCGTCGCGAAAGCGACCGACTCCTCGCCCGAGTCATCGAACGAATCTACCGGAACCACCAACGCCAGTGTAAGCGTCACGAGCCACGGCGTTGGAAGGACCCCGGTGATGGACGGCGAAGAATATACCAGCCGCCGGCCGCAGGAAAAGTCTCCCCTCGGGAAATACGTCCCAGGCGCAGTCGGGTCGCCCGGGTCCTCAGGGGTTTCGCAGTGGATGGACACGGTAGTCGCGCGCGCGAAAGTGATGCGGGGTGGTGCGACCGTTGGTGATCGAGAATCCGAAAACGCGAAAGTCACTGGCGCTGAGTCGAAGTTCCCCGGGGTGAAAAATATTTTGGGTGACGTTTCGTCGCCGGTGCCGGCGGAGGGCGACGAAAACGTCGCCGCGATGACCCTTTCCGAGCTGCGACAAGTGATCGCGGACCAAAAGGCGGCGATGCGGGTCATCGCGAGCAAGTACGCCTCGTTGAAAGAAACGCGTCGGGACAATTTGGCACGAAACGAGGAAACCACCAAAGCGACACTTGAAAAGGCGTTACGACGAGGCGAAGCGTTTGAAACCGAGCTGCGGTTAGCGTCGCGGCGGTGCGCTGAGATTGAAAACGGAAGGCGAAGCGCGCGCGCGGCGCTTGCGGAGATGGCGAGCCAGAACGCGAGATTAGTCTCCGCTTTTTCCGTGAAGAAGGAGGAAGTCATTACGCTTCGAGGCGAGGTTGAGCAGGCGAGACACACAAAAAACACAAAAGCAACCGGCACGGAGGATTTGTACCGCAACGCCGCAGCCGAGGTTACGATGTTGCGGAATACGCTGACGCAAACCTCCGATACGCTTTCACAAAAGAACACCGAGTTGTTGGATTCGAAACGCGAAATAACGCGTTTAAGAGACGCCATAGTCGCCGCGAAACGAAGGGAAGCAAGAGGTGAGACCGGCGCGGAAGCCGCGGGTACGAAAGCGCGAGAGGAAACCCTCGCCGCGAGGGTCGCGCGGAAGGAACTGGAAGTTGAGCGCGCTTCATTCGCGGCGGAACGAGGTCGGTGGGAGGGCGAGAGGAAACGGTGGGCTGGTGAAATCGCGACCGTTCGCGCCGCCGCCGCGGCTGCGGCTTCGGCGCGTCCGGGAAGCGCGTCCGCGGAGGCTTCGAAAAAGAGAGAGGAGGGAGTACCTCCGCCTCACAACGCGGCGTTTCGCGACCCGTACAAAGGTACCAGGTCGCAACCCGTTTCTCCCACGAAAACCTCGAGTTTCACTGAAAGCATAAGGTCAAAACAACTGTCTCCCCTTCGCAAAGCGCAGTCGTTCGGTGAAACGAACCGCGAGAAACACAGCGCGAGGTCGGCGCCGGTATCGCCGTCGAAGGAGGACCCGTCGTCGCGAACAACGTCGCTGCAGAAGTCACCCGGCCCGAACGCGAGCCCGCTTCGGGTCGCGGAGCACCACAAAGTCCGCGGGAACAACGAGTTCCACGCCAAGCGGTACGACCGCGCCCTCGCGCAGTACACGGCAGGTCTCGCGTGCGCCTTCGACGACGATACCTTCCGCGCGGTTCTTCACGCCAACCGCGCCGCCGCGCACCAAGCGCTTCAGCGGTTCTGCGACGCGGTGATGGACTGTTGCGTTTCCAATTTCCTCGATCCTTCCTACCAACGAGCGCTTCAGCGACGCGCGGACGCGTATCTGAGCATGGGGGACTGGCCATCCGCGGCGAAGGACCTCGCCACGCTGGCGCCGTCCATGGGCCCGGAGTGTTCCTTGAAACTAAACGAGGCGAAACGCAAAAGTCTGAAAGGCGTGGTGGTGGTACGTATTTCCCACCCAACACGTTCCGCCTCCGCGATTACCCGTACTCGTCCTGACGAAGGGACGGCTATACCTCTGACTTTTTACGTAATACGCGTTACGAGAGACTGACACTTTCTTGTTAATCGGGCCAGGACCACTACGCCGTGCTCGGGGTTTCCGCTGCCGCGACGGCTGGCGAGATAAAAAAGCAATACCGAAAGCTGGCGCTGAAACACCACCCGGATAAAGCGCCGCCTGAAGCGCTCCTGCGTTTGCACGCGGAGGCGCTTTTCAAACAAATCGCGCAGGTAAGTATTTCCCATTTACCACATTCCGCCGACTGATTGCCCATACAAGACTGACATTTATTTTTACTATCTCAGGCAAACGCGGTGCTGTCGGACCCGGCGACGCGACGGAAATACGACGCCTCGGTGACGGCGCGGGGGAGGAGCAGCGGGTATTAAGGGCTAAGGGAGGAGGGTATTAGGTGTATTAAGAGAAGGGGGAGGAGCAGGGGGTATTAGGTGTATTTAAGGGAAGGTATCGAGTTATTATTCATAAATCCGTAATTCTTTCTTCTCCTACTGCTCGTCATCCGACGACGCGTTGATTCCCGAGTCGTACCCGGCGCCTTGAAGGTCCGCGAAGGTGAAGCTCTTTGACAGGGTTTCGCCGTGCGTGACACACATGTTGTTTCCGTGGATGCACTCGGGTGGTCCATCAAGGTCATCTTCCCAGCCACAACTTTTTTCCGTCCCGATTTGCGTCGACGCCGCGACCGCTTCGCGAACCGTGTTCGCGGCGTAGTTACACAAACCGCGCGCCAGTTCGTTGCCGTCCCGGTCACAAACGGTGACGCACTCTTGTACTCTGAAGTGGTTATCCGACACGAATGTCACGTGCGTCATGAGCAAAGGCGCGCCTCGCAAAACCGCCCTTTCTCCCAACTCGTTCACGCGGACCTCGCCGGAAATAGGCACCGCAAGGAGCCATTTCTTTTTCCCCTTTGCCGCTTTCTTGGCGGGCAGAAAAACGGTTCCCACGCTTTCCCCGCGCAACACCGCCGCCTCAATCGCGGTGTCCATGTTTCCGGACAGGCACACGATTGTTTTGCACCCCGCCGCGCACGCGATCCTCGCGGCGGTGAGCTTCGTGACCATCCCGCCCGTCCCGACTGACGACCCCGCGCCGCCCACGTCCACGTCCAAGTCATTGATGTTCTCCACGACTTCGATGCGTCGCGCGTTTGGGTCGGTGTGCGGGTTGGAGGTGTACAACCCGTCCACGTCTGTTTTTGGAATTTGGAAAAAAAGTGGTTAACGTCTTGTACGAGCAGAGGTAGTAGTCCCTTCTGGTACGAGTACGGCGGAACGGCGTGTTCTTCGGATTTGGGAAACGCGCACGGCAAGGCCGTACCTGTTAGCAAAAAAAGCCACCGCGCATCCACCAAAGCAGCAACCTGCGCGCTCAGCGTGTCGTTGTCTCCGAATTTTAGCTCCTCCACCGCGACCGTGTCGTTTTCGTTCACCACCGGCACCACGCCCATCTCGAACAGCGCCCCGAACGTGTTCCTAGCGCAGACGTACTGTTTTCGGTTACTCAAGTTCTCCAGCGTCAACAGCACCTGCGCGCACTTAATCCCTATGGTGTTGAAGATGTCCTCGTAGTACCGCATCAAGTGCACCTGCCCCACCGCAGCCAGGGCCTGTTTCTTCGCAACCTCCTTTGGTCGTTCCGTAATCCCCATGCGGAACATCCCAGCGCCCACCGCGCCGCTGGACACCAAAACGACGCGGATGCCACGCCGGTGCAAACGCGAAACCGTCTCGCACAGGGTGCATATCTGGGAAAGGTGCAGGGTGCCTGCTTCTTGCCGAAGCAACGAACTGGTGCCTACTTTGATCACCACGGTGGGCTGTTGAGAAGGCGGTGGGGGGGGGGGGTCAGGTGCGTCTCGACCGCAGGATGCGCGGATGGGGCAAAAGTGTCGCGACTTCCGAGGGTTCTCGACAATCAAAAACAAATCGCAAGCGCGTCAGCGGTACAGGCGTGATGCAAGCGCACGTACCTCTTCGCCCTTCTTCGCGAGCTCCTCAAGCCGGTCCATCGTTGTTTGGCGTGCACGAAACGCACCCGCTCGCGAGGCGCGAGGAGACGCGCAGCGTCGAATAAGGAACGAGTGCGGGAACGAGCATCTTACCTTCAGTTCGAGAGCGCCGACTTCTTGACGCGTTTTCGAGATTTCACGTTTCGGATCGCGAAACGCTTGTTTTCTCGGAAGCCTCGACGCACAACGACGCGCACACGACACCCTTCACATGTCCTCCCACGCAGCGCATACCGCCATGACTGGCGCGATCGGTGGTATCACGACCGGCACTACTCCCGCGAGCCTTGCCGACGCGGGCGAGGCCATCCCCGGCCTTCTCAACGACATCGTGGTCACGCACATTCTCAGAACTGACTATTCGACGACCCCGCCGATCTCGCACGGCTCCGAGTGGTGAGCTGTGCGATGCACGGCGCGGTGGCGGCGACGGGGCTTCGGTTTGAGAAGATGGGTGCTCTGGAAGCAGCGGAGCTCGGATGCTTAAGCATTTTGCAGCGTCTGAAACCGCGAGATCGCCTGTCGCGTCGACCATTGCTTTCTTTGCATGGTAGCGGCGGGGAGCGGGCGTCTCGAGATGCTGAAGTGGTTGCGGAAGAACGGCTGGCCGTGGGATGAGATGACGTGTTGGTCGGCGGCAAGGGGCGGGCATCTCGAGGTGATGCAGTGGGCCCGCGCGAATGGCTGCCCGTGGAACGAGGACACGTGCAAGCTCGCGGCGATTGGCGGACACTTCGAGGTGCTGCAGTGGGCGCGCGCAAACGGCTGCCCATGGAGCGGGGAGGAGCTGTACATCGCCGCTGAAATGGGCCACGAAGCGGTGGTGCGAGCGCTGATCGAGTTGGGCTCAGACATCAACAAGGCGGATGATAACGGCTATACCCCGCTGATCATGGCCGTCCAAAAGGGCCACGATGTGGTAGTGCGGGCGCTTATTGAGGCGGATGCGGACATCGACAAGGCGACAATGCAACAGATATGGCAATTATGGGGTTCATTGTTCAGATGCTCAGGGATGCCGGCGCGGTGTGACGAAACGACGGGACGCGCACGTGATATTACCACACAAGGTGGGCACCTGCGTACCACCTAGGAATCCGGTCCAGTAGATTTTTCCATTAAAAGCACCGCAGCGCTCGCTTTCGGCTAAACACACACCATCCTCGATCTTTTGTGACTGTTTTTGTGACTATTCTTAGCCAACTCCTGTTTACATGTATGCGCATTGCACGTACCCAAATTCAGTGTCCACTGAACGCCACCGTGGTCCACTTGCCGTCCGCGCCTCGGGTCGTGATGAACTGTTCCGGCACCGGCGTTTCAACCGGCTCGGCGTTTGAAGCGCTTCCGTCGGCCGCCGGCACGCACACCACGTTGATTTCCGACGACTTCGCGGTCAACACGGAGACGGTTTCCGCTGTTTTTTCACTCAAATACACCTGGCACCCGTCCACCTTGTCTATGGACACCGTCGGTACGGTTTGTAAGCACTGCACCTGCATGCTCTGGCAGTTCACCAGCTCGCACGTCGCGAGCACGTCGTCGAACACGAGCGCTGTTTTCGCACACTTGTCCAAGGTGATAGCGTTTGGCTTCCCAGTCACGGTGATGACGCAATCCACGCAGTCGTAGACGTACACGGCCTGTTTCGGCGTCACGTTCTCGATGCGCAAAGTTTTGTTACCGACCTGGTGCTCCACTTGCCACTTCTTGCCCTCCAGCGCGAACGTTGGGGTCTTCGTCGCGGCGGGGGTCAGTTTGCCAGTCGTTGGTTTCGTGGAAAGTTTCGCCGCGTCGTCGCTCACCAACCCCACCCGGTCTGTTCGATTTTTTGTTTTCATGTCATCCGTGACTTTGCGTAACCCGGAAGTCACCGCCTCGCCCTGGTTGAGCTCTTGGAACACGGCGTTCATGCCGGCGGCGGGGGCGGAGACGGGTGGACCGGCGGCGGGCAGCGGAGGCGGAGGAGGAGGCGGCGGCGGAGGCGGCGGCCCTCCCGCTTTCTTAGGCGCGCCATTGCCATCCAGTTTCCACGTCTTCGCGCACCCTCCTTTCGCGTTCCAACAAGGCCCGGTGGTGTGGTATGTCTTGACGTACGGCTTCAGGGTTCCGTCGATTAACAGTTTCAGCCCAGTGACCCACTCCGCGTGCTCCGGTTTCGTCGCCCGGAACTCCTTCAACACTTTGTTCGTCCAGAACTCCGCGGACTGCCACGCCTCCGCGACGTGCGCTTGTGGTAAGGACATACCCATGTCAGCCCCCTGGTACGCCACGAAGGAAAGCGCCTGCACCGCTTCTGCTAACGCTTTCTGGTGGTGGAACGATTCGGTTCGCTTGCCTTCGCTTTTAGCGCCAACCGCCACCATCGCGTTCCCCACTGGGGTCAACAACAACTGTAACGTCTCAGGGCTAGGCTTCTGGCAGGACGCGATACACGCAATAACCGAGGCTTCCAGGGTGAACGCCTGCGCGAACAAACCCGTCACCTCGACCATGTCGTCGCCAAGAGGCGCGGCCAGCGCCACGAGCGTAGCGACCGGGCCGCTGAGCACGTCGGCGAACGCGGAGACGGAAGCATGGTTGGCACCACCGGTGGCCGCGGGAGCTGCCGAAGCGGACGCAGCGGCGGGGACGGACACACCACCCGCTTGCGCTTCAAGACGCGCGGTCACCGCCTCCAGGCGGGAGACGAGGGCGTCCATGATACACGGATGTACCGAGAGGCTCCAGGGGGGGCAGGCGCGGTGCCCGGACGAGTGGATGCAGAGTGCCAAGATCTTCACGACTGCCAACGGTTGAGTGAAAAGACGAGCTCATTTCATCAGGAAAGTTTTTACAAGCTGCTACAGTAATAGTTTCGGCACCGCTGGCGCGCATAGTTATTACGTCTCCCCCCCCCGCAACACCGCCATCGCCCCCCCCGCGACTGCTAGGTACTCCGGGTCCCCATCCGCCATGTGCGCTGCTTTGAAAACGCCTTTCAAGGCTTGTTTGTACGCGCCCATTTCATTTAACACGGCGTCGTCCTCGAACATGTGTTTTTCCGCAAGCGCGACCCACGCCGGTTCCGCTGCAGCGAAGGTGCCGTGTCCCAGCACGGAGTGGCCCTCTCGGGGTATACCAAGCGCAACCGCTTCCGCGGCTTCGCAAGCTTCGCCGTTGCTTTTCTGTTGGATATCGGCATCGTTCCATCTTTTCCCGTCCCTCGCCCATTGGCACAACCGCGGCAGCGCCACGAGCGCGGTGAGCGGCGATTGCGATTGCGTCGCGGCGGCGCGCACTAATTGTCCCGCTATTGATTTCCCTAGCGGTGCCCTTGTTTTCATGCCGTACAGAATGTCCGCTTGCTGCACCACGGACGCCAGGACGTCTTGGTTGTCCCCGGTGCCTAACTCAGCACCGGGGTCGAACGAGATCTCCGACGCGCCGGACGCGGGCGGGGTGTCCACATGCCGCAACAACCAGAACGTCGCCACGCCTGACGGGTGCGGCCACGCGTCTACGCGTAGCTCGTGTTTCCCCAGCGCCGCCGCGGCTGCTGCCGGGTCGTTGGAGCCGGGGGGGGTGGCCAACTCAGACGCAAGCGCGTCCCACGACGAGGATGACGTTGAGGAGCTTCTTCGGAAGTGCCGCCCGATAACACTCGATCCGACATGCTGTGCCGACGTCACGGGCGCACGCGTCGCGACCGCGGCGACGCGACACAGGGCACGTGCGAGAGAGGTCATCGCCCGCTGCTAGTGGAGTCGCGAGAGGAAGCAACTGTTGGCCGTCGATCGACCGCGTGTCGCCGCGCCTCGTGGAGTGGTTCCTAACTCCTTCTGTGTCGGCGCGATTAGGCTCTTCTGACAACACAATTTTTATCGGAAAGCCCTCCCCGAAACCAGAACAGTCCTGGTCGCGCAGCACGCGAGGAGTGTGGGACGGGACGGCGCGTTTGGGTACGGCGAGTACGACGCGAGGATGTTCGCGGTGAGGGTCGGAGTTCCGGTCGCGCCGGTGCCGAGGCCACAGCGCAAGCGACGCGTCGTCGGTCGCGTTTCCGGATCGATCGGAAGACGCGGGCACAAAAACTTTGTCATCGACGACGCGACCGACGCGTGGATGACACGTGATGTGTCGCCATCCCCAGTCGCGGTTGAGTCCGGGGACACGGATGAAGTAACGCGGGCGCGCGGGGATGCGCCGACGACGTCGGGCACGGAGTTTGAACCCGATTTACGATCGGATTTCGTATCGGCCGACCCGGGTTCGAGGGGTGACGATGCGACGATGGGTGATGCTTCGGTTGCGTCGGAAACCAAAGCGCGAACGCAAACTCGGAAAGGAACCGACAAAAACAGCAAAGACAAAGACGCGGGAACCCAATTCCGCCTGGAGCTGGACCCGAAGCGGTGGCAGGAAAGGTTAACGGCGTTGTCGCAGCGCATACGCGACGGAGGCGAAACCGTCGACCAACTACGACACGCGGTGGCGAACGCGCGCAAGGCGTTGCCCGCGGATATCGCCAAGGCGATATCGACCGAAATCGCGCAGATGGCGCCGTCCAGCCGCGCGTCCGTGGGGTGGCTGTTGCGCCGGGACGCCACGAAGGCGGGCAGTGACGGTACGGGACGATTTAAAGAAATTTTAGGACACGTCGTGGCGCAAGGAAAGGAACTTCCCAGCGACAAACAACCAAAGGAAGACACGGATGGAATTGTTCCATCATCGGAAGACACGAATGGAGTTGTTCCATCGGAAGACGCGGATGGAAGTACTCCATCCCCCGTCGATTTTCCTAGTATATCCTCAACCTCCGCCCCGGTGTTCCTGTTCGTCCGGGGGTTATACGGCGCGCACTACCCTTGTTACATGTGGGACATCGTGGAGCACTTCACCGGGAAAGGCGCCGTGGCGCACATCTCGACGGGCGCGGATGGCGAGGGCACCGTGTTCGACAACGCCCTCGGGCTGCGCGACGAGATTTTGGAGTTCGCATATTTGTACCCTGACAGAAAAGTAGTACTAATAGGCCACAGCAAGGGCGGCATGGACGCGTGCGCGGCGGTTGCGCTTTTCGAGCCGGTGCTCGGTGACGTGGTGCTTGGCGTGGTGACGGTGCAGTGTCCGTACGGAGGCTCGCCGATTGCGTCCGATTTAGTCGCGACTGAGTCTTTAAAGAAAGTCACGGGAACGGCCCTTGAGATTTTGTTACGCGCGCCAAAGGGAAGTGCTCCTGACTTGCTGAAACCGCTCATCGACGTGACGTACACAGAAAGGCTTAAATTCCTGGAAAAGCACCCGTTTCCGGCCAAGTTCCCGGTGGTATCGATGCACACGTCAACGAAGGCGCCGTCGTCGGTGTTATCGCTGTCCGCTGCTTACATTAAAAACAGGTACGACGGGAACGAAAACGACGGCCTCGTCGCGCGATGCGACGCGGAAGTCCCCGGGTGCGTTGCGGTGCGGTGGACAGTGGAGCACGACCACGCGGACGGCGCGTACCCACGGACGATGAGCGACGCGAGGTACGATTTGTACCGGAAAAGTTTAGGGCTTGGAGCTCTTGAGACGGTTGACTCCTCCCGTCATTTGATTGACACGGAGGCTGATTATGAAATCGAGGAGGTTGACTCGATTCGTTTGATTGAGGAGGAGGCTATGGATGAAATTGAGGAGGTTGACTCGATCAGAGAGGAATCGGGGTCCGCGACAGCTAGGGAACTGGAAACACCGACAGAATTCTCGAGTGCCGACGAATCACACTCCCACTCTTTTGATCAATCGGGTACCGAAAACAGCAACGAGATGGTTCCGTTGGCGCAGGCTAAAGCGCAAGCCATCGCTACGCGTGCGCGTGATTTGAAACGAAACGCGGAGGACCAGAAACAGAGTTTTGACTTCGAGAAGTTCGCCAAGGACGGATTGGATAAACTCACGTCTGGCGACTGGAGCTTTACGAGCGAGAATAATGAAACAGATTTGACGATGGGCGACAGTGACGCGAAGAATGAAACGCAGGTGCCTGTCACAACGCAGGTACCCGTCACAGAGGTATCCGTGCCTGGAACCTCATCACCTGACAAGAAAAAGCAAACACCCCCCCCGCCACCCGGCGCTGGAACGCTGTTAGTGCGCGCGTATCTCGCGCTAAACGCGGCGGTGCCGGAACGGCTCGCCGGAAACGCCGCGACGCAGGGTGAGTACCACGAAGCGCTCGCCGTGCTTTTGATGGAAAGGGCGCTTGTCATGGAAGGGAACGAGGTATTTAATTAATTATAACTTTAGGTCTTTAGGTCAGTCACTAACTACGCGAACAGCTTGTTTGAGTTCCTCACGAAGGATTCGTACCCTTCTCGGTACGTCCCGACGGCGCCCGCGGTCGGCGAGGTCGTTTTCGTCACATCAAACTCGGGTGTGTTTGTCTGCACGAATTCCTTCGTCGTCGTTCCCAGAACTATCGCCGCGGCTTGCTTCGCTGCGCCCAGCGCGGCTGATTCCGTTTCTCTTGGTGTCTTGACCGGGATGTTGAACACGTCTGACACGATTTGCCTCCACAACCCAGATTTAGCCCCGCCCCCAACCAGCACCAACTCTTTCGGCTTCTCGACGACGCCCAGGGTTTGCATTTTCAACAACCCGGTGAGAAGCGTGTACGTCGCGCCTTCCATCGCGGCGCGGTACAACACGCCCGAGTTATTACGCAAGCTCCCGGGCCGCAAACCGACAATCGCGCCGCTCGCGTCCGGCCAGTTCGGCGTCCTTTCCCCCACCAGGTACGGCAGGAACTGCACGCCGTCGCACCCGGGAGAAACGGACGAGGCGCTTTGACCAAGGGAGTTGTGCGACGGTAACGCGCCTCCGTCGCCGGAAGCGCAAAACCCTCTGGCTTCCTCTACTACCCGTGTGCAGTTCAAAGTGCAGAGCAGGGGAAGGTAGCCGCCAACTGCGTCGCAGAACGGCGCTATTACGCCGCTTTTGTCCAGCACGAAGGTATCGCTGGCGCCGAAAAGCGTGCCTGACGTGCCTAGGGAAACCACCAGGGTTCCGGGTGACACCGCGCCGGCGCCTGATACGATAAAAAAGAAAGTGTCAGTGTCACATGAGCAATCAGGGAGGCGGAATGTGGTGGGTGGAAAATACGTACCGATGGCGGCGCACGCGTTGTCTCCGGATCCGGTTGAAACGGCCGCGCCGATTGGTAACCCGGTTCGCTCCGATGCTTCTTTAGTAACCTTACCTACTTGCGCATCGGGAGGCATTATTTCTTTCGGTAGCAACGTAAGCAACCCCGGATCCACCGCCGCGCACTTCTCCCTGTCGTAAGTTTTTGTGGACAAATCGAAAACCCCCAAACCGCTCGCGTCGCCCGCCTCCGTGGCCAAAACGCTCGTCAAGCGGAAGTTTATAAAATCGTGCGGAAGGCACACCTGTTTTGTCTTCGCGAAGTTACCAGGTTCCTCATCTCTTAACCACACTACTTTGGATGCCGTGAACGCGGCTTGCATTTGCCAGCCGTCGAAAGCAGCGTGTTGGCTGATTTGTGCGGCCTGGCCGGCGGACTCGGTGTCGCACCAAAGCTTCGCGGGGCGAATCACTTGAAAGTTTTTGTCAAGCGCAACCATCCCGTGCTGCTGTCCCGAAACCCCCACCGAAACGATCTGGGAAGCCTCCGCGTCCGCGTCTGAAAGCGCCTTTTTCAAGCTCTCACTTATCCCATCCATCCAGGTCTCGGGGTCCTGTTCCGCGGCGTGTGGGCGAGATAACGGCATGGGAAGTAAGTCGTACGCGTAACTCCCCACACCCGCAACGACGTTGGTGTCGATGTCGTACAGCAAACACTTGGTGCTTTGCGTGCCGACGTCTAGACCACACGCGTACCGGGCTTTGAACGAGGACACGGAGGCACGAGCCGCGGTGCGGACCGCGCGGCGGGCACGCCACCGGCGCGGGCGCAGTGACAAGACATGAGGCGCGCCGAGCGCGCGCGAGGCCATTGTGCGGTCCCGTGATTCTGTCATCCGGATAAAAAGCAGGGTGCCGTCCTTATTCCGAAAAATCCTCGAGCGAAAACGCGGGCGTGTCGCGCTCGCTCCCCACTCGGTCGCGCGCGGAGGGCACGGGACGCGCCCACGCGCTGGCGTCATGTCACAACCAGGTGATAAGTCAGAAGAAGTCGTTGAGGTACGCGTTTCGTGGCTTGGCATCTCCACCGTTCCCGCCCGCGCCTGGTTCTCGAAATCGTGGCATCGACAGGCAACGACGCGTTGTGCACTTACGCGACTGCGAAAAGTATCCACAACCCGCCCCTCCCCCCAATTCCAACCACTCACCCCGCCGCTCCACCTCTCTGCATCTACCCTACTCCCAACTAGGCGGAGTACCAAGCCGCGTTGCGCGCGCTTCAGACCACGATCTCGGGCAAGACCCGGGCCGCCCCCAAGGGCCCCAACGATTTGAGCTGGGAAGACCAGTTCGCGAAACTCGGCGCGTACGCCGATCGGCTCGGTTTGCGCTCGGAGATGGAAAACCTAAACGTAATTCACGTGGCTGGGACGAAAGGCAAGGGCAGCACGTGCGCGTTCGTGGAACACATTTTACGGGAAAACGGCGTGAAAACGGGTTTGTACACGTCCCCGCACCTGGTCGACATACGCGAACGGTTCCGTGTAAACGGCGTTCCGGTTTCGAAACAAAAATTCACGCAACAGTTCTGGTGGCTGTTCAACAAGGTACGTGTTGTGACGTTTGCCAGTACTCGCAACTGTTACTTACGTCACAAACGCACTGTTCGCCGGCTGTCCAGAGTACACCACGGTTTGCCCACTGTTTGCCAACCGCCCAATACAACACACCCGTACTCAAGACGGAAGAGACTGACCCTTTTCTTTCCCCTTTTCTTTCCCACTCGCAGTGCAAAACCGAGTGCCGCGACCTGGGCGGTCCGCCCGCGTACTTTCGGTTCCTCACGCTTCTCGGGTTCCGGATTTTTGTAACCGAAAAAGTGGGGTGTTGCATTTTGGAAGTGGGTTTGGGTGGGCGGCTCGATGCGACGAACGTGATTAGGTCGCCCACGGTGTGCGGGGTCACGAGCTTGGGTTTGGACCACGTGGAGGTGCTGGGGGATACGATTTCAAAAATAGCCACGGAGAAGGCGGGGATATTCAAACCCCGAGTGCCCGCGTTCACCTCACCGCAGCCGCTGGATGCGATGGAGGCGCTACAAGCACGAGCGGCGCACGTCGGCACTACACTGGAAGTCGCGCCGCCGTTAAGGGCGTACAATAGAGGCGCTAGCGAAAACCCGGCGGACTGCATAAAGTTAGGCCTGGCGGGCGCGCACCAGAAACTGAACGCCGCGCTTGCTGGTACGTATTGGGCCTTTCCCAAATCCAGGCACACCGTTTGCCCAGACAAGACGTTAACCACTTTTCGTTCACAACCGCAGTGCGTTTAGTCCGGGAGTGGGCGTTCAAAACACGCCCGTCCTGGGCACACGCCGCGGAGGCTGAGTTAGCACAAGGGGAGCTCCCGGAGAGCTTCAGGCAGGGGCTTGCGAAAACGGAGTGGTGGGGACGCGCGCAGGTGGTGGTTGAGACGCTGGGAGGTGGGGACGGGAAAGGGAAAGGCGATGAAACTGAAACTCGAGAAGGTGAAAAAACTGAAAGCGATTCCTCCCTGGTGTGGTACCTGGACGGCGCGCACACCGAGGAGTCCATGGCGCAGTGCGCGGAGTGGTTCTGCGAGTCGACCTGTTTTACGCTGCCAGAGCCTGTGTTTATCGAGACGACGGAAAGTGGAACGCAGACGGAGAGGGCGCAGGCGGAGGGGGAAGGATTGGACGCGGGCGGCGGCGGCGACGATCCTGAAAAGTTGGAGGATGCAAAACCTGACCCCGAAAACGAACATACACGGTTCCGGGAAGAAGAGCCCCAGGCCGAGGCTTTTTTGTCCCCGCCTCCCCCTGAAAAAAAAGAACCCCTAAGACTGCTTCTGTTCAACTGCATGGAAGAAAGAGACCCGATGATGTTGTTGACTCCGTTGGCCAAGGCGCTGCGGGGAAAAAAAACCCCGCTGACGCAATCGTTCTTCGCGCCGAGCGAATCGAGCGCCAAAGGTTTGGCGCCGGATTTAAAACAACACGCCGATTTGCGCTGGCAACACAAAATGGCCAAGGTGTGGACCGACTTGGTCCGGAAACACCCGGGGAGCTTCGTCGGTGGTGTGGAAAGCACGGCAGATACGCTCTGCGGTGGGACTGAAGGAAGAGATGTAGTAGGTGTGACTGAAACCTCGTCAACGTCCGCGACGGTAGACGTGTCGAGCGAAGCCGTCGGAACGGGTCTCCCAAAAATCCCAACCGCGCTGGTCGCCGCCGCCGTGCCGTCGTTGCGGCTCGCCGTGGAGAAGATCCGGCACGTGGCGCTGGAACAACGCCGGCTGGGAACGGGAAGGCGGGTACACGTGCTGGTCACGGGGTCGTTGTACCTGGTGGGGGATATGCTAAGAGTGCTGGGTCGAGCGTGATGAGAAGAGGCTTGTTGTGCAGCAATCTTTTTCAACGAAGCAATCTCAACGAGTTGTCAAATCAAAACGACGACCGAAAATAGCAGCCCTCCCAGATCCGAGCACACCGTGGTCCGTTTCCCCACCGGCAGTTTCGCCGCGTTCCCGTGCATCGCGCGCCCTTACGCGTCTCCCACCGCACCTATCCCGTGCACGCCTCGACCCTATGGTGTTCGGACGAGGTCGTCCCAGCGCGGAAACCGCGAATGGCGCGAAAACACCTTCGTCTTCGTCGACCGGCAAATCCCTCTCCACGTCCGCGAAGGAACAGGAACGCGCTATCCTGGCCGCGATGACCGACAGCGATTCCGAGGACGAGACGGTGCGTTCTTAGGTTTCTGTTGTACGGCGCAAACGCGTGACAGACGACGCGAGAGCCGCGAACGATACGCTTCCTTGAACCCGAATAACAGAACACGTCGCCTTACATCCTTTTCTGACCGTCGCTCGAGTACCGCATCTCTCAATCTGTCAAACCTGCAGGCTCGCGTGGTGGCGCGCGAAACGCTCTCCTCGATTCCGCCCACGGCGTTGTCCTGGGGGAACGAGGACGAGGACGACGTGACGAGGGCGGCAACGGCGGCTACGCCTTCCGCGAATCAAGCGGGAACTTCCCGGCCAAGCGCAGGCGGTTGGGCCAAGCGCTTCGGCGGGACGAAAGAAAAAGAAACGAAAAAAAAGGCCGCCTCCGTAGCGAATATGTCGAGGGCCGAGAAGCGCGCCGCGAACGGGTACGAAAAACAACACACGAAAGACGCGAAAGAGATGAACGTGACTTGTGCGACGAATGCGGCCAGGAAAGAGTCACGAGAGTCACAAGAGATGCACGAAATACAGCCTTGTGCGATTGACGCCACGACGTTTGGAGCGCCGGCGCGTCGCGCGGAAACGACGCGTTCGTCGTCGAGGAGTGTTTCTTTTTCTTTTCTGGTCGTGCTCGTTTTCAAAATCCTCGTCGCGGCAATCGTGGCCTTCGCGCTTTTCCTCGCCGCGGTTTACCTGGATTCGAACTTCCCGGAAGCGTGGCCTGAAATGTGGAGGATGGAGCAGCACGTGAACAATCTCAGCGCGAGTGAGGCGCTTGCGTTCGCATTGGGTGTCGTCCAGGACTTGGTTGGGGAAACCAAAAAGGCGGTAACGGCGGCGACGGCGCTGGCGATTCGCGAAAAAAATGCCCTCGCCGTTGCGTTGACGAAAAAGACGGTCAGAGCCATTGCGAAACTTCGCGCTGAATCCGAGTTCGTCACCGCGCACGTGACGCGATTTGCTACCTCGGCCCGCTTGGTGTTCGCCGACCGCGTGCGGACCGCGAAAACGCTGTTTGACGAGGCCAAGGCGTTCGCGTCGCGGAAAGCGGGACGGTAGTGTTTTTCTGCGGAACGAAAAGTCGAGACGAATATAAGATTGACACGAAGGATCTTCCATCAAAACAAACAGCTATGGCTACCTTTTCTTTGCCTTCCTGACCTCCCGTTGCATCGTTTTCATCGCGTCTCGAGCGAACCTCCACTGTAGCAGTCGCACGGCCGGGTACCCAACGAACGCTAAAGCGTGCGCAGGTTTGGAAAACGCGTGGACCCCGAACCAAACCGAGTCGTCCAGGCGCAGCTCAACCACGAACGCTTCTTCGCCTGCGAGGAGGTGCCCGCGCAAACACCCGTGCGCGAAGCTGAATCTTTTTTTTACTTTTTTAAACTCGCTGTACGGCCTCGGGTCGGTGCTTTCCTCGACGTACACGACCTGCAGCGGGTTCCGTATCCAGACGCCGAGCACGTTGGCGCACACGCACACGGGTCCGTTCTTTTCGATTGCGGTCGACGGGGCCACTTCGCTCCAGCCGAGCTGGAAATGTTTCCATTCCGTGACCAGGCGTTTCGCGACCGCGAAGTCTCCCCCTCCGGCGCCGACCTGTAAGAACGTGGTATCCGTGGCGTACGGGACGGCGCGGGATAGCGTGAATCCTCCGCTGTCCCCTTGTTTTTGCTTCGTTCCCTTGCGGTCTTTCGTCAACGAGGGAGACGGTGGGGTTCGTCTGCTCGCGCCCACGTGTTCGTCCGGGTAGTTGAAACCGCGGGCGGTGCCGTGGTCGGTCGCCGCGCGACGGCTCGCGGGGGTGGGGTACCGCAGCCCGAGGAACACCATGAGACGAGACTACTCAGCACGCGACGAAACAAAGTGATGGGTCCGACACCAACTCCCGGGCGTGGCACGCAGAGTGTGGGCATGTCCCCAGATTGACTTTTTTATGAAAAAATCCGTCGCGCGCATAAACGAAACTTGGTAATCTCGATTTGATGTCGCCTGACGGCGGCGGCGTGATCTGCGCGGTTCATACCGACCGGCGCGGGTTTCCACGTGGACGTGTCCCTGGTGGGATGCCGGTGGTCCCTGCTAAGTTCCTCGTGCCGACGGCCGGTGGGGGCGGGGGAAAGCATCGTCAACAACGCGGCGGGCGCAAAGACGGCGGCGGCGCGAAGGAAAAGGACACCAAAGCCAAGGGACAAGGTGGTGTGGTCGGGACCGACCGAACGAACGGTTCCGGCAGTGACGGCGGGGCTGAGAAAGGCGACGATGACGACGACGGGGACAGCGCGAGCAGCGGCAGCGACGACGAAGGCAGTGACGGGTACCGCAAGGGCGGGTACCACCCGGTGAAGGTGGGCGAGGTGTTCAGGGACGGGCGGTACGTGGTTCGGAAGAAACTGGGATGGGGCCATTTCAGCACGGTGTGGCTTTGCGACGACCTCGAGACGCGCACGCAAATCGCGCTGAAGGTTCAGAAAAGCGCGAGCCACTACACCGAAGCCGCGCTTGATGAGATCGAGATTCTGAAACGAGTGCAGGATGTTGAGTCGGTGGACTTCGGGGAAACCAAAGAGCAAAAGGACAAGCGACAACGGCCGCACCACCGGGCCGGCGAAACAAAGACGAAATCGAAATCGAAAAACGCCGGGCGTCTCGCGGCTTCCCGGTTCGGCGCGAAACTGCGTGACGCGAGCGATAAATCAGTGACGAGTAGTCCGTCCGTGAGCACCAGCAGTCAGGCTACCGAAGAAGAAAAAGGCGCAACGCGTGGAATCGAACCGGGGATGGAGGCCAGTTCTGGTACCGTCAACGGTTCAGCGCGTACCGTCGACGGTTCACCCGAACGCGAGAAGTACTCAAAACAAGGCGCGCGGTTCGTGGTGACGTTGCTTGATTCGTTCACGCACAAAGGCCCGCACGGAACGCACGTGTGCATGACGTTTCCCGTGCTTGGAAACAACCTGCTGGATGTGATTAAGCGGTTCGACTACCGAGGCGCGCCGGTGAATTTCGTGAAGCAAATGGCCAGGGACGTTTTGCGCGGGCTGGAGTACCTGCACGTGCGCAAAAACATCATCCACACGGATTTGAAACCCGAAAACGTGTTGTTGACGAAAATTTTGCCCTCCTGGGAAGAGGTGAGGGCGAAGGAATCCGCCGGCTTCGCGTCGGCGGCGGCGGGCGTCGTCGTTCGCCCCGCGGTTGCGGTCGGCGAGCGGGGAACGGGAGCAGGTATCGGTGAACAAGTTTCAAACCATCGAGTTGAAGCCGAGGCACCGGTGGGAGACGTAAAGGAAATTCCGGTCACCGAAGTCGAAACCGAGGCGGACGCGAAGAAACATGGCGCTCAAGAAACTCTCGAGTCCGTGCTTCGTGAAGTGGTTGAGTTGGCGGAGTCCAGATCCGATTTGCGTTTCCCGGCCGAGGCGCCGGCGGGTTGCGTTTCGGAACGGAAAAACGTGGCTGGTAAGGATGGTGATACGCTTGGCGGTGTCGCCAACGGCCGGTCGGGTGATGCTCCAACAACTATCCACTCTGAGCTGACGGAAATCCTTCCGTCAACCTCGGAAACCCCGGGGGGTGGGTCATGCGCCTCAGAAGAAAACGAGGTTTCCGAAACCGAAACCGAAACTAAAAAAAAACCACCAACCTCGCGCGGCGGCGGCCCCACGCCCGTTCCAGCCGACCTGTGCGGTCTCGGTTTCCGCGTCGTGGACCTCGGAAACGCGTGCTGGACGTACAAGCAGTTCACGAGTGACATTCAAACGAGGCAGTACCGGTGCCCTGAGGTACGTATTTCCCATTTCCACATTCCGCCGACTGATTGACCATGCAAGACTGACATTTCTTTTATTTCAATCAGGTTATTTTGGGCGCGAAATACGGAACCCCGGCGGACGTGTGGAGCGCCGCTTGTTTGGTTTTCGAGTTGCTCACCGGTGACCTTCTTTTCGACCCGCGCAGTGGGAAGGAGTACGACCGGGACGAAGACCACCTGGCGCTGATGATGGAACTCATTGGGCCGATTTCGAAAAAGATCGCCACGTTTGGGAAACACTCGCGGGAGTTCTTCACCCGGAACGGCGAGCTGCGGCACATCAGGAGGCTGAAACACTGGCCCATACACAACGTGCTCCACGAAAAGTACGGCGTGCCCGAAAACGAAGCACACGCCTGCGCTGACTTTCTGCAGCGCATGCTGCACTTCGACCCCGACCTGCGCGCGACCGCCACGCAGGCGCTGGCGCACCCGTGGCTGGACGAGGTGTCGCCGCCGCGCGGGGTCGAGGGGGGGGAAACGGAGGGGGATTTGGAGAGCGACGCACGTGCCGCGCGGGCGGACAAAGAAAATGAAGCAGAAGGTGCAGGTGAGGTTGACGCAGAAGAAGGGGTTGATGCGCGAGATGGCGACGCCGACGAGGTTCCGGAAGCGGCAAACGCGAACGGCGACGCGGGTGCGTAATCTTTGGTTGTTTCGTCCGAATTCCAACTTAGTATCACGAAAGGGAGTACCACGTTCATTACGGCACCGTCGTTACCTGTGATTCTCGTCATCTCAATACCTGTCATCTCGTCCCCTCACACCGCAAACACGTCTACTTTTGCGGCGTCGGCAGGTTGACTGTTCTTAAAAGCCACAGCGAAATGGCGGCGCCGATCCAGTGCGCGAACATCACGTTGGCGCCTGCTTGGATGAGAAAAATGTCCAGCGCCAAAACCGGGTTGTACCCTGTGTTCGCGAACGGCGACGCGGCTGCGGCGGTGAGGGACTTGGCGAACAGGATGCCGGTGGTGGCTTGCAGGCCGACGATGGTGGCCCCCTGATTGTAAAAGAAAAAGTGTCAGTCTCGTATGGGCAATCAGTCTTCGGAATGTGGTAAACGGGAAATACTTACCAACCCCACAAAGTTCACCGTTAAGCCGGTTGAGAGTTGCTTCACGACTTCCGCTCGCGGGGGCACCAAATCCAGCTGCGTCACCGCACTCTGTAGCTTAGCCCCCAGCTTGCCAATCCCTAAACTCCAGAACGTGGTGAAGTACGCGCACAGGATGCCGAACAAAATGAAGTACAACCCGGCGTCGGTGGCTTTTGTGATGTTTTTAAACAACACGGAGAAGATCACGATGACCGCGGACACGGTGGACAAGATGAGCTGCCCCCAGAAACCCCACCGGCCCAAGGTTTTGCACGCGTTAGCGGTGCGCTGTACCTTCTTGGCGATGCTCGCGGTGCTGTCCTCGGAGTCCTTGGCCTGGGCAAAGGCGACGCCGACGGATTTGCGTTGTTTGGACCGAGGAGAGACCAGAGACACGGTCAATGCGTCGGATCCAGAAAGGTGTAAACCGGACGAACCGAAAACCGACCTGCGCTGCGTGAGCGCCGGTATCGCGGCAGCAGGGGCGAGTTGTGCGCGTCCTTGGGCGCGCGCGCCAACAGACGCGCGGACCGCGAGGGCGGGACGCAGGGACGCCAGGACCAGGGTGGCCATGGGAAAGGCGCGAAGGACAGTGAGGAGGGGCCTGCCGAGGGATTATTCGAGACATCCGAAAACGAAAGCGCGTTGGCGCAGCGCAGATTTGCGTGGCCACGTGGTTCGCTTTTTATCGTCTTCCCGACCATCCACCGCGCCAGTATGCTCAGGCACCTGCGGCGCCTGGGTACACCCAAAACCCTCGGAACATCCGCCGCGGTTCTCGTGGGACTCGCCTCTTTGGTAGGGTCGAGGGAGATGGCCTCCGTTGCTACTAGGCTCGCGCCAACCGCGAGGCTCAGCGATCTGGCGGGTGCGAAGCTGACGAAGCTCCCCGGCAAGGAATCGTTCAAAGCGTCCACGCTTTGGCACGACAAGCCCGCGGTGGTTTTAGTGCTCCGGCGACCCGGGTGAGTTTTGTGTCGTTCGGAAGCCGCGGAGCTGCACGCCCAGAAAGCCTCGATTGAGGCCAAGGGCGCGCGCTTGGTGTGTCTTCTGAAAGGAAACGGCTTGGTGGGGGACGACGAGATTTCGTTGTTCCGAAGCGACGAGTACGACGAGTACAGGTACTGGGGAAAGGACACGGATTTGTTTCTGGACGACGACTTGGCTTTTTTCAAGACTTTGGGGGGGGGGGTGGTGCGGAAGAAGTCATTCTTACTGGCGCTTCTCAACCCGTTCAGCACGATGTACAAGGCGTACCGGAACATCGACGCGAAGACGAAAGCGGACGCGACGCTGACGGGCGAGGGGTTGATAATGGGCGGTTTGTTCGTGGTGAACAAACACAGGGTCGTGTTCCAACACAAGGAGAAAGACTTCGGGACCGTCGCGCCGATTGAGATGGTGCTGGACGCGGTGGACGAAGCTGTGAAGAAATAAGGTAAGATGGGGTCCGTGGGTGAGTAACGTGGGTCCCGCGGGTGACACGGGCGAGCTACCGGTGAGCGACCAAACAAAACTACCGCTATAGCTCGTCACGTGACGATCACACAAAACTTCGCTCTCGCTGCGCGCGTTCAACGTGACGCGCGCCGTCAAAACTTCTCCCAGAGAATCGACGGCGTCGCCGATAAACAAACAAACGCGCGAACGGGAGAAGAAGAGAGGGTTGTGAAACAAATGCACTTTCAATTTCATCGTAAACTAGGAGTACTTCAAATTCAACCTACTATGACCTTTCCCGTTGCGTTTGTGGTCGTCGAATATGGCGGGTCATCTTGCGTACGTTGAAACCCAAGGAAAACCTGTAATTGGGAGTTGGGGGTGTCTTTTTCGTCAACGAGGTAAGCTACTAAGCGATGAAACAAAACCGACGGCGCCGGTCGCGTTCCGCTTTCCGTCGGTTTTGTTTCACCTTGCAGGAGCTCAACTCGAATCAGAAAGAAACACCTCCAACGCCAATACCAGGTTTCCAAGCGTTTGATCGTGCGCAAGATAGCATCTCGCGTAAGAGTCAACAGAGCTGGAGTACTTGAACGCGAGTCGAGCTTCTCGAGAGGAGAGAAAGAACCTGCAAAAGTCAACAAGTTTTGCATTGAGATGAGACAGAGTGCGCCGACGCCGGGCTTTCAGGAACGCCGTTGGTGCGCGCTGGACTCATCTCACCGGAAAAGAGGCTGACTTTAAAACAGGTGCTCACTATACTCCGAGAAGCTGGACACTGCGTTATAGTTTTCGAGCGTTTGATTCGTACGCGAGACGCTAAAGTCGCGTCTCGCGGTTTCGAAATCGTACAAACGGCCTTGCCATGAACCAACCGCGTTTCGCGCGCGACACACTTGGTGGACATCCTTTCACAGCGCGGGTGCTGTTTACGACACTTTGACGTAACACTGATGCGGTTGTCACGGTGATTTGTCGGAAACACACGCAAAGGTCAACGCGGCATAACGTTCAAACGCGACTCGTTGACCGTTGCTTGTGTTCCAGATGAATCGCCGTGTCGCCCAAAAGTGTCACGCGAAACTGCACGTAAACTTCACCTGACCTTGAAACGATTTCCAACTCGTCCACCCGAAACGAGATACGGTCAATTCATAGCGCTCCTTTGCACGATTTCGAAACCAGGAAAGGTAGAACCACAAACGCACAAGAGAGGTGCTCAAATCTTTGCGAGTCTTTTGCGTTCCAGGAAAGTCTTTCGCGGACGCCCAAAGTCTTTCCCGGACGCCCAAAGCCTTTCGCGTTAAAAGAACATCGCGGAGCTTTGGGGTTCCGAAGTTTCGGCCGGTTCCTCTTTCGTTTTTTCCTTCTTCGCCTCCGCCGCGTCCGGCGTGTCCGGCTTCTTCCCGTCACCGTGCGGCGCTCGGAACACGATCACCGGGACCTTGCTTCTGTGCAGACAGTAGTTCGTGACGGACCCGACGAAGAACTCCTTGATCCTGCTTTTCCCCTGCGCAGCCATGATCACCGCCGCGGCGTTTGAGTCAACCGCGCGCTCGCACACGATTTCCCCAACACTCGTCGTGTCCGTCTCGCGATTGGAAAAGAAAAATGTCAGTCTTTCGTAGTGTTCTCGTAAACCGAAGGAGTAAACAGTCGGCCGGATTCGGACCGAACAGTCAGAGAGTTGGATTCTAATCTGTGCACTTGGTACGGCCGTAGTGCACTCGACCAGGGGCTGTCAACAGTGTGTCAGGATTTGGGAAAGGCCCAACGCTTACCTCGAACGCCACGATTTCGCACGTGTACTTGAAACCCGCCTTCTCCACTTTGGGGTAGATCTTCCTGACGAAGTACCGCTCCGCATCAGCCCTCCACGCGTTTTCCTGCGTTTTGGTGTCACCAAAATTGGAAAAAAATAAGAGTTTTGGGTCCAGAAACGGAAGCGAGTCGCGTTCGCGGTACGCGAGCGACGGGCTGTAAAAGTAAAATGGGAGTAATAATGCTTAGCGTTTGGGAGTGTTACACTTACTTGTTCGGGGTCCGGGACGTCGATGACGTACTCCTCGAAGCCGTACATCGTGGAGGATGGGGCGTAGCGCCTGCGCGTGGTGACGGTATTGGGTTTTTTATTCGTCTCAGAAGTGGGCGACAGGCTCGGCTGTTTCTTTGGTAAGACGCGCGCGCGTGAATTTGTGGGAAGTTCAATTCGCGTGACGCACTTGGGAATGACGTGAAGCAAGTTTACTGCCGGGAAGGAAGTGGGTAGTGTTATGTCAGTAGGACGTCGATGAATTGATCCCCGGCGACGACGAGATATGCCTCGGAATGGAGTGCTCCGCGTTGACCACGGATCGCTCCGCGACTCAGAGTAAGGGATCCACGAACCCCGGCGAGGAACAAAACGATACGCGCCTCGGAATGGAGTGTTCCGCATTGACTACGAATCGCTCCGCGTCTCAGAACCCTCACGGGTTTATCGTCATCGGCGCGCTCGCTTTGTTTTCGCCGGGGAAAATAAGTTGTTTTTGGAAAAGTTTACCTTGGTCGCCTTCGCGGCAAAAGTTCCCCAGCGCCCAGTCGACCATGAACTCGGACTGCGGGGTGCCGTCCACGGGAATCAGGACCTGGCGCAGGGGCATCTGCGTCTGCGTCTCCGCTTCGTCCGTGGTGGGCATCTGCGTGAGTGCGGTGGGGTTTGCGCGGTGAGCAGAGAGTCTTAGAGAGGTTTCGGTCACTCCCAGGCTTCGCGGGGTCCGAGGAAAGGAAAGAGGTTCGCGACGGCACGCACGATGACAGGCACCGCCACTTTCGTACACTCGTCCGCCACACGGGCTCGCACCGTGTCAGCCTGCGCGGCTTGAGTGGTTCCGGTCATGATATCGTGCGTGGGGAGAGGACAAGATGCGATGAGCTCGGTGTGCGTCGGTGTGAGGAAAAGTCGTGGTCGTTGTGGCTTTCAGCGAAACTGAGTTGGCGTGTCTTCCGAGGAAAAGATTTCTTCTTTTTGCAGGTGTGGAAAGCAACGACTGCGGCGGTCTCGCACTTGCCAAGGCGCTTTCCCCACCAGTCTAACGCATGGAACCTACCGCCAACACCCCCATCCAACCCGAACGCGCGACGTTCGATCCCAACGAGCAGCTCGCGTCCGTGTTTCTCTCCAACGTCACGGACTTCAAAACGCGGCTCAGCCTGAGGGCGGTGAGCACCGCCTTTTTAAACGCGGAGAAGCAAGAGCCTTCGACGCCTGTGGACGTTGGGACGACGCACATGTTCGGCGAGATCTGTTATGCGACGGGGAACTTCAAGAACGCGTACCAGTGGTTCAGGAAGGCGAGCGAGCAAGCCCAAGGCCAGTCTACGTTCAACAAAAGCGACTCTATGTACAACCTCGCGTGCTGTTTTCAAGCCGGGGAAGGCGTCGAGAAAAATCTGGACGTAGCCTTGAAGTGGTTCAAACGCGCCGCGGAGGCTGGTAGCACGGACGCGATGGTGACCTTCGGATTATGGTACTGGGGAAAGGAAGACATTGCGATGATGGTTATGTGGCTTCAACGGGCTGTCGCAGAGGGCGATCAACCGGACGCCCTGGCCGTTCTCGGGGAGACGTATCTGAACGGGGAAGGGGTCGACAAAGACGTGAAGCTCGGCATCGAGTACTTTGAAAAGGCAGCGGATCAAGGTCACGCCACGGCCCAGTTCGAACTTGGGATGATGTACAAAGAAGGACATGAAGGTTTGGTACAAGACGTTGAGACTGGTCTGAAGTGGTTGCAAGAAGCCGCAGAGCAAGGTGAAGCCGAAGCGCAGAACGTTCTCGGCCGTCACTACCTCCAAACCGAGAAGTACGAGAGGAGCTTGCCGTACTTGGAGAAAGCCGCAGCTCAAGGCCACCCCGACGCTCAATTCGGCCTTGGGGTATGCTACGGTCACGGTTTCGGTGTTGAAGAAAACCTTGAGACCTCGTTAGATTTTGTCCTCAAGGCTGCGGAGGGTGGTGATGAGGGCGGCTTGCAAGCTCGCGAGTCGGCGATACGTAAGCTAGTCGAGCACGCAGTTTCTTTGGTAAACGATGGCAATGAATCCAACCGACCCGAATTCCTTCGGCTGATACGCAAATTGGCGGACTTGGGTAACGGCATCGCGAAGTTCTTGCTTGCGGGCGCGTATCGGGACGGGATGGGCGGTTCCTTGGATCTCGACTTACATGCCGCGGCGCGTTTGTTGCACAAAGTGATCGAGCACGAGTTCCCGCCCGCGAGTATCCTCGTGACCGAGTGGGGTGTGAAATCCGAAGAGGGTGACGCGCTGTCGCAGCTTCACTTGGGAGCGTTGCGCGCGGCCTAGGGGCGGTACGAAGACGCGATAGCGCTGTGGGAAAAGGCGCTCAAGAACGGCGCGATAGACGCGGGTGTGTTCCTCGGAGAGTGCTACGAACGCGGCGAAGGCGTCGCGCAAAACATCGAAACGGCGAACGAACTCTACGTCAAAGCTGCGGGTCACGGTTCCAAGCTCGCGGAGGCGAAATTGGTCGCCGCGACGGCGAAGGCGTTCGAGTCTGCTTTGTGAAAGAAAAAACAGGCAACGTGGAATAATCGCGAGACGGGGAGAGAGAAGAGGTAACCTTCGATTGAAAACACAAAGATGGGACAGGCGTGGCGTGGCGTTTTATAAAAATCACTCCTGGTCCTCAAACCCGCCGCTCGCGTCTTCCTCTTCTTCGTCCGCTTCCAGCCACTCGATGTAGGTCCCCATGGCGTTGATTCCCGTTTCCAACACCCGCTTCCGCTCCGCGCGGTATTCAATCGCGGCGAGTACTCGAGGCGTGGCGCCTGGAAGCGAGTTTGTTTTCGCGGCTGTCAAAACCGCTTCGTCCTGCGCTAAGGAGGTTTCGAAACTTGCGACGGCTTTTTGCCAAGTTGCCCGAAATTCGACAGCGATGGCAACTTCGCCCTCCACTTCCACTACACTGAGCTCCCAGTCATCGTCATCGTCATCTGGGTTCCCGAACCCGTCGCACGCGCTCGCGACGGCGCAAATCAGACGTCTACGCTCGGTAGCGTCCACATCTTCGGTCATGACACCTGCAGTTTCAAGCGCCGCGCGCATAACCTCCGGGCGACATCTTTTGGGGATTGGATTTTTTACGTTTCCGTTTTCCAATTCACCCGAAGACACCCCCGGAAGCCGTTCGTTCCGGTTACCGCGTAGGCTGAACCCGTACCGAAGCATCAGCTCTGCGTTTTGCGCGTCCGGATCGTACGAGATGACGATCTCGGAGTCTTCGTTCTGTAACCCTTTCGCGGTTTCCAAAACCACTCGCGGGCCGCCCACGCCGTTGTTCAACCCTTTCTCCAAAACGATGCGCGCCGCGTTTCGCACGTCCTCGTCTTGCGTTCCTCGCACGGACTTAACCGACGTGCAGAGGGACACGTCGTCCGAGTTGGCCATGTCGAAGAACGGGGTGAGGATGGCGGCGAACTGTGGGGGCGAAGTTGGGGAATTCGAAGCGCCACCCGCATCAAATACAGAAGCAGACCCGCCGATTGGCGACGCCACGCCGCGGCTCGCCACGAGCGCGAACGCCCACCGCAAGTCGTCCAGAGTGATTGATTTCGTAAACGCGTTGTCTGATGCGTCGTTTCCGGCGGCAAACAAGTCAGCGGCTTTCTTGTGAATTTTGTGCATTTCCGCGTGTAGCCCCTGCGCTTGCTTTTTCAACACGACGTCTTGCAGCTGCTCCAGCTCCTTGTCACTCGCCAGGAGAAGAGAGGGCATTTCGTCCGGGGTTGGGAGCCACGCTTGGTACGCGCGCCAGATGCTTTTTTCTGCGGAGCCCGTTCTCGTCGCGAAAAGAACCCAAAGCGCGATTGCTAACTCCCGATCATCACCGCTTTTCGAGTCCAGTAAACAAGTAATGTCACCCGGTAAGGTCACCCCGTTGCGCTTTTCCCACGCCGTGCGCAGTATCAAGTACGTGTCTTTAGTTTCAGTGGCACCCCTCCCTGCGCTCCCTGATGATTCGTTCCCGAACCCGAGCTCATCCGCGATTGTCGTTTCGGCATCCCCGAACGGCGCGACGATGCACACGTCCAGTGGCACGCTTAACAACACCGCGCTTCCGCCCCAGCCCACTGGTCCGGAGGGGAACAGCCCGCGGCCCCGGGTGCCGCTCGCCAGCCGCACCCGGTGTTTCACACCAGCGCGCTCCATCAAGTCACGGAACGCACCGGCATCGTCAACGTCCGTGGTCTGTCGTTTCGGGACCGCGACTTGGAATGGAGATGGAGAAGATTTCGCGATCGGGCTTCCCCGAAACGAACCAAGTCGGGGATGACGCGCACCCCCCCTACGTCGGTCCCGCAACTCTCGGGACAACGAGGGCGCGAATGACGGTGCGCATGTCCCGCTCGGCATCGTGGCCATCGCGCGCGAACGTGGGCGGCGCGCGGGACAATGGCCGAGAGAGACGTGGCTGATGATGGATTTTACGATCATCTCCTTCGTCCCGAGAAAAAATCACGACACCCGATTTTTAACAGAAGGGGTGCCGCCGTCCACGCGCTTTTCACCTTCGCGAGGGTTCAGCGCGCACCCCACACCTCGCCGCACTCGCGTCGATCACAAACCGCGTTTCGTTCGTGTCGCCCGTAGACCCCACGAGTTTCGCTGCACCCGCGCGCGCGGAACTCTCGTCGAGTGTTTCGAACCGCGACCTGCAGGCGCCCGGTCGATCCGAAACGTACCATCGCGAAACGGGGACCGCCGCTTTTCCCCAAACTTCATCCCTCGACCTCTTGTTCGTAGGCTGAAAGCACACCAGACGTGCCTACGCACATCATTCCACACGGAACGCACACCAGCGCACACCTCACCAAACAACAACCCACCCGCGATGACTAAACCCATTCACAAACGGGAAACCCCGAGGGACCGCGGGGACGACTCCGCGGTTTCGTTCGACCTGATTGATTCGCTGGGCGGGTACGAGGACGGCAACTTACTCGCGCAAGGCGCGGAGGGCCGGGTTTTCGCGGTGACGTTCCTTGGCCGGCCCGCGGTGTGCAAGCAGAGGTTTCAGAAGACATACAGGCACCCAACGCTTGACACGAAAATCACGCGGTCGCGCTTGGTGGGCGAGGCGCGGGCGATCGCGCGCGCGCGGAAACTCGGCGTCCCCACCCCGGCGCTGTTTTACGTCGACGAAACGCAAAGCGCACTTTACATGGAGCGCGTGGCCGGAAAGACTTTGAAGGAACTCATTAAAAACGGAATGAGCGAACGCGACATGACCGACATAGGCACGCAGGTGGGGAAGCACGTCGCCGTGATGCACGACGGGGGCTTGATTCACGGCGACCTGACGACGAGCAACATCCTGGTCGTGGTGGACGAGGCGACTCTGGAAAAGCGCGTGGTGATGATCGATTTCGGGCTGGCGCACAACTCGATCGTTCCGGAGGACAAAGGGGTTGACTTGTACGTCCTGGAAAGGGCAATCAACGTCACGCACGCGGCGCTGAAACTCTTCGAAGCAGTGATGACGGAGTATAAAAAAGCCAGCGGAAAGTGGAGCGCCAGCTTTAACAAATTCGCGGAGGTGCGGATGCGCGGGCGGAAGAGGTCAATGATTGGGTAGGGGTCTCTGACCAGAGCCCGGGTCCGCGTGTGGGGTAGTTCGCCCTGAGCGCCTGTGTCAACGCATGTATTGCGACAAAAACACTGTCACAAGAGTGTTAGCTAATAATCGTCTCGCTACGTGTTGGAGTTGGTAACTCGAGGTTTTGGTGAAAAATCAGCAAATCCTGGTGTCACAAACCCTTACGTGGAGTATCGATCGAAGCCACATCTGCGTCGACATCGCCACCACCGCTTCACTTCACCTCGTCGCGTCGGCAGTCACAAACGACTCGCACGCACGCACGATGTCTGCCTTTACCGCTCCCGCCGCGCGCGTCGGCGCGCCCCGCGGGTTGGGCAACACCGGGCGCTCGATCGCGCCCCGGTTGGTTTCCCCACCAGTGTCTCGTCGCCACACGCGCGCACATCGCGTTTCTGCCATCCCCGAGCCCGCGCCTGTCGCCCCCATTTCCATCGCGGACATCAAGGAGCTTTCGTACGACTGGCAGCTTGATTTCTGTTCCCGCCCGATGAAGGACGAGCGGGGAAAGAAGATGTGGGAGTTGTTGATTTGCGACGAAACCCGGTCGTTCGAGCACGCCGAGTTTTTTCCAAACAACAGGATTAACAGCGTGGAGTTATCGAAAGCGATTGAGCGCGTGATTCAGGCGCAGGGCTCGAAGCCGAGGCGGTTCAAGTTCTTCCGGTCGCAAATGCAGACTATCATCACCAGGGCGTGTAACGACGCCGGGATTCAGCCGCTCGCGTCCAGGCGATGCCAAACCTTAACTTCGTGGCTCGACGATCGCGTGGAAAACGTGTACAAAAAGCACCCCGGGTTCGACGGTGCGTATTTCCCATTGCCACGTTCCGCCTCCCTGACTGATTTCCCATACGAGACTGACACTTTCTTTTTTATCGGGCCAGGCCAAGCTTCGCCGATGATGGGATTCGAAGCGAGCTCGCCCCGGCCTTTGCCTGATGCGTTGCGAGGCGAGAGCTGGGCGTTCGTGGCGTTGCCTTTAGCCGGTGTCCGGGATGAGATCGAGCAAGTCAAGAAAAACAAGGTGTTTGGCGATGTCCTCGCGATCGACCCGAACACGCCGGACGACACGCTGATTCCCGGCATCGCGGTGTACACCGCACGGGCCGCCGCGCTTTCCGGGTGGACCAAAGGCCTGGAGCTCGGCGGAATCTCCGTGGATTTGGATATGGGGACGCTTATTTTAGACACCGGGGTTGCGGATTCGTGGCAGTACGCGCGGTTCAAGCAAACCGAGGAACTGACGCAGGAAGCGCGGGAGTGGGAACAAGTCAAAGCGGCGACCGGTGGGCTGCACTTCCTGGCGATACAGACGGACGAAGACGCCGAACAAACAGACGGGTTCTGGATCCTGCAGGACTTCACCGCGGCTAAGTACTAGGGGAGTTGGTACACTCCCGAAATATTCATTCTTTTTAACCGAAACGTTTTCGTCTCGGACTTGTTGAAAATACTACGCTCTCATTCGGTACTCAAGTCTCCTCATTGATCTGGCTCGCCGTGCTTCGCGATGGCGCCTCGCGACGCGCTCGTCGCGTGCGCCGGGCGTTTGCTGGACAACCACCGACGGGTGAGCCTCTTGCTGTACCTACTCGGTGTTGTTTTGGTGTGTAGTTACCCCCTCCTGCAACGCAGGGTGTTCATCGACGAAAACGCGTTTCTGCACGGCCACAGCGCGGCCGGGTTCTCCGGGAAGGACGCGGCAGATGCGTTTGCGTTCTCCGCCAGGGCGGAGGCGGCGTGCGTGAACTTGACCGATGTCGATGCGGTTTTCACCGCCCTTTCTTGGTTCGCGGAAACCGAGCTACGTGTGCTTGGTCTGGACGTCACGACGCGTGAGTACAGAGGCTTGAATCAAGGAACTCATGCGTCGAGACATCGCGGAACAAATCAGGCCGGCACCATTCGTGGACGCGACGGCTCGTCTACATCCACAAAAACAACACGGCGCAACACGCACGCGGTGGTGCGCGCATCAAAGTCTCCCGGCAGAGAGGGCGTGGTGTTCGCCACTTTAGTCGGGTCACCCGATACCGACGGCCCCGAAGCGGACGCCGCCGCAATCGGAACCGGGTTGGCGTTTGTGAAGTTTCTCAAAGCCGCAAAGTGGCCGGCGAAGGATTTCGTGTGGCTGTTGTTGGACGCGAGGGCGGGTACGGGGGGGGGCACCGCTAGTTCGGTGGTCTCCGCGGACAGGTGGCTCGAGGAGTACTACGGGGACAGTAATGGCCGGGAGGGTGCTTACGACGACAGTGGCACTTACGTTGGCGATGCCAGTCGCGACGACGAGCGAACAGTCGCGCGCAGCGATACGCAAACAAAAAGTACCGCGACAAACCCCAAACCCCAAACCTTCCACCGCGCCGGGTCCCTTCAGCAGGCGTACGTGTATTTTCTCCCCGCCGGGGCGCGCGTGGATACTATAAAAATATCCCCCGAGGGCAAGGACGGGGCGCTTCCTAATTTGGATTTACTCGCGAGCGCGGTTTTGCTGGTGCGTGTTGCGCGTTTCCCAAATCCGGGGACACTGTTTCTACCGCCCCTCTTTGACGTCCACGCCCGTTTCATTGAACGGAAGTACGGGAACACGTAACGTAACGTTTACCAGTACTCGCGGCTGTTACAAACGCATCACAAACGCACTGTTCGGCCCGATTACTCCGACTGTTTGCTCACACACGTTACGAAGTACACCCACACTCGCCGACTCGCGACTGACACTTTTCGTGTAACAATCGCAGTCGAAACGGGCGTTCCCGCAAGGCAAAGTAGGTTTAGATCTTGACCTTTTGAACCCGATTGAAAAGCACGCGCGGCTGGGACGTATTGCGAGGAGCGGTGACGCTGGCGCTGTTTTGAGGGATGATTTGCAAACTGTGAATGCCAAGTTTTTGTCGTCCGCCGCGGAAACCGTCGGGGCGATGTTTTTCGGATCCAAAAAGAAAGCGAAAATAAAAAAGTACGTCGCCAATTTGCGCGGCGCTTTGCGCTTCGCGTGGCGGTGCGCGCGAGGCATACCGACCGGCGCGCACGCGTCCTTCAAAACCTTCGCCGTGGACGCGGTGACCCTACAGCTGGGGGTGCAATTAGACTCCACAAAATTCGAAAAAGGACACGTAAGTGACGCTTCTTTGACCGAGAATTTCAAAAGAATAGGAACGCTTTTGGAAACCTTAGCGCGCGGCTCGAACAACCTCGTGGAACAGCTGCACCACAGCATGTTCTACTGGATCATGACGGGTGACGAGACTTTTTTGAGTATTGCGGAGTACATAGCCCCGCAAGCCGCGGTGAGCGTCTCGGCGCTGCTCTTCGCGGTGGCGCTCGCGACCCGAGGGGGCGGTACAAAGGGTTCGCGCAAGAAGGATAGTGGTGATAGTAGTAAGGACTCGCAGCAAAAGAATTCAAAGAGCGCGTTGAAGAACGTATCCGGCCCACAACACGATTGGGCGTCTGCTTTGGCGCTGGTTTGCGCGACGCACTTGGGTGGCGGTTTCGTGGGGTTCGCGTCGCTTCTGGCGTTTGATTCCGATTTGAGTCCGACTTCGGTGGGGTTGGTAACCGCCGCGACGGCGCTTTTTTTGGTACCCGCGCTCTGTGCAGTGGCGGGGTGGCTGTACCAGGAGACTAACGCCGGTGTGGTTAGTACGCAAGCCTTAAGCAGTGACCGTCCCCGGTTCGAACCCCCGTGGGTCACGGCGAAGTGCGTCGCCACCGCGGCCGCCGCGACCGCCACCGTGGCGTTGACGTTTTTCAACTTCCCTCTTTCCCTCCCCACCGCCGCGATGTTGGTACCGGTGTGTTTGCTGTCAGGGCCTTCTGGAGAGTTAATCGGGGCTTTAAATCGTAGCATTGGCACTGATGATGCCAGGGTGTTTCCCCTTAAGCACTTCCTCAAAGCACGCGCTTTGTGTTTCTTGTTCGCGCCGTTTTTCTTCGTGACTGTCTTGTCGTACGTCGCAAACGCAAACGCGGGCGGCGCCGCGTTCGCCGTAGCGCAAACGCTGCGCCAAAGCGAGTCCCGGTTTCTGTTCCAGACCCTGTACCTGGTGGTTTGGCCCGCGTGTACCTCGAGTTTTCTGGTAACTTGGATGGACGTGATGCATCATCACGGGGGAGGCTCGGTGTCGGAATTAAGGGGGGGGGGGAAGAAGACGAGATGAACAGCGGAAGAGGGTACCCGTGGAGGAAGAGGATGTGCAATTAAGATTTTACCTCCTCATGCCTCTGCACGACATCATGACGACACACATCATTTTATTCGTTCCAAAAGAATCGATCGGCCAGTCCTGTCGCCCTTTTTCGGGAACGAAAAGTGTCACTATGAAATGTGTCAGTATCCCTTTCAACTAGTCAACTTGGCGATGAAAAAGCCCTTTCAACACTGATTCGCTTGGCTTTCTTTTTGCATAAATGTCGCCTTTTATATCAAGAGTTCAACACGTGGACCCATCCGCCTTTCGTTTCACCGCCTCTGACGTCACAACAGACTTGGACGCGCGGTCGTGAAGCACGGTGTTTCCGTCGCGAACGCGCGTGTGCGGGTGTCTTCGTGTCGCGATGGCGCGCGCCCCACCTCGGGGCGCGCGGTCGCGGCGGGGTGGCACTCAGCTCGCGTTGTTTGCGAAATTCACCCTCGCGGTGTTCCTGGCGATTCTGCCCACCGGCGAATCCGCGCGTTTCGTCGGTTCTATTAAAGAGCCCTCGTCGTGGGAGTTCATGGCAAAGTGAGTCGTCCGGTGACGCCGCCGCACTGGACCTACCACCGTTCGCGCGGGTATCACGCGCGCGCGTCTTTTGTTTAGTCTGGCTTCCCGTCGACTTCCCACTGACCTCTCTCCTGTCCGTCCAAAAACCCGTCCCCACCGCAACTCGCCCCATGCAGGTTTTGTTTCCTCCCCGCGGACAAAGGCGGGTACGTGAACCAGGTGCACGGCATGGTCAGCACGAAGATCAAGTTCCACATCCAGAGCCAGTTTTCCATTCTGCACTACATCACCGCGACGGGGTCGGAAAAGAAAGAAACCGGCGACTCCATCGCGAACTGGGAAAGCGTGTACAATTCGAAAAGCACGTGCTTGGAGCGGATTCGCAACCAGTTCGCGTTTCCTTTTTACTTAGCGGAACTGGCGCGGGCGGCGGTGCCGGCGCCGCCGCCGCCACCGGGGCCGCCGGGAGCACGGCGGTTGCTACACACGGAAGGTGATGGCGACGAGGAGACACGGTCCTTTGGATACGTTGGTAACTCCACCTACAAAAATTCCAAAGCCGGCGGTTTCGACGCGCACACGGACGCTTTTTACGAAACGTCCTTGCGCGACGCGCCCTACGTGCAGGTGCCGCTGAGGTACTTGGACAGTGATAACGTGATGAATGGTGATGCGTACGATGGAAAGCCTGGAAGAAGAGGGTTGCTTCAAGGCCCGCACGGCACGTACGACGCGGCCACGAACAAAACCACGTACGTGATCAACGGGCAGACCGTGTTAGTGGACGGCAACCAGGTGCGTGTTGGGGCTTTCACCAAATCCCAAGACTGTTTTCCCATACAAGACTGACACGTATCCTTTTTACAACCAGGCGGGTTCGAACACGGCGTGGGGTTTGGGTTTGATCGACATCACGCAGACCAACGCGGTTGATGCGTACACCAACCTGCCTCTTGACAACAGCGCCAAGCTTCGAATATACGGCGACGGGTGGGTCGAGGTGTTGCGAACCACGTTTTACGTCGGCGACCGCGCGCGGTTCTTTTACGTCGCGGGTACGTGTTGGGGCTTTTTCCCTCAAGCATTGTCCAGAATAATTACTCATACAAGTTACGGGAAGACTGACACTCTTTTTTCCCAAGCGCAGGCGCGAACTGCGACCGGCTTTGCGAAACCTCCACGTGCAACGGCGATTTGGACATCGAGTACGAAATCGAGTTCACCAACGGCTTCGAGTGGTACTCGAAACACTTCGGGGCGGATGAGATTGGTGTTTTGGAAACCGCCATCGCGTTTTCGTGTCTGTACGTGGTGCTCGGCGGTTTCTACTTTGCGGTGCGCAAGGAGCTGAAACGCGTGCGGAAACACCACCACACGGTGAAGATGTTGGGTTCGTCCATCATTCTGGCGTTTTTCGCGCACGGGTTTTTCTTCCTGCACTACATCTGGTACAGCTCGGACGGAATAGGGTACCTCCCGTTACGGTTCATCGGTAGGCTACTGCAGCTTTCAAGCGAAACCACGTTTTTGATTTTGCTGATTCTTCTCGGCAAGGGGTGGACGATTTGCTGTCGCAAAATCTCGGCGCGCGGGCGGGTGAAAATCGCGGTGTTCGGCACCGTGTACGCCACCGCCTGGCTCCTCACCGTGGGGTACCACGAGTTCGTCGCGGACAAAGCCAGCACGCTGCATATGTACCAGAGCGGTTTCGGGAATTTTTTGTGCGCGCTGCGGTTCGTGGGGTTGGGGTGGTTCTGGTACTCCATATCAGTCAGGTAAGTATTTCCCTTTACCACATTCCGCCTCCCTGATTGCCCATACCCCGACTGACACTTTCTTGTTAATCGTATCAGCGTGAAGAAGTACGCGAGCAAAACGGGTTTCTACAAAAAGTTTGCGCTGACCTTCGCGCTGTGGTTTTACGGCCTGCCCGTGATTGTTATTGTGGCGCAAACCCTGCCCCCGTATCAACGGTTCGTCATCGTCAACGCCATGGAGTTTACATTTCTGTTCACGTTTCAACTCACGCTGCTTTTGATGTACGTGCCACACAAACAATTCAACAAGAGCTTCCCCTTCCACGCCACCACGAACGAAACGTTTCTGCACGCCGCGAACTCGTCGAACCGAACGCACACAGTGCGGGCGGTGGTGGCGCAGCAGGTTGCGGTTGGGCAAGGACGGCACCCCCCGCAAAAGCCCGGGTCGATCTCGGACTGGGACAAAAAGGAACTTTTAAGAGCCATGCAAAGCGCGCGGGTTTTGCAAAGGGAGGCGAAGACGATCGCGGATTGCTTGGCGCAAATCGAAACCAACAACGAACGGGAGAGCGACGACGAGGCGTACGAGAGCGTGCGGGGGGGAGACGTTGGCGGCCGCACGGTGGGTTCGCCATCCGCCGGATTCGGGAACAACAACAACGGGGGGAACCGGCGCGCGAGCGAACCCAACGCCGGCGGGCACACGAACACGCCGCGCTCGCCGGTCAGTGGCCGGGAGTACGGGGACGGGGCGTACCGGACCGGGCGACACGGTTTTGGTCAATCGGAAACTGCGAACGGATTCGGCGAGGACCGCCGTTTGGGGTCGAACTCGCCGGGCCCGTCTCAGTTCTCGCAACCGGGTGGCGCGGAACCGACCGGGTTCGGGCAATCCAACGCCGGTTTCGGGGACGAAGAACGCGGCGGCGTTGGCGCGGGAATGGGCGACGCAAACGGCGCGCCCATGAACCAAAGCCCCCAAATGGGCAGTTTCCGCAATCCTCTATTCGCCAACGCCAACGCAAACAACGCACCTCCGGGTGGCGGGTTCAACCCGGCGCCGCCGACGTCGCCGATGGGGGGGGGCGCCGGCTCCGCGTTCGGAGACGTGGCGAACCAACGGTCGTTACTGGCGCGGCTGGGAAAAACGCGCGGGAACCGACCGCTGGGAAGCGGTGGGTATACATGACGGGTTGGATGTAGAAACTTATATTTATTGAGATTGTTTTGCGTTTTGAAACCGTCACGGAGAGTGGTTCCTCCCTGTCTATAAAGCGTCCTCCATCTCGACGTCCGCGGGTTTCTCCTGCTCCTCCTTTTTTGTATCGCCGTCCTCCGCGTTACCCACCGCGCGCTTCGGCCGGCCACGGCCTCGTTTCACGGGGACATCGACGTCTTCTTTTGTTGTCTTCGCGCGCTTCTTTTTCTTTTTCTCCTCCTTGTCCTCCTCGTCGCCCTTCTTTTTCGTTTTCTCCTCCTTGTCCTCCTCGTCGCCCTTCTTCGCTTTCTTCGCCGGCGCCTCCTCTGTTTCGGTCTTCGCCGGCTTCGAACCGCCCGTCGAGAAGTCGAACGAGTCGATTGATACGTCGATGTACTTACCGGCGTCGTGGCACTTATCAAGAAAGCGCTGCACATCAGGTTTCGACCGCATGCGCTTGCCACAGGGGGAGTAGTAATACGCATCCGCACCGTGCACGGTTTTCCGCGGGATCACCTCTCTGCGCCAGCCAGGCGGAGGCGGTGGGGCGCCCTTGGTGTTGTACGTGTCCCTAGGGAACGAGTCTTCGGGGGTGTCGCAGCATACGTCGGGGCGGGAGTCGTCGCGCATGGACTCGCACTGTGTTTCCGCGTGGTGTGAGTGAGGTAGGAACAGGGTTGGTGGTTGGGTTTAGGTAGGCAGTTGGTGAAGTGGTGTTAGTTGGTGAAGTGTTGTGAGTTGATGGATGTTTTCGTTGATGCGTACGCGACGAGCCAACGATGATGACGATTGATGACGACGTTGTTCGAGACCCCCAACGATCGCCACTGATGGGATTGATCTTTCAGAACGTACCTTGAACCCGGTGGTGTCCTCCTCCCCGCCCACCCGGAAAGTTTCCAGTGCGTACCGCTTCTTCGCGCACGTGCCGCAGGTTACCCACACAAAACCGGCTTGTTCCGTCACCGTGTACTTGGCGCCGGCCGAACCCGTTTCTCGGCTTCGCTTCGCGGTGGCCCGGGGGGCGGCTTTCGGGGTCTTCGCCTCCCTCGCCTCAATCATGGCGCCCAGCTCCTTGGCGCTCACGGTCACCACCCGCGCGGTGGGGTCCAGGCAGTTCGCAAGCCAAGCCTGCGGGGGCGGGCGAGCCGATAACGTCTTGGCTCCGCGCGCCATGTTGGGGACGCGGCGGCGTGCGCGGGGATGTCTGTGGCCAAATGAAAATGTGGTTTGCCAAAAAGAAGCGCGCGCTGTGTCCGTTGCGCGAGTTGACCGTGCATTCCTTTGAACCTGATCGACAGGTCATTAGACGCCTTTCGATTCCATCGGGTACTCAAACAATTTGCCGATCAACACCTCCTCCGATGTCGGCATTTTGCCGGGAACCTCGAACGCTTTTGCCATTACGCTTTAGTCATCCAACTCGCGCTTGTTCCCCAGTGCACGACGCGCTACGTCCCGTGGTTCGTCTCCGCTCGCGGGCTCGTTCGATTCCTCACCCGACGCGCGTCTGAACACGGCGCGCGTCCCAAACGACCGCCCCCCGGGGATTCGCCCTCGCCAAAGCGCGCCCCCGCGTGTGTCCTTCTCGACGAAGCACCGCTCATTGAAAACCAGTGCGTCGAACGAATTCTCCATTCTTCGCGTGGCCCAACGTCAAGGCTTCGCTCGTGTTCAAACGTCCGGCCACGATGAGCGGCAAGAACGGGGACGATTTCGATGACGAAGGCCTTCCGCTGTTGCCCAAGCACACCAAGGTACGTTTTTCGCGGCGCCGTGTCGAGTTTTACACCACGCAACACACGTGGCACCCACCCCATGTCACCTCGCAAATCCAAACACGTGACTGCCACACGTGTGTCGTTTGGCGCGGTCTTGTTTTGTCCCGCGTTTTTCGGTCGGGACCGGGAAGGGACGGTGAATCCCAGCGACATTTCACGCGCACGTCGCGATGAATCGATGCGATTCGCATCGAGACACGCGTATTCAAACGACCCAGCCCGAGAAAGAGCACCGCAAGCATCGCGGTCCATCCCCCGCGGCACCGTCCTCCCGACTCCTCTTGGCGGACCGAAAAAGAAGCGCAAAAAGAGATCTTCCGCGAGAATCGCGCGAAATTTTGGAGCTGCTTCCCGAAAATGGCCTTTTCGCTCACCAGTATTCCTTTTCACTTTTCCATCCATCCATCCGCCCATCCATCCATCGACACCCATCGCCAGGTGCGCGTGACCGGCAACAACCGCACGAAGCCCTCCATAATCGGCGAACTCGGCGTTGTCCGCAAAGCCGTTGGTTTGGGAGGCTGGCACTGGCTCCGGCTGGAGAACGGGGTGAAGTGCCGTCTTCAACGCAACGCGCTTGTTATCGTGAAACGCGCGTCCGGGTTGGAGATTGATTCGGAAAGCGAATCCGACGAAGCGGCCGCGCAGCGCACTGCCGCGAACAGACACAACGGCAACGGGTTGAATAACGGAGGTAACGGAACGCGTGTCGTCAACCGTGTGGCACATGCGAACGGCGGTCACGCCACCGCGCGCGCGAGCGCGTTGGAACCTTTTATGCATCGCGACGCGCTGAACGACGCGCCGCGTCCCGCGCGAACAAGGGCACCTTCTAAACGCGCGCCCGTATCGATTGGCGGGAAACGGCATTCCCGAGACGACGACGCCAAAACCGGCCCAAGTGTCAGGTTCGACAAGCTCCGCACCGAGACCCTGGAGAAGATCTCGGAGAAACACTACAAGCTTCCGGGTTTGTGTGGCGGTGGCGGTTGTGGTGGTGGTGGCGTTTCTAACGCAGCCGCGGTGGGTAATCAGTCACGAGACCACACGCAAAACCAAACCTCCTCGCCGCCCGAAAAGCGCCGGCTCGTGGAAACCCTTACGAAACGGTTCGTGAACGAAACCGTGGATGAAACCAAGGTACTGGTGGCGTTCATCAAAGCCTTGGCGGGGGGGGAGCTTCCCCAATCAATGAAGGACGACGGGTACTACTGAGTGGCACTACGTCGCGAAGACGCTAAAGATGACGGTGGTGAAGTCTTGGTGACTAAGACTTTAAACATGATGGTGGTTCAGTCCTGGTGACGACGAATTAGTCTGTAAGGCACAAAGACTTGAAGATGATGGTGGGAAAGTCTTGGTGACTGATGGGTCTGTAACAACGAACTCGTACGTACGACGCGCGATTCGATTACTCGGATCGCGCGCGATTCGATTACTCCACGACGCGACGCGCGCCCGTAGATTGCTGTATTGTATACTCTAGATAAGACACGACCTACGTGATGTTGGAAGATTCATCGAAAAAGGGATTTCCCACGAAAAAGAAAAAGAAATCGCGCGTCGCGCGCGCGCGCGACGTTCACAAAATCAAATCGCTCGGCATCTGTCCCGTGGTGAGCGCGCGTTCCAGCCGCGAAACTTCCTCCAGCGTCGCCGCGTTGGCGATCGCGGCTTTCAGGGCGAGCATCTGCGCTGGGGTGGGCGCGGTGGTGGGCGCCGCTTCAGGTTCCATCGTCGAATCCACCGGGTGTTCCACCACGCCCGGGACGTACGTGTTACTCTTGGCGAGCGCTTTTTTCAAATTTGACGATCCGTGCTCGCCGCCAAACTTTTTACCCGCCGCGTCTCTGTCGGCTTTTTTGATTCGCGAAAAGTCGAGGCATATCACGTGCGGCAGCTGGTGTGCCACGTACCCGCGGTAGTCCTCGCGTTTGCTCACCGGGTTCCCAAGAAACGAGACGTGCGTCAGTTTCTTCAGGCCGGCCAGGGCGTCGATATCGCCGAAGCTCGCGATGCGGTTGTTCGTCAGGTTCAAGCACTTCAGGTTCGGCACGGTCGACTCCAACGTGACCCCGATTCGCACCAATCGGTTGTTACAAAGCGTAAGCGTGTGCAGTCTGTTTAGCCGTGGGAACCCCTCCAGCTTGACGATTTCGTTGCCGCTCAAATCCAAACTGTCAAACTGATCGTGCGTGGCGCCGAGATTTTCGATAACCCCGATCTTGTGCCCACGGAGATCCAGCTCGTACTCGGAACAAACGTTCAGACCCTGGGGGGCGTTGGTGATTAAGTCCGCGGTGAGGCGGCCCGCTAAGCGCGGAAGCGCCATGAACGAGTCGTTGGTATCCATCGCGTTGACCGGGATTGCGATCGACCGAACGCCGCGGTCGATCGAGTTGTGCGTGTAGGGTTAGCGCGCTAAAACACAAACGGAGCGCCGACTTGCGTCCGGGCGCAATTCGCCGCCCTACGCCACACGCCGTGCCTTGCGATACACACGCGAACGCCCGTTCGGCTTGTCTCTGTTATAATGTCCCCTCGGCGGTGGTACGACCACTACGCCCCGATTCCGTTGCGGGCGACGAGCCGCGCGCGCGGAGCTGTGCGTTGCTGCCGTGACTAATTGCCCCTAAAGAATAGGGGAAAGACGCGAAAAAAACGAAAGAGTGCATTTTTGGAGCGCCTTCACAAGCTAAGACAGCACCAGTGCCGGTCGCGGCGCGTGATGTCGCGTGCGTCGTCGCTGGTCGCCTCGCCCGGCTCTGGTGAGCCGTGGCTTGTGGACCCGCCACGGTCGGCACGGTCAGAGGCCACTACGAGCGAAACCTCGTCGAAGTCCGATGCCCTGGCGCGGCCTGACCGAGTTTTACGGGACCCATTAACAACCGCGGTTGTTTCGGTCACGGAAGCGCTTTCCCAGGCGCTTCGCAAACGCCGAAACGAGAACGGCCGGCGCACGCTCGGGCAGTTGGGTTTAGATATCCAGCTCCAGTGTTACGACCGCGCGAAGTTGGATGATTTGTTGTCCGATTTGACCGTAGCCGGGGGGTTGTTTTGTACGGTGGACAGCAATGGGGAGGTGCGGGAGAGTTACGAGGCGATGAATGTTTTCGCGGCTGATGTGTTGCAGGTTTGTTTCGACAAGTTGCCAGACGACGACGCGCGCGCCGGCCGGGACGCCAGCGCCAACCGGGGCGCGACTGCGTTCCAGGCGGTGTACAAAGCGAGGGCGGCGAGAGAGCAGGTACAGGCAGAGTGCAGAGTACTGGTGGAGAAAAAAACAGCCGAGGAAATACACCTGACGCGCCGGTTGATTCGCACGGCGATCGAGTCGCGGAAACCGGTGCCGATTATTTCAAGAGGCGGGCTCACGCAGGCGGGTTTTTTCAAAGACGTCGTCGTCAATGACGACCCAGAAGCACACCCAGAGCACACAGTGGTCACGGTCATGGACGCCCCTGCACCTAGTGATGGCCTACAGCACGTCTTTGCGGCGAAAAAGCTCGCGCGCGCGGCGGTCTCGGCGTCGCGAGCGGGGTCGCTTGCCGAAACAAGTTCGAGGAAAGGTCAAGAAACGCTTTTCGGGTTCAAGAAAACGTCGGGGGTCGACCCGGGTGTGGTTGCTCAAAGCAACAGCGGCCAGCGTGTCCCCGGGGTCGACGCGTACGACGACAGCGTGCTCGGGGTCACGACCCGGGCGGTGGTTTTGGTTCGGGGAAACGTCCGAGTGCTGCAGCAGATTTTGGAGTTTCTGTTGGGGTACGCGAGCGCGGTGGACCCTTGGGACTTGGACGACATCGATGCGGGGAGCCGGGGCTTGCGGGCGACGAAAGGGCACTCGTTGAAGGCGCTGGCGCTGAAGTACGCCGCTGAGTTAGACACGACGCTTCCGGAGCGGCACAAAGGCGTGCTCACGACGCTTATAAAAAACGCCGCGGAGAGTCACCACGGACACGCGAACTTGGGCGCGGAGTCCGAGTTGAGGTACGAAATCCGGCCGTTTGAAACCGCCGGCGAGGTCGGGAAACGGAACCGAACCCAGTGGACGCGGACTTTGTTCCCGGCTTCGCCGTGGCCGGCTCCGCCAGAAAATTCGGCGTTACTCACCGAAACGGCTCGGTCGGTGACGGACGGCGCCCTCGGCGCGACACCTGGTTCCGTGGCGAACCCGACGGATCCCAAAAGCGGGATCGTGGGGGTTCGGAAAGAGAACCGGCGGTTCCTCACGGGGGGGGGGGACTTTCCGGGGAGCGTTTCGGCGGACGACGGCGAAGGAAAAAGAATATTTTCGCAAAATTCGAGGGAACGGGAACGACCCGGTCGCGTCGAACCAGGACAGGGGTTAGTTTTGGGGTCGGAAGGGGCGCCGACCGCCACGAGTCACGTGTCTGTTGTTCACAGCCACAAAAAAGAATGGGGGGAACAGAGTGGCAGTGCGCGACCTTCTTGGTTGTGACTACTGGAATGCACCAAGCCTGCTTTTTTGAACGGTTGCCCGTGGAGCGCACTCACCAGCGCGAACGCGGCTTACGGCGGACATCTCGAGGTGCTGCAGTGGTTGTACGCGAACGACTGCCCGTTTAACTTACACACGTGCGCGTGGGCAGCAAAGGGCGGGCACCTCGCGGGGCTGCAGTGGGCGCGCGCGAGTGGCTGCCCCTGGAGCGCGCACACGTGCGGGCGTGCGGCGAAGGGCGGGTACCTCGCGATACTGCAATGGGCGCGAGCTAACGGCTGTCCGTGGAACTTGGATACGTGTAACAACGCGGCGGATGGCGAATACTTCGAGCTGTGTAGGCTGGGCGGTCGCAAAAGGCTGTCCTCAACGATGATAACAGAAAACGTTTCAGCTTGATCAACGTTACTTTTCTCGTCTCGCGAAAAGTTCTCTCATCGCTTCTCCCGCTTCTCGGCCGCCGTGGTATCTTCGAACGGATCGTACGAGTTTTTCCCGTCTCGGTCCAGCAGGTTCAAGCATCGCAACCGGCGTTCCTGGTAATACTCCATCTGGTCCAGTTTGCCTTCAATCGCCGAGAAATACCCCAGCGTTTCAGTCAAAGCTTACGTTATTGCTGCTGTTTCGTTTTCGCGAAAAATAAGAAAACCATTTTCGTCGAAAATACCTCGCTCGCGATCTGAAACCTGCTTTACCTCGCGCCACTGCGCGCGGCGCCGGCGACGTCGCCGAGCACACCGCGGTCATGGCGAAGGGCAAGCGTGCTGTGGCGAACGGCGGCGGGGGCAATCGCGGTGTCGTGTCCGGTACCGCCGGTGACAAACGTGATGACCCGCTTGCGCACGCGGTTAAGGTTGAGATGAGCGCGCGCGCGGAGGAACGCGTGCGTCGAGCGTTGCAGGGTGTGTCCCTCGATGCCGTGGTCGCCGCGGCGCTTCCCTTCCCGCTCACCGAGGTCAAGCTACGACGCGCGTACGACGGGTTACTCGCGCGCGGGTTCGCGTCTGGGGATGTGGAGCAGGCGCTCGCGTTCGTGGCGAACGTGCCGACTGATGCGAACGCCACCGCCGACACCGGCGCCAACGCCAACCAGATGGCGGTCGAGATCGAAGCCCTTGATTGGCTGTGCTTCACCCTCGCCACGAGTAGGCTCCCGCGGCGGTACCAAGCAGGCGTGCGCTCCGCCGCGGCGGCGCCGGGCTCGGCACAATCACAAGTGCAGGTGGTGCGCGCGGCGGAGGCTGCGGAGGCGTGGGACGATGACGAGATTGAGGTTGCAAACAAAGAAGCCGTCGCGGAAGCGGCGAGGGCCGCGGCGGAGGCCAAGGCCAATGCGGAGACAGACGCAAAGGCCAAGGCTGAGGCAGATTTGATAAAGAAACAAACAGAAGCCACAAAAGCAGCCAAGGCGAACCGGGAGTGGATCATGTCGCAATACGAAAACAGCGGCGAGAACTCGGGCGACAGTC
>Ga0302121_10000020_pt1 | contig 120085 bp, 116 predicted proteins | sample CB21_surface_MG_FD_203120 | JGI IMG/M metagenome (GOLD analysis project Ga0302121, IMG submission 203120) | Marine microbial communities from Western Arctic Ocean, Canada - CB21_surface | ecosystem: Environmental > Aquatic > Marine > Oceanic | place: Canada: Western Arctic Ocean | collected... | reverse complement strand
TGTGGCTAATATCTTTAATGACTAAGACAATCTCGCTCTGCCCAAAGTAGGACGCGGTTAGCTCAAGCAAAATATCATTCTGGAGGTTTGAGGCCAACTTAATCGAGCCTGAGTATTGATCTTGGTTATGTAGGCAACGAAGACTGGATCGCGTATCAAGTTCATTACTGAGGTCCCGCGATCACTGGTCCGCAGGGCTAAAAGTCGTTTGGCGGAGCTATTCCACCAATCCAGCGTGCGGTCACTTCGCAGAACCAAAAGCCCTTCATCCAAAGCTTCGGTTACCCGAGTCACGCGATTGATGGTTAATCTCATTTTATCTTGGGAGCGTCGATGACGACGACGTTGACGATTTAAAGTATCCGTTATCTCACCCCATAGACCATCGATCTCTGGAGGAAGCCCTCGCATACCCTTATCAATCCAAACTAATACTCGAGCAGAAACCCTAAAGGTCCAAAAGAGATAAACAAACAATCCAAGTAAGAGGAATTCCGAGAGAAACCCTAAATTCCAACCAAACAGACAGCAGGAGAGTCCAATAAGGACAACTCGCCAGATTTCTGTTCGCATTCCTGGTCGCAACGATTGAGTTCCTTACATCCATAATTAGGTGTTTTGTAACCGGGTTGAAAAACGATACCCGGCACCGCGCACAGTCTGCACATAGTTGTCATGACCTGCAACTGAAATTGCTTTTCGCAGTCTACGAATATGCACATCAACCGTTCTCTCATCGAGATACACATTGCCGCCCCAGACATAATCAAGGATTTGATCTCGGGAGTAAACACGCTCTTGGTGGGTTAAAAAGAATTGTCACAATCGATACTCTGTAGGCCCAATGTTAATATAGTCGCCGCCAATACTGACTCTATGCCCTAATGGATCAAACACAAGGTCACCGACAATAATCGGTTCTTTGAGGTCTTCCCTACCGACTCTTCGCAACACCGCTTTAACGCGTGATATTAACTCCCGGGGTGAAAATGGTTTAGCAATATAGTCATCTGCCCCAGCATCAAGCCCAGAGATTTTATTCGTCTCTTGCGCTTTAGCTGTCAGCATAATGACAGGTGTTTTTTCGGTGGATTCATCGCGCTTGAGTCGGCGTAATAGTTCTAAACCAGTGGTTCCCGGCATCATCCAGTCGAGTAAAATTAAATCAGGATGCCTATCAATCACCAGTGAATGAGCGGTTTGAGCATTTTCAGCTTGTAGTACATTATACCCGGCAGCATCAAGAGCGATGGACAGCATGTCGCGAATCGACACCTCGTCGTCAACAATTAAAATGGTGTGCTTTGGCATAATACTCACCTGGGTGTCCATGATATCTCGCTTATTAAATACTAGTAATATTACATAAATATGACAGAAGTAGGTGCGCGATGCCAGCTTTCCTGGTCGTCTGTAAAAGATCATTAAATTAGTCTAAACGCATTCGATATTTGAGTACTAATACCTCATAATAGAGGCCTAATTTTTTAAATAACGGGAATCGACCCATGACCATTAAACATAACAGCGCCGTAAGCTTTCACTACACTCTGACCGATGATGGCGGCCAGCAATTAGATAGCTCAGCCGGAGGAGAACCCTTAGCCTATTTACATGGTGCAGGAAACATTGTTCCTGGGTTAGAAAACGCACTTGAAGGCAAAAATATTGGTGACTCAATGACAGTTGCAGTGTCAGCTGCTGAAGGTTATGGCGAATCTCAGCCTGAGCTTATCCAAGAAGTCCCGCGCGAGTCATTTCAGGGTGTTGATGACATTCAAGTGGGTATGCAATTTGAAGCCCAAACAGGTAATGGCCAAAGCGTTCCTGTAACCGTGACCGCAGTCACAGAAGAGTTTGTCACTGTAGATGGTAACCACCCTCTAGCTAGCAAAAATCTGAACTTTGACGTATCGATAACAGACGTACGTGATCCAACACAAGAAGAACTCGATCATGGCCATATCCACGGCCCCGATGGTCATAACCACTAGGTAATGCTACTGCCTATCGTTTAAAAGCCACCTCATGTGGCTTTTTTTATGAGCCAAAAAATGTACTAATATGTTAAGTATTTAATTGGCCAATCGGTGGTCATCATAATGTAGTATTTATTGGGAATAATGTCTTAAATTTGGAGTTAACCATGGCTATAAGAGTAGGGATCAATGGGTTTGGCCGAATTGGCCGGCTTGCAATGCGCGTCGCATGGGATTCTGACCTTATAAAGGTGGTTCATGTTAACGAAATTGCTGGCAACATAGAGAGTGCTGCGCATCTAATAAAGTTTGACTCTATACATGGTACCTGGGGCCGGAATGTTTCGGTCTGTGATATAGGAAAATCGCTTATTATCGATGGATCGAATGTCAGCTATTCGCAAAATTGGGAACTTGAAAATCCGGCATGGTCTGAAGCCAATGTGGACCTAGTCATAGACTGTACGGGTAAGTTCAAGTCACAAGAGAGTTTAGCGCCCTACTTTCAACAGGGGGTTAACCGTGTGGTAGTGTCTGCGCCCATGAAAGATGAAACATTAAACGTGGTTATGGGTATCAATGACCATCTTTACGCTGATCAACCAATTGTCAGTGCCGCTTCCTGTACCACTAACTGTCTCGCGCCGGTCATTGACGTTCTGCTAAAAGAGTTTGGCATCAAGCATGCCTCAATCACGACTATTCACGATTTAACCAATACCCAAAGCGTGCTTGATGAGCATAATGTTGATCTGCGTCGTGCGCGAGCAAGTAGTCTTTCTCTTATCCCGACAAGCACTGGGTCGGCAATCGCGATCACTCGAATATTTCCCGAGTTGGCCGGCTGCATTAACGGATTGGCGGTTAGAGTTCCCTTGGCTAATGCCTCACTCACCGACTGTGTTTTCGAATTGAAAACTGTAACAACCAAAGCAGCAGTTAATACTGCATTCAAAATCGCAGCAGAATCTCGACTGAGTGGTATTTTAGGTTTCGAAGAATTACCGCTGGTGTCCGCGGATTATACCAATGATAGCCGCTCGGGTATTGTGGATGGGCTATCCACAATGGTGATTAATGGCACCCAACTCAAAGTGTTAATTTGGTACGATAATGAGATGGGCTATGTTCATAGAATGATGGAATTGACAGAGAAAGTAGCCCTGTCGATGTAAGGAGTTTGTATGCCTTTTGAGTCATCAAAAGCACTGCAGCAATATTCATTAGTGACCGCAAGTTACTGGGCATTTACGCTGACAGATGGCGCACTGCGCATGCTCGTTCTGCTATTTTTCCACGGCCTGGGATTCAGCCCCATAGAAATCGCCAGCTTGTTTGTTCTCTACGAACTATCTGGTGTCGTCACCAACTTACTCGGTGGATGGGTGGCATCACGCATTGGATTAACCACAACACTGCAGTTGGGTTTAGTGCTACAAATATTGGCTATCGCCATGCTGCTCAAAGAAAATAATCAGCTCACTGTCCTCTATGTTATGTGCGCACAAGCACTATCCGGTGTGGGCAAAGATCTTAACAAGCTTAGCGCTAAAAGTAGTATTAAGGCGCTTGTCCCTCAGCAAGCACAAAACACTCTCTTTACCTGGGTTGCACTGCTGACAGGTTCAAAAAATGCATTAAAGGGTATCGGGTTTTTTATGGGTGGCGCACTGCTGTCATTAATCGGGTTTCAGGCCACCCTTATTTCGATGATCATGCTATTGGGAACCGTATTGGTGGTTGGCTGGTTCTTGCTTTCGCCTATTCAACAGTCGCAATTAAAACCGACCTTTACGCAGTTAGTATCAAAGAGTAGCGCTATCAACCGTCTGTCCTTAGCGCGCATGCTCTTATTCGGGGCGCGGGATATCTGGTTCGTGGTTGCACTACCGGTATTTCTTCAGAGTGAGCTTAACTGGAGTTATTGGCAGGTGGGTAGCCTGATGGCACTGTGGGTGATTGGCTATGGTGGTGTCCAAGCGATAGCACCACGAATCACCAGCGCCATGAAATCAAAGGGCCAAGCGCCTACAATAGACGGCCGCCTTATGGCTTATTGGGGATCACTGTTGGTTGTTATTCCCTTAATAATGGCAATAGGACTCAATATTTTTGATGATATCAGCCTGATGATTATTATCGCTTTGGTTCCCTTTGCCTGCGTTTTCGCTGTTAACTCAAGTGTTCATTCTTATCTAATTTTGGCCTATGCTGAGCGAGACAGCGTGTCGCTGGATGTGGGTTTTTATTATATGGCTAATGCTGGGGGGAGGCTTTTAGGAACGATACTCTCCGGCATCGTCTATCAGTCCTTTGGCTTGGCTAGCTGTCTATTGATATCCTCTGTAATGATTCTTTTTAGCACGCTGGTGGCCAGAAAACTACCTGCGCCAATAACGACCTAGATCCCGCGTCCTTTGGTTGATCCGGTATTGAGTTGTTCTTCTCCTGTATGCTTATGTCTGCTAGGCTAACCGCTAATTTTTGCTTTACAGGTACCCTCAATGACCGATCAAAATAATGCCTCAATGGATCCAAACAGCCTTTTTCGTGAAGAAAACTTTACCGACCAAAAAATGGGTGCGATCCGTAAGCTCACGCCGGTAAATGCTGACGGCTCTGATGATGACGATCGAAGTATCATGTTCTTTGGTTCGGCGCAGGTTATGACGCCAATGGGAGCAATGCCTCTAAATTTTGCACTTGAGGGCAATACCATTGGTGAGGCAGCAGAGGATTTTGCCGCTAAGGCGGCCGTCGCCGTTGAACAGGCCGCTCAGGAACTTGAGCAGATGCGACGAGAGCAAGCCTCGCAAATTGTCGTGCCCGGTCAAGGCGGAGGTAATATGGGAGGTCCCGGTCGTGGCGGCATCATCACCTAACTTAAATGATAGCGTGTACTCGCTAACGTTACGTTTATACCAGCAATAATCGGGTATTTATGGGTTTAAATTCATTGGCCGCGGCAATTAGAGAAGCTGCGGTAAGCTCGCTAACGCCGTAGACGAGAGTATCGATGTCGCCATTACGGGAAACCCTCTCCAGTAGTAAATCAAAATCTCCATCCCCCGACAGCAACACTATCATGTCTATTTTGTGAGTCGAGCTTGCGGCAGCGTCCATGACGTCTATTGCAATACCTACATCCCAATCGCCTTTCGCAGAGCCATCACTTCTCTGGATATAGGGCTTCAGTTTTACATCAAAGCCGATGGTCTTTAAGACATTTTGAAATGCCTGCTGTTGACTATCGTTTTTATCAATAGCATAGGCATTAGCAATACAAATTTCACCATACTCACTTAATTGCCGCCATAAGGCTCGGTAGTTAAAATGACAGTTAAAGGTATCTTTAACTGTGTAGTAAATATTTTGCACATCCACAAACACTGCAATTTTTTTCATGGCTTGCCTTTTTTAGTCAATGCGTTGTTCATTTGATCTCTTTCCCAAGATGATAACCCTCTGCAGGATTAATAAGGGTAGAAAGACTCATAACAGTATCCTGCACCCAGGTTCTTTTGGTTAATTTTATACACACGCCTTCCCCTTCATGGGTCAGACCTAGTTCACGTCGTTGCATTGCGCTGGGCATTATCGCGCTGAGTCGGTATTCAATATGAGTGGGTGTTGCAACCCAGTTGAGGTAGGCATCCGCCACCACTTTATGATAGTTTTGTTTTATAAATGCAGGCGCCACCAGTGGATTAACGACTATTTCTTCGAACTGAGCAGCCTTATCCCTGTTCAAATGGACAAAAGTACCTTTGTAGAGCTCATCATCAACATTAACCCGCATTCTCTGAGCAATGAGCATATCTGCTTGAATCCGTTCCAAGCTAACAATCCGGCAACTATAAATGCCGAACTTCTGGATGTATTCCACAACATTGGGGAGTTCAACCTGAGGTATCAGCGCTTTAGGTTTTGCTACAAATGAACCCAAACCGGGTGCTCTGGTCAGCAAACCTTGGTCGTCCAGTTCTTTTAGCGCTCTGCGAGCGGTCATTCGACTCACAGAAAAGCTCGCCGCAAGATCATTCTCTGAGGGCACCCGAGTGCCCACAGGCCAGTTCCCAGAGGAAATATGGTTTTCAATATATTGTTTAATCAGTAAAAAGCGCGGTAGCTTTACTATGTCACTCATAGGACATCAAATTTAAATGTATATACTATTATTACAGAAGTTATATTAGAATAACAATTAAATTATTTTCTTAAAATAGTAATTTCGCCAAAAATCTGTTCAAATAATCTTATATTTAGATATATTCGCCGAAAAAGACAGATATTACTTATATTTTAAGCTTCAAATAGCACTTAAAATGTATACACAACTATACATTTAAACTTAAGCATCAATTAAACTTAGCTTTTGCGTACGAGTGAGCTTCTTGATCTCTGCTTCGCGCTTGCTAGCGCTGCTTCGGCTGGGGCTGGACTCTGTGAACACCATCTCAAGCGCTGTGCGGCCACGAAAATATTTGGCCCCCGCTTTCCCCGACTGATGCTCGGCCAATCGTCGCTTAAGGTCTGTGGTTATACCGGTATACAAAGTCTGATCGCTCGCGCGGACAATATACACATACCATGGCGCATCGCTCATCAAAAACTACCCTGCTGCAAAGTACTGCGACAAGACTGGCAACGATAACTAACGCCACGCTCAACTATCTTGCGGTGCCGTAAAATAGTCAGCTGGTGTGTTCGGCATTCACACCTGTAGGCATATTGCTTGTAGTGGCGAGCTGGAATCCCAGTGAGATCATAATTTCCTGTCGCTTTAGGTTCCGCACCCATAGTAACCATTGTTTGGCGCCACTCTTTTCCATGCGGCTTCACTCGACGAATCCCCCAAACACAGTCGACAACATAGTGCGCCACCTCATGAACTACCGTATTCTCAAGGCTCTCCTCAAAATATTTGGCAAATATCCACGGATTGTAACGAATGCGCCGCTGAGATCCCTTAATCTGATACATGCCAGCACACTTACCCTGCAAATCATAAGCCACCGGCAGTAAAGCGAAGTTTTGATCAAAAAGAACGCCGGCACGCTCAATACAGTGATGAGTTGCTTGAGTAATTTGCAGTCGTTGGGAATCTGTTACTGGCGTAATAATATCTAAGTCGGTCATAAAGCAATTATAGTGGCAGATTATACTGGTACAATCGAAACTTGCATTTATAAAGCCTACTTATGATTATTGACCTTCACTGCCATACCACCATGTCTGACGGCGCCTTAACGCCCAACCAGTTGATCGATCTTGCGGTGGAAAGAGGGGTGGGCATGCTATCAATTACTGACCATGACACCTTGGATGCCTATGCGCATGCCTCATCAGTACCCTCTAATATAAGTTTGATTCCTGGCATAGAATTGTCGAGTCGATGGCGCAAGCAGGGAGTTCACATTGTTGGCCTAAATATCGATCTTTCCAATGAGGCCATGGTATCAGCGGTGACCCAGCAATCCGAAGCGCGACTGCAACGAGCGCATGAAATTTCTAACCGGCTGGGCCGACTGGGTTTTGATAACTGCCTAGAAGGGGCCCAACGTTTTGCGCATAACCAGATTGGTCGGCCGCATTTTGCCGAACACTTAATAGCTATTGGCGCAGTCAAAAATGCTAATGAGGCATTTAAAAAGTATCTGGGCGCAGGTAAGGCTGGCGATATTAAAGAACACTGGCCCGATATTGGTACAGTTGTGCAGTGGATTAGGCAAGCAGGGGGCGTCGCCGTGCTGGCTCACCCCAGCAAATATAAAATGACCCGCACTAAGCTAGCAGAACTGATCGATGACTTCAGCAATGCCGGTGGCGAGGCCATGGAAGTGGTCTCGGGCCTACAGACCCCATCAGTGACAAGAGATCTTGCTAAGCTGTGCAATAAGTTTGGCCTACTAGCCTCATGTGGCTCCGATTTTCATACCCCAGACAAAAAATGGGCCGCACTCGGAATGATCAGCAACATCCCGGATACTTGTAATCCTGTATGGGATCGCTGGGCTTAATCGGTGTTTAGACAATTCCTAACACCAACATTCATGTGTATACTTCAGCCCGCATAAGTCTAGCAAGCAACGTATTTTTTGAATCTGAGGATAAACAGACGTGGATATTTTTATTTTTGCCAGTGAGCAATGGTTGTTGCTCAGTATATTTTTAGTTCTGCTCTATATCTTTATGTTTACTGAACGCACCAAAGGTGGAAAGCCCATCCCCACAGCTGAATTGGTTTCATTAATGAATTCCGATACAGCTATTCTGGTAGATGTACGTGCCACCGCTGATTTTCAAGCGGGCCATATTCACGGCGCAATCAACATACCTCATACAAAAACGGCAACTCGTATTAGTGAGCTTGAAAGGCACCGTGATAAATTGATTGTACTTGTCGATCAAATGGGGCAACACGCCGGCTCAACTGGAAAAATGCTGACCAAAGATAATTATAATGTCCGTCGCCTCAGCGGCGGCATGAGCGAGTGGCAACAGCAAAATATGCCGGTTGTTCAAGGTCAGAAAAGTTAATCATGGCCATGATTACTATGAAAAAGGAGCTTTGATGTCTCAAGTACGACTTTATGGAATTCGATTCTGCCCGTTTTGTACTGCAGCTAAAGACCTATTATCAACAAAAGGCGTCCAGTACCAAGAAATACCGGTTGATCATGATCCTGCTCTTCGAGCCGATATCATCACTAAAAGCGGACAACGCACTGTTCCCCAGATATGGGTCGGAGATACCCATGTTGGCGGCTACTCGGAACTACAGGGACTTGAGGCTAATGGTGAATTAGATCTTCTACTGAATGGGGGTTGAATTGAGTAAAACTGGTGCCATATATAATATATAGCGGAAGTACCGAACTACAATTTTAAGGGCGATACAAATGACTGACGAAACGACTAATGACACGACTGCTGCAACCCAAGCGACAGAAACTCAAGATGCTGGGCCAGCCTTTGCTGTTCAGAGAATTTATTTAAAAGACCTTTCTTTTGAAACACCTATGGGCGCCGCAGCCTTTCAAAAACAGTGGCAGCCTAAGGTCAACCAAGACTTAAACACTCAAAGCACTAAGATTGCAGATGATGTTTATGAGGTCGCTCTAAGACTGACGATCACAGTAACTGACGGGGAAGAAACTATTTATCTTATAGAGGTGCAGCAGGCCGGTCTTTTCACTATCAAAGGCTTAGAGCCACAACAGCTGACTCACGTAATTAATACAACATGCCCGACCATGCTGTTCCCCTATGCGCGCGAAGTCATTGACAACACGCTGACGAAAGGTTCATTTCCTGCGCTGATGCTTCCGCCCATTAACTTTGAAGCCTTATTCGCCTCTGCGATGCAGCAGGCCGAAGCCAAGGCTGCAGAGGAAGCGAAGAGCGAAGATACAACGCACTAAATCGAACATCCTCCCTATGGTGAGACTCCGCATTAGGTTGCGGAGTTTCTAGCCAACCTCCCGGTTAGCTCTCATCTTCGATACCGTATTCCTGCAGCTTGCGCGTCAGCGTGTTGCGCCCCCATCCTAGCAGAAGTGCAGCATCTTTTTTACGGCCCCCAGTATGCGCCAATGCAGTCTCAATCATCGCGCGCTCAAAGTCAGGGACTGCCTCATCCAGTATGTTTTTCTTGCCATTCTTTAACTCTATTTCACTCCACTGCCGGAGCATTTTCTGCCAACTACTTTTGCTGCTGTAGTCCTGATCTGCTGACTCGGCTTTTAGTTCCGGAGGCAAATCTGACAAAAGGATCTCTCGTCCAGCCGCCATGACAGTCAACCACCGGCAAATGTTCTCTAACTGCCTAACGTTGCCTGGCCAAGGCATATTGAACAGAAAATCTTGCGCCTGTTGAGATAGAATTTTGGGCTCCATATCCAGCTCTCTCGCCGCACGCAGAAAAAAGTGTTCCATTAGCTGAGGAATATCCTCTCGGCGATCAGTCAGTCTCGGTAAATGGACACGAATCACATTTAATCGATGAAAAAGATCTTCACGAAACCGATTTTCCGAAACCAACTGCTCTAAATTTTGGTGCGTAGCAGCGATGATACGCACATCAACCTTTATAGCGGTCTGGCCCCCGACTCGATAGAATTCACCATCCGCCAAGATCCTTAGTAATCGAGTCTGAGCCTCTCCTGGCATATCGCCAATTTCATCGAGAAACAAAGTTCCTCCATCAGCCTGCTCAAAGCGCCCCTCACGTCGCTGAGAAGCACCCGTAAAGGAACCTTTTTCATGCCCAAAAAGCTCTGACTCTATTAGATCTCGAGGAATTGCCGCCATATTAAGGGCTATAAATTTAGCACTTTTACGTGGGCTGTGTTTATGCAACGCCTGAGCCACTAACTCTTTGCCCGTTCCCGATTCCCCGTTAATTAGCACGGTAATATTGGAATTAGATAGGCGACCTATCGCTCTAAAGACTTCTTGCATGGCCGGTGCTTCACCAATAATTTCCTGCACCGCCGCTGCCGGCTCGGGTATTTCCAAGTGTGATTTTTGTTCCTGAGAAAATGATATCGCGCGTCGCGCAACATCCACTAATTCATCCAAATCAAAAGGCTTAGGCAAGTATTCAAATGCTCCACCCTGATAAGCCGCTACGGCACTGTCTAAATCTGAATGAGCAGTAGTAATAATCACCGGAATATTTGGATGGCTGATATGAATTTCTTTAAGCATCTCAAGCCCGTCAATGCCGGGCATGCGTATATCAGAAATAATAATTTCCGGGGTCGCCAGTCGCAGCGTCAATAGCAGTTGCTCTCCATCCTCAAAGCTACGGACTACCATCTCGTTTCTGCTCAATGCTTTTTCCATGACCCACCTTAGGGATCGGTCATCTTCAGCAATCCATACTGTTGCGTTACTGTTCATAATCTTCTCTGATAGGTAAATAAATTGAGAATCTGGTTCTACCAGGTTCAGAATCACACTCGATAATGCCTTGATGCCCGTTAATGGCTGTCTGGGCAATAGTTAAGCCCAAACCAGAACCTTCACTACGCCCACTAATCATCGGGAAAAAAATCTGCTCTTCTATATCCGCTAAAATGCCTGGTCCATTATCAATAATGTCAATTCGGCAGACTACTCTGTGGCGCTTCCCAGCAATCGTGAAACTGCGTTGAATGCGGGACTTAAATATTATCTGTGGTTCAGCGCTACTGGACTCCAGCAAGGCCTGCATAGCATTTCGTGCCACGTTTAGGACTGCCTGAATAAGTTGAGAGCGATCTCCACTTAAAATGGGAATACTAGGGTCGTAATCTCTAGAGATTTTTAAAGCCCCTTGAACCTCCGCCTGCACTAAACTGGCTACATGCTCAGTCACTTCATGGACATTTATTGGCTCGTAGTTTGGGATTTGATTGGGCCCCAATAACCGGTCAACCAAGTTGCGCAACCGATCTGTTTCAGTCGTAATAATCTGACAAAATTCTCGAGGCTCATCACCAAATCCTCGCTCTATTATTTCCTGCTCAAGCAACTGCGCTGCACCGCGAATACCGCCAAGTGGGTTTTTTATTTCGTGTGCTAGGCCACGAATTAAGCTCTTTGACGTATCGTGTACTGAAAGTAGTGCCTCTTCACGGTTAATTTTAATAAACCTGTCAATGGGCTGAATCTCCATCAATAAAGCCTGGCTACCAAAAACCTCCATTGGGGTAGCCGTGTAATCAACTTGAGAGATATCTTTAAAGGCCAGAGTCCTTAGTTGCTCATGCCGGCGAGTATGTGGATTTCCAGAAATCAGGGCTTCGTCGAGTGTTTTTTTACAGCTCTGAGCATCATTAAAAAGACTGCACATTTCAGATCCTAACAAACGAGAGCTTCCTAACTGCAGCAGAGACTGTGCCGCAGAATTCACGTAAGTGATCGATAACTGCTCATCCAGCAATAACACTGCTGCGTTTAAATTGTCTAGCAGTAATCCATGAAGTTTTTCTGTATCCATAATCTCATCAAATACCGTTATACGATGTTATGCGCCAACACATCTGACACCTCTCTTTGAACTTGCAATAAGTAGGCCAAGTATTGGTAAGCTTTTGGCAATAAAAACACGCTTAAAGCCCCGCATCAGGCGTCACATTGAAAAAGCTGATCTCGGAACGCACCATTATAGTGCATAGCGGCCGCTATCGCACTACAAGCAGTAGGAGGCTAAATAGATAAAAAGGTGAGGAAGCAGATGTTGAGACTATAATCTAGTTTTTTGGCAAACCAAGACACTGAAAAATTGCCCTTAAAAAGGCATTAGAAGCCCTGAAGACACGGCTGTCTCCAGGGCTAACTTACTGTTTAGGCTAATGCCTCTTTCGTAGTTTTAATAATTGCTGCAGCCACCTTGTAGGGGTCCGCGTTAGACGCCGTTCTACGATCTTCTAGACGTCCTTTCCAGCCATCTTCGACCGTACCAATCGGAATTCGAATTGATGAGCCGCGATCAGAAACACCGAAGCTAAACTCGTCGATTGACTGAGTTTCATGCAGCCCGGTTAACCGCTGATCATTCTCTGCACCGTAAACGCTGATATGGCGCTCTATATTCTTGCCAAATTCTTCGCAGATCTTAGTGAATACAGCCTCATCACCCAAATCACGCATAGCGGCATTGGAGAAATTCGCGTGCATTCCAGAACCATTCCAATCCATAGCGCCAAACGGCTTAGGGTGGTAATTAATGGCGAAGCCATACTTTTCACCAGTTCTCTCTAACAGGTAGCGAGCTACCCAAATTTCGTCACCCGCTAATTTAGCGCCTTTGGCGAAGCATTGAAATTCCCACTGTCCCGCTGCCACTTCGGCATTAATTCCTTCGAAATTAATACCGGCTTCGAGACAAATGTCCATATGTTCTTCAACACAATCACGTCCAAACGCATTAGCCGCGCCCACTGAGCAATAATAAGGTCCTTGAGGCCCAGGGTAACCACCGTGCGGAAAGCCAGGAGGTAGCTTAGTGTCAACATCCCACAAAAAGTACTCTTGCTCGAACCCGAACCAAAAGTCATCATCATCATCATCGATCGTCGCTCGGCCGTTACTTACGTGAGGAGTTCCATCAGCATTCAGCACTTCGGTCATAACCAAATATGCATTATTTCGATCTGGATCTGGGTATATAGCGACAGGCTTGAGCAAACAATCAGAAGCATTACCCTCTGCTTGCTCTGTAGAACTTCCGTCAAAAGACCATACAGGGCACTCTTCGAGAGTTCCGCCAAAATTACTACGAACCTGTGTTTTACTGCGTAGGCTCTGAGTAGGTGCATAACCATCCAGCCAAATATATTCTAACTTTGCTTTCATTTTTGATGACTCTCCGTTTAGATTAGTTCTGTAATTCTGATCATTAGCTTTGACGCTTTTCTGTCGCTATAGTATAAAGGTATTTCAACTCGCATCACCCTAAAAGATCAGCCTGCACCTTTTCATGCTTGAGCTGGAAAAAATCAGCTGCGAAAGGCCTGTTACTTTATCGCCATGATTGCTTACTCCTGAACACTGCAATTGCCGTGCCAACGAAACGATGTTATTTGGTCAACTCACCGAAGCTATAGAATAAAGGCTTTGACGAAATCCGGCTAAATGAAAACGTTAAATATCTGTCAGGTAACGATCCGCAGGGCACCGCATCGGTGCGTAAAATATATTTACGCACTAAGATAGTGCATATCTGGCGGAAGCCATGCGTCAATGACAAAGAGCCGCACTCGGCCAAAAAGCAAAAGACCGAAACACCGAAACACCGAAAGACTACAGTACTTACATTTGAATCGATTTTTATTGCTAAACTTAAGGTTCTCAACAAAATTCATAGTGAGGGCAAGCTCTATTAAAAAATCTCTCAGGGATCAGCCTATATTGACCTCTACCCCAAAGCCGCGTGACGTTATTATCGATGTCAGGCATCCTGCGGAAGTGGCAGAAATGCCACTCAATTGCCATCCGGATAACGAAGTAAAATGTATCCCATTTTTCCATTTAAGTGAAAAATTGGTTGATTTAGACCCTCAAGCAAGTTATTTGATCTATTGTGAAAAAGGAATCATGAGCAGATTGCATGCCGCTATTTTACGTGACCGAGGGTTTCATAACGTAGGTATACTGGCCTATTCAGCCGATTAGCAAAATTATGTTTCACTGGCATCTGCTATCTAAATGACCATTGATTCGGCGGTGATTGAAAAGATCCATAGCAGTTTTTGAAATTTCCACTATAATCGCGACCTTTTGGACCTATTCGGTACCTATCATGTCAATAAAGAACTTGCGTAACATCGCGATCATCGCTCACGTTGATCACGGAAAAACCACTCTGGTCGACAAACTGTTGAGCCAGTCGGGAACCTTAGACCGAAAGGATGTTGGTTCGGAACGACTGATGGATTCCAATGACCAAGAAAAAGAGCGGGGCATCACTATTCTCGCCAAAAATACGGCGATCAATTGGAATGATTATCGGATTAATATTGTCGACACCCCAGGTCACGCTGACTTTGGTGGCGAAGTTGAGCGTGTTTTGTCGATGGTTGACTCTGTGTTATTGCTTGTGGACGCTGTTGATGGGCCCATGCCTCAGACAAGATTCGTTACCTCCAAAGCATTCGAGCAAGGACTTCGCCCGATCGTTGTCATCAATAAAATTGACCGTCCAGGCGCTCGTCCAGATTGGGTGATGGATCAAGTTTTTGATTTGTTTGACAATCTTGGTGCGACAGATGAACAGCTTGATTTTCCAGTTATTTATACCTCAGCCATTAACGGTATTGCAGGCCGGGATTATGAAGACATGGCTGAAGACATGACGCCGTTGTACGAAATGATCGTTGCTGATGTACCGTGTCCTGATGTTGATGAAACTGGACCTTTCCAAATGCAAGTCTCAGCTCTCGCGTATGATAGCTATGTTGGGGTTATTGGAGTGGGCAAAATTACACGAGGCACACTGAAACCTGGGCAGCAAGTAATCGTTAAGAGCGCGATCGGAGAGCAACGTAAGGGTAAAGTACTCAACGTTAAGGGTTATTTAGGGCTTGAGCAGATAGAAACTCAACTTGCCGGTGCAGGGGATATTGTTTGTATCAACGGCATTGATGGCTTGGGAATCTCAGATACTCTCTGTGATCCTGATCACATCGAAGCATTGCCAGCACTCAGCGTCGACGAACCGACTGTTAGCATGACCTTTATTGTTAATGATTCACCTTTTGCAGGCCTCGAAGGTAAATATGTCACTACGCGTAACATCAAAGATCGTCTTGCGCAGGAATTGATTCATAACGTAGCACTGAGAGTAAAATCAGGTGATACACCTGATAAGTTTATTGTTTCAGGTCGTGGTGAGCTCCATTTATCAGTTCTTATAGAAACTATGCGTCGAGAAGGATTTGAAATGGGTGTTTCACGCCCCGAGGTAGTTCAAAAAATAGTTGATGGGGCTGTGCATGAGCCGTTTGAGCAGGTTGTTATTGATGTTGAGGAAAAGCATCAGGGATCTGTAATGGAAGAACTAGGCATGCGTAAAGCGGAATTAACCAATATGGAGCCGGACGGAAAAGGGCGCGTACGCTTGGAATTCTCGATGCCATCACGTGGGTTAATTGGTTTCCGAGGAGCGTTCCTAACGCTAACTTCTGGATCAGGCATTATGACCAGCATTTTTGACCGTTACGCGCCTGCCAAAGAAGGTGAAAAGTTTTCGCGTAAAAATGGTGCGTTAGTCAGTATGGTCAAAGGCAAAACTGCAGCTTTTGCTCTTTTTAATATCCAAGCGCGAGGCAGATTGTTCTTAGGTCACGCCATTGACGTTTACGAAGGTCAAATTGTTGGCATACACTCTCGATCTAACGATCTGGTAGTGAACCCTATTAAAGGCAAGCAGCTGACCAATGTACGTGCCTCAGGAACAGACGAAGCACTCACATTAGTCCCTCCGATCAAGCACACATTGGAGCAAGCTCTTGAGTTTATCGAAGACGATGAACTAGTAGAAGTAACTCCGAGCAGCATACGAATACGAAAAAAATTATTAACTGAAGTACTCAGAAAGCGGAATTCAAGGTAGTTTTTAATCTTCTATAATTCTTATTCAGTGCTACAGCTTATAGGTCTGTTAAGAAGGCCTAAGCTGGTAGCACTGAATGAAGTCGAATACCGACATAACCAACTCCTATCAATATTTTTTGACCTTTTCGTTGTTTGCTAGACTCTATATCAAGCTAAAAGTATCGATAATAGTGTCATTGTAATGGTTTAAATCTACTGTCTATATTTAAAGCAGTCTTTGTAATGATCATTGACTAACCCCATCGCCTGCATGTACGCATAACAAATAGTACTCCCAAAAAATCGAAACCCACGCTTCTTCATTTCGCTACTTATACGATCTGAAACTACTGTGGTCACTGGGATACTATCTTGACTAGACCAATGATTAATAATCGGCGCATTACTAACAAACCCCCAAATATAATTACTAAAAGTGCCATATTCGGACTGGATAATCTGATAGTGGCGTGCATTAGAGATAGCACTTTCAATTTTTAGCCGGTTGCGAACAATACCTTTATCTAGCATAAGGCGCGCCACATCGACAGAATCAAATGCTGCAATCTTATCGACTTGGAAATCGGCAAATGCACGTCGATAATGCTCTCGACGCTTCAATATTGTGAGCCATGATAATCCGGCCTGAGCACCCTCCAATATCAAAAATTCAAATAATTTAGTATCATCCCGGCAGGGCACTCCCCATTCTTGATCATGATATTGTCGATACAGATCGTCACCGTCACACCAACCGCATCGCAGTAACTCAACCATTATTAAATCCTTGATCAACTTAAAAATTAAATCTTGTGCTGTTAGAGTAGAGACATGACTGATTTTTGTCTATATTGGCTCCATTCCGCTAATATTAGACATTAACCCAAGGGCACTCAGTAAATGAAAAAAGCGTTCCCAGCGATACGTCCATATCATACACAAGCGATCGCGGTCACCGCGCCTCATAGACTACACGTTGAGGAGTCAGGGAACCCTGACGGCATTCCGGTTTTGTTTGTTCATGGCGGTCCAGGAGGAGGCACGCGCTCTACTGACCGTTGTTTCTTTGACCCCGACAAATATAGGATTATTCTATTCGATCAACGCGGTTCGGGCCAATCAACGCCTCATGCGTTGTTAGAGGACAACAATACCGACGCATTGATTGCTGATATAGAAATAATACGTCATGCGCTCGGCATAGATCGCTGGGCTGTATTTGGCGGTTCTTGGGGCTCTACTTTAAGTCTGGTGTACGCACAGACCTATCCAGATTTGGTCTTAGGGTTAGTTTTGCGTGGTATTTTCTTATGTCGCGATGAGGATATTACTTGGTTCTATCAGAGTGGTGTCAAGCATATCTTCCCTGACTATTGGAAAGATTATGTGCAGGTTATTCCAGAGGCCGAGCGCGATGATCTTTTAGGCGCTTTTTATCGAAGGCTCACTGGCGATAATGAACTAGAACGAATGGCTGCAGCTAAAGCATGGTCTATTTTGGAAGGTCGCTGTGCCACACTTCATCCTGATGAAGACTTTGTGGCGCATTTCGCCAACCCTCACCTAGCCACTGCAATGGCCAGAATTGAGGCTCACTATTTTATTAACAAGGCCTTTTTACAGCCCAATCAAATTATCAACAATGCGCACATTCTGAAAGATATTCCAGCAACAATTGTCCATGGCCGCTACGACATGGTATGTCCAGTGAATCAGGCGTTTGCGTTGAGTGATGCTTGGCCCGAAGCGAGACTAGAGGTTATCCCCGATGCAGGGCATTCCTCAGGTGAACCTGGAACCCTAGATGCTCTCATTAGAGCAACTGAACGACTCGCACATCATTTAAATAGCGAGGAATAGGTCTATGCGCGGACTAATTCAAAGAGTCTCCGCCGCTTCAGTGGTTGTCGGCCAAGATGTGATAGGTGAAATCAATCAAGGTATTCTTTTATTTTTAGGGGTGCAGAAAACTGACGGTGCTTTAGAAGCAGACAGGCTATTACAGAAAATCTTAAACTATCGTATATTTCCTGACAGTGCTGAAAAAATGAATTTATCATTATCAGATGTCCGTGGGGGGCTACTGGTAGTATCGCAGTTTACCCTTGCTGCAGACACTAAGAAGGGGCTCAGACCGAGTTTCTCATCCGCCGCACCCCCTGAGATTGCAGAACAACTTTATGATTATTTCTTAGCCCAGGCATCTGCCCATCATACCTCTGTGCAGAGCGGTCAATTCGGCGCAAACATGCAGGTGTCTCTGTGTAATGATGGTCCCGTCACATTTATGCTAGAAAGCTAAAGGTTTTCAATGGCATTAATTAATTTACCATGGAAGCCGTCAAAACCGCCGTTACTCATAATAACAATATGCGCATCGCTATTTGCAAGGTCAACGGTAGCATTGATCAGTTGATCGACATCACCCATCGTCGTAGAGGGTATTTTGATAGCACTAGATAGCTCTTCAATGTCCCAATCAGTCTTGCTATTTTGATACCACAATACGCGATTCGCGCTAGCTACTGAGCCTGCTAAGCTATTCTGATGGACTCCCATCTTCATGGTAGCTGATCGCGGCTCAATGATGGCTATGATAGGTGCATCTCCCACCTTAGCTCGAAGGCCCTCTAAGGTAGTTTTAATCGCTGTTGGGTGATGGGCAAAGTCATCGTATATTGTTACACCTTTACTGGCATAAATAACTTCCATACGTCGTTTAACGCCCACAAAATTACTAAGCGCTTCGCATGCTTTTGAAACACTAATACCCACCTGATAAGCCGCTATAGCTGCAGCCAAACCATTACTGACATTATGCATTCCCGTTTGCTGCCAATCGACTTGCGCTCGATCTTTTTGGTCCCCATTTTCATCGTAGTGAAAAATTTCAAATTGGGAACCATCACACTGAATAAGCTTAAATTGCCATAAATCACTCTCTTGGTTACCGAAGCAGTATGTATTACTCCAGCAACCCCGCTTTATTACCGATTCGATGTTACTCTCAGCCGAGGGCACAATAATACTGCCATTACCAGGAACGGTCCGCACCAAATGGTGAAACTGAGTTTGTATCGCGGCCAAGTCATCAAAGATATCAGCATGATCGAATTCCAAATTGTTGATAATTAACGTATTGGCAAAATAGTGCACAAACTTAGAGCGCTTATCAAAAAAGGCGCTGTCATACTCATCCGCTTCAACGACAAAATAGTCACTCTCCCCCAAGCGAGCTGAAATACCAAAATCTTGCGGTATGCCTCCTATTAAAAAGCCAGGGTTGAGTCCTGACTGATCAAGTATTTTCGCGAGCATGCTGCTGGTCGTGGTTTTTCCGTGGGTACCCGATACAGCGAGAACATGTTTATCTTTTAATATGTTCTCTCCCAACCATTGCGGCCCCGAAATATAGGGCAACCTATGATCAAGCATATACTCCACGCATGGATTACCTCTGGACATGGCATTACCCACCACAACCAGGTCCGGAGCAGGATCAAGTTGCTGAGGGTCAAACCCCTCAATCAAATCAATACCGTTAGCGCCGAGTTGCGTACTCATGGGCGGATATACATTCGCATCGCTGCCAGACACCCGATGGCCCTTTTGTTTAGCTAACAGTGCAAGACTGCCCATGAATGTCCCGCAGATACCAAGAATATGAATATGCATAAATTGACCTTTTTAAAAATCATCTTGAAACTAATGATCACTATAACTCAAATCATTTTCATTTCCGCTTTCACCTTAGCCTGTGAGGGACTAAAATTAAAACTCACCAAACAGGATATTTGTGAGCAATCTACCCATGGATAAGAAAAACGCACTTTACGCACAATCAGGCGGCGTAACCGCAGTTATTAATGCCTCTGCCGCGGGTGTCATAGAAACAGCGCGGGAAAATGGCGATATCATCGGTAAGGTTTATGCCGGGCTAAATGGTATTGTTGGCGCTCTGCAAGAGGAACTTATCGATACCAGTAAGGAGTCCGCAGCAGATGTGGCCGCGCTTAAACATACTCCTGGCGGTGCTTTTGGCTCTTGCCGTTATAAAATGAAACGTTACGAAGATAGTCCTTTGGAATATGAGCGGCTGATCGCAGTATTCAAAGCACACGATATCGGGTACTTTTTTTACAATGGGGGAGGAGACTCTGCCGATACTTGTCTCAAAGTGTCTCAAATTGCGGAAAAAATGGGCTATCCGATTCAAGCGATTCATATTCCTAAAACCATTGATAATGATTTGCCACTGACCGATTGCAGTCCAGGCTTCGGTTCTGTTGCAAAATATGTCGCCACATCAACCAGAGAGGCTAGCCTAGACATCGCCTCTATGTGCGCAACCTCAACCAAGGTTTTTATTCTGGAAGTCATGGGCCGGCACGCAGGTTGGATTGCGGCATCCGCAGGTCTAGCGGCTGAGCAGGCCGGAGATGCGCCACATATAATCCTATTTCCTGAAATCCCATTTTCACGCGAAAATTTTATCAGTAAAGTTGAGCAGACGATCGTCGAGAAGGGCTACTGTGTTGTGGTTGCATCAGAAGGGGCCCAATACAGTGATGGCGCCCATATCTCAGGTTCTCTTAATAAAGATGCATTTGGTCATCAACAGCTAGGTGGAGTTGCACCGACGCTCGCTAGCATGATCAAACAGTCTACTGGCTATAAGTATCACTGGGCACTAGCGGACTACCTGCAACGCTCTGCTCGTCACATTGCCTCTAAAACAGACGTTGACCAAGCGTACGCAGTAGGCAAAAGAGCCGTTGAATTGGCCGTACAAGGAAAAAGTTCTGTCATGGTCTCGATTGAACGAGGTGCCGGCAAACAATACAGTTGGTCTCTTGGCGAAGCCCCGCTGGAAAAGGTTGCCAACATGGAGAAAAAAATGCCGCGATCGTTCATCACTAAAGATGGTTTTGGTATCACTCAAAAAGCTCGCGACTATCTGCAACCATTGATTGCCGGCGAAGATCATCCTCCTTATAAAAACGGACTACCGGACTATGTTGCGCTGAAAAACATTATGGTACCGAAAAAGCTCAATGAGATTTTTGAACCGTAATCTAGGCTCCTATTTACCCGAGGATTTAAACTACCTGGTTCTGCGGCTTTCCATCTAAAAAAGCCTTAATATTGCCGGCTACTTGGTCAATCAAACGTTGTCTAGATTCACGGGCAATCCAGGCAACATGGGGGGTAACAATTAGATTGGGGATGCCCTCATCCAACAAGACATTGCCATCCACTGGTGGCTCTACACTCAGTACATCGGTTGCAGCGCCTGCAATCATCCTACTTTGCAGTGCCTTTTTAAGCGCATGTTCATCGACCAACGCGCCTCGAGCGGTATTGACTAATATGGCTGATTTTTTCATAAGTTTTAGTTCTGCTGTACTTATGAGTCCGGCAGTTTCCTTGGTGAGAGGGCAATGAAGGCTTACAACGTCTGCTACAGCCAACAAATCTTTAAACGGTACCCGGTTTGCCTGAGGGGAGTAACTACGTCCAGGGAGCGCAGCAAAAATAACTTGCATGCCAAACGCCTCGGCAATTTTGGCAACGCCAGAACCCAGCTCTCCTGCGCCCACGATGCCTATCACTTTACCTTGAAGCTCGCGAACTGAAAAATCCATTACACAAAAGAAATCACTCTCTTCCCAGCTACCATCCATTGCAGCCTTCCGGTAACCATCGAGATTGGTAGTCAGCGCCAAAATAAGAGACCAAACATGTTGGACTACAGAGCCGGTGCCATAACCTATAGCGTTACTTACCACTATTCCTCGCGCACGTGCGGCATCAAGGTCAATGATGTTAGTACCCGTAGCAAATATCGAAATCAGCTTTAATTCTGATGCGATTTCGATCTGAGGCGCTAATATAGGTGCTTTATTAATCAGCGCTATTTCCGCAGACGCAATCCTCTCTGCAACCTGCGATGGCAAACAATTTGGATAGACTGTCCATTGCACCGGCAACTCATAAAGTTTACTTAGATCAAGATCTGCTGGACCAACACTGTCAAAATCTAAGATTACACCCTGCATCATCTACAATTACTCAATTATTAAAAATTCATGGCAACCAAAAACTAAGTACTCTCCCCTAGAACATTGCCTAACTATCTTTTCGGCGGCGCCAACATAAGCTTAGAAGTTGTCTGAACATACGTCAAATACTCTGCATCAGAACCCCACTTCTTCTTTGCTGCACGATCTAACAAAGGTATGCCGCTTACACGAGTAAGCAATAAAAATACAAAAATCGGTGAAATCAGAGTTGCTAGTTGCCAGCCCGACAGAACGGGAAAGGCAAGGAGCGCCAAACCAAACCATAGTGTGATTTCTCCAAAATAGTTAGGATGCTGAGACCACGACCAAATTCCAGATGTAATAAAGCGCCCTTGGTTAGCAGGGTCTTTTCTGAACTGCGTCTTCTGTTTATCGGCAATAACTTCAACGACAAAGCCAAAGACCCATAACCCAATCCCCAAATATCCCAATACCCCTATTTCGACTGTTGTATTGGATGTAAGCGCTGCGAGTCCAGCAGCCATAGTTACTAACACCCACAGCCCACCGATAGTCCAAGTCATCAAGAACCAAGTAAACTTAGTTTTCATGACAACAAATCGAGAGTCTTGGCCATCTTTTTTGATTCTCCAAAATAAGAAGCTCCCTAATCTGCCGGCCCATATGACGATCATGGCGCAAATAATCAGATCCCTAATATCCAGAGAGGGGTTCAGAACCACTGCAACAATCACTGTGGTAATGTAGGAAAGAGATCCTGTTAAATCGAAGTAGTGCTCAGTTTGAAAGGCATAAGAGGGCATGAACACCGCCCAATGTAAAATAAAGCCAATGACTCCGCACACCAAAAAAAGTGGTAGCCCTTCTACTAACGTACTTCCTTGACTGCCGGCAAGCAGAATTAAACCGGCAATCACCATTGATACTAAAATACCTATGATACTTTTGGATTGACTCAAAATTACCCCTCCTCTATTTTTTGTGTTGTTTTTATAATATTTCGCAAAATAGCGCGACAGTATCTACTCACCAGAATAAGATCAGAACCTGTGTCAACTATAAAGCGTTACTTCGACTTACGTAAGCGAAACGCTAATTAGATGATAAGTTCACAATAAGTGTCAATAAGATGCAGTTGATCGTAGTGGCTAACTATAATTAAAGCCCACAACACCGCATAATAGCGTCCTTGGTTTTTAATGTTGAGGTCAGCTCATATCATGCAATCTTGGTTCTTTAACCTTTACGAAAAAATTGTTTTACGCAATCCTTGGATAGCCATTATTTCAGTTTGTATAATTGCAGCTGTCATGGCAATGGGATTACCTAACTTCAAACTCGATGCCTCAGCTGACTCCTTAACATTAGAACGAGATGACGATTTAAATTTTTCCAGAGAGATCGTCAAACGCTACGGTAGCGACAATTTTTTGATCGTGACATTTTCACCGATCCAAGGTGAATTGTTTGATAAAAATAATTTAGAGACTCTTCAATCTTTACGTAGTGACCTTACGCACATTGACGGTATTGAAAATGTGCTTTCGATGCTGGATGTCCCTCTTTTGTATAGTCCCAAAATTGACATTGCTGATCTTACCGGCGAGCTCTCTACTTTGCTCTCAAAAGGGGTCGATAAAAAGTTGGCCAAAAAAGAGTTTTTGAATAGTCCGATTTACAAAGACGTTATCCTCAGTGCTGATGGCCAAACTACAGGCATCATGGCAACGCTGGCTGTTGATAAAACTTATCTAAGACTGGTAACCGAGCGTGATGATTTACGCGCTCTTAAAGGCACCGTTGGTCTAAGCCCAGAACAAGACAAGCAACTAGAATCAGTCAGTCTAGAATTTCTGAATTACCGCACTGCGAAAGCTGAAATAGATCATCAACGTGTTGCAGAAATTCGTAGTCTGATTGAAACCTATCGCAATCGGGCAACCATCTATCTTGGCGGCCCTGACATGATTACCGCCGATATGATCGATTTTATTCGAAGTGATTTGAGCGTTTTTGGTACCGGCATTTTGATCTTTATCATTGTTACTCTGACCATAATATTTCGTCAGGTCCGCTTTGTTATATTACCTCTAGCAACCTGCGTTCTTTGCATTGTGACGATTCTTGGCTTTTTAAGCTGGATTGATTGGCGGTTAACCGTTATCTCGTCTAATTTTGTATTGTTGCTTCTCATTATAACGCTAGCACTGACTATTCATTTGGTCGTGCGCTACCGAGAGCTACTGTCCTCCAACCCTGATAAAGATCAGTATCAGCTAGTGAGCGAGACGGTAATATCTATGGCAAAACCCTGTTTGTATACCGTACTCACTACTATTGTCGCTTTTACCTCGCTCGTGGTCAGTAACATTAGACCGGTGATAGACTTTGGCTGGATGATGACCATAGGCATCACCCTCGCATTAGTAATTGCCTTTATAATTATACCTGCCGGCATGCTATTACTAGGCAAAGGGCCTGCCTCAGCCGTGAAAGACAATTCCTCCGCCATCACTTCAAAGTTCGCTTGGTTCACTGAGCACTATGGTACTGCAGTACTTCTAATCGCAGTTGGACTGGCGGCGCTGTCAGCCTATGGTATTAACAAACTCGAAGTAGAAAATCGTTTTATTGACTACTTCAGATCAGATACCGAAATCTATCAGGGTATGCAGATCATCGATACCGCTTTAGGTGGAACAACCCCTCTAGATATTATTATCCAAGCCCCTACATTTGATGAAACAAATATGGTCGATGTATCCGGCGAGCAAAGCGCCGACGATGGCTATGGGATTGAAGAGGATGATGATTATGGCTTTGAAGATGACTATGGCGATTTAGACACTGAATCAACTTCCGAAAATAATACCTCAGGCTTGACGGATACCTACTGGTTTTCCTCTGCAGGATTGGCTGATCTGCAAAAACTACAGCGCTTTATTGAGTCACAGCCGGAAGTCGGCAAAGTAAATTCACTGGTTCAACTCTACGCTGTGGCAAGAGATCTAAGTAATCGAGAGCTCAACGATCTTGAGATTGCCATTATGCGGCAAAGTCTTAGCGAAGATATTTATCAGCAACTGGTTGCTCCATACTTGCTGGAAGATATTGATGAGGCTCGCATTCAGCTGCGGGCAATGGAAACCGGCGGTCAACTGCGTCGTGGCGAATTACTTGAAAAAATCAAAAATTATGCCGTAGATGAAGTCGGCATAAATCCAGATGACATTCGTTTCACGGGTATCTTGGTACTTTATAACAACATGCTGCAGAGCTTGTACAAGTCTCAAATACTCACGCTGGGTGCAGTTTTTGTCGGTATTATGCTGATGTTTTTACTGCTCTTCCGTTCGATTAAAATTTCAATGATTGCTATTTTACCTAACTTTTTAGCCGCCGGAATTGTACTCGGCGGCATGGGTATTATGCGTATCCCGTTAGATATGATGACCATTACAATCGCTGCCATTACTGTGGGTATTGGCGTCGATCATGCCATCCATTATTTGACGCGGTTTATCCGTGAGTTCTCTATCGATGGTAACTATGTAGCATCTATGCACCGCGCTCATGCTAGTATCGGACAAGCATTGTTTTATACCGCAATCACTATTATTGTGGGCTTCTCAATTTTAGCTCTTTCAAACTTTATCCCATCAGTCTATTTCGGTCTATTGACCGGCTTAGCTATGTTGGCGGCCTTACTCGGATCGATGACACTGCTGCCAAAACTAATACTAATCACCAAACCCTTTGGCGCTGATAGCACTGCGCAAAACTCAACCCAGAGTAAATAAGATATTCTATGCCGCTAATTACCTTACAAGATGTATTCTTAAGTTATGGTCAGCCACCGCTAATTGACCATATCAACCTAGTTATTGAGCGGGGCGAGCGTGTTTGCCTAATTGGTAGAAACGGTGCGGGGAAATCGACTTTACTGAAAATTTTAACCGGCCAGATCATTGCCGATGAAGGTCTTATAAAGCGTGCCAGCGGCGTCAAAGTGGCTCAGTTAGAGCAGTCTGTTCCGCATGACACTCAAGGTAATGTCTTTGATGTCATTGCTGACGGGCTCGGTGCAGAAGGTAAGCTCATTCAACAATTTCATCATCTCACTCAGCAACTAAGTCATGACTCTAGTCCTAAAATATTTAATGAACTGGAAAAATGTCAGGCTGAAATAGAGCGTATTGATGGCTGGGATATTAACCAACGTGTCGAATCTATTATTACTAAAATGGACCTTGACCCTGAGGTAGATATATCTAGTTTGTCCGGCGGTTACAAACGTCGTGTTCTTTTGGCTCGCGCTTTAGTGTCTGATCCAGATTTACTACTTCTTGATGAGCCTACAAACCACCTAGATATTGAAGCGATACAATGGGTTGAGCAATTTTTGCTGAAATGGGAGGGCTCTTTGCTGTTTATCAGTCATGACCGGCGATTTATGGATAACCTAGCGAATCGGTTTATTGAAATTGATCGCGGAAAATTGGCGGACTTTAACTGTGATTACACGACCTATTTAGTTAGAAAAGAAGAGAATTTAGAAATTGAAGATCGGCAAAATGCGCTATTTGATAAACGCCTATCTCAAGAAGAAGTATGGATTCGCCAGGGAATCAAAGCTCGCCGCACTCGTAATGAGGGACGGGTCAGATCTCTAGAAGCTATGCGTAACGAATATGCCGATCGACGCAAACGTCTGGGTACCGCTAAAATGGATATTCAGCAAGCTGAAAAATCAGGCAAGATCGTCGCTGAAGCAACCAATATTTCCTTTTCATTTGATCAAGACAAGGTCGTTAACAACTTTTCTACGCTTATTCAGCGCGGCGATAAGGTCGGTTTTATCGGTCGTAATGGTGTGGGCAAAACGACACTTATTAAGTTATTGTTAGGTCAATTAACTCCTCAAGAAGGCACCATTAAGATCGGAACCAATCTCAATGTAGCTTACTTCGATCAATATCGTTCTGCTCTGGATGAGGAAAAAACAGTTCAAGATAATGTTTCCGGTGGTCGCGATATGCTCGATATCGGCGGTAAAAGCCGCCATGTCATCAGCTATTTACAAGATTTTTTGTTTGCCCCAGACAGATGTCGGCAACCCGTTAAAGCGTTATCGGGTGGAGAGCGAAATCGTTTACTGTTAGCAAAATTATTCACCGCTCCTTCAAATATACTGGTATTAGATGAACCAACCAATGATTTGGACATTGACACTCTAGACCTGCTCGAAGAGTTGCTGATCGATTACAAAGGAACCGTAATTTTAGTCAGCCATGATCGTGCGTTCCTTAATAATGTGGTCACTAGCACTCTAGTCTTTGAGGGTGATGGTGTTATTAATCAATATGTAGGTGGCTATGATGACTGGTTACGTCAACGTGACCCATTACCTCAATCTACGGCAACTGTTGCCGCTAATGTTCGAACAAAAACTGCGCCCCCGGCGACTAAGTTGTCCTACAAAGATCAACGAGAGCTTACTGAACTACCGCAAAAAATTGAATCATTAGAGACTAATATTAAGGATATTTCTCTGAAGATGAGTGCTCCAGAATTTTACCAGTCTGAACGCACGCTAATCGAAAAGACTGAACAGCAACTTGCAGCCTATCAGACAGAATTGAGCGACTACTACCAGCGCTGGGAGTTACTTGAACAGTAAGTTATCAAAATCGGTTAAAGATTTTAAATGAAATAGGCTTAACCATTTTCTGGATAATAATGGCGATAAATAAATAAAAGCTTTAAAATCAGAGACTAAAGAAAGTTTTCCAAAGGAATGCAATGAACGTTAAACGAAAACCACTAGTACTTGTAATCCTGGACGGCTGTGGTCATAGCGATGACAAACAATATAATGCCGTGGCCAATGCAGATCGGCCCGTCTGGGAAAACCTTTGGCATGACGGGCATCCCAGCACCTTGATTGGTACCTCCGGCTTAGCAGTAGGTTTGCCTGACGGCCAGATGGGAAACTCAGAAGTCGGCCATATGACAATCGGCGCTGGTAGAGTTATTTATCAAAACTTCACGCGTATTAATAAAGCTTTAGATGATGGCGATTTCGATAGCAACCCTGCATATTGCGACGCTATTGACGACACCGTGGTAAATGATAAGGCTGTCCATATATTTGGTCTTCTCTCTAAGGGAGGAGTACATGGCCATGAAGACCACATTAATGCGATGATTGAGTTAGCCGTTAAACGAGGCTCAAAGCGCGTTTATTTACATGCCTTCCTGGATGGTCGAGACTGCCCCCCTCGCAGTGCAAATGCCTCTCTAGAAAAAACCCATCAACTATGCAAAGCCTCTGGGGTTGCAAAAATAGCATCAGTGGTCGGTCGTTTTTATGCCATGGATCGTGACAATCGCTGGGAGCGAACCAGTCAAGCCTATCGATTGATCACAGAAGGTGTCGCTGATTATTGCGCGAAAACCCCTATGGACGCCCTAGCTAACGCCTATGCTCGTGGTGAAAATGACGAATTTGTCAGCGCTACCTGTATTTGTGAAGAGGGCGCTACGCCAACAGTACTTGATGACGGCGATGCCGTTATATTTATGAATTTTCGCCCAGATCGAGCACGACAAATCAGCCATGCCATTGTTGATACTGACTTTACAGGCTTTGATAGGTTCGTCGTACGCAAACCCAGTCATTTCGTCATGACCACAGAATATGAAGCCAACTTAAACTGTCCCTGCGCCTTTCCGCCAATACCTATTATTAATTCATTGGGAGAGTTTTTGTCAAAGCAGAAAAAACGGCAGCTACGTATTGCAGAAACAGAAAAATATGCCCATGTGACGTTTTTTTTGAGTGGCGGTCGAGAAGCAAGCTATGACGGTGAAGAGCGCATGTTGTTGCCCTCACCTAAGGTGGCAACCTATGACTTACAGCCTGAAATGAGTGCGCCGCAGGTAACTGAACGTTTAGTCGAAGCGATTGAATCTGGGCACTTCGATGCCATCATCTGTAACTACGCTAATTGCGATATGGTGGGTCATACCGGTGATTATAATGCCGCCATGCAATCTGTTGATGCCGTTGATGAATGCTTACAAAAAGTTCTGACCAGTTTACGCCAGGTAGGTGGCGAAGCACTGATCACCGCAGATCACGGTAATGTTGAGTTGATGTTTGACAGTGCGATAAATCAGCCTCACACCCAACACACTACGCTGCCGGTCCCGTTAGTCTATGTGGGAGATAGAACGCTAAAACTGTCCGAAGGCGGTTCACTGGCCGATATTGCGCCTACCATGCTGGCATTAATGGACTTATCCAAGCCGGCTGAAATGTCTGGCCGCTCGCTCATCGAGTGATCATAAATACTGCCAAGCCCTATTCAAAATCCTCAGGTAATGGCTTATGCCCAACGGCACTGCAAACTCTGAAGGTTTATTCGTTCCTATTCGGGCTTACACTGATGCCATATGCGATCGCAAACGATCAACAGCAGTCAAAACTAGACATTCTGCAATCAAATATCTCTGAATTACAAAAAACCTTAACGGCAAGGAATGAACAACAAACGGATTTAGAGACAGACCTTGAGCGAGTTGAAACTGAGGCGAGCAAACTCAACACCAGTATCCGAGAATTATCCAATAATATTAAGACCGTTGAAAAGCAGTTAATCGGTAAGCAAAAAGAAAAAGCTAATTTAGAAGTAAATATCAGCGGGCAAAACGACGCTATCATCGCGCAACTTCGCTCTGCTCAAAAAATCGGTGACCAAGAGCCAATCAAGTTACTTCTAAATCAGGAAGATCCGCAAAAGATTGCTCGTATGTTTAAATACTACGACTATTTTCTTCAAGCAAGGAGCGCAAAAATAGAGCAGTATTTAATAAGTGTTACCGCCCTAAATGACATTATTCAGTCCATCAGTAGCAACAAACTCGAACTTATTTCTGCAAAAGATTCGCTATCGAAAAATCAGGTAAATTTAAAAACCAATATTACTCAGCGAGAAAATACACTAAGAAAACTTCAACTTGCAGTCGCTAACGACCAGCAAAAGCTCACTGACTTAAAAAGGCAGCGTCGGGAGTTAGAGACTTTACTTAATGAAGTGGAGACTGCTGTAGCAGACTTAATTTTACCCACTAACTCTCTCCCATTTACATCGCGGAAAGGCGAGTTGGAGTGGCCAACAAAAGGTAAACTAGCTCAAAGGTATGGGGCGCAACGTAATGGACCTGTGCAATGGCAAGGCTGGCTAATTAAGGTAAGTGCAGGGGCAGCCGTCAAAACAGTGCATCAAGGGCGTATCGTTTTTTCGAACTATCTGCGTGGCTTTGGGCTGTTGCTTATTATCGATCATGGCGATGGTTATATGACGCTCTATGGCCATAATCAGGAGCTGTTAAAAGATACCGGTGACTGGGTACAAACTAATGAAATTATTGCTAGAGCAGGCAATACCGGAGGATTGTCGGCTCCGGCGTTATATTTTGAAATTCGTAGCCAAGGACAACCCACTAACCCAAAAAAATGGCTCCAGAAGTCCTAGCGATATACTATAAGTATTACCCAAGATAAGGAAAGACACCATGCAGTTAAGACTGGTTTTGTTAATTTTATGGTTTGTGCCTTTGTGCTCGCAATCTGATACACAAAAGGTTCTTACTGATGAAAATAAAGCTACCGATGTTGAAACTCGGCTGCCTCTCAGAGAGCTACGAACATTTACTCAAGTATTTGAGCAGATCCGTCTAGGTTATGTGGAAGAGGTCACTGACACTGAGTTGCTTGAGAATGCAATTGCAGGACTGCTGACCGGACTAGACCCTCATTCAACTTACTTGAAGGCAGATGACTATGGCGACCTGCAAGAGAAGGCAACGGGTGAATATGGCGGCTTGGGTATAGAAGTTGCCGGGGATGGTGGCCTAATAAGAGTTATATCACCGATTGATGATACTCCTGCGGCAAAGGCTGGGATTGAGACTGGTGATTTAATTATTGAGATGGATGACTCACCAATCCGTGGTCTTGGATTACAGAAGGCTATCGACAAACTACGCGGTAAAAAAGGTACCAGCATTAAACTGACCGTGTATCGAGAAAGCGAAGATGCTCCCCTTACATTTAATATAATCCGCGACATTATCCAAATCAGTGCTGTGCGCAGTCGCCTCTTAGAGCCTAACTATGGTTATGTGAGAGTTGCGCAGTTTCAAGTTAGTTCAGGGGAAGATTTTATTACCGAAGTCGAGAATTTACAGACTAGCAATGCTGGACCGCTAAATGGACTAATCCTTGATTTGCGCAATAATCCCGGCGGCCTTGTCCCGGCGTCCATAACTATGGCTGATGCCCTTATCGACAGTGGAACCCTAGTCTACACAGAAGGCCGTTTACCCAGCTCTAATCGACGTTTTGAAGCTGAGGCCGGCGACATTCTCAACGGTATTTCTGTTGTCGTGCTTATTAATGGAGGAAGTGCATCGGCGTCAGAAATTGTTGCCGGCGCACTGCAAGACAATCGTCGGGCAGTCATTGTCGGCACACAAAGCTTTGGTAAGGGGTCTGTCCAAACAGTAATGCCGTTGGGCGATGGGCGAGCAGTCAAGCTAACGACTGCCCGCTATTTCACACCCAGTGGTAGGTCTATCCAGGCTGAAGGAATCGTTCCGGATATAACCATTGAGCGCGCTGAAATTCGCCCCTATAAAACTCCAGAAAGAGTTAAAGAAGCCGACCTTGACGGTCATTTAGAAGCTAAAAATGAAGTCTCCGAAGTACCTACTTCGGAAACAGAGATCACTGACAAATCAGAGTCACTAATTGACGACAACCAACTCTATGAGGCCCTCAACTTATTGAAAGGCTTTCACCTCCTGGGCAAAAGCACTGCACCACAGTAAAGGTGCAGCCTTTTCTAGATACGCCTAGTTGCCAGCATCGACATCTAGGCGATCGACCTTCTGGAAGCCCCGCGGCAACTTATGGCCGCGTCTTCCACGCTCACCACGATAGTGCTCTAAGTCCTTTGGCTTCATGACAAGATAGCGCTTGCCGGAGTGGACAACCAACGAGTCATTTTCACTGACCACTGCATAATCAATCACGAACTCTTCTCGGCTTTGTAATCTGGACCCGGGAATGTTGATAATTTTATTGCCTTTGCCTCGTGTTAACTCAGGAATATCATCTATGGGGAAGACCAGCATACGCCCTTCATTACTCACAGCTGCAATATGAGAGTCCTGTGAACTCACCATCTTAGGCTGCAAAATTCTACCGCCCTTGGGAATGCTAACCACTGCCTTACCGGCTTTGTTCTTAGTAAATAACTCGCCAATTTTAGTCACAAACCCGTAACCAGCATCAGTACCCATTAATACTTTTTGATCATCGGTGCCCATAATGACATGAGTAAACAACGCCCCTGAGGGCAAATTTAAGCGCCCTGTAGCTGGCTCCCCCTGACCTCTAGCGGATGGCAGCGTATGGCCTGCCAATGAGTAATAACGGCCCGTCGAGTCCTGTAGGAAGACATTTTGATTACTGCGCCCAAGTGCTGATGATAGAAATTTGTCACCTGATTTGTAGCTGAGGGTCGTTGGGTCAATCTCATGACCTTTCGCCGCTCGAACCCAACCTTTGTCCGATAAAACCACCGTAATGGGTTCAGCCACTAGCAGGTCTTTTTCATTAAATGCCTGAGCTTCAGCGCGTACTTTAAGCGGTGATCTGCGTACATCACCGTACTCTTCTGCAGTACTTTTTAATTCATTTTTTACTAGCGTTTTCAAGCGAATATCAGAACCTAACAGTAGTTCTAGCTCCGCTTTTTCAGCGGCTAGTTCGTCTTGCTCACCACGGATTTTAAATTCTTCAAGCCGCGCTAACTGGCGTAACTTGGTATCTAAAATATACTCAGTCTGAATATCTGACAAACCAAATCGAGCGATCAATGCCGGTTTGGGTTCATCTTCAGTGCGAATAATATTAATTACTTCATCGATATTCAAAAAGGCAATCAACAAACCGTCCAAAAGGTGTAGCCGCTTATCTACTTTTTGTAATCGATACTCTAGCCGGCGGCGTGTTACGTCAATACGAAAACGTAACCATTCTTTGAGAATTTGCCGTAAGTTCATTACCGACGGTTTGCCATCAATGCCAATAATATTAAGATTGATCCGGTAACTTTTTTCTAAGTCAGTGGTGGCAAAGAGATGGTCCATCAAAGACTCTATATCAATCCGGTTAGAGCGTGGAGTAATCACCAGGCGTGTTGGATTCTCATGATCTGACTCATCGCGTAAGTCTTCCACCATTGGCAGCTTTTTGTTACGCATTTGCGCAGCAATTTGTTCAAGAATTTTTGATCCTGAAGCCTGGAACGGTAAGGCGGTGACAATCACATCACCATCTTCTTTATGCCAGATACCACGCATCTTGACCGAGCCACGGCCAGTCTCATAGGTATTTAAAATATCTGCCTGTGAGGTAATAATTTCGCCGTCGGTTGGAAAATCAGGCGCTTTGACGTACTCCATTAATTCTGGAATCGTCGCTTTGGGGTTGTCTAACAAATGTAAGCAGGCATTAACAACCTCATTGAGATTATGCGGCGGTATATCGGTGGCCATGCCCACTGCAATACCCGTGGTACCGTTGAGCAGTACATTGGGAACGCGAGCTGGTAAAATCTCAGGTTCATCCATAGTGGCATCAAAATTAGGCCGCCAAGTAGCCGTGCCCTGACCTAGTTCGGACAATAGAACGTCGGCATAAGCCGACAGCTTGGATTCGGTGTAACGCATTGCCGCGAAGGACTTTGGGTCATCCGACGAACCCCAGTTACCCTGTCCATCAACTAACGGATAGCGGTATGAAAAGGGCTGCGCCATTAATACCATCGCTTCATAGGCTGCACTGTCGCCATGCGGGTGGAACTTACCGATAACATCGCCCACGGTGCGCGCTGATTTTTTGTACTTAGCGCTGGCTTTCAGACCAAGTTCACTCATGGCATAGACAATTCTGCGTTGCACAGGCTTTAAGCCATCGCCAATATGCGGCAGTGCGCGATCCAGAATCACGTACATTGAATAGTCTAAATATGCCTGCTCGGCATAAACGCTCACGGGCCTGCTTTCAAGGCCCTGATCATTGAAGGTTACGATATCGCTCATCGGTTTTCCTGTGTTGTAAATACTCTAAAGTTTGTTGGCATCGGTCAAATCACCTTTACTTTCCAACCAGTTGCGTCGATCTGGGGCACGCTTCTTGGACAGCAGCATATCCATCATACTATCCGTATTATCGCCAGGCTCTAACGTGAGTTGCACTAAACGTCGAGTATCTGGGTCCATGGTTGTTTCTCGTAATTGCAGTGGATTCATCTCGCCTAGACCTTTAAAGCGCTGCACATTGACTTTACCGCGCTTCTTTTCAGCTTGAATGCGATCGAGAATACCCTGCTTTTCAGCCTCATCCAATGCATAGTAAACATCCTTACCAACATCGATTCTAAACAGCGGTGGCATCGCCACATAAACGTGTCCCTGGCTCACTAAGGGTCTAAAATGCCGAACGAAGAGGGCGCACAGTAGGGTAGCAATGTGTAAACCGTCAGAATCCGCATCCGCCAAAATACACACCTTGTGATAGCGCAAGGAATCTAAATCATCGACCGCAGGATCCACCCCCAGCGCAACAGAAATATCATGTACTTCTTGAGAGCCTAAAATCTCTTGAGAATCGACTTCCCAGGTATTCAGAATCTTACCGCGCAGAGGCATGATCGCCTGGTGTTCTCGGTTGCGAGCCTGTTTAGCTGAGCCCCCAGCGGAGTCTCCCTCTACCAAGAAAATCTCACAACGCTCTGGTTCGCCACTGGAACAATCAGCCAGTTTTCCTGGAAGTGCAGGCCCCTGAGTAATCTTTTTACGCACTACTTTCTTACTGGCACGCATACGGCGTTGCGCAGCGTATATACACAGTTCAGCCAGTTTTTCAGCGTCTTCGGTATGTTGGTTTAACCATAGACTAAAAGCGTCTTTAACAACCCCAGAAACAAAGGCTGCTACTTCTCGAGAAGATAGTCGGTCCTTGGTCTGACCGGAAAATTGCGGGTCGGCCAGCTTAGATGAAAGGACAAAACTACATCGGTCCCAAATATCATCAGGGGCTAATTTGATGCCCCTAGGCAGTAAGCTTCTAAACTCGCAGAATTCACGCATCGCCTCTAAAAGACCCGTGCGCATTCCATTTACGTGGGTGCCTCCTTGAGGAGTAGGAATTAGATTCACGTAACTTTCTTGAACTAACTCACCGCCCTCTGGCATCCATTGTACAGCCCAATCTACCGCTTCGTTTTCCGCAGCAAAGATGCCGATAAAAGGCTCGGCAGGTAGTACTTCCCATCCATGCAAGGCACCTGCTAGATAATCCTTTAGGCCATCTTCGTAATACCACTCTTCACTATCATTGGTATTTTCGTCATGAAAACTGACCGTTAAACCACCACACAAAACTGCTTTAGCGCGAAGCACATGACGCAATCGTGACACTGAGAACTTGATTGAATCAAAGTAAATAGCATTGGGCCAAAATCTTAATATAGTACCGGTATTGCGCTGGCCACAGGTATCAATAACCTTCAAATCAGAGGTTTTATCACCATTGGCAAACATCATTTGATGGACCTGCCCACCCCGCTTCACCGTCACTTCTAAGGTGTTAGACAAGGCGTTGACAACGGATACACCTACGCCATGCAATCCGCCTGAAAATTGGTAATTATCATTAGAGAATTTACCACCCGCATGCAGAGTTGAAAGTATTACTTCAACGCCAGGTATTCCTTGCTCTGGGTGTATATCTACCGGCATACCTCGACCATCATCGAAAACCGACAATGAACCATCTTTGTGCAAAGTAACTTCAACACGACTGGCGTGACCAGCAAGTGCCTCATCGACACTGTTGTCGATGACCTCTTGGGCCAGATGATTTGGCCGCGTGGTGTCAGTGTACATACCCGGACGTTTTCGAACCGGGTCTAAACCGGTAAGGACTTCAATATCTTTTGCGTCGTAGTTGCTCATGGCACTCTTATATAGTTGTCGTTAATTTAATGGACAGTCAGAAACTGGTGAATCGTTGTAAGATGTTGATCATAATCTATAAAGCCGTGATCGCCACCCTGTTCAATAATTATTTTAGCACCCGCATAGTGTATCTGTGCATCTTGGTAGTCCAGCACATCGTCGCCGGTTTGTAATAGCACTAGGTAATTACTTTGGTGGTTTATACTTTGAAGCTCAAGCTCTCGGAACTCATCAATATGGTGCGGTTCGAAAACCCACTTTTCTCCGGTCATATAATTAGTGTTTTCGCCGATCCAATTAGCTAAGCCCCTTGTCGGGTTCACTGCGGGATTAATTAGTACCCCTCGGAGATGATATTTTTCTACTAAATAAGTAGCAAAAAAGCCTCCCATAGAACTGCCCACAACAAAAATAGGCTCTGATTGGTTGGCCTCAATGATTGACGTAAGTTGATCAATTACGCTATTTGCAAAGGGTGGTAAATCGGGACAAATAAATCGTATATGTGGCACATTAAAGGCCAGCCATTGCTGGGTTTGCAATGCTTTTTTTGATTGAGAGGAGCTGTTATAGCCATGTAGATAAAGCAGTGTCGGCATTGGGCACTAATCTCTGAATTGAACGTTATTATAGCCTGAGATTAGACTGTATCGGTGAATGATTTACACTTAATAGCCAGCATTATCAGTGTCTGGATGCTGATCAAAATTACGGATGAATTCAACGCCTGTCTTTACAGTTCCATTAGACTCTAAATCAAACCATCTATAACCAGGAGGTTGGTCTGATATAGCGAAATCTTTACTGTGCTGTTTGAATTGGATGCATGAAGAGGGGGTGGTGTATAAAGGTAAATCACCCCACAAGCCGTCATACTGTTGGTGTACATGCCCAGTCACTACCAGCTTCACGTCGTTGTGAGATGCTAATAGATCATAGAGACTATTTGGATTATTGACCCGTTGTTTGTCGAGCCACTGACAGCCGAGCGCAATAGGACAGTGATGCATGGTTACCAGAATAGACTTTCCAGCTAACTGATTCAGCCGGTCATCGACTCGGAGTAATTCTTCATCGCTAATATGACCAACAGGTGTTCCAGGTTGCGAGCTGTCTAAAGTAAGAATACCCCAGTTACCGAGTTCGCTGACCGGGTATGACGGGTAATCAGTCAAGTGTTGTTCCATTAGCTCTGCATTGTCATGATTGCCCGGCAGCCATACCGCCTGCTTGTCATAATCCTTTAGCAATTGGTTGAGCATAATATAAGATTCGGCACTACTTGTGCCGGATAGATCACCAGACAGCAGCAGCAGATCATCCCCGCGACCATAGTCATTTATTGCATGTAGCACTGCTTTAAAGCTATCTAAAGGACGTATGCCCGCTAAAACAGACTGCGGACCTTCACCAAGATGAAGATCAGTAATCTGAATTAATTTCGATACCGCCATCCGTATTAGACCTCAGTAATGGCGGATCCATGCCGCAAACCATAAATCAATAATTCACTGAGAAATATATTCCATTGCCATTTTTCATCTCTGGCCTGATTAGGCTTTTGCTCGACCAGTGTCCATGGAATCGTTCTATCAGTACACCACTCAATCACTTCAAGCATTTTCGCGTCACGATAAACGCGCGCTTTTATCTCTATTTGTGGAACCCAGTCAGGGCCGGCTCGATCAGCAGTAATAGTCAGAGTACTGGTATATTTGGTAACTTCTGTGACCTCTATGTGAAGTCCAGCATTGGGGGTTCGGCGGGAACTGAGCTGCACAGATGCACCTAAGACCATTGCGTTTAATGGTACTTTTAGCAGTCGTCGATAGTTATGCTCACACTCATCATGTAACCGCGTCAAATCCAGTTTTTGCCTACCCATTTCAAAGAATGCCAAATTTTTTACCTTCGCGCACAAATTACTTTTTTAACGTCTCACATATTGTGTATATTAGTGCCATCATAGGCGTCTGTCTCATAAATTGTTGTGACGGAGTTCTAACCATTGCAAAGAAATAGTGACCGCAGCACTATTTAATGTCCCATCTGCTAACGCCTGCTGTGCCTCATGATAGGGCCAGACATGCAACAAGATATCTTCATTCTCGGTATCCAAACCAAACACACCTTTTTTGTCATGCAGGTCTACTAAGCCACAGAACATGTGCATTTTTTCGTCAGTACCCCCGGCACTCACTAGATAATTGCAGATAGGGATTAGTTTTTCTACTGCTAATCCAGCTTCTTCCTGTAATTCCCGATGAGCCACTTCAGTGGGTGTCTCACCAGGTTCGATCATTCCAGCCACCACTTCATATTGCCAAGGACCCTGATTGTCATCCAGGGCGCCAACCCGAAACTGCTCAACTAAACCGACCAATTGGTTGATGGGATCATAAAGTAAAACCCCCACGGCTGAGCCGCGCTGAAATATCTCACGTTTTAATAGCCTACTCCAACCACCGCGAAAAAGTCGGTGGCTGAGAGCAAAGCGACTCACTTTAAAGAAGCCTTGAAATACAGTGTCCTTGGATTCAATACGAACGTCAGACTGATGAAATTGATGTTTTTTGGCCATTGAAACACTCTCAATTAAAGTAATAATGTGTACGGCTGATTGTTCTGGATTGATTAAACTTAGCGTTAAACAGTTGTTAACGTAATGGACGGTCATGTCGGTGACTGATTAAATTTTACCGCGTTATAAGGGCAATTTAATCACTAACCTTGCCCAAAAAACAGAACATAGAAGGAATTAACAACAAGGCCAGCAACGCAGATCCCATGACGCCAAAACACATAGCCCAGGCTAAGGTTTCAAAAAACTTATCAAATAACAGCGGTAATAAGCCACCCATTGTTGTCAGCGATGTCGTCAGAATATGGCGAGTAGATCTGACGGTCGTTTCAATCAATGCATCTTTTGAAACCTGGCCTGTTCCAGCATCTTCATTGAGATGGGACAGAACGACGATAGAGTCATTAATCGCTAACCCGGCTAGACCAACAATACCGACTAACCCAATAAAACCAAAGTTTTGGAACCCGACAAACATTCCTAAAAAGCCAAGACCAATACAAAGGGTACCAACGAGTAAAATAATACTCGCTTGGCGAAAACTATTTAATATCATGACCAAGGTCATTACAATTAACCCTAAGAACAAGAAAAAGGTACTAAATAGTTGTCCGAACGATTCTGCTCTTTCCTCGGCGTCGCCGAATTGGGCAATGCTATAGCCCACGGGTAAAGAATCTTCGAATGCTTTTAACTCGGCTGCCACATCATTTAAAACGGTGGATGCTAACGTGCCGGGATAAACGGCTGCTTTCACCGCGTTATTTCTAGTCCCCTGATATCGATTAATTTGGTTAATTTCACTGGTGTATGAAATATCAGAAAAACTCTCCACATAATCGAATCCCTCTGCACTATTTATGGCTAAAAATGCTGTCTGGTTAACTTCTGATGCTTCACGATTTTTATTTTTGATACGGATAGGAACTTCTTTATTTCCATCGAGCATAGAGCCGACATAAATGCCTCTTGTCGATGCTGAAATCTGATCGATAATCTCCTGCGATGATTTAGATGAAAAGGCCAGATTGACTTCATCTAGATTAATTTCTAATCCGGTGACACTGGCAGACTGATCTGCCAGCACATCACTGACTTGCGGGGATTTAGCCAAAATCGATTTAAGCTCTTCTCCCAATGATTTTAAAACCTGATTGTCGTCACCAAAAATAGCAATGTTCACTGGAAATTCAACCGGAGGTCCATTGGTAAACTTGCTGACTCTCACCCTCACATCAGCATGATCTTTTTCCAAACGCTTGGCCAAATTAGCCAAACTTGAATCCATCTCGCTATAAGAGGACGTAAAAAATACACCTGTTGCAAGGTTATCTGAACCCTCGCCCGACGGCCCACCGATGATGTTATATAATAGCCTGGGTAGACGTCGTCCAACCCACCACATATCACGAGTAACATAATCCTCTAGCAAGACTTGATCTCGAATACTAGTGACTCTCTGATTAGTCGCATAGATGGAGGCATTAGCGTCAAGCTCTACCTCTACCTTGAACATGCTCTTTCCTTGATTTGGGAAAAAATCTGTATCTAAAAAGCCAAACGAAACAAAACCTAGTATTGGAAGAATTAAAGATAACATCAGCGCACGGCTTGGCTTGAATAAAGCCCACGCTAAAAAGGCTCTGTAGCGTGTGCGTAACCCTTGGTGGCTAAACCCAATATTTTTAGATTTATTTAAATTCAAAAAATTTGAGTCTTCCATCGTTTTTAACAGTACAGGAACCACTGTCAGTGCTAAAAATAACGAGGAAGATACCGCTAATATAATGGTAATCGCCATATCACCAACAAATTCAGGGCTCGCGCCCTTACCCGCGGCCATTGGCATAAAGGCTAATCCGGTTGTTACCGTAGCCGCTAGCAGTGGTAATGAGAGATGCTTAATCGAGGCGTAAATAGCCTCTCTATTGACTAACTTCTGAGATTTACGGTACCTATAGTCTTCAACAACGATGATTGAATTATCGATTAACAGACCTAAGGACAAAATAATGCCAGTCACGGATGTTTGATGCAGCGGAACCTGTAAAATAGTACATCCAATAAGGACCAATAAAATAGTCAAGGGAACGACGGCACTGACAATGACAGCAGAACGAGGACCGAGAAGTAAATAACTTAAGAATAAGACAATAAAAGTTGCCAGCAGGATGCTTTGCATCAAAAAAGAGAACTTTTCTTCAACAAAATCAGATTCATTAAAGATGACCTCTAAGCCGATTTCGTCAGGCAGACCCTCTTTAAATACATCAGCAACGCGCAGCACTGCTTTGGAATACAGATCTGTTCTTTGAGCGAATTTTCCTCGTACTTCAATAAATACTGCCGGTATTCCATTGTAGCTTACGATCTCAATAGGAGGATCGACCGGTAATTTTTCTACCGTTGCCACATCCTCAAGTCTAATGGCTTGATAATCATCCGATATTTTTAAGGGTAATTTCTTTAAATCGTTGATTAATGAAATATTGTCTTTCGCTTTTATTCGAAACTCAGCGTCTTGCCCAACAATATTACCAATCGCTCTCTTACTGTCATATTGGTCTATTGCAATGGCGATAGACTGGATATTCATTCCAGCATCGGTCAGTAAGTCTAAGTCAGCTCCTACAAAAATTTCTTCTTTGGTATCGCCGTAAACTAAGGCTTGTTTTGAATTCGTAATATTAGCTAATTTTCTTTTAAACTGGTTAGCTAACCTAGATAAAATGACCATCTGGGGGTCACCATCCCCTCGCCACTGTAGAGCAAATAGGACTGTTGTTGGTGGCCCGCTATGGTTAAAACTGATATTAGTTCCCGGTGGAACTAACGCAGTACTCTGGCTTAACGTCTCCTGAACTTTCGCCCAAACTTCATCGGTTTCACCTTTACCAATAATTTCTTTGAGTTCTAATCCGACTCTCACAACGCCAGACAAAGAGGTAGAGTCGATGATTTTAATTTCGTCAATTTCTCGAAGTTGCGTTTCTAGAACATCCGCTATTTGAGTCTCGATTCTTTGCGGTGTGGCTCCCGGTAAAACCGCTGTAATATTGGCCCAACGCTCTGCTAGTTGAGGATTCTCCTGCCGGGGTAGTGAATCATAGGACAATAAGCCACCCGCAATAATGAACAGCATTGCAAGAAGAAAAATTCTTGGCCTATCTAAGTAGAGGTCAACAATTTTTCTCATTGACTATCTCTCACAGCTTGGCCTTCTGCCACTTTCGATGCACCGCCAACAATAACCTTATCACCGGTTTTTAAAGTCCCAGACACATAGGCCATGGTCTTTTCAATATGGATTAGCTCGACATAATCTTTTTGCGCACTGTTATCACTGGAGACTGTGAATACACTCCAAAGGCCCTGCTCTGCTTGAGATAAAGCATTCAGCGGGACCCAACTTCCGCGTTTGGCCTCTTTTATGTTTAAAACGAGCCTGGCTGTTTCACCCGGATTAAAAAAGGCATCAAATGCAAATATCCCTAAGCGATTATTGGATCCTCTAGATGACATAGGCGCCAATCTCATTAAGGTTGCATCAAAGCTTTCATCACCAATGACAAAGGGATATTTTTGGCCCAGGTTAACGCTTTTAATAATTGATTTTGGCAGGGAAACCCTTGCTTCAACATAGGTAGAGTCTAAAATTTCCAAGACTGGAACGCTGGGATTAACAATTGATCCTTCATCTAACAGACGACGTTGAATAATGCCGTCATAGGGCGCAAGGATTTTTGTTTGCTGGAATTTAGTGACCGCGCCTTCATACTGAGCCTTGGCAATTAAAAATCTAAACTCTTCATTCTCCAGTCTCTGCTCTGACACATAATCGGCTTGATCTAATACTTGAGAGCGCTCAAAAATGTTTTTAGCCATAGATAAATTAGCTTTAGCTTCGTTTAAACGTGCCAAGGCCTCCGAATCTTCTAATTCCGCCAATAAGTCACCTTTGACAACCTTATCGCCAATATCTACTTTGATGATTTTAACTTTACCCGGCACCTCAAATCCTAAGATAGATTGTCTTTTCGGGACGACTTTAGCCGGCAGCATTTTATCGACGCCATATTCTTCGACTATAGTCACTTCGTGTAAATCAACATATTTCTCTGCTATAACAGAGGCTGTGAGGAATAGAAGGGATATTGTTAATACTTTTTTCATAGGGGCCACACATCTGTGTATAATGTTTACACTGAGCACATTATAGTCTAAAGTTTACACTGTCAACTTGAAAATGAATTGGTGGGACAATGCAATATCATCATGGCAATTTAAGAGAGCAACTAATTTTTTGCGCCTATGATTGGATCTCATCCAATGGAATCGAGAGCATTAGTCTTAGGAAAATAGCGAAAATCGCAAAGGTTTCTCAAACCGCGCCCTACCGGCACTTTGATTCAAAAGAACATATGCTGGCAGAGGTTGCCACACTCGGCTTTGAAAAGTTTTCCTCAGAAATGAACAAGAATAAAGCCACCGATAACCCAGCGGATGACCTCGTAAAATGCGGTGTGACCTATATTACATTTGGATTAGCCAACGAACATATCATAGATCTGATGTTTAACTATCCAATGAAAAAAACTGATTTCCCTGAGCTATTAGCAGCCGCTGACAAGGCCTTTGGAATGCTTTTAAAAAGATTGCAGCATTTGCACCAAGGCAATGCAGATTCATTGCAACTTAATGGCATCTCAATGCTTGCATACGTACATGGACTACTGGCTATTATTCAGATAAATCAACGAGGAGACACATCAGCACAGACTGCTTTTGTTAAGGCATCCTCTACAGTAAAAGAAAATCTCGAGAAAATGCTAGGCGCTTTTGTTAAAAGCCTAGATTTTTCATAATCCATTGCGAAGCGGACTAAAGAAGTTATGCCAGTGGGGTTAAAAACCGTTAACAACGCTATCTCGCCATTCACCGGGAATACACTGGACACTTGTATTACCCTTTTTTGGTCATTTTGAGATGCCTCACCGTATTTAATAATAATATTATTACTTATAAGTTTAAAAAACAGGGTTGGGACCAGCTATTAATTGTGTCGTCAACCAATGGTATGTAAACGCGTTCCGTTATTAAGGGTATCTTTTTAACTCTGCTATTGAATCTATAACAGCTTGTTATGGCGTCTAAGTTAAAGGAAAGTACTCATTACAACGCACAACGCAAGTCTGCTAAAATGGTCGCCGGTCGCGGTCACAATGAAAATAACAATGGAGTTTGTATGTTCAAGGTAAGACAAGGATTTTTAACACTGTGTAGTGTCCTTTTAATGGCTCAAAGTAGCGCGGCAGATTCTTTGAAAGACATTTATGAGCTGGCACTGCAGGGGGATCCGACCTTGCGTGCAGCACGGGCTAATTTTCAAGTAGGGCGCGAAACTGAAAATATTCGTCGGGCCTATTTGCTGCCGGTTATCTCTGCTTCCGCTGACTTTACGCGGACTGAACGAAATAGTGAATCCTCGCAAGTCTACTCATTCATACAAGATGAGCCTTTTTTAAGTAAAAGTTTCTCTGATTCAGATACCACTTCCTACGGCATTTCTCTTACTCAAGCGATTTTTGACATGCCCGCCTGGTACCAATTTCAAAGTGGTAAAGCTCTCAGTGAAAGTGCCAGTGCGCAGTTCGCTTCTGATCAGCAATCGTTGATTTTGCGTGTTAGTCGCACTTATCTAGACGCATTGCGTGCTTTTGACAATAATGAAACACGTAAGGCCGAACAGCGTGCAATTCAGCGTCAGTTAGAACAAACGCAGGAGCGCTTTGAAGTCGGCTTACTGCCCATTACTGACGTGCATGAAGCTCAAGCGATCTATGATGATGCCTTGGTCAATAGCTTAGAAGCACAAGGCGCACTCAATATTGCATTCGATGCGCTGCAAGTACTAACAGGGCAAAACCATGACTCTCTGTCAGGGTTGACAGACGGCTTCATGGCGGTGAATCCCGAGCCATTGGATGGTCAAGATTGGGTAAGTTTTTCCCTCAACAATAATTACCAATTAAAAGTCGCAGAACTAGGTAAAGATTCATCCTATAACCAATCGAAGGCTGCTACTGCTCAGTTGTACCCCAAAATTACAGCAAGCGCCCGTTATTCGGACACCGATTCAGATGGAACCCAGACTAGTTATCTGCCGACTGAAAGTAGCTCTGGCGTATCATCCTTGAGTGATGGGCATAGCTTTGGTGTTTCTTTAAGTATGCCTATTTGGGCAAGTGGTATTAATTCAGGGCGACGACAAGCTAAACAACGCTCTATTGCGGCGAATGAGAATTTCGAAGTGGCTAAACGAAACACGGCTCAAACAGCACGCTCCAGACACCAGTTAGTCATCACAAACACTGCACGAGTAAAAGCGCGTAAGCAAGCGATAATATCCGCTGAAAGTGCACGAAATGCTACACAAGCAGGGTATGAGGTAGGTACGCGTAACATTGTTGATGTGCTTGCGGCGCAACGCTCTGTCTTTCAGGCTAAACGCAATTATGCGAACGCTCGGTATGATTACATTTTTGCCATGATGGGTTTAAAAGAGGTCGCGGGACAACTTTCTCCCGATGATATTTACCAGCTGAATGCCTGGTTAGACCCAAGTCTGCCGGTGACTAAATAACCCGCCCAATCACTCTAAGTAATCTGTCCAACGCGCCACGGTTAGCTTCTGCAACCTGGCGTGCGGCAAGGCTCATTGTCTGTCGGATGCTGTCATCTTGAAGTAAGCGACTGCAGTGACTGGCCAACTCGTCGCTGTCCTGGCAAATCAACATTCCACCACCACCCATTAGCAACTCTGATGTTTCAGAGAAATTGAACAAGTGTGGGCCGGTTAGTACCGGCACACCCCAGGCAGCTGGCTCAATCACATTGTGGCCACCGGTTGGCACTAAACTACCGCCAACAAAGGCAAGGTCACAGGCACCAAAGAAAGTCATGAGCTCGCCCATGCTATCCCCGAGTAATATGTCCGCTCCCGCTGTTGATACATTATGGCTGCGTCTAACCGTGGTAAACCCTGTTTTTTGACAGAGCTCCGCCACCTGATTGAAACGCTCAGGGTGACGCGGTACTAATACCAGAAGCAAGGAGTCCAACTCCATTTTTATTTTTGTGAAGGCCGCTAAGATCAACTCGTCTTCACCCTTATGAGTACTCGCAGCTAGTAGAATTGGTCTGTTGTCTGGACCTCTCCAATCATCTAACAACTGGCTCGCCTTAGCACGTAAATCCTGATCAAGATGTAGATCAAACTTGATGTTGCCCGTCACCACTGAGCCACTTTGCGGCAATCCTAGGCTCTGGAAACGTTGCGCGTCATCGGTATGCTGGGCGGCAACCGTGTGCAGGTTATTTAGCATGGGTGCCACAATAGGGCTAATGCGCTGATACCCTCGAGCAGATTTTTCAGATAAGCGAGCATTGGCCACGATCACCGGAATACCTCGTCGCTTACAGGCAGCAATAGTATTGGGCCAAAGTTCTGTTTCCATTATGATCAATAGCTTCGGATCAACCCGATTTAAAAATCTCGCTACGGCATCTGGCAAATCGTAAGGCGCATAGCTGTGCTCAATCGAATCACCAAATATCGATAACACGCGGTCTGAACCGGTTGGCGTCATACAGGTCATGAAGATCCTGTGGTCGGGATATTTATCTTGTAAGGCTCTCACTAGCGGCACCGCAGCTAGGGTTTCACCCACAGAAACCGCATGCAGCCAAATAGTGGGGGTACTCGACTCAAGCCTTTGGCAAAACCCAAACCGCTCTGCCCAACGCTGAAAATAACTCGGCGCCTTTAATCCGCGCCATAACAATCGCATGACTATGGTGGGTAATAAACAATAAAACAGCACTGAGTACAAAAATCTAGGCATAAATTTTCGAACATCCTTTGACCACAGAAAAAGTACAACGGCTCGATAGCCACTTCAACAGACCGTTGATAACAACATAGCAGAAATAGAGATTAACCACGAATGATAACTACTCCTTGATTCGCCATTTTGCCGCTGATTAAAGTTGTAATGTAGCTAAAGAGTAATGGGCATCAGCACAAATTAAAGTTTTCGCTATTAGATGGCTTTCTTATATAAGACACCCGACGCTTGCATAACAAAAGATAAGCGAAATTAAAGTAATATTACTACCCATTTGACGCCTTATCCAAAGACGATGTAGATCGGGGAATAGCTTATAGCCAAATATTGGACTGGATAACCGGTTTTCAACTATTCAACGCGTCTAGAGACTGAAAATTAACTCTGAGAGTTTAAAACTTGCTTGAACCGTCTACTCAGATCATCTAAATGAACCTGATTAGGCGCATTCCAAGAAACAGGAATACAATAAACTTCCTTTAAGTAAGCCACAAATTTATTGATCAACGATAGATCAACGTGCCAACTTTCTAACTCATTAATCTGTTGAGAGAGTTCATATTTTGATTGAACCGGCATAGTAATACCTTTTATAGCATAGCAGGCCGATCCAAGAACAAAGACCCGTTTTCCTAAGGCTAAAGACTCTACACCGACGCTAGAATTTAAAGTGACTACTGCATCACTCTTCTCAATTAATTCCTGAGTGTTTTTATTACTGAACATAATTCGCGGATTATAGTGATATAAATCAGTATAGCGATGAGGATCTGATGGATGCTCTTTAACCACGAAGTGAAGTGTTTGATCCGTACAATTTAATGCAGAAAACGCTATCCAATCGTATAGCTCGCGCATAGTTTTAATGTGGGGAGAATTCAACAACACCTGACTATCAAATAAAACCTGAAAAGGCACAAATATAAACTTCTTAGGGAGCTGCAGATGAAAATTTGCGTGCTGCGCATGTTTCCTTTTCTTGCGATTAAATTTTCTTTGGACCAACTTAGGCTCAATAACCGAATCGCTGACGTTCTTAGTTGCATAGTCTGCATAAAAAGCTGCGGTCCTAGGAAGACTATTACTAGCATTAACGCCTGATAAATCAAAGGTCGTCGTATTGGGCAATAATCCGTTTTCAAAGTGAACAACTGGAATAGCCAGTTTGCTTGCTATAGTTTTAATCACCTTCTCTGGTAATCTAGTACCATTAAAGATCGCTATACACTTCGGCTTGTGACGATCTATCAACCCCGAAAAACGCCTAAATAAGTAACGAAATTTAAACGTGTAGTAATGCCTTATTAGTGACCATAACCACTCAGGGAAATGATACTTCACTCGCTTACGCTGGAAATGAAACTCTATTCCTTCACTCACTTCATCAGACGTTAACTTTATTGATTTTGATCTAAAACACGGCCTAAAAGAGAAATCATAAACATTACTATTGAAAGCTAGTTTAGCCGCCAAGAAACTAAAATATTTATGCTTAGGCCCGCGCGGCGATACAAACATCACATCCATGTAAAATCTCTCTAAATATTCCTAGATGAAGGGTATTGAACTTGGCTCATTTAGACACTGGCGTCAGCCAGTTTGTATACTTTGCATTACCGCCTCGGACGATCTCAAAATAAGCTGCTTGAAGCTTCTCTGCGACTGGCCCACGCTTGCCACTGCCTACAATACGCCCATCATATTCACGGATAGGAACCACTTCTGCTGCGGTGCCTGTGAAAAATGCCTCATCACAAATATAGACTTCATCTCGAGTAATCCGCTTTTCTCGCACTTCAATACCATAGTCAGCGGCCAATTTAAAAATGGTATCTCGAGTAATTCCATCAAGGCAGGAAGTGAGATCTGGAGTATAAATCACACCATCGCGCACCATGAAGAAATTCTCGCCACTACCTTCAGCCACATAACCTTCATTATCGAGTAGCATTGCTTCATCACAACCAGAATCCAAAGCCTCACGGAGTGCTAACATTGAATTCATATAATTCCCGCTAGCCTTGGCCTTGCACATGGTGATATTCACATGGTGCCGAGTATACGAAGACGTGCGTACTTTAATACCTGCTTCCAGCGCTTCGGGAGACATATAAGACGGCCATTCCCACGCCGCTATACCCACATGTACCTTCAAATCTTTTGCTCGCAAGCCCATACCTTCTGAGCCTAAAAAAACTAGCGGGCGAATATACGCTTCTTTAAGATTGTTAGCGCTCACTACTTCTCTATGAGCAGCATTGATTTCATCTTGGCTAAAAGGGACTTCTAAATGAAGGATCTTTGCGGAATTAAAAAGGCGTTTAGTGTGATCTTCAAGACGGTAAATACATGTCCCCAAAGCACTGTTATGGTAAGCGCGCACGCCCTCAAAAACAGCTAATCCATAATGCAGCGAGTGCGTGAGGAAGTGGGTTTGGGCATCGCGCCAATCAACCATCTTTCCATCCATCCAAATAAAACCATCGCGGTCTGCAAATGACATCTAACCTTACCCCTCTTTGATTAATCTTTTAATTTTGCACTCAAGTTGGACGCGTTCTAAAAATATTTGAACGTTTGTGTCGATATATTTATTCGCCAAATCGACAAAGGTGCCTTCATTGAAACATTCACGTATGCAACTAGCTATTTTTTAAGTTGCGGATTATAGCACCCTAAACATTCAACATGGCTCTGTTGTGAAGGTCTATTCAGCAATTTAAATTGAACCACAAATTAGATACTCGTGATAGTTTGATCTGGGCCACTAAATTGATAATTGTTGCTAGTTTTGGTGAGTAACAATTGTTTTATTGCTGAGTGCATATTTTTAACTAAATTTGAGCCTCATGAACATAAATGCAGTACAACTTTGAAGAAACCGCTCATTTTATGAGTTATTTATCATTAAATAGCCTTTTAAGTAAACTTAATAGCTCCGGTTGCTTATAATCGGTACATGAATAATAAAAGCTATGTCGATTTCTTTAGACAGACTTCGCCTTACATCCATGCCCATCGTGGAAAGACCTTCGTTATTGCCATTTCTGGGGAAGCTGTCCTGGCGCCAAATTTTCATAGTATGGTGCACGACATTGCTCTCTTGCAGAGCCTAGGCATGCGAATCGTTTTAGTGCATGGCGCGCGCCCACAAATTAATCAAAGACTCCAACTTTCAAATATTGGTGTTAAAGTCAAAAACCATACTCGTGTAACCGATCCAAATGCAATGCAATGTGTGAAAGAAGCTGTCGGCAGCACTCGCCTAACCATCGAGTCAGAACTTTCTATGGGTCTACCAAATTCTCCTATGCATGGTGCTCATATAAGTGTGGTTGGTGGTAATTTTATTACGGCTAAACCCATAGGGATTCAAGACGGAATTGACTTTCAACGCGCCGGCCAAGTGCGGCGTATTGACAACAAAGCTATTGATGCGCAGCTGAGCAATGGTTCAATGGTGTTGATTTCCCCAATTGGCTTCTCACCAACTGGGGAGGCGTTTAATTTAAGTTATCTGGATGTTGCTAGCCATGTTGCTATGGCCCTTAGCGCCGAAAAGCTAATCTTAATTAGTCAGCCTGGCGCAATTAATGATAAAGAACGGCTGCTCCGAAGTTTGTCGCTGCCGCAACTCGCAGAGCTACAAGAGACACTCAAAGACCCAGAGCATGCTGAACTTTTAGGAACTGCATCGGTTGCTTGCTATGGTGGTGTTGAGCGTGTCCATTTAGTCGGTTATCAAGAAGACGGAGCACTGCTTAAGGAATTATTCACCCGAGAAGGTAGTGGCACCCTGATCATGAAAGAATGTGCGGAAGTTATTCGCCCCGCCTCGATCGAGGATGTAGGTGGTATTCTTAGCCTCATTACGCCCCTTGAAGATCAATCAGTTCTCGTGAAACGATCTCGAGAACTACTTGAGACTGAGATTACCCGATTTAAAGTAGTGGTTCATCCCGAGGGATTAATTATCGGTTGTGCGGCTCTCTACCCAACGACTGATTTAGCGGTTGGTGAAGTGGCCTGCGTAGCGATTCATCCCGAGTTCCACGACCAAGGCATAGGTGCGCGACTGTTGTCTGAAATTGAGAGTGACGGAAAAGTAAGCGGGATGAATGAGCTATTAGTCATGACGACAACCACCGCACATTGGTTTCTTGAAAATGGCTTTAATGAGGCTAACATTCGAGATCTCCCTGAAAATAAACAATCTATGTATAATTATCAGCGAAATTCGCGCATATTTTGTAAAGCAATTTAATATTAATGCAGAGATAAAGAATTCTGCACCGACCGATTGCTTGATAAAATCACAGCTAGAGTAACGTCGTCAAATCCAAGATAAGCTCCGGTGGGTACCGTCAGAGGCGCGAGCAAGAAACGTCACCGCGAGACACGCAAGCCTGGTAGCTAATGTCGATAAAGCGGCCATTCGAGACCTGTAACAGCTATAGGATCTAAGCGATATTGTGGGAACGTGGTCCACAAAAAAGCCCAGCATTCGCTGGGCTTTTCTATTTCTAGCTAACTACTCACTTAAGCCTTACTACAACCCGGTACCGTAGCACCAACATCACGAAGCTTCCGAAGTCTGCTACCCTCAGCATTGGCAAACTTAATCCACTGCGCAGGATAACGTTTAGCCTTCTTAGTTTTCGCAGTCTTAACTGATTGGTTAAAAGCCTTCACAGCATCTTTGTAGCAATGCAGATTAATCAGCGCACTGCCCATTGTCGCATAATTGGTCGACGCATTTTTAACCTCGCCTTTCTTAGCCGCTTTTTTTGCAGCTTTATAGGCCTGCTTGTCTTTACCTAGGTCAAGATAAATAGAAGCAATGCGTGACTGAATTTCACCAGTGTCAGAAAACTTAGATGCACTCTCAAAAGACTTTAACGCGCTTTCAAGATTTTTTGCCTGCCACCAAGCCTGTCCGAGCACCTCAAAGTTCTTGGCGTTCTTCTCTATAATTTTATCTTGCATTCCTTTATCAATTATTTTGGCAGCACGATAGGGGACTTCGGCACCCAAATACATGTAGGCCATACTCATTACTTGACTCTCGGTGGTCAGTTGATCATTCATGTAAACCATCTCAGTGGCAACCAGCTGATCAGTCTCACGCTCTTGAGAACCGTACATACCACCTAACTGCTTCCAGTAAGTCCACTTAGGATAATGAGTCACAAGCTTCTGGAGAATAGATGTGACCTTCTTAAGATCATCCTTCTCATAATAAAGAACCCTTTGAAGCGACCACATGGACTCTTTCGGAAGTATCTCTTTGGCCTCAGCCTCTGCAATGGCAATTTCAACCATAGCGAGCGCGTCCGCCTTTCGCTCTAGCTGATAGTAAAGCTGAGCGAGCAACATGCGAGCATCAGCACCAACAATGATCGCCGCATCAATCCAAATTTCCATTTCTATAACTGCTAACGCGTATTCCTCTTGCATGGCATAAAATTGAGCTAGCGTGTAGCGTGTATCAAGCTTTAACTCAGGCGGCGTACCAACGCCATCAACGACCAGGCGATAAAAGCTAATAGCGCCTTTAAAGTCATCCAAAGAATACGTAACATACCCAAGCATGTTCCAAACCTGAGTCTTTTCATAATCAGTACTACAGGTCTTTGGCCGAGCGTCGATATCTAGCAGCATTTTCTTCGATTCTAACCATAAAGGCGTTACGTTGACACCTTCTTCTGCCTCAGTAGCCATCGAAATCGGCCCCTTCTCACCCTGAACTCTGTCAAGCGCTTTAGCACAACTTTTGCCGACAGACTGGCGCTTGCGTGTTTTAACATCTTTATATTTAGGCTCTTTTTTCTCAGCTGCAAGGGCGGCATTGGCCATTACAGAATCTGGTGATCCTACAGAGACAAGCATCGGCATTACGAACACCATGCCCAGCACTGCGACTAAGAGTTTAAATTTACTGACCATCATGAACTCCTTATTTCGCCATCTGGAATGTGAACTTATACAGCACGTTAGGGACTTCCTGCCCAACACCGTCTACGACTCTTGGATTGTACTTAAGCTTCAACGCAGCCTTAACTGCAGCTCGCCCAAATCCCCAGCCTTCAGGGAATTCTTCTATCATCACGGGATCGCGTACACCACCTGTTGTGGTAATAATTACCTCCACTACCGCATATCCTTCTTTACCACGAGTCTGAGCACGTCTGGGATACTGCGGCTGCGGAATATAAACGGGAATATAGTCTGAATCCCTGGAGAAGCTGCCAAGTCCTACCTGCAGATTACCGCCGACAGTTGGCGCAGCCATATTCACCGCATTATCAGGAATATCAAAATCTTGAGTTTCCTCAGGTATTTCTGGCGGTGGCGTTTCTGGCTCATCGGGTTTCTCGACGTTAGTCTCTTTGGCGTTTTCAGTTAGATCCCGATCAACATGGAGAAAATCAGGTATCTTAATCATGGCGCCTTCATCTAGCTCTTTGCTGCCAGAGTCGATCAACTTATACATTAAAATGATTAATGCAAAAGTGACCAGCATTCCAAGCGCAGCGGATATTCCTACTCTAATTACAGCCATACTATTAACTCAGTCTGTTTCTACAGAAATGGCCACCGGAGCAATTCCGATATCGCGAGCGATATCCGCTACCTTGGCAACCGATTCAATGTTGGACTCATTATCGGCTTGGATAACCATGCCGCCCTTTGGATTTTCATTAAACAATCGAGTCAAACTGATTTTCAATGCAGTGGGTTCAACCCGCTTTTTATCAATCCAATATTCATTTGTGTCTGTGACCGCGACTAAAATACCGACTTTCTTATACGAAATGTCTGTCTCAGTATCAATTTTATTAACATCCGGTCCTGGAAGCTTAATAAAAGTCGCAGTAACAATGAAAAAGATCAACATAATGAAAACCACGTCAAGCATCGGAGTCAGATCAATAGTCTGTCCTTGCTCTTGCGATTTACCTCTTCTATTGCGCATAGTTATTACTCATTGGTATTGATTCTGAACCACCGATTTATCAGTGGTCCATAGTCAAGTGATCTTCAAGGAGGTGCTTTTCCTGCTCAGCGACACGCTCTAGATACGTCATGCCAAATACGCCGGAAAGCGCCGCGACCATTCCCGACATTGTGGGGATAGTTGCTTGTGAGACGCCGCCTGCCATAGCTTTGGCGTCTCCACCACCGGTGAATGCCATAACATCAAATACCGTAATCATGCCAGTAACAGTACCTAACAAACCAAATAGCGGCGCAATTGCGACGAGTGTCTTGATCATCATCATGTTTGTATCAATTTCGATACTGACCTCAGAAATCAACTTCTCTCTGATCTGATGAGCATGCTTTGACTTGCGCTCTTTGCGTGCTTCCCATGCATCAAGCGCTCTCTGAACTTCTAAACTGACGCTCGACCGCAGATACCACATTCGCTCAAAAATAAGGGTCCACATAAAGAATAGGAGGACGACAATGGCCCAAAGGACCATGCCACCTGAATCCATAAATTTACCCATCTCCGCGATCGTATCAACGAAAAACATCTTAGCGGCCCTCTACTGAACCAGCCACAATGCCAGCACTCTGTTCTTCCAGTACGTGGAGGATACGTTGTGCCTTGCCGTTAACTAAGGTATGCATCAATACAGTTGGGATAGCAACAACTAGTCCCAGCACTGTCGTGATCAAAGCTTGAGAAATACCACCTGCCATCGCCTTAGGATCGCCTGCACCAAATAGCGTAATCATTTGGAATGTAATGATCATACCGGTAACCGTTCCTAACAGACCCATTAGAGGTGCAACCATAGAGATAACCTTCAAAAGATTAAGTCCTGCTTCAATATTTGGCCGCTCTTTGAGCACCGCCTCATGTAACTTAAGTTCGAGTGACTCTGGGTCAAGACCCGGATTGTCAGCAGCGACTTGTAATACTCTACCCAATGGGTTGTTGGTATCCGAAGTGCCAGATTGCAGCTGGGCACTAACCCGGCTAGACATACCCATCAAGACAACGAAGCGCCAGATCGCGAGGAAAACGGCAAATACAAATACTGCCGTAATAACATATCCAACGATGCCACCAAAGTGCCAACGCTCGACCAGTGTGGGCGTATTAATAAGTGCTCGTAGTAGTCCGCCACCTAATGGACCAGATGGATCAAGACCCATTTTAGTAAACCCGGAAGCTGCTGCTTGTAGATCTGCAGCGTTAGATTGATATCCAGAAGGCTGACGAGCTAGCTCAGAAACCAGACCGGATTTAGGGCTGTACTCCAAATACATTCCGTCAGCAACTAGGTTGTATGTACCAACCCGAACTACTTCCATCTCAGCTTGCTCACCGTTAGCCAATAACACCGAGCGATTGAACTTCACAACTCGTGAGCTTTCAACCATTTCACGCTGTTGCTCGTACCATAACTTCTCAATATCTTCGATAGACGGGAGACGTGTATCGCTGCTCATCTTAGCAATTAACTCATCTAGAAACTCAGTTCTACCAGGGATCTGAGAACTAACAATCGACTGGTTGAGATTCGCTCGAATATCACCAGCAGCACCCGTTAGATGGCCAAATAACTCTTTCAACGAACCGAGACGCTTGTCTCGCTGCTCACGGAGCTTGGCAATCTCAATATCGTTGTCGCGGATTGTCTGCTCCAATCGATCTGATCGACGCTCTTCTTTAACTTTGGAATTCTGAGCGTCTTTAAGTAATTGCCCTTGTTTGCGTTGGTCGCTCTTAAAGGAAGCTTCGCGACCTCTAGAATCCGCAGATTCAGAGATAGAAGAACTTTCAATCATCTGCAACAGTTCATCTAAACTCTTAGCGTCTTGCGCTAAGGCTGGGACGCTTATAGCGGCTGCAGCAACAAAGGCTGCGAAAATGTTAACCATTTTAATTTTCATTGTGCTACCTCCGGCGCTGTAATGGGCATTTCTATGACGTCCTGCGGAATTATTTTCTTCGCCATGCGAATCCCTTGATCAACGGGTCGACGATACTCAGAGCCCAAGGTTTCCCATGATCCAGTCGCCTTGTTCCAAGCGCCTGTTTGAGATTTGTCTTTAGTCTGATACATCAAAGCAACACGACCGATACGAAGCATTTCTACCTCAACCTCGGATCCATTAGAATTGATATCAACCATATCGCGATATGATTCGAGCGAAAGACTGTACTCTGACTCAATATCATAGAGCTCTAGGATTTGACGAAATTTCTCTGCGGCAGAGAATCTGGCACTGTCCAGGTTGGCGTTCAAATTAGAGACCGCGTCAAGACGCATCTCTTTCTTAAAGGGCATATCCAGAGCAACAAAGTCTTCTAAGCCTGCAAGCATAGTAACCATCAGCGGAGAAACGCCTCGCTCGATTACTGTCGCATTAGCAATCGACTCTTTAAGCTCAGACATCATTTGAAGCTGGCTATCAATCTGGCGATCCAACTGAGAGTTGTATACACGCAGCGATTCGATTTGCTTATTAACTTGTTTGAATTCTTGCAGAAGGCCATCAGTTTGATCTGCAATACGATCAACTTTAGTCTGCGACGTTTTCGCTGATTGAACCTTAACGGCTCCAGCTTTTAACACATCGTTCACTTCAGCTGCCTGAACTGCAGTTGCAGTCAGACCACTGACAAGAGCGCCGATAAGTGCCAGTGCTTTTAGTGGTTGCTTGTTCATAGTTCCCTCAATTTGGATCTACCGGTTTAGTGATTCAATGGCACTTTTGGAAAGTACCTTATTTCGAAAAAATCTCGATCTTTTGGTTTCGAACTGTCTTTTTAACAGCCTCAACATTCAGAAGCAATTTGCCTGCATGTAAAATATGACTTAAAGCACATAAGCTTTAAATTTGTTACCTTAGGTAACGTTTTACCTTAACATCTCTGTTTAAAAACACATGTTGATGTTATCTAATTATAATAGTCATGCCTTGATGCGATCTAACACTACAAATTGATAACTATAACTACCGGTTACTTTAGGAAGCTGCACACAAGTGCGCTGCCATTGTTTAGAATCAATAGCTGGGAAAAAGGCATCTCCTGCAATTTCAGCATCCACTTCTGTAACATAGAGGCGATCAGCAACGGTAATGGTCATACGATAAATTTGCTCACCCCCAATAACCATGACTTCATCTGCTCCAGTGTCTACACAAGCCTTGCTAGCAAGTGACAATGCGTCATCGAGTGTCGTCGCCGCTTTAACGCCAGGCGCGGACCAGCTAGCATCTCTTGTAATGACAATATTAGTCCGGCCAGGTAGGGGGCGTCCAATCGAGTCATAGGTTTTGCGGCCCATTACTAATGGCTTGCCCATGGTCACTGACTTAAAATATTGAAGGTCGTCAGGCAAATGCCATGGCAACTGATTATCAAGCCCAATGACTCCATTCCGGCTGACCGCAACGATTAGCGACATTTTCATAATTTTAACCTTCTTAGACTGCAACCGGTGCCGAAATAGGCCCGTGGGATTGATAGTTTTGCAATTCAAAATCGTCATAGACGAAATCAAATAAGCTTTGTACTTGTGGGTTAATCTGCAAAGTCGGTAAATCAAAAGTGCTGCGGGATAGCATTTCATCCACTTGATTCATGTGGTTAGAATAAAGATGCGCATCACCAAAAGTATGTACAAAATCACCCAGCTTTAAACCAGCAACCTGAGCAATCATCATGGTAAGTGCAGCATAGGAGGCTATGTTAAAGGGCACACCAAGGAACACATCCGCACTCCGCTGATAGAGCTGGCAACTTAATCGCCCCTCTACCACGTAAAACTGGAAGAGACTATGGCAAGGTGGTAACCCTGACTTAATCATCACCGGAATATCTTGCGGGTTCCATGCTGACACAATAAGGCGACGTGAATCTGGATTAAATTGGAGATCACTCATAAGCTGAGATAGTTGATCAACACCACCAAAATTTCGCCACTGTTTGCCGTAAACTGGCCCTAGGTCACCATACTTGTCGGCGAAATCCTGGTCAGCGATAATCTGCTGAGTGAACTCGGCCATAACAGCGCGCCACTCTGACGAATACTTAACCAGATGCTTATCCTGACCTGTCTCACGCAACCAGTTTTGATAGGGCCAGTCATTCCAGATACCAACCCCGTTCTCGATCAAATATCGAATGTTGGTATCTCCCCGAATAAACCATAGCAGTTCATGTAGAATTGACTTCAAGTGCACTTTTTTACTCGTAACCAGAGGAAATCCCTCAGCCAAATTAAAACGCATCTGATGCCCAAAGATACTGACTGTTCCAGTACCGGTGCGATCTTCTTTTCTAATACCATGGTCGCGTATATGTTTTACCAACTCTAAATATTGCTGCATTAGGCACTCCCCAAACCAGATTTACCTACCAAGCCACGAAGTGATGCGCGCATAAACCACAGACCCAACAATATCATTGGAATACAAAGGGTTTGACCACGTGTCATCCAGTTAAACGATTCTACTAGCGCGGATTGACCGACAAACTGAGCATCCGGCTGGCGGACAAATTCGATCATAAACCGGAAGGTCCCATAGAGTATTAGAAACAATCCGGTGACTTCGCCATACAACCGAGGCTTTCGCGCATACCAATTAATGATAAAAAATAACACTAGACCTTCAAGGGCCGCCTCATAAAGTTGCGAAGGGTGCCTTGCCAGTTGCTGCGGATCCGCTGGAAAGACCATGGCCCATGGAACGTCGGTGGGGCGGCCATAAAGCTCTTGGCCTATGAAATTGCCTATGCGACCGAAAAACAAGCCCGTCGGTACTAAAGGAGTCGCAAAATCAACCAAGCTTAAAAAGCTAATCTGATACTTGCGGCTGTAAATAAGTAGGGCGATACCGACACCAATTAAACCGCCGTGAAATGACATGCCCCCTTCCCAGATACGCACCAACATCGTAGGATCAGCTAGCCACTTATCGGCACTATAAAACAAAAGGTACCCCAGCCGGCCCCCTAAGATAACGCCAAAGGCACCGTAAACGATTAAGTCCTCTACCTGAGTTTTTTTGACGGGAGACCATGGTCTCTGGCTATTACGCAATGCCAAGAACCAGGCAAAAGTAAAAGCCAAAAGGTACATAATCCCATACCAATGGATTTGGATAGGGCCGAGAGATAACGCTACTGGATCAATACTGGGATAAGTTAGCATTGAGGGGCACTCCGGAAAATTAAGGCTACTGATGATAACGGTTTATCTGGGTTACTGCCAAGAATGATAACGTCGTAAAGAATAAAAAGTTATACTATTGCGCATGTGTTTACTTGCCTTCGCTTACAACCATAATACTGATGCGCCGCTGATCGTGATTTCTAATCGCGATGAATTCTATCGTCGTGAAACACTACCAATGCACTGGTGGCAAGACGGTGACGTGCTTGCGGGACGTGACCAACAAGCCGGCGGAACGTGGCTTGGGTTGTCAAAAAATGGTCGTTTTGCTGCGGTAACTAATTTTCGTGACCTTCACCGGAACGTCGCACCATTGAGCAATCTCCGTTCGCGTGGTGATCTAGTCACCGCCTTTCTCTGTGCATCCAAAAATGTTCACGCATGGACTGACTCACTCGGTGACAGTCTCTTAGAATATGGCGCCTTCAATTTAGTCATCTATGATGGGCAAGACATGATATATCTAAATAATCAAGGCGACGCTAGGCAAATACTAACACCCGGTGTTTATGCGCTGAGCAACCACCAACTGGATAGCCAGTGGCCAAAAGTTGATCATGCCCGCGAGCAACTGCATAAAGCAGTAACCAACCAGGCCATCGGCGAGCATTCTATTCCCGTATTATTAACGGCGCTTTCCTTGCAAAAAACGTATGCCACTGAGCTGTTACCGAGCACAGGAATACCAGCAGACTGGGAAGAAATGCTCTCCTCACCCTTTATTGTTTCTGACGGGTACGGAACTCGTGCAGCTACCGCCATTGTGATCTCCGCCACAGGGAAGATTAGCGTGGCCGAGCAGGGTTATGAAAACGGAGAGAAACTAGCTTTTAATGCGTTTAACTATTCTAGCTTACGCTTTTAGCTTTGCACTTTTTACAAAACGCTGCGGACTTGCCGCCCGGAGTAATTTTGATACTTCAGCGTGCTCAAGGGATTCAGCCAAAAATTCTATAATCTGCTTAGAACTTGACATTTTTAATGCTTTTTTTGCAAGTAATTGAGCATCTTTGCGGGTGACATTGAGAAGCATTGACTTGACTCTAAGTAGACTACTCGCACTCATCGAAAATGTCTCATAACCCAGGCCCAAAAGTACCACTGCACTCAGCGGATCTCCTGCCATCTCGCCACAGATACTAAGCTGGCAGTCGACCCCAGCCGCTTGCTCCTGAATCTGCTTAAGTGCTCTCAAAACGCTTGGGTGCAAACTGTTATAAAGCTCCGCAACCCTTGGGTTATTGCGATCCACTGCCAATAGGTATTGGGTTAAATCATTAGTTCCGACCGACAAGAAGTCAACGCGACGACCAATTTCCTTGACCTGGTAAACGGCGGCAGGCACCTCGATCATAGCGCCTATGAGAGGTCTCTTAAGTATGAATCCCTCCTCAACGGTTAGCTCCTCATAAACGCGCTCAATAAGCTGTAACGCCCTATCAAGCTCTGGGATATTACTAATCATAGGCAGCATAATACGTAGGTTTCCAATCCCTTCGCTGGCACGTAGCATTGCCCTAATTTGTACCAAGAATATCTCAGGATGATCTAACGAAATACGAATTCCTCGCCAACCTAAAAAAGGATTTTCCTCTTCAATAGGAAAATAAGGTAGATCTTTATCACCCCCTATATCGAGAGTTCGCATAGTCACCGGCCGCGGTGAAAAGTCCGCTAACTGCTGCCTATAAATAGTGATTTGTTCATCTTCAGTAGGAAAGCTTGAGCGCATTAAAAAGGGGATTTCAGTACGGAAAAGACCAACCGCTTCCGCACCACTGCGCAGTGACCTAGCCGTATCTTGGCGCAAACCAGTATTTACCCAAAGAGAAAACCTCTTCCCATCAGAAGTATGGCAAGGTAGATCTCGAAGCTTTTCGAGATCCTTAGTAAACAATTTTTCTTCCCGCTGTCGCTGCAGGTAGTGGCGGCGAACTGTTCGTGTTGCTCGACTAACAATATCCCCTGTAGAGCCGTCAACGATGAGCTCTTGCCCATCAAGTTCTATCCAGGGCAAAGAAACCGCACCCATGACAGTAGGAATACCAAGAGCACGACCAACAATGGCCATATGCGAGTTACTCGAGCCCTTTAACGAAATGATTCCGACAAGCCGATTGACCGGGATATCTGCCAAGGCCGTTGCCGACAAGTCTTCTCCGACTAACACTATGCGTCGCGGAAGCGGCGCTTTTTCACGATCTTTTGCCTGTAAATAACCAAGAACTCGCTTACCCAAGTCGTTGACGTCCGCAGCTCTCTCTCGAAGGTAAGTATCTTCCATCTTTTGGAACGTTCGCACATGCTTAAGAATCACTGTACTCCAGGCACTCGCGGCAACTTGACCGAGCTTAATAGCGGCTATAACTTCATTGAGTAGTACCCGGTCATCGAGCAAACGAATATAGACATCAAAAAGAGCAAACTCCTCTGCACTTAGTTTGTCCGCCAATCCGGCGCCCAAGTTGCGCATATCTCTCTTCGCTGCCTTCACAGCATCGCGAAATCGTTGTATCTCTGCTTTAGGATCCTCGGTATGTCGTTGCGGAACTGTTTTTAGGTCGGCTTTATTAGTAACAAGCACTGCTCGACCAATTCCCACCCCCGGCGAGCTGGAGATACCAGTAAAAATGGCCTCTTTGCTCTTGCCACGCCCAGCTGATGCCAACTGACGCAAAGCGCCAGTCGCCTCCGCATGAGCAATAGCGCCAGAAAGTTGTGCACATACGGTGACCACAAACGCTTCTTCTTCGGAGGCGAAACGGCGGCGTGTTTCCTGCTGAAGAACAAGCACACCAAGCACTTTTCGATGGTGAATGATCGGCACGCCCAAAAAAGAATGGAACGGCGCTTCACCGGTTTCCTCAAAGTAACTGAAATTGGGATGCTGATCGGCATCTTGAAGATTAAGCGGTTCTTCCTTTACCGCAACTAAGCCGACTAAACCCTCCCTCATCGCAAGCCTTACTTTACCAATGGATTCCTGACGAAGACCTTCCGTAGCCATAAGAACATAGCGCTGGTCGTCATCATCGAACAGGTACACCGAACAGACCCCAGCATTCATTGCCCCGCGAACTTCTTTAACGATAATAGCTAAGACTTCAGGAAGACTACGGGCACTATTGACCTCTTGAACAATAGTCCTCAGTGAAGATAGCATGCTTAGACGCCCCCAGACTTTTGCTCAAAGCGCATATTTTTTTCAGAAAACTCCTGCAACGCATGACGATAGACGTTGCGCTTAAAAGAAACTATAGAATTAATTGGATACCAATAATTGACCCATTCCCAGCCATCAAATTCAGGTGTTCCAGACGTATCAAAGCGTACTTTTGAAGAATCTCCAACCAGTTCAAGAAAAAACCATTTTTGCTTCTGTCCAATGCATAAAGGTATCGAGTTTTTACGCTGCATTGACACGGGGATTCGATAGCGCAACCATTTTTTGCTTCGCTGTATTATGCGCACATCTGAGGGTTCCAAGCCAACCTCTTCATAGAGCTCTCGATAAAGCGCTTGCTCCACCGATTCACCCTTATCGACGCCACCCTGAGGAAATTGCCAAGCCTGCTGGCCAAGCCGTTTAGCAAACATCACTCTGCCACGTCCGTCACTAATAACAATAGCAATATTTGAGCGAAAACCGTCTTTATCAACCACTGTACGTCTGCCTCTAAAATTGCTTTGGTATGACCCTCCATTGTTCCATAAACTAGGGTTTTCGGCAATTTTCTCTTGAGCGGGGTCACTTTGATCGCTATCCTGCGTATAAAGAAAATTACGTTGGCCCTCTAATGACCTTAGCGATTTTTGACCTCGATAACACACTAATTGCCGGTGACAGTGATTATAGCTGGGGGGCCTTTCTGGTCACCCAAAATAAGGTTGATCAAGTTCTTTATAAAACCATGAACGAAAAGTTTTTTGCAGACTATGAAGCAGAGACTTTGGATATTTCGGCATATCTTGCGTTTTCGCTATCGCCATTAATCGGTATGTCCAAATCTGATCTAGCGCAACTACATAACAAATTTATGGATGAGATCATTCAGCCAATGCAATTGCCTAAGGCGGCTCAACTCATTAAAAAACATCGGCAAGCCGGTGATCGCCTGCTGGTTATCACGGCGACAAATCAGTGCATTATTGAGCCAATAGTGATGTCGTTAGGTATCGAAGAGTTTTTGGCGACACAACCAGAATGGGTAAATGGTCGCATTACTGGCAAAGTACTTGGCACTCCAACGTTTCGCGAGGGCAAGGTAGAGCGTTTGGATACTTGGCTAGAAGAGAATAATGAAACACTCAGCGGAAGTTGTTTCTACAGTGATTCCATTAATGACTTGCCGCTTTTATTAAAAGTCGACAAGCCTATCGCCGTTGATCCCGACGAGAAGCTACGCCAAATAGCAGAAGAAAAAGGCTGGGATATAATATCCTTACGCGATTAGTCTTCCTCAATGGACAGGAGATATTCATCCCTGTCCAGCATGTCATCCAGCTCATTGTGGTTAGATAGCTTCACTCGAAATAACCAACCATCAACATAAGGTGACTGATTAATCGCCTCTGGTTGCTCCTCTAACACTGGATTGATTTCAATAACTGCGCCAGTAACTGGGGAATAAATGTCGGAAGCCGCTTTCACAGACTCAACAACGGCGACTTCAGCACCAGCATCTATGTCTGCCCCTTCCTCAGGAAGCTCTACGTACACAACATCACCAAGAGCGGCCTGCGCGTGGTCAGTAATGCCTATTACTGCAGTGCCATCACCTTCCAAGCGTACCCATTCATGACTAGCCGCATACTTTAACTCTACTGGTAAATCACTCATTAGTAGCCCTTTAAATTATCTTGTAATTCACTCTAATTGTTTTAACAACGTGTTGTATTCGAACAAGCTTATAGATTATTCATTACGGTCTCAAGAGAGAAAATAGTGACAGCTTTATTGAGGTCAATCTAAATAATTTTGTTACACTTAATTTTTAACAACAATGGCAAGACAGGAGTTTTGCCTTAGCTTTTTAAGGAGTTATAAAATAATGTCTCATATCAAATTAAGCATATTTTCTTTTCTGGTTATCTCTCTTTCAGCAATTTCTTCGGCAGATGAAATTGCTCTTATGAATGGAGATATTATTCAGGGCTCACAAGCAGAGTTAACAGAATCGCATATTATTTGGAATGCTGATAACTTCGGTGCTTTGAGTATCGCTATAAATCAGGTGCTTACAGTTAATGGCATACCCTTCGATAAGGCATCAATCGGTATTGATAATGTTGTCTCTGAAAAAGTCATGCAAGCAGATTTAATGGGCTTTTTTGGAGAATCCTTTACCGGTAACACCACAGCATTTGGGAATATATCTAGCGGTAATGACGAGCGCAATGAGTGGGGTATAGATACAGAAATTAGCTGGCTCAATGACGCTCTTCGTCATCGCTCAGCCATTGGCTATGAAAGCAAAAGCACGGGTGACAATGACGCTAAAGTTGAATATATGCTAAGCCATTCGGTTGACTGGTTTTTTAGAGATAGCTGGTTCTGGAGTAATAAAGGATCCGTTGGTGCCAATGAAAATCGTGGTATCGATAACTTTTACACCCTGGGTAGCAATATCGGCAACCAATTTTGGGAGTCTGATCAGGGATCGCTTTCAGCAGACACAGGTTTGGTCTGGATTAGTGAAAAATTTCTTGATGGTTCAGAAGACGACCGAATGACCTTAAGCTGGGCTAGTGACTATACCAAGCTACTGTTTAAGCAAGTCCGCCTGTCCCACTCTCATCAATTGTTAGTGGCCATTGAAGATGCTGATAATTCTCAATTATCCGCTGATATTAGTGTTGATTTCCCACTCATTGATAACTTATTTACCAAGGTATCCCTAGAGTGGGTGTACGACAATCAGCCTCTTGCAAAGGTGGAAAAAATTGACCGGAAACTCAACCTTGGTGTGAACTATAGTTGGTAAAACCTATAATCGAACCTCTAGCGGGGGCTCATTTAGCGCCGCTAGTTGCTCGCGCAAAGCGAGAATGTGGTCACTCCAATAGCGCGGAGAATCAAACCAAGAAAATGCGCGCGGAAAAGCAGGATCTGACCAACGCCTTGCTATCCAAGCGCTGTGGTGCATGATTCTTAGTGTCCGAAACACTTCAATGAGTCGTAATTGCCGATAATCAAAGTCATAAAATTCATTATACCCTTGGATGATTTCAGTTATTTGCGCTGACTGCTCCTCCCTATCTCCAGACAATAGCATCCAAATATCTTGGATTGCTGGCGCCATGCGCGCGTCATCAAAATCGACAAAATGGGGGTAATCATCACGCCACAAAATATTGCCCGAGTGGCAATCACCATGTACTCGAATATTATTAATCTCGCCATAACCGGCAAGAATCTCATCAATAACTTTGAGCACGTCAAGCGCCAAGGAATCATAAGCAGGGCTTAGCTCTTTGGGCATAAAATCTTTACTAATAAGCTCATAAGAGTCCCAACCAAAGTTTTTGACATTTAAAGTAGGTCTATATTTGAACGGCTGAGTTGCACCAATCCCATGAAATCGACCCAATAAACGGCCTAAAATAAATAGGTTATCTAGGTTATCCAATTCTGGCGCGCGCCCTCCTTTTCGCTCATAAAGTGCAAACCTAAATCCTTCATGATGACTAATACTCTTTCCCTCGCTGTTTAGCCAAGGACAGACAACTGGAAGCTCTTGCTCCTGCAGTTGAAAGCAAAATTGATGCTCTTCAAAGATCTGTTCATCAGTCCATCGGTTCGGGCGATAGAACTTGGCAATCATAGGCGTTTTATTCTCAATGCCTATTTGATAAACGCGATTTTCATAACTATTGAGGGCTAAAAATCCACCATCTGACAAAAATCCTTGACTCTCCACCGCATCGATTAATAAATCAGGGGTTAATGTATCAAATGGATGGTTACCGCTTTCAATCATAAACTTTAATCCAAACTTGGTTTTGCACGCATGTTTTTCTTTTTACCATGCTGAGCTTTTTTGTCCATGCGCCTCAATTGCGAACCGCGTGTTGGTTTAGTCGGCCGCCTAGATTTAGCAACAAAACCAGCTGACTCAATAAGTATTTTTAACCTAGACAGCGCCTCTAAACGATTTTTATCCTGGCTGCGATAACGCTGGGCCTTGATAATGACCACACCCTCTTTTGAAATTCGTTGGTCATTAAGTTGCAATAATCGCTGTTTGTAAAAATCGGGTAAGGATGACTGTCCAATATCGAAGCGTAAATGAATCGCTGAAGATACCTTGTTGACATTTTGCCCGCCCGGACCTTGAGCGCGTATTGCTGAAAAGTCTAGCTCTGAATCTGGAATTGAAACGTTACTGGAAATAATTAGCATTAATCACTAGGCTCGACAAAACTAAACCGAGGAACTTCTCGCCCATCAATCTCAACCCGTTCCTGGAACATATCTAGGGGCCTCACCCACATGCTATAGTCCCCGTATAGAGTTCGATACACTACCAGTTCCTCTCCTGTCTCACTGTGCGTGGCAACCTCTATGACTTGGTAAAGGTTACCTTTGTAATGTTTGTAAATTCCTTTAGCAATAGTCACGCTGAAATCACCTCTGTTTCACAATGAATAAGGTCCGATAACTCCAACACTAGCTTGTCACCCACCTGTAATGGCCCGACGCCAGCTGGTGTACCTGTTAAAACCATATCACCAGGCAGCAGGGTGAAAAATTGACTGATATAGGTCAGTAATGGAAGTACTGGGTTGAGCATATCCGAAGTATTACCATCTTGATGAAGCTGACCATTTTTATACAGCCGTATTTTTTGGTTTTTCAAATCACCTGCTTGTGCCTGAGATATAAATGCCGAGGATGGACAGGCACCGTCAAATGCCTTGGCCTTTTCCCATGGCAACCCACTATCTTTTAAATCTTGCTGAATGTCCCGCAATGTCAAATCTAAACTTAGCCCTACACCAGCAATTGCTGCCGTCGCCTCATTCTCATTACAGTGACATAACTGTTTGCCAATCAGAAGGCTCATTTCAGTCTCAAAATGACATTCGCCTAAAGCAGTTGGAATAATAATCTGGGTATCAATGGCAGTTAATGCCGTATTCGGTTTAATGAATAAGACAGGCGAAGTAGGCAGCGGGTTGTTTAATTCGCGCGCATGGGCAGCATAATTTCTGCCCACACAGACAATCTTTCCCAAAGGAAGATCTGATTTTTCCCCATCAATAAAGTGATTGTAGCCGTGCATCAATAGATTCCATTTTTAATTTCTATACGCAATATACGCCTCACCGAATAAGCTTAGAGGCTAAACCATCATAGTTTTGTGATCATTCAAATATATTGCTCCTTTGGCTATCCGATACACCAGCCAAATGGTCACCAGCGCTCCAGTAAACCATCCAAGAAGAACAACCCACGTCAAAAACGCAAGTATGGTCCATAACAGTCCAAACCAGAAGGTATTGATTTGCCACTGGAAGTGCCCCTCCAGCCAGCTTCCACGAACATCATCTTGCTTGATGTAATTGATGATAACAGCGGCTATTGCTGTGAGGCCGCCCGTCACAAAACTCAGCGCCAGTAATATGTAGATCAACATAGTTACGTTTTTGTTGCTAGCTTCTTGCTCTGCATCGTCACTTGAAAATAGCGGCTCACTCATTATTAACATCCTGTTTAGGCGTATACATTAATCTTCTTTCGCTGAAATTAGCTTACCAGGGTTTAATATTCCATTTGGATCGAATACCGCCTTCACCGCACGCATCAGACTGATTTCACTGGCGGATCTTGAATAATGTAAATAGTCTTTTTTTAGTAACCCTACTCCATGCTCCGCGCTCACACTACCCTCATACTTTGCCACCAGCTGACCAACTTCATTGCTCACCGCGCTGCATTGCGCGACAAAATCATCATTCGACAGATGCACTGGCCTAAGAATATTAAGATGCAAATTACCGTCACCAATATGGCCATACCAGACAATCTCAAAATCTGGATAACGTTGCTCTACCAACTTATTAACCTCCTCGAGAAAATCCGGCATTCTGGAGACACGCACTGAAATATCATTCTTATAAGGCTGGAATTCCCACAAAGTTTCAGAAATATCTTCTCTAAGTTTCCATAATGCGGATGCTTGGGACAGACTTTGACTTACAACGCCGTCTAAAACCCAACCCTGCTCAACGCAGTGCTCAAAAAGGCTCATAGCAAGTTCTAAAACTTCATCGCCTTTGGTCTCGAATTCTAACAGCGCATAAAATGGCGTCTTAGTCTCAAAAGGAACCGCATGACCCTGATGGACAACCACCTTGTCTAATGCAAGCTGCGAGAAAAATTCAAAGGCGGTCAAGTCAATCTTAGAGGTGAAAGTTTGAAGTACATCTAAAACGGTCGGGAAATCATTAATTCCGAGGACCATTACCGCTGTCTCTTCGGGCGCTCTAGTTAATTGAATGGTAGCTTCACATATGAGCCCAAGAGTACCTTCAGAGCCAATAAACAAATGACGGAAGTCATAACCGGTATTATTCTTCATCAACCCGCGATTTAATTCTAAAATGTCGCCGGCACCGGTGACCACCGTTAAACCTGCCACCCACTGGCGGGTCATTCCATAGCGGATGACATTAATACCACCTGCATTAGTTGCTATGTTTCCACCAATTTGACTAGAGCCCGTGGAAGCAAAATCAACTGGATAAAACAAACCTTGTTCAACCGCAAAATTTTGTAAATTTTCGGTAATCATTCCTGCACCCACTGTCACGGTCCGGTCTAATGGATTGAATTCTCGAATTTTATTTAAACGGTCTAAAGCCATCACAATCTCACCATCCTTAGCAACCGCACCACCACTCAATCCAGTACGGCCACCAGAGGGGACAATCGCCAAATTATGCTCCTTGGCCAACAAAATAATCTGCTGAACCTCCTTAATTGAGCCCGGCAAAACAACCGCGCAGGGGTTTGCCTGCCAAATCGTAGTTCGATCAAGGCCGTAATACTGTAAATCTTCTGACCCGAGTAATAATCGCTCTTCACCGAGAATAGTTACAAGTTGTTTTGTGATTAGCGGTGTAAGCATAACAGGCCCTTAATAGTTGAAATTTTATTTACTAAGTCGTCTTAAATTTTATCATAATATTGAATTTAGTTGGGCCGTCCATCGGGAATACATACTTAAACTTAAGCGCCCCAATAGCGCTTATAAAAAACAGCATTTCTTAGTAAATGTGAACATTTACGCGAGTCATCGTCTTCTCGGTGAAAGACTGCATTCGTGAGATTGGCTGTCAAAGACCCCTAATTTGTTGAGTCAAAGCCCTGTTTTGTAATGATTTTGAGCTAAATAACGCTTTTTTGGGGTTAAACTGAAACAAAATTAGCAAAACAGCGCAAAACACCATACACTACCGCGTTCGTAAGTCTGTATTTTTGCTACTTAAAGATTTGGCTACGATAAGCTTCTCGTTCGTACTTTGTTATGAAAGAGAAATATTGGCTAGCCCCGTTATGAGGCTGGATATTTTTAACGCCTTAAACGGTATAAATTTTTAAAGTGAGGTTATTATGTCAGATAGAGTTTCTGGCACTGTCAAGTGGTTCAACGACAGTAAGGGTTTTGGATTCATTGAGCAAGAAGGCGGCGGTGACGTATTTGTTCACCACAGCGCAATTCAGGCTGAAGGTTTTAAATCATTGAAAGAAGGTCAGGCAGTAACTATGGAAGTTACTCAAGGCCAAAAAGGTGCTCAAGCTGAGAACGTAGTCGCCGATTAATTTCTGCTGCTATCGTTAGGTAGCTGTAAAGAAATATCAAAAAGCCCTAAATTTATTTAGGGCTTTTTTTATGGGCTGATTTTATTTAATCATTATAACGGCCAAAAAAAATCCCACCGAAAAGGCGGGATTCTTAAATATTGTGAGGGTAAGTTCTCACAACCAAGCCAAAATTTACTTGATTTTGGCTTCTTTATAGATCACATGCTTACGAATGGTGGGATCATATTTCTTAATCTCCATCTTCTCAGGCATATTACGCTTGTTCTTGTCAGTTGTATAAAAATGTCCAGTGCCTGCACTGGAAACTAACCGAATTTTTTCTCTCGCTGATTTAGCCATCAGTACACTCCTTAAACTTTCGTGCCATGAGCACGAAGCTCAGACAGGACAATTTCAATACCTTTTTTGTCGATGATGCGCATTCCCTTGGTAGAGACGCGCAGCTTGATAAAGCGCTTCTCTGCCTCAACCCAGAATCGGTGGGTGTGAAGGTTTGGCTCAAAACGACGACGTGTTCTATTTTTCGCATGAGATACATTGTTTCCAGCCATTGGGCGCTTGCCTGTGACCTGACATACTCTGGACATTTATCCTGCCTCTAAATTCGATTATTGTCTAAGGAAAACTCCTTTTGACAAAAGTATTCCAAAAAATTACATCCTTGTTCAAAGGGTGTCCCCGCAAGGAGGCGCGTTTTATACCAGAAAGCCAATCCTGAATCAAACGAAAACGCTGTAATTGATGTAATTGATGTAATTTTTCCACTTATCAGAGAATCTTAGCCCCATTACATTTTACCTTGGTTTGCCAGAGCCGTTATATCTCCCCGTCCGACAATAAAATGATCTAGCAAGGGAATGTCTACCAGCGCCAGTGGAGCCTTTAATCTTTGGGTGATAGATATATCGGCATTGCTCGGCTCGGCAACCCCTGATGGATGATTATGAGCGATAATTACCGCTGCGGCATTCTTTTCCAGAGCCAACTTTACGACTTCTCTTGAATGCACAGAAGTTGCGTCAATAGTGCCATGAAATAATTCATGGTAAGTCAACAATTGGTGCCTAGAATCAAGCAATAAAACACTGAAAACCTCACGCGTGTACTCGCGCATCTGAACTGCCAGATAATCTTCGACCTGCTTAGGGTTAGTAAAAACATTATTGCTACTTAACTGCTCCTGCAAATAGCGCTCAGTCAACTCCAAACTCGCCTTAAGCTGACAATACTTTGCGGTACCTAACCCCTTAATCGAGCAAAAACTTTTTTTATCCGCACAAAGAAGAGAGCTAAGGCTTCCAAAGTGAATTAATAGTTTAGACGCTAACTCAATAGCATTCATTCCTGAGACGCATGTCCGCAAAAATATAGCTAATAACTGCTGATCAGAGAGCGCTTTTGCCCCCTTTGCTAAAAGCTTTGCTCGGGGCCTTTGATGTTGAGGCCATTGGTGTATAGCCATAGTAAGTCCTTATTTATCGCTACAGAATTCCTTTCTATAATGTTATCTTAGACCCCTACAAGTGGACTGTATGGATTTTAAATGTGTAGCCTGTCAAACAAACGAATAATTGTTGGCGTTACCGGCGGCATCGCTGCCTATAAAAGCGCTGAGATTGTAAGACGCCTCCAAGATAGGGGAGCTGATGTCCGTGTAGTGATGACGCCAGGTGCAGAAGAATTTATACGGCCACTCACCATGCAAGCGCTATCAGGCCACCCTGTGCACTGTGGTTTGCTAGACGAAAAGGCTGAAGCGGGAATGGGTCATATTGAGCTAGCTCGGTGGGCAGATTTGCTGCTAATAGCACCGGCTACAGCCGATTTCATAGCTACCATGGTGCATGGCAGAGCAGACAACTTATTAGCTGCCATCTATCTTGCAACACCTGCATTAGTGGCTGTTGCGCCGGCTATGAACCAAGGAATGTGGCGGCACCCTGCAAGTTTAGACAATGTTGAGAAACTGAATCAGCGCGGCGTAACTATTATTGGCCCTGACAGTGGCATTCAGGCTTGCGGCGATACAGGGCCGGGACGAATGGAGCAGCCCGACACTATCATTAATCAAGCCTCTGATATGTTCACCAGTAAGTCACTCCAGGGGAAGAAAGTTGTTATCACTGCTGGTCCAACGCGCGAGGCACTGGATCCAGTCCGTTATATCAGTAATCACAGTTCCGGAAAAATGGGCTATGCTCTGGCGACCGCAGCATTAGACGCCGGCGCAAATGTAGTCCTTATTTCAGGGCCCGTGAATCTATCGATCCCTGAGCGATGTCAGTATTTACCAGTGATTTCCGCTAACGATATGTTACTCGCCTCTTTAGAGTACGCGAAAAAAGCAGATATTTTTATCGCCACCGCAGCAGTTGCAGATTATCGGGCAGTGAGTATTGCGGAAAATAAAATAAAATCCGACAGCGACGTTTTAACCGTTAATTTTGAGAAGAATCCTGACATCGTAAGTACAGTCGCTACCGCTAATGAATCGTTGTTTGTAGTTGGGTTTGCAGCAGAGAGTACCGATGTTGAAAACTACGCAAAGGGCAAACTCAAAACAAAAGGACTTAATGCAATCATTGCTAACGATATATCTCGTTTAGACATTGGCTTTAACAGTGATGATAACGAAGTCAGCTGGATCGATATGGACTCATCCATTGCTTTTAGTAAAAGAAGTAAGACGCAATTAAGTCGAGATCTTATAGCGCAGATAGCGCATAAATATAATGATCAACATTAACTCTACTATTTTTTAATCACTGCTTATGCCCATATCTCAATCTAATTTAAGTGTCATCCAATCATTGCCCAGTGAGAACGATGATTTTGTCCTAGTTGATGGCGTTTTTCGAGACTACGACATACGCGGTCTTGCGGATAGTGAACTAAATTCAGAATTCGCATTACGTCTGGGTAAAGCTCTGGGCCAACTCATTCTTACGCGAAACCAAAACGCGTTCTTTGTCGCTCGTGATGGAAGATTAAGTTCAGACATGCTAGCCGGCCCGCTTTGCGCCGGTTTGCGCTATTCAGGCTGTAATGTTTTCGACTTAGGACAAACTACCACTCCGGTATTAAATTTCGCAATCTGCCATGGTGATACTGTAAATTGCGGAGTAATGATAACCGCCAGCCACAACCCAGGTTGTTATAATGGATTTAAGATCGTCTTAGAAGGACAGGTTATCCCCAGCGAAGGCCTCCAAGCGTTAAAGGCTATGATGGCCGCTAATGATGCGCCAATGAAGACTGAGGGGAGTTTAGCTGCGTTGGGTATTGTCCCGTCCTACCTAGACCACATTGTGGCCGATAATAAGCTCAGCCGTGCGTTTAAGTTAGTGATTGATGGTGGCAATTCTGTATCCGGCCCTATTGCGGTAGAGCTTTTCGAGCGCTTGGGCTGCCAGGTCGAACCTCTCTTTTGCACGATCGATGGTAATTTTCCAAATCATGATCCCAACCCTTCTGAAGAGAAAAATCTTCAGCCGCTAGTAGCGCAGGTTAAATCAACTGGTGCAGATTTAGGCTTGGCATTTGACGGTGATGGCGATCGACTAGTGGCGGTAAGTCATCTTGGTGAGATTGTCTGGCCTGATCGATTAATGATGATTTTTGCGAGAGATCTACTCACTAATAGCCCGGGATCTAGCGTTGTTTTTGATGTAAAAAGTAGTAAACGACTTGGCGAATTGATAGAACAATACTCCGGTGTTCCCATAATGTGCAAAACCGGACACTCTCACATTAGAAAAACAGTAAGAGACACCAATGCTTTACTGGGTGGAGAATTTAGTGGCCATCTGTTCTTTAATGATCGCTGGTATGGTTTTGACGATGGCTGTTATGCCGCGGTGCGTTTACTGGAAGTCCTCTCCGCCCAGAAGCATGGCGATGTATCCAGTCTCGACCGAATGATTTCTGAATTTGAACCAACCAGTTACACGCCTGAAATTTTAGTCCCCGTCACTGAGGATAATAAATTTAAGATAATGCAAACGTTGATATCCGAATGTAAATTCCCAGGGGGCACTATCAGCCCTTTGGACGGTCTACGTGTAGAATATGAGCATGGCTGGGGGCTCATTCGAGCGTCCAATACTACGCCCAACCTCACATTACGCTTTGAAGCTGAAAATAATCTTGAATTAGAGATCATTAAACAGCACTTTCTAGCAGAGCTTGAGCCCTTTATAAATCACCTAAAAGACCACATTAAATGATGTCCCTAAACAGAAAAGAAGCCGCTACTACCGCCCAGGTAATTTCCCGAGCACTACCCTATATTCAGCGTTTCGCCGGTAAAACCGTAGTTGTTAAATACGGTGGCAATGCCATGGTTGACGATCGTTTAAAGGCAAGTTTCGCGCGAGATATTGTCTTAATGAAAGCTGTTGGGATTAATCCAATAGTAGTTCATGGCGGCGGCCCACAAATTGGCGCTCTACTCGAACGGCTATCTATTAAAACCAAATTTATCGACGGAATGAGAGTCACAGATACCAAAACAATGGATGTAGTTGAGATGGTACTTGGCGCTACCATAAACAAAGAAATCGTTAATTTGATTAATAATGCCGGCGGAAAGGCCTTTGGTGTGACTGGGAAAGATGGTCAGCTTATCAAGGCTAAAAAATTGGTTGTATCGCATCAAACACCCGAGATGTCAGTACCTGAAATTATCGATATCGGCCATGTCGGAGAGGTAGAATCCATTAATAGATCAGTCATTGATATGTTGGTGCAAGCTGACTTTATTCCAGTCATCGCACCTATTGGTGTTGGCGCTGACGGTTCTTCTTTTAATATAAACGCTGATCTGGTGGCAGGAAAGGTTGCCGAAGAGCTTAAAGCCGAGAAGCTCATGTTGCTCACCAATGTCGGTGGACTACAAGATAAAAACGGAGAAGTCCTAACCGGTCTTAATGTCAGTAGAATCGACCAACTCATTGCTGACGGTACTATTTATGGCGGAATGCTACCTAAAATTCGGTGCGCTTTAGATGCCGTTAAATCTGGAGTTCAGTGTGCTCATATTATCGATGGCCGTGTGGATCATGCGGTGATGTTAGAGATATTTACCGACGAAGGGGTAGGGACACTCATCACTAACCAAGAATCAGAAGGGGAACGCTAATGGCCGCTAAAAAAGGCTCTCGAGCACAAGAAATATTACAAACGCTGGCGCGTATGCTTGAAACATCTAGAGGCCGAATTACTACCGCCGCTTTAGCTGGCGAGTTAGGCCTTTCCGAAGCCGCGTTATATCGCCACTTCCCTAGCAAAACTAGAATGTACGAAAGTTTAATCGACTTCATTGAGGAGACTATCTTTGGCCGTGTTCGGGCAATCGTCAATGACGAACCAGATGCGGTCAACCAATGTTATCGAATTCTCAGCTTAGTCGTCGCGTTCTGTCAAAAAAATCCAGGCATTACTCGTATCTTAAATGGTGATGCTCTTGCGATTGAGAATGAGCGTTTACACAGCCGAGTTGCGCAGTTTTTTGATCGCTTGGAATCACAGCTCAAGCAAGCATTGCGCGAAGCAGAGGTCCGCGACGGCCTGAAGCTTAATGTACCTGTTTCAGTGGCAGCTAATCTAATGATGGTTTGCGTTGAAGGTAAAATTAGTCAATTTGTACGGAGCGACTTTAAAACGTTACCCAATCAACATTGGCCAGAACAGTGGGCTTTGATAACCTCGTCAATTTTTGAGCAATAGCACCAGCAACTTAGCTGGTGCCATAAGTATCTCTGTAGTCGCCTATGGCAGCAATTAATTCAGTCGTATCTGGAGTCTCTGACAGGTAGGTCAAGATATCATCAATATCGATAATACTGACAACTGACATATTAAATTGTCGTTCTACTTCTTGAATGGCAGATACGGTCCCCTTGCCTCGCTCTTTTCGATCTAGTCCAATCACAACACCAGCAGCCTCTGCGCCGGCGTCTTCGACAATGGCCATCACTTCTCGTATCGCAGTCCCCGCGGTAATCACATCATCAATGATAAGAACTTTGCCTTTCAGTGGCGCACCAACCAGTGTGCCTCCTTCACCGTGAGCTTTCGCTTCTTTGCGATTAAAACAATAGGACACATCGATACCATGCTGATCTGATAAGGCAACTGCCGTTGCAGCGGCTAAGGTAATACCTTTATAAGCTGGGCCGAACAAAACATCAAACTCTACGCCAGAATTCACAATTGCCGCTGCATAGCAACGTCCCAATTCTGCTAGAGCTTTGCCGGTATAAAATTCACCTGCATTAAAAAAGTGAGGCGAGACGCGACCTGATTTTAAGGTGAACTCACCAAATTTAAGAGCACCACTGCTAAGGGCATTCTCGATAAACTGCGTTTTGTAGTCTTGATTCATGGTCATAAGTCTTGTCCGCTTATTGGGCGAGAGCCATCTGCTGAACTCTTACTAAATCAGCAATTCCTCGTCGGGCTAAGTCTAACATCTCTGTTAACTCTTCCGTACTAAAGGGCGCGGCCTCGGCCGTACCTTGAACTTCGATAAAGCCACCGTCACTGTTCATTACTACATTCATGTCGGTTTCCGCATTTGAATCCTCAGCATAGTCTAAGTCCAGTACCGGTGTACCCTTGTAAACGCCCACCGAGACTGAGGCGATCATAGATACCAGCGGGTCACCCGCTATTGCCTTGGTCCGTTGTAAATGCCGGATCGCGTCGACCAATGCAACACAGGCTCCTGTAATGGAAGCCGTTCTTGTTCCACCATCTGCCTGAATAACATCACAGTCAATATTAATTGTATGCTCTCCTAACTGCTTTAAATTTACTGCGGCACGAAGAGATCGACCGATCAAGCGCTGTATTTCTTGTGTGCGGCCACTCTGCTTTCCTCGAGCAGCCTCGCGGTTCATGCGACTATTGGTTGAACGCGGTAACATGCCATATTCTGCAGTAACCCAACCCTCGCCTTTTCCACGTAAAAACCGAGGAACGCCTTTGTCTACGCTCGCAGTGCAGATAACCTTAGTATTTCCAAACTCAACCAAGACTGATCCCTCGGCATGACACGTATAATCACGAGTGATCTTAACTTGGCGTAACTGTTCCGGCCGACGGCCACTGGGTCTGGTCATAAATTTATTTCCTAGAATGAGAGTTGTCTAAATTTGTCGGCGGAAGTGTAGCAAATCTACCACTACTATGGCTGCCTTTGTTACCATGTAAACAATATTTAAATCATTTGGAGATAATATGCCTCGCAGCATGACGGCATTTGCCAGAAATACCACAGATTTTCCTTGGGGCTCAGTAACCTGTGAACTTCGCTCCGTTAACCACCGTTTTTTAGAGACTGGCTTTAGGCTGCCAGAGACCTTACGCCAGGTTGAAATGTCTCTGCGCGAAATCGCCCGTAAAAAACTCTCAAGAGGCAAGGTCGACTGCTCCATACAGTTAGCCTTTAATAGCACGGATGCCACTGTTAGCGCCGATCTTACCTTAGCCAAACAATATATTGAACTTGCTCAGCAACTCGCCGTACAGATAGACAATCCTGCAGCTATTTCCCCGTTGGATATCATGCGCTGGCCGGGAGTGTTAAAAGAACAAGATATTGAATCTGAGTATCTCCAGACTGCAGCAATTGAGACCTTTAAACTGACGGTTTCTCAGTTGCTCGAAGGCCGACAGAGAGAGGGCGATAAACTTGCAGACATGATTGAGCAACGGCTTGTAGGCATTCAGGAACAAACCACTATAGTCAGAGAAAACCTCCCGGATATTCTTGCCCACCAGCGCACGCGACTTGAAGAGAAAATGGCTGATATGAAATCTCAACTGGACGAGAATCGTTTAGAGCAAGAAATGGTTATTATTGCCAATCGTACTGATGTTGATGAGGAATTAGACAGATTAGACGTGCATATTGCAGAAATTCGTCGCGTCCTGCAGAGCTCAGATTCTATTGGCCGCAGGCTCGATTTTTTAATGCAAGAATTGAATCGCGAAGCCAACACCCTCGGATCAAAATCTATTGCCGGTGTCACCACTCAAGCCTCAGTGGAACTAAAAGTTCTCATTGAGCAAATGCGCGAGCAGATTCAAAATCTTGAGTAAAAAGACTGTTAATTGAAATGTACTATGGAGAGGCCAGTTTTTTTATTTACCCATGATTTACTATGCGCTCTGAATAACTAACATGAGGCTCCATAGTGATGTTATCGGGAATTGGGGTTCTATTGACTCCAGAGCCACAGAGGCTGTCAACATACTCTTGAGATTCTGTGTGGTTTAGGTCTTTGTGCGCACAACCAGAGACTGCTAAATGAACGATACCCACGCTCATGATGACAATTTTTGTCATGCTTTAATCATTCACTTTTTCCTTGAGCACTGCGTATCTAATGCCCATTTAAACCATGCTGCCCAGTACTACATCAAATTAGAAAAGTCCTTCACCACGTAATCACCATCAGCCTCGGCAACAATTTTCCCAGCGGTATCTTTGACTACAATATGGATAGTAAAATCGTAGCGTCCCGTTGTCTCAAGTGATGCTTTCATCGTTTTGGCATCTTCAACTGTAAATTCAGTCTCAGCGGTAATGTCTGTCATCGCAGGCCGCATGAATTTGATATTTAACCCAGCAATAACGGGTTGATACTTGGGGTTATCAAGATTATGTGCGGCGATTAAACCTCCTAAATATTCTGCAGTCGCCCACATTGGGCCGGCATGCATTATATTTACATGGTTTTTTGTATTGTTACTTAGAGGCGTGCGAGATCGATATATGCCGCCTTCAATACTTTCAACCTGAAGGTCTAAAAAAGTATATATAGGACAGGTATCTCGGGCCGCCTGTTGGTACTGTTTTTTTAAATCCATAGTCTATTTCCGCTGCATTTATAATAATCAACTTCGTTACCTGACCCCAATAATAAATAGTTTACTTCATTCGAATGACCAGGTAAGTCACTACTTCAAGTATTTGGCTTTTACATCTTTAATGAATGTAAGCCACACATCGTTTGCGGTCCAAATCGTATCCATATCTTGTCTCGCAACACGATCTAGTTCATCTAAATAGGTAATGCGGTATAAATAGGTAAAAACGGCGCCACGCCAATTCAACTGGCAATGGGTCAATGTTATGCCACCCTCAGATTCAAAATTTTGCATAGCGGCGGCGTAGTCATCAAAATTTTCTAGCGTTGGATTCCCCCATTCCACACCTATATTTTGGTATTGCAACCCCAATGCCTCCATAACTAGACTTTCCTTACTTCTATCCCCAGGAAGTAAATCGATGACATTTGTAATGCCATTAGCTTTTAGAGCTCCAAAATGTGCGCGGTTGGGTAATCCTGAACTCACCATAATAGGCGTGTTCACCTGGTAATTTTTCAGATTACTTAGTCCTTCAGAGGTCTCATCAGTGAGTGCAGTGTTTCCTGAAGTGGGCATAAGAAGCAGACTAGTTAGTAGCACGAGTAATAGGGATCTCATTATCTGCTTCTCCGAGTAAGTGTGATTGGCAATCCATCCGTAGGCTTTGATATCGGTGACTGTTGCACAGGCATGTCGTAGTCCTTAGGAACGCTCCAGCGATAATTTTTTAACATTTCAAACATCACAAGCTTAATTTGCATTTCAGCAAAATGAAGCCCTATACACATATGGGCACCCCCGCTAAAAGGGATCCAACTATATGCATTGCGTTTGTGTTCTTTGCGCACATCGTCAAAACGAAGCGGATCGAATACTTGAGGGTTATCCCAGTAACGCTCACTGTAGTGAGTATGGATAGGAGAGGTTATCACCATAGCATCTGCCGGAATCGAATAGCCTTCGAACTCAAATGCCTTATTACTAAATTTAGGTAAGGTTGATAGTGGTGGATAAAGCCGCAAAGCCTCTTTCATCACATATTCTGTTTTCACCATTTTATTGAGATCTTGCGGCTCCAAAGTCTGTCCCTGCAAACCCGACATCTCATCCCACAATCGCTCCTGCCACTCGGGGTTTTTTGCTAAGGCATAGGTCATGCTGGTCAATGCACTCGTCGTCGTATCGTGGGCTGCCATCATCAAGAAGTTAATATGATCAACAATTTCTTGGTCCGTATAACGATTGCCATCCTCATCCTGTGCTCGGCATAAAATCGAAAAAAGATCTTGCCCCTCGCCTTCTTTTTTTTCTTCAATCATTGGTTGAAAAAAATTACACATAATCTTACGAGCACGAATCCCTCGCCACAGAAGAGTTCCCGGAAATGCAAAGGGGAACCGCCACATGGAGGCGGCAACGGTTGATTCAAAAGCTGTATTAATTTTTGTGGCATCCGCTCCCAAATCCATACCTAAGAAGACTGTTGCAGCAAGATCAAGAGTGGTATTTTTGAACATTGGGTAAGCCAGCGTCTGTTCGCTGTCAGTGGTTGATAGCCATTTTGCAATCGCGTTCTCTATCTGCGGAGCCATCTGCGCAAAATAACCCTGCATTGCTTTGCTCTTAAAACCGGCTTGCATAAGCCTACGATGGTAGCGGTGTTCCTCTGCATCACGCAGCATCAAACCATTTGGAAAAAGACGTCCAATAATTTGATCCCATGCTTTTTTATTTGACAGTATGTTATCTGGATTCAATAGAGATAAGCGGTTGGCATCAGCTCCGAACAGGTGCACAACTGTCATTTTTCCCACCTTTTGCATCACCACATTACCATATTTTTGGCTCAGAAACTGCGTATGCTCAAGGGGGTCAGAATAACTTAGAGAGATCAATCGCCAAGATTCTAAGATACTGACTTTTATAGGGGTTAGCGGTTTGCTTGCAGCTAAGTTTGGGCTGAATGAACTGTCCAACATATTATTGCCTTTTTAGTGAACTGATACTGCAAGCGTGGACAATTGTCATCATTAGTTTGATGGACTCCTGTCAAGTGAATTCGCTTTTGTTTAATTTCTTTAGAAAACAGTATAGTACTAAAAAATAAACACTAATAAATTTTAACGAGCACCATCCCAAAGAGGATGTTAAAACTTTAGCTGGTACCTCGTTGAAAGAATGGCTGTCTACTCAGGGTAAATGGTGTCTACCGGCACTTCCAAATATGCCGCCATCTTAAGCATAGTAGATCGCCGAGGGCTTTCAATACTTCCTTTGGCGACTCGGTTGACAAAGGACTGAGTAACACCAGCTTCTCTGGCCAAAAAAGACTGACTGAGCCCTCGCTCGGTCATTAGACGTCCCAACGGAGTATCATGTGCGGGGGTTCTCATACTATTGTATTCCATTAACATTTTATTTTAGACTTAGAACGCCATCAATAACTCATGACAAATCTATGTTAAAATGGATAATACAGGTTGAATATATTTTGGGGAAATTTAATTTCTTTTAGCGCTTTCTCTAAGGACGCGCGCACAGTCCCCCGCCTTTATTTGGGCCCACCGTGTAGGCTGTTATTATTACGCCTATCAATAGCGTTAATATTCTGCTTATTATGCGTTATTTGCCCAAAATCAAGCGCATTTGGCTCAGACGCTCACAAAGTAATTACTCAGATTGCAGAAAGCCAACTGACCGAGATATCTAGACGACACATACGCCATATTGCCTCAGAATTTTCCTTACACGAATTAGCGGTGTGGCCAGACCGAATACGCGGACAATTAGCGTGGAGGAAGTCTGCGGGCTGGCACTACATTAACTCTAAGGATGACGAGCCCTTGAACATAAAGCCACATACTCGAAATGGCAATATTCTAAGTGCCCTCACTTACTATCATCAGCGCCTCTCTAACCCATTGTTAGATCGCCAGCAAACAATGCAGTCGTTAGCCTTTTTTATGCACTTTATTCAAGATCTCCACCAGCCGCTGCACGTCGGCTATCAACACGACCGGGGCGGTAACGATATTAGTGTTCAATGGCTTAATGAAAAAAAACCAAGGAATCTTCATTGGGTTTGGGATACAGGTTTACTCATGGCGGCCAAAAAAACATCTGAGCAGTATTATGTATTACTAAATAACATCTCTGAGAATGAGAAGCGGCGTTGGCAAGATAGTGGATTTATTGACTGGGCAATGGAATCAAAATTACTACGCGCGCGTGCCTATGAATTTAATTATCCATCCCACGGTCAACTACCTGTACTCGACAACGCGTATCTGACTAAGAACCGACCGGTGATTGAGCGCCGCTTGCTTATGGCTGGGATCCGCCTAGCTAATGAGCTTAATAAAATATTTGATCCGGACACTGTAAATTAAGATTTCATTATTAGAGGCCATGAATTTAACTCTTGCGCGTTATTTTAAACGTGTCTTCATGTAAACTAAAGGCAACGGTGTTCTGGAAAAATCAATACTATGACTAAAGGTACATTATTTATTATTTCTGCTCCCTCTGGTGCAGGAAAGACTAGCTTAGTCGCCGAAATACTCAAGCGAGTCGCCAATATCAAAGCTTCTGTCTCACATACTACGCGGGCCTGCAGACCTGGCGAACAGGATGGTGTTAACTACTATTTTGTTAGCCTAGCCCTCTTCCAGAAAATGGTCAAACATGCCGATTTTCTAGAACATGCTGAAGTATTTGGGAATTACTACGGGACTTCTGAGCAATGGGTGAGGGATACCTTAGCCTGCGGCACAGACGTTATACTCGAGATAGATTGGCAGGGTGCAGAACAAACTAGACAGCAATTTCCTAATAGTAAAAGTATTTTCATTCTCCCGCCATCGCTTCAGGCCCTTGAAGCACGACTCAATAACCGCGGGCAAGATAATTCAAGTGTCATCAATCAGAGAGTTGCAGCCGCTAAAGATGAAATGAGCCACTATGCTGAAGCTGACTATTTAATGGTCAATGACGATTTTCAATTAGCCCTGAGCCAGCTTGAAAAAATCATACTCGGTCAAATTGATCAGAATTCTGTAATGGTCGATGAGGATCTTATTAACAACCTGCTTGCATAAGTCTATACCTATCAAAATGGATATAGATTCACATTGAACAGCATTTTCGGTTAAAACCTCTGCGTTTAATGCTATACATTTTAGCCGTCAGTCTGAATAGCTAGGTTCCTACGCTAGCAGTATCCATTCAAGCAAACGCTCTCACCGATATAATTGTTATCGCTCAACACTAACATATTAGCGTGAATATATACGGGTCATACATAGACCGAAGACCTGAATAATTTAGCGCTGTGCCCTGCTATTGTTAGGATTAAGTTTAATACAATGATTGTTGTTACTCGTTGACTTAGGTAAACTGCGCGGTCGGTGCAAAAAAATTGCAGCAACTTAGTATTTAACCTCAAAACTATCAGGATCGAGTTAAAAATGGCTAGAATTACAGTAGAAGATTGCTTAGATCACGTCGATAACCGCTTTGAATTAGTCATGGTTGGCTCAAAACGTGCTCGTCAGCTTGCGGTAGAAGGGCGTCCCGCCTTGGTTGATGAAGAAAATGATAAGCCAACAGTGATTGCGCTGCGAGAAATTGAACAAGGATTAGTCACAGCGGCTATTCTTACCGAAGTTGTTCAAGATTATGAAATTTTAGATGCTGCGGACGTAATAGACCCAGCTGCCGTAACAGAGGCACCCGAAGAGCCTTCTCAGTAGGGCTCCGCTCAACAGTAAGGAGGGTGTAAAATATTGCTTCAAGGTCTCACAGACAAACTCTCCTCATATCTTGATCCGAAAGAAATCGATCGAATAAAGCGTGCTTATCATTTCTCAGAGAAGTGCCACTTAGGCCAAATGCGTCAAAGTGGTGATCCTTATATCACACACCCTTTAGCGGTAGCTAATATTCTTGCTGATATGCAGATGGATCCTGAAAGTTTGATGGCAGGCTTACTGCATGACGTGATTGAAGATACTGGCGTCACTAAGGGCCAAATCAGTCGTCGATTTGGTCGCACTGTTGCAGATCTTGTCGATGGTGTTAGTAAACTTGGTGAAATTGAAAGTGCGTCAAGAGCTGAACAGCAAGCAGAAAGCTTTCAAAAAATGACCTTAGCAATGTCCAGAGACATTCGCGTGATGCTCGTTAAGCTGGCAGATCGGCTTCATAATATGCGTACCCTCGGCGTATTATCTCCTGAAAAAAGACGTCGTATCGCTCGAGAAACCATTGATATTTATGCGCCTATTGCACAGAGACTGGGCATTAACGATATTCGCCTAGAATTTGAAGATCTGGGCTTTGCCGCCATGTATCCGCTGCGCCATCGTCGGCTGAGGGAGGCACTCAAAGCATCTCGAAAAAATCGTAAGGAAGTGGTCACTGAAATACAGCAAGCAATAGAGATGCGATTGGAGCGCGAGTCAGTGCATGTAGAGGTCAAAGGGCGAGAAAAACATCTGTGGAGTATTTACCTGAAGATGCGCGAAAAGAAAAAATCCTTTCGCGATATCATGGACGTTTTTGCTTTTCGACTAGTGGTTGATAATGTTGATGACTGCTATCGAGCATTGGGCATCGTGCACAATATCTACAAACCGGTTCCCGGTGAATTCAAAGACTATATTGCTATACCCAAGACTAATGGCTATCAATCATTACACACGCTGTTAGTTGGAATGCATGGCGTTATCATTGAAGTTCAAATTCGTACGCGTGAAATGGATGCCATGGCGAATTTTGGTATTGCCGCTCACTGGGAATATAAATCGAGCAATAATAATGTTGAAGTTAGCCGCCGTCGAGCTGCAAGATGGGTGCAAGGCCTACTTGAAATGCAGCAAAAAGCAGGGGATTCCCTTGAATTTTTGGAGCACGTAAAAGCTGATCTTTTCCCAGATGAAGTTTATGTGTTTACGCCAAAAGGTAAAATTATAGAATTACCCACGGGTGCAACTCCCATTGACTTTGCTTACTCGGTACATACCGGGTTAGGAGATCGCTGCATTGCCTGTCATGTCGACGGACAACTCACGCCTTTGTCAGAGCCTTTACAAAGCGGGCAAAAAATCGATATTATCAGCGCAGCAGGTGCCCAACCGAACCCAAGCTGGCTAAATTTCGTCGTCACAGCAAAAGCTCGAAGTGCTATTCGTCACTTTCTCAAAAATCAGCAGCATGATGAGTCGGTAGATTTAGGCAAGCGCCTCCTAGATCATGCTCTAGGAAATTTAGGGACAAGCTACAAACAACTAAAAAAATCGCAGATAAAGCGCTTATTAAAAGAAACCGGCGCCTCAACATTTGAGTTCGTTCTGCAACAAATTGGACTCGGCAATAGAGTGCCGTTTGCAGTGGCTAACTTAATGGTTTTGCCCAATAAACGTGTCGTGTCCGATGACCATAAAAACCCTAATCTGCCAGTGGTCATTGATTCTTCACAAGGGCTTGTATTGCAGTATGGGAGATGCTGTCATCCTATTCCTGGGGATCCTATCCTCGGGCATATGACGCCGGGGAAAGGTCTTGTTATTCACCTTGAATCCTGCCGCAATCTAAAAGAAATTCGTTCAAATCCCGAAAAATGCATGTCTTTGCTTTGGTCACCCGTAGTTAAGGGAGAGTTTGCAGTTGAACTAAAAGCAGAGGTAACCCCAGAGCGTGGCTTTATTGCAGCTCTAGCGTCCAGAATGACCGAAGAGGATGCCACTATTGAGCATATAAGCGTCAATGAGAAGGATGCATTTACAAGTATTGTCGATGTAGTGCTAACCGTTAGAGACCGAATCCATCTTGCTGATATAATGCGCAGAGCACGCAGCTTGAAATCAGTACGCAGAATTTATAGAGTAAAAAATAAATAACCGTCTATTAGGAGACTTTTATGCCCAACAAAGCCATTATTCATACTGATCAAGCGCCTGCGGCAATAGGCACTTATAGCCAAGCGGTCAAAGTTAATAACACTGTATATTTATCTGGTCAAATTCCTCTAGATCCAGAAACAATGGAAATTGTAAGTGATGATGTCGCCGTTCAAATCACCCAAGTATTTGATAATTTAACCGCTGTTTGCGAAGCTGCTGGCGGAGATCTCAGTAGTATTGTGAAACTAAATATATTTCTGACGGACTTCAGTAACTTCCCCATTGTTAACGAGATTATGGGACAGTATTTCGCAGAGCCTTATCCTGCCCGAGCGGCCATTGGCGTGCGAGCTCTTCCGAAAGATTCTAGGGTAGAAATGGACGGCATCATGGTGGTTTAGCCAGGCTTATTTAGTTGTTTACCTATGCCTTTGAGTAACGATTGATATCCCTCCTGATAGGTCGGAAATATGAATTGATACCCAGTCTGTACTAGTCTTTTGTTACTCAGGCAACGCCTCAAACCCTTTTCACTGGGCTGCTCCGTAAGCCTGACGCCGATCTTTTCCGCTAACCATTTTCTTAGATTATGCTGTGTTACTGGCTCACAATCCGTTGCTATGTACAATGATTCCAAAGGTGAATTTGCTAACCAAGCGTCAATTAAATGCACAATAACGCTCGCACAATCTTCGGTATGAATACGATTCGTCCAATACTCTGGCTTGGCTGGCCGACCAATACCGCGCTCAACTTCGCTAATAAGCCTACTGCGCCCAGGGCCATAAATACCTGAAAATCTAATCACGATATGTTTACAGCGTAACTCGTCAATATTACGCTCGGCTTTCAGCAGAGCTTGAGCAGAAAAACTGGTTGGTCGTGTTGGCGAACTCTCATCCATCCAACCAGATGAATGCTCGCCAAAGACACTAGTGCTAGATATCCAAATCACTAATTTCGGCTGATAGGTTGCTTGATTAATCACAGTCCTCAGGACTTCTGACGTTTCAACATAGGCTTTGTTATAGGCCGCCTCACTTCGTGATTTCGGCGTAAGCGTTGCCACTACAACATCAAACTTTTCTTCAAACACTGTCGCTATTCTTTTTTGATCGGTCAAGTCCCCCACAATCGAGGTTATCCGGTCAGAAAAAACAAAGGCACTGCGCCTTAGCCCAAAACATTGGTAACTAGGAGCAAGTTTCGCGGCCACACCCTGGCCAATGTCGCCGCAGCCTGCTAACAATATTTTCAATTACATCACCCGTATTGATTAAAATTAGCTATCATGGGTTTCCCAACATTAAGAGTTTTATATGACACTAACCGAACTCCGCTATATTGTCACTCTGGCCCAATCTCAACACTTTGGTAAAGCGGCTGAACTATGCAACGTCAGTCAGCCAACGCTGAGTATAGCGGTAAAGAAACTTGAAGGTGAGCTTGGCGTTAATCTTTTTGAACGCTCTAAAAGTAATGTCCGCCCCACTCCAATAGGTCAGCAGATCATTCATCAGTCGCAGCGTGTTTTGGAAGAGGCCTCGGCAATTAAAGATATTGCTAAATCAGGTAGTAATCAGCTCAGTACGCCGTTGCATATAGGCGCTATTTTTACTATTGGGCCCTATCTTTTCCCATACTTTATTTCGCCATTACAGAAGACCGCCCCAGACATGCATCTGGTGATTGAGGAGGGTTATACCAGTAGCTTGAGGAAACGCCTTAAAAGCGGCGAAGTTGATGTAATACTGGTTTCCCTTCCTTTTAGTGAACCAGATATCGTCGTTCAACCTCTTTATGAAGAAGCTTTTGTTGTGCTTTTGCCCAAAGATCATGTCCTCGCCAGCCAAACAGCCATTAAAAAATCAGACTTGGATAACGAAAATATATTGATGATGGGTGAAGGGCATTGCTTTAGGGGCCAGGTCACTGAAATATTGCCCAACATCAACCAGAGCCGCTCCTCTAAGGCTTCAATCCGCACAATGACCGAAGGTAGTTCCTTAGAAACACTTTGCCACATGGTATCCTCTGGGCTGGGGATCACAGTATTGCCAAACTCTGCGGCAATTGGTGCTGCAGATCGAAGCGATGGCTTAGTTATTAAACCATTTGCAGAAATATCGCCCTCTAGAACTACCGCCATTGCTTGGCGTGTGAGCTTTCCCCGTCATAAAGCCATAGACGCGCTGCGTAATGCTATTTATCTGAGTAATTTACCTGGGATAACTAAAACTGAATGAATGCCCAGAGTTTAGACAAAGCGAGCATTGACAATTTACGGGGGGTTGGTCCACAGCTTTCTCTGAAATTAAATAAACTTGGCTTGTATAGTATCCAAGACCTTTTGTTTCATCTACCTCTGCGCTATATCGATCGAACTAAAATAACTCCAATTGGTGGCGTTCAACCACAAACAGAAGTCGTCATTGAGGGTGAGGTCCGTGCCAGTGATGTAGTATTCGGCCGACGACGGAGTTTAGTTTGCCGCATACAGGACAATACAGGTACAACAACGCTACGATTTTTTCATTTCAATAAAGCTCAGCAAGAGCGTCTCAAAGTTGGCGCTCGACTGAGATGTTTTGGCGAAGCAAGACGAGGAGTATCGGGTGTAGAATTCTATCATCCAGAATATCAGCATATCGGTACTAACCAACCTCAACAATTAGAGGAAACCCTAACCCCTATATACCCCGCTACCGAGGGTATTACCCAGAGTCGTATTAGAGATCTTTGTACTCAAGCCTTAAATAAGCTCGGCCAGCAGTCTATTCAAGAGCTTCTTCCGCTGTTTGATAATGCGGGGCTCAAGCGGCAGCTCGCTTACTCTTTGGTGGAGGCTCTCATGTTTTTGCATAACCCGCCACCTGGCACGACTTTGAATCTGCTCGCAGCAGGCGAACATCCGGCGCAGCAGCGACTCGCAGCTGAGGAATTAGTCGCGCATAATCTGAGTCTATTGCGGTTACGACAAAAGATTCAACAACAAGGAGCGCCTGTTCTCAGGGAAGACAAGACCGCCAAGTCCGCATTTTTAAAACAATTGGATTTTCAGCTGACTGACGCTCAAACAAGGGTCGCTAGTGAAATCAACAAAGATATAGACTCTGCCGTACCAATGCTTCGTTTGGTGCAAGGTGATGTAGGATCAGGAAAAACGGTGGTGGCCGCTATGGCTGCCCTGCAAGCGATAGCAAATGGCAAACAAGCTGCACTAATGGCTCCTACCGAAATTCTTGCCGATCAGCATCGTCAAAACTTTGAGCACTGGTTCAAACCCTTAGGAATCGAAGTAACCTGGCTTACGGGCAAAATCAAAGGTAAGGCACGTGCCCTTAAACTGTCAGCCATCGCCGACGGAACGGCGCAGATGGTTATTGGTACTCATGCCTTATTTCAGGAGACTGTCGAATTCAATGATCTTGGATTAAGTATTATTGATGAGCAACATCGTTTTGGTGTGCATCAACGACTAGCCCTACGTCAAAAAGGATTTGTCCCCACTTTATCTAAGGAAACTAGCGGTTCCGCGCCTCATCAGCTAATCATGACAGCCACCCCCATACCACGAACCCTGGCTATGAGTGCCTATGCTGACCTTGATTGCTCTATCATTGATGAACTGCCACCAGGACGAAAACCGGTAGATACCTTGGTATTGAATAACTTAAGGCGAAATGATGTTATTGAACGAGTGCGTGCTTCCTGTGTGAATGGTCGCCAAGCTTACTGGGTTTGTACTTTGATTGAAGAATCCGATGTTCTAGAAGCCCAAGCTGCGGAGGTGACCGCTAGCGAGCTACAATTACTTTTACCCGAATTATCAATTGGCCTTATCCATGGCCGCTTAAAACCTAGAGAAAAGATTGAAATCATGGAGGCCTTTAAAAATGGCACCATCAATCTTTTAGTAGCGACCACCGTTATAGAAGTTGGTGTGGATGTACCAAATGCAAGCCTAATGATCATTGAAAACTCTGAACGACTGGGTCTATCCCAACTCCATCAATTGCGCGGTAGGGTGGGGCGTGGAACAGAGGCTAGTCATTGCGTTCTACTTTATAGTGCCCCTTTATCTGGGAATGGCAATGCTCGTCTCAAGATAATGCGTGAAACTACTGATGGCTTTAAGATTGCCGAGAAAGATCTTGAATTAAGAGGCCCTGGGGAAGTTCTCGGCACTCGCCAAACAGGCAATATGCAATTACATATTGCTGATCTGCAGCGAGATGCCCATATGCTGCCAGATATCAAAATTATCGCAGAGACATTGTTAGTCAACTATCCTGGAAATGTAGATGCACTAATTCGTCGCTGGCTTGGACGCAATGAGCAATATGCTCAAGCTTAAAAAAGCCACGAAAACATAAAATAAAAGTATTTCATTTTTATGACAAGCTTTTATAATGCGGTTAACTTGGAGATCCTCAATGGTATTTAGTAATTCAATTTCAAACCTGTTTGGAAAATCCCCTATAAGGCCTCTTCAAGAGCATATGTCACTGGTGGTGGTCTGCGCCTCTAAGCTAGAGCCCTTCTTCGAGTCCGTTATTGCGGCTGACTGGCCAAAGGCGGGTGAGATTTTCGATGAAATTTGCGATGACGAAAACAAAGCGGACGAACTGAAAAAGCAGTTTCGCCTCAATATGCCGAAAAGCTTATTTATGCCTGTCTCTCGCGGTGACTTACTCGGAATTTTGGCTCAACAAGATAATATCGCTAATACCGCTAAAGACGTTTGTGGCATTGTCTTAGGCCGTGAAATGGCTATTCCAGCAGTTTTGCAGTCTGACTTCATTGCCTATGTAAAGAGCGCCATTGAAACCTGCGAGAAAGCGCGGAAGGCAATCGAAGAACTCGACGAACTCCTAGAAACTGGTTTTACTGGCCAAGAGGTAAAATTCGTTAAAAAGTTAATTCGTGATTTAGATACGCAAGAACAAAAAGTCGATAAAAGAGAGCGCAAGCTGCGTCATCGTCTCTTTAAAATCGAAGCTGACATTCCCCCGGTTCACGTTATGTTCCTTTATAACGTCATAGATAATATTGGCGAAATAGCCGACATAGCCGAGCGTGTAGGCAATCAACTCGAACTCCTTTTAGCAAAATAATACTTAATTTAAGAGACTGATTGCCATGGAATTATTTAACGAGTACGGCACGCTACTAATTATTCTTGCTGGGCTTTTTGGCTTTTTTATGGCCTGGGGAGTCGGCGCGAACGATGTGGCTAATGCCATGGGTACGTCCGTAGGCTCAAAAGCACTAACGATTAAACAAGCAATTTTAATCGCTATGGTTTTTGAATTCGCGGGTGCTTACCTAGCGGGAGGGGAAGTTACCTCAACAATTCGCAAAGGCATTGTCGACACTGATGTATTTGTTGATTCTCCTGACCTTCTTGTCTATGGAATGCTCTCGGCACTACTTGCTGCGGGTACCTGGTTGATGATTGCTAGCTTTAAGGGCTGGCCTGTATCAACAACACACTCTATTGTTGGTGCAATTGTTGGCTTTGCGGCAGTCGGAGTCTCTACAGATGCAGTAAACTGGTCTAAAGTGAGCACAATTGTTGCCAGTTGGGTAGTGTCGCCAGTCATCGCAGGCACCATATCATTTGCTATTTTCCGTAGTGTGCAAAATCTTATTTTAATTCAAGATGACCCATTTGCGCGCGCTAAGAAATATGCCCCTATGTACATGTTTGCAGTAGGCTTTTTAATGGCCATGGTAACTATACTCAAAGGGCTTAAGCATGTGTTCAAGGATATTGGTGTATCACTAACCTTTGGTGAGTCAGTCGTCTGGGCAATAATGTTTGGTATTTCCGTAGCCATCCTAGGCTCTTTCTTGCTCGCAAGAGTAGAGCGAGATGAGGCCTTGGAGAAAGAAAATCGCTTTGCTAATGTAGAAAGAGTGTTTGCAGTATTAATGATTTTCACCGCTTGTAGTATGGCCTTTGCGCACGGCTCCAATGATGTAGCCAACGCAGTAGGGCCTTTGGCTGCGGTCGTTAATGTTGTAAATTCTGGCGGTGATATTGCAGCAAAAAGTGCAATGCCTAGTTGGATATTACTGCTAGGTGGGGCAGGTATAGTATTTGGTTTAGCCACCTATGGCTATAAAGTTATGGGTACAATTGGGCGTAAGATTACTGAATTAACGCCTAGTCGAGGATTTGCTGCTGAGTTAGGGGCCGCAGCCACGGTAGTCTTTGCATCAGGTACTGGTCTACCCATTTCTACCACTCATACTTTAGTTGGAGCAGTTCTAGGGGTGGGCCTGGCCCGCGGTATCGGTGCACTGAACTTGCGTATGATAGGGTCAATTTTCTTATCTTGGGTTGTCACATTGCCTGCTGGTGCTGGCCTAGCTATTGTGTTTTTCTTCTTTTTCAAAGGTGTGTTCGGTTAAGTAAATTTAACTACTTTGGGGCCTTCTCTGAAATAGTGACGGGCCTTGAAAAAAACACAAAGGGAATTGCAAAAGGCCCAAATATAAACCCCATCCAAATCCAAAAACGCGCACTCGCATGGCGTTCGTTGGCGATTGTGCGACAAACATAGGCACTAGCGACGGCGGTTAAAATTAAAGCTATTGTTAGCGACATCTCAAGAACTCCTTTGTAACTTCGGCGATACGTACTTCTAGAGCGGCAGTCTCAAGCCAGCAGTGGCTATATTAAAGCCTCGATCACGAACTAGTTTTGCCTGTTCGCTATTTAAATTAAGCAATGGATTAGTGTGATTCATGTGAATAAACCATACTTTGGCGCGATGTTGTGCAGATAGCTCAGACAAGGCATCCATGGTTTCAACAACAAATGGGTGCGGAATTTCAGACATGTCGCGTCCAGGTAATTCCTTATTGTCATAAAAGGTCGCGTCTATTAATGCGTAATCTGAAGCCTTGACCTGGCTTGCAATATTTTTCTTCCATAGAGACCATTTATTAATATCGGGGATAAACAGTGCTGTTTTATTGGGTCCTTTTATAGAAAAGCCAACGGTTTCAGAAAACTCATCTCTATGGGGTACTAAAAAAGGTATAACATCCAGATTATTAACCGCCATTGGTATCTCATCGCGAAGAGACTCTAGAACTATATTTTTTAGGCTCACTAGCTGACTCCAAGGACCATTGTTGCGCAAATATTGCTCTAACTTCGGCATCACATAAACGGGGGTTTGATCGGCTCCCATAGCCTCTTTCCCCAAATACATCAATCCCGTGTAATGTCCCATATGCGCATGGGTAATAAAGATTCCGTCAAGATCATGATTGGGAGCTTCCCGCTCCAATAAGAAAAGCTGCTCAGGTAAATTAGGGGTTGCTTCAAAAAGATATTTCTTTTGATTTTCATTGTCGATGACAGCCAGTGATGTTGCGCTTAGTCTTTTCTCTTTGTTGTTCCAGCCTTCCATACAATGGGCTTTGTAACAGCCTGCCTGCGGAAACCCAGCATCTTGAGCTACGCCCAAAATAAAGATATAAGGTGTTTTGATCTGCCCATGAGCCGATATTGATATCACCAAAAACAGGACAAAACACATCTTTCCAAAACGAGTCATATCGCCTCTTCTTCCATTCTCATAGAATTATCATGAATTTTTTACGTCTTGGGGTGACCAATCTGGAGGTCCAAAAATGTAACCACCCACTTCAGCGAATGACTGTGCACCTTTTACGTCGGAAAAGATGGCAGACCATGTATGAAAAGTTAATTTTACGGGATTGTTTGTCTCTACATTATTAACTAAGCCAAAAATAACTTGAGCATCTTCCTTCGCATAAGTACCAAACAAACGGTCCCACACAATGAAAAAATTGCCATAATTACTATCGATGTACTCAGGGTTCGTTCCATGATGCACTCTATGGGTAGATGGTGTATTGAAAACACTATCCATCCAACCGAGCTTATCAATCCACTGCGTATGACCCAAGACACCCCAAAGTCGTGAGATAAGACCCACCACTAACGTAATACTGGGGTCGAAACCCACCAAAGGCATAATTACATAAAACGGTACTTTAGAGATAGGTCCAAACCATGCTTGCCTTAGTGCAACAGAGAAGTTCATCTCGACACTAGAATGATGATTTATATGGATCGCCCATAAAAACCTAACTCTATGGGCGCTGCGATGATACCAATAGAACACGAAATCAATCATCACAAGCGTTAGCAACCAAACTGCCCAAACAGGCATTAAGTCGTTAACAGTGAAGACTCTAAACTGGTACAGAGAAAAATAGAGGACAAGGACCAAGCCCTGGGTCATGAGTGACACAACAACATTGCCCGCCAGTAGTCCAGCCGTTCCCGCTGTATCGCCAAGTTTGTAAAAACCACGTTTCCGAAAATTGGAGAATAGAGCCTCCAGACAGATAAGTCCCAATATGATGGGTATACCGACGGAATATACATCGGTTGTGGTGATCGCTAACAAAAGCCTCTCCCAAAAATAAAAAGTAAGCACCCATATAGTCTAAAACACGGTCTACTGTTCAAATATTTGGATATAACTACGCAGTGATGCAATACCGAACTAAATTTAGGTACTTGAGAATAGGCTAGTTCTTTAAAGGACTCAAGGATAATACGACTCAACATTAGACACCTCCCCCCTCAGACTAAAAGCTTTTCAGACGGCAAAATACCCTGGCTAATAAACTTTCGCGTCTAACTCTCCACTTTGGTAACGCTCTGTCATTGCATCTAAATTTAACGCTTTTAACTTTGAGGCATTACCCGCAGTTCCAAACGATTCATATCGGGCGGAAGCGATGTCTTTCATCGCAATAATGGTCTCTTTTAGAAACGCACGTGGATCAAAAGCACTTGGATTTTCTGCTAGGAAACGGCGTACTGCACCGGTTGATGCAAGCCGTAAATCCGTATCAATATTGACCTTACGTACCCCATACTTGATTCCCTCACAAATTTGCTCGACCGGCACACCATAGGTCTTAGGAATTTCACCACCATATTTATTAATAACTGCCAGCCACTCCTGAGGGACTGATGATGAGCCGTGCATTACCAGATGGGTACCAGGAATGCGCGCATGTATCGCTTTAATTCTATCAATAGCGAGAATATCTCCTGTCGGTGGACGGCTAAATTTATAGGCGCCATGAGACGTACCACAGGCAATAGCTAGCGTATCTACTTGCGTTTTTGCAACAAAATCTGCGGCCTCTTCAGGATCTGTTAGCATCTGCTCAATAGAGAGGACTCCTTCAGCACCAATTCCGTCCTCTTCCCCGGCTTGACCAGTTTCCAATGATCCTAAACAACCTAGTTCGCCCTCGACAGAGACGCCGCATGCATGTGCCATCTCAACCGTACGTCGCGTAACGTCAACATTATAATCATAGCTTGACGGGGTTTTCCCGTCCTCTTCCAAAGATCCATCCATCATTACAGAGGTGAATCCGAGCTGAATAGAACGCTGGCAAACTGCCGGGCTAGTGCCGTGATCTTGATGCATACATACCGGAATATGAGGCCATTCTTCTACGGCTGCCTGAATTAAATGCCGTAAAAAAGGAGCCCCTGCATATTTTCTAGCCCCCGCCGAAGCTTGCACAATTACAGGGCTATCCGTTTCGTCCGCAGCCATCATAATAGCGCGCATCTGCTCTAAATTATTAACATTGAACGCGGGTACGCCGTAGTTGTATTCCGCCGCGTGATCAAGCATTTGTCGAAGTGAAATAAGTGCCATCAGTAATATCCTTTTAAATCGTACAATATTGTTTAAGTTATAGTTCTAATTAATTAACTTTTCAATTTAATCTTTGCTCAAGTATAGCCACTGCAGGAAGCTGTTTACCCTCAACATACTCTAAGAAGGCCCCTCCACCAGTTGAAATATATGAGACTTGATCCGAGATACCGTATTTATCAACCGCCGCCAGAGTATCTCCGCCACCAGCAATGGAGAAAGCATCGCTTTTGGCGATAGCGCGCGCTAGAGTTTCAGTACCTCCAGAAAATTGCGCAAACTCAAAAACTCCAACCGGTCCATTCCAAATAATAGTACCCATAGTTTTCATCATGGATGCCAGATGCTGTGCTGACGCAGGGCCAATATCAAAAATCATATCATCTGCGGTAACATCATCGACTAACTTAACCTCGGCCTGAGCAGAAACCGAGAACGCCTTACCCACTACAACATCTGTAGGTAGCGGAATATTTGTTTTCAACATTAATGCCTTAGCGGCAGGAATTAAATCAGCCTCATAGAGCGATTTCCCAACAGGCTTTCCAGCTGCAGCCAAAAATGTGTTGGCAATACCACCCCCAACAATTAATTGATCTACCTTATCTGCCAAGCTCTCTAGCACCATAAGCTTTGTGGATACCTTAGAGCCGCCTACAATCGCCACTATCGGTGCGGCAGGATTGGCAAGCGCTTGCTCTAACGCATTTAGCTCTTTATTTAAAAGTGGTCCCGCACAAACGACAGGTGCATATTTAGCCACACCATGAGTGGAAGCTTGCGCACGATGAGCTGTACCAAAGGCATCCATTACAAAAATATCACAAAGGCTAGCATATGCCTTAGCTAGACTATCCTCATTACCTTTTTCGCCAACATTAAACCGGACATTTTCAAGCATCACCAAAGGGTAGGCGTTCGAGGCAAGCTCACTCTCCCAATCGTTGATGAGTACGACCTGTTCCCCCAGCAACTTTTCTAAGCAATCAGCCACCGGCGCCAAACTAAATTCTTCGCTAAATTCTCCTTCACTAGGCCTACCTAAATGAGACATCAGAATCACTTGTGCACCTTGTTCTAATGCATGGCGGATAGTGGGTAAAGCCGCTCTCAATCTGGCCGTACTGGTGATCTTTCCGTCCACAATAGGTACGTTAAGATCTTCACGTATCAATACGCGTTGATCCTTGAGGTCTAAATCTGTCATTAATGTTAAGGTCATATTTCCTTTTCCTAACGCCTTGAGAGCAATTCCGTTTTAAACATAAAACTAGTCTTCTGCGGGGAACAGATTTGACCAGTGACTCAAAGTATCTAGCATACGATTGGCATAGCCCCATTCATTATCGAACCAAATCAATACTTTCACGAGCTTTCCTTGACTGACCCTTGTCTGGCTAGCATCAACAATACCGCTACGTGGGTCGTGATTGAAATCGCAAGACGCCAATGGTTCCTCTGTATAACCAAGAATATCTTTTAATACCCCATCAGCCGCCGCAGCTAATGCGCGATTAACAGCATTAACATCGACTGACTCACTGAGCAGGATAGACAGGTCGATGGCTGATACGTTAACCGTTGGTACTCGCATGGCCTGGGCTTGAAAACGTCCAGCGAGCTGCGGCAGCAAACGGTCAATACCGAGAGCCAATCCAGTATCCACAGGAATAATAGACTGCATTGCAGCTCGCGTTTTACGTAGATCAGTATGATGATAAGCATCAATTACGGGTTGATCGTTCATTGCCGAGTGTATCGTTGTAATAACACCTCCCTCGACACCAAAGCATTCATCAAGCACACTGATTACTGGGACAACGCAATTTGTCGAGCATGAGGCCGCGGAGATTATGCGCTCGTGTCCGGTAAGAATCCTATGATTGACGCCATAAACAATTGTTGCATCCACCGTTGGCTCAGCAGGCTGCGAGAAAAGCACTCGCTTCGCGCCTGCACTAAGATGTTGCTCGGCCGTCCCTCGATCAGTGAAGCTTCCACTGCACTCCAAAACCACGTCAATGTTCTGTTCTTTCCACGGTAAGTCGTGAAGATGTTGCTGATGGTAAAGCTGTATTGAATCACCATTAACCACCAGCGTATTTTCAGATAACTCAACAATGCCTGGGAACCGTCCATGGGTTGAATCATAGCGCGTTAAATGAGCAATTGTTTTCGCCTCTGAGGGCTCATTAATCGCCACGACTTGTAGCCATTTCCTAGCATTGGATTCATAGAGCGCCCGTAATACTGAGCGGCCTATGCGTCCATATCCATTGATGGCTACCCGTAACACTAGCCTATCGCCTCGATGACATTAGCTACAACATTCTCAACAGTAAAGCCAAACTCTTTCATAAGCTCACCGCCCGGGGCAGATTCGCCAAACGTACGCATACCCACGACGCGGCCGTCTAAGCCAACAAACTTGTGCCAGTAGTCAGCATGTAGCGCCTCGACTGCAACCCTCGCTCTTATGACTGAAGGAAGGACTGATTCTCTATATGTAGCATCCTGAGCGGAGAAAATTTCAGCGCACGGCATAGAAACAACGCGAGCATGAATCCCCTGATCGGCAAGGGTGTTCGCGGCATTAACCGCCAGCTCAACTTCCGAACCTGTAGCAATAATAATAGCCGTAGGGTTTGCGCAGTCTTGCAACACATAACCCCCCTGTGCAATTGCAGCAACCTGTTCAATAGTGCGTGGCATAGGCGCTAAACCTTGCCGGCTAAAGACCAAAGCGCTTGGTCCATTCTTGTTTTCGATCGCACTTTTCCAACATACTGCGGACTCGACCGTGTCGCAAGGTCGCCAGGTATTTAGGTTGGGTGTTGAACGCAGAGCACTGAGTTGTTCTACCGGCTGATGCGTTGGACCGTCTTCACCAAGGCCAATCGAATCATGGGTGTATACGAAAATACTTTGCTGCTTCATGATTGCTGCCATACGCACCGCGTTGCGCGCATATTCCATGAACATTAAAAACGTAGCGCCATAGTTTATAAAGCCACCGTGTAGGGCGATTCCATTCATCATTGCACTCATACCGAATTCACGAACTCCGTAGTAAATATAATTGCCATCAGCATTATCAGCACTAATATCTTTAGATCCCGACCAAATCGTCAAGTTAGAGCCCGCTAAATCTGCTGAGCCTCCAAGTAATTCAGGCAGCAGTGGACCAAAAGCATTTAAACAATTTTGAGAAGCCTTGCGAGAAGCAATTTTCTCCATTTTCGCTTGGCATTCTGCGATATAAGCATCGGCTTTATCACTGAAATCAACCGGAAGCTGTCCACTGGTGCGTCTTTTAAGCTCCAGCGCTAAATTGGGGAACTCGTTACTGTAAGCATCTAGTGTTTGATTCCACTCTGCTTGAGCTATCGCGCCATTACCACGAGCATTCCAGCCCTCATACAGATCATTAGGAATCTCAAATGGCGCATGGCTCCATCCCAGCTGCTCACGGGCCAATACGATTTCCTCAGCACCTAAGGGCGCACCATGACAGTCTTCTTTACCCTGCTTGTTAGGAGAACCAAAGCCAATAATCGTTTTACAGCAAATTAGAGTAGGCTTGTTAGGCTCATCGCGTGACGCTTCAATAGCCGCCTTGATCGCATCGCTATCATGACCATCAACATTAGCAATCACTTGCCAGCCGTATGCGTCAAAACGCGCTGGGGTGTCATCGCTAAACCAGCCTTCGACCTCACCATCAATAGAAATACCGTTATCGTCATAAAAAGCAGTTAACTTTCCCAGACCCAAGGTACCCGCCAAGGAGCAAACTTCATGAGAAATTCCCTCCATCAAGCAGCCATCGCCCAGAAACGTATAGGTCTGATGATCGACCACATTGTGCCCCGGCCGATTAAATTGTGCGGCCAAAACCTTCTCAGCCAGCGCCATACCCACTGCGTTACTGAGTCCTTGGCCCAACGGTCCTGTTGTTGTTTCAACGCCAGGTGCATAGCCATATTCTGGATGCCCTGGAGTTTTAGAGTGTAACTGCCGAAAATTCTTTAGCTCTTCGATAGGTAGTTCATAACCAGAGAGATGCAACAAAGAGTATAGAAGCATAGAGCCGTGACCATTGGACAAAACGAATCGATCACGGTTGGTCCATTCAGGATCAGCAGGGTTATGCTTTAGATAGTCATTCCAAAGCACTTCGGCTATATCTGCCATACCCATTGGGGCTCCTGGATGACCGCTATTAGCTTGTTGTACGGCATCCATACTGAGCGCGCGAATGGCATTAGCAAGGTCTCTACGTGAGGCCATGGATTATTACTCCTGAAAGGAAAATTTAAGTCATTCATTGTCGCCCACACAGCGCTTTCAGTAAACCAATATTCAGTATCTGTGGCAGGATAATCAGCACTTTAAAGACATGGTTTGGTTATTTTTTGTTATATAAAAATATTTTGATATATATAGGTTGCATGTTAATATGCCGCCATGTTAAGTGAAGCCCAACATGAGCTTGAATCAATACCTGTGTTAGACACCAGCGGCATATCTGCGTTGTGTAAAGCAGCGGGTGATCCACTGCGTATGCAAATTCTTAAAGTGTTGCAACAAAATGCTTACGGCGTTCTCGAGTTATGTGCGGTATTTGACATGCGCCAGTCTGCCATGAGCCATCATCTGAAGATACTTTCTAGCGCATCATTGGTTGCCACGCGCAGAGAAGGCACATCAATTTTTTATCGCCGCAGTGAACTACACCCTAATTCTGACCTACAGAAACTACTCGACAGCCTCTTTCAATCGATTGACTTGGCTGCACTGGATTTAGTTCATACACAACGATTAGCGTTAATTAATACCGAGCGTTCAGCGGCTTCAGTCGCTTTCTTTAATCAGAACGCTGACCGTTTCGAACAAAATCAAGATCTGATTGCTAGCTGGTCTGACTATGGGGAAAGTATTGAAGAATTTCTGCCTAAGCACGCATCTGGTCGCCAGTCTGCACTAGAGATTGGTCCCGGCTATGGGCATTTTCTAAAAACTCTGTCGACTTTATTTGCTGACGTGACGGCACTGGATAACTCAGAGGAAATGCTAGGCCAATGTAAATCGCGAGCCATCGCGCAAGGGCTAGATAACGTTGCATTTCTTCTCGGAGACACACGAAAGGCCGTTGCACTAGCTAACAAGTTTGACTGTGTGTCATTAAATATGGTGCTTCATCATAATCCTACACCTGCAGAGATTATTAACGACTGCGCTGCGCTACTTAACACAAACGGTACGTTAATGGTTACAGACTTGTGCGCTCATAATCAGGAATGGGCTAAAAAATCGTGCGGTGATATTTGGTTAGGTTTTGAGCCCGAAGAAATAACTCGTTGGGCTCGCGCTGCTGGTTTAACCGAAGGAAACAGTCTCTACCTGAGTCAACGTAATGGCTTCAGGATTCAATTGCGGCAATTCAATTTACAAGTTAGCTAATTAAAAGGAAATTTTATGTCTACGTATAATTTATTTACATCAGAATCAGTGTCAGAGGGACATCCCGATAAAATGGCTGATCAAATTTCTGATGCTGTTCTGGATGCGATCATTAAAGATGACCCGCACTCAAGAGTAGCTGTAGAAACTATGGTAAAAACCGGTATGACTATTATTGCTGGCGAAGTGAGAACCAACACCTATGTTGATCTTGAAGAAGTTGTCAGGGATGTTATCACAGGCATCGGCTATGACAGCTCGGAAGTTGGCTTTGACGGCAATACCTGCGCCGTTCTGAATGCTATCGGTAAACAGTCTAATGATATTGCACAAGGTGTTGATGCTGCTGAGAATAAAGATATTGGTGCAGGTGACCAGGGTTTAATGTTTGGATATGCCACCAATGAAACCGATGTGCTAATGCCAGCACCCATTTATTATTCGCATTTGTTAGTGAAGCGGCAGGCAGAAGTACGCAAAAATGGTACTCTACCCTGGTTGCGTCCAGACGCTAAAAGCCAGGTCACTTTACGTTACGATCAAGGTAAGCCAGTAGCAATAGATGCAGTTGTATTATCAACACAACATTCCCCCGATATTTCTTTGGCGGATCTTCAAGAAGCAGTCCGGGCTGAAATTATTGCTCCAGTTTTGCCTGAAGAGTGGCTACATTCGGGAACCCAATACCATATTAATCCTACGGGTCAGTTTATTATTGGCGGTCCGGTAGGAGACTGTGGTCTAACCGGACGTAAAATAATCGTTGATACCTATGGCGGCATGGCACACCACGGCGGTGGCGCGTTTTCTGGTAAGGACCCCACTAAGGTTGACCGGTCCGCGGCTTATGCTGGGCGTTATGTGGCGAAAAACATAGTCGCTGCCGGACTTGCTGATCGCTGTGAGATACAGGTCTCCTATGCTATTGGTGTATCTGAGCCTACATCCATCAGTATTGACACTTATGGCACCGGAAAACTTCCTGACCATGAAATCATCAATCTAGTTCGTGAGCACTTTGACCTTCGCCCTAGCGGCCTAATTGAGATGTTGGATTTACGCCGACCTATCTATCAACCAACCGCTGCCTATGGACACTTTGGCCGTGAGGAAGAAAACTTTACCTGGGAAAACACTGACAAAGTCGCGTTATTAGAAAAGGCGCTTTAACCACTAAAATCTACTAAATTTAATTTAAATCTATAAGGAACTACATGATGACTGCAATAGGTCAAAACATTAACAGTAATAAAGACTTCGCCGACTATAAAGTTGCCGATATTTCGTTAGCAGACTGGGGTAAGAAAGAAATCTCCATCGCCGAATCTGAAATGCCCGCCTTGATGGCACTGCGTGAAAAGTATCGTGCTGAGCAGCCATTGGCCGATGCACGTATTTTGGGCTGCATTCATATGACTATTCAGACTGCGGTTCTTATTGAAACACTGATCGATTTAGGTGCTGAAGTAAGGTGGACGTCTTGTAATATTTTCTCCACTCAAGATCATGCCGCCGCAGCTGTTGCTGCTAGCGGAACGCCTGTGTTCGCCTGGAAAGGTGAAACAGAAGACGAGTATGAGTGGTGCCTAGAACAGCAAGTTTTAAAAGACGGCGTGCCCTGGAATGCCAATATGATTTTGGATGACGGGGGAGATCTAACGTCTCTACTCCACAACAAATATCCACAAGTACTCGAGGCTGTTCACGGCGTGACCGAAGAGACTACGACAGGTGTTCATCGCTTGTATGAAATGCTTGCCGCAGGTGAACTCAAAGTCCCAGCTATCAACGTAAATGATTCTGTAACGAAATCCAAGTGTGACAATAAGTACGGTTGCAGACACAGTCTTAACGATGCCATTAAACGAGCTACGGACCACCTTCTTGCCGGCAAAAAAGCGGTTGTTGTTGGTTATGGTGATGTCGGTAAGGGCTCTGCACAGTCGCTTCGTCAGGAAGGTATGATTGTTAAGATAACAGAAGTCGATCCCATCTGCGCGATGCAAGCATGCTTGGATGGCTTTGAAATAGTATCAACACACATAGATGGTGACGTAACAAAAGGCGTAGACGCAAATCTATTAGCCAATACCGATATGTTTGTGACTACCACTGGTAACTACAACGTCTGTGGTTCTGATGTTTTAGCTGCGCTGAAAAGTGGTTGTGTGGTCTGTAATATTGGCCACTTTGATAATGAAATTGATACGGCATTTATGCGTACTACCTGGCAGTGGGAAGAGATTAAGCCTCAAGTACACAAAGTATATCGTGACCGTGATGCCAATGATCATTTGTTGCTGCTTGCTGAAGGGCGTCTCGTTAATTTGGGTAATGCCACTGGCCATCCTAGCCGGATTATGGACGGTTCTTTCGCCAATCAGGTACTGGCGCAAATTGACCTCTATTCAAAGAAGTTCGCCTCACAAGATCCCGCAACTCAAGCAGAGATGCTTCGTGTTGAGGTGCTACCTAAGCATCTTGACGAAGAAGTTGCTCGTCATATGGTGGCAGGTTTTGGTGGTGTGATTACCAAGCTGACTCAAGAGCAGGCAGATTATATCGGTGTTCCGGTTAACGGTCCGTTTAAAGGCGATAGCTACAAGTACTAAACGTTCGTAGTTACATTAAAACCTCTAGTCTGCTTTTGTAGACTAGAGGTTTTTTTATGTTTATATAAAACAGCAGATTTCTCTTCATTTTTATCGTAGTCTTATTGCCTAAATTAAGGATTAATCAGCATGCGTACTCCGCGACTATACACCCAACAAACTCTAGAAGTAGGTAGCATGATCAGTATGGACAAAGATGCCGCTCGTTATCTTAGCTCTGTTCTGCGCATGTCCTCAGGCCAGATGATTAATCTATTTAACGGCAAAGGCGGAGAGTACGCTGGAGAAGTAGACAGTCTCAGTAAAAATCACGTCACGGTAACTATTAAAGAATCATTGTCTAACGATCGCGAATCATCCTTGAAAATACACCTCGTTATAGGAATCTCTAGAGGTGAGCGGATGGATTGGGTCATACAGAAGGCTACTGAATTGGGGGTTCACACTATTACCCCTATTTTCACCGAGCGTACCGAAGTGAAGTTGGCAGGTTCGCGATTAGAAAAGAGGCTGGTGCACTGGCAACAGGTATCTATAAGTTCATGCGAGCAGTGTTTGCGTAATGTGGTTCCAACAATAAACTCAGCAGTTTCGCTGCAGCAATGTTTAGACACTAAGGATGAGGGACTAAAGATTGTCTTGCATCACCGCACCGAGAAACCGTTGACTGAGCTGCAAAATACTAACAACCATGTCACTATTTTAGTCGGTCCCGAGGGCGGCCTGTCCGACGATGAAATAACCCTAGCGGAGTCCAGTGGCTATAGCGCCATTAAATTGGGTCCGCGCGTTTTACGTACCGAAACAGCACCATTAGCGGCGATAAGTATCTTGCAGTCTTTGTGGGGAGATATGGGATAGAACGTTTATGAATTGTCATCGTTTTAACATTTCTTTGTTCGCGTTAGCTATCTTGGCACCAATAAGTCCAACGAGCATGGCGGCTATTTTTGGTGACGGAAACCCTACAAATGGTATTGAAGACCAGCGTCTGTTGGCACCCATCGATCTCCAGCATTCAGTTGGCACGGTTATTTGCGACGGTGGTCTGCGTGGGACTGCGGTCCATATTAACCTTATGCACAGTGATAGTGATAGCCTGCAACAAGGATCGATTGTTCTTACCGCAGCGCATGTTTTATATGATCCGGATACGGCTCAACGGTATGAAAAATGCGCCTATCATCCTCAAGGAAAGCGTTTCAGCGGAGTAGTCTTCGATCGAGTATCTGCCCATGACTTTAGACCAACAACTAATAATAAAATACGACAAGCCAATCAAGACATTGTATTTATCGCATTAAAGAAAAAACTCCGACACTCAGGGATGGAGCTGAATTTAACGGGCCAAAGTAGCCGTCATTTGCAGCTGCTAGGCTTTAATGAAAATCAGAATAACATCAGTATTAGTAGTAATTGTCAGCCGTTTTTGTCGCAGACATTTGTCAGCTCTCAACTACTATTACATGATTGTGATGCTGGTAGGGGTGCCTCTGGCGGGCCTTTAATCGATGCAGAAACAGGTACAGTAGTTGGTATACATGGTGGCACCCTACTGTTTAGTCCTCTAGGCAAAGAAGCAAGAAATACTATTGCTGGCGCCTCGGTCGATCCCGAAACAATGGTTAATCAGGCCCGTAAGATTGATGTTGATGTGCTTGCTAAGCTGCATGACTTTACTGCATATCTTGCCAAACATTTACCGTATTGAATTCAATCTCACGGCTACATCCGGGAATACTCATACCTGTTGTCGTAATGACAACAGCCTGCTCGTCTATAAGCTCCTCGCCAAAGCGATAAATAACGGCTAAATTTCCGCGGTCAGCTTGAAAAGCATAATCCGCGGCACTCTTGCGCGTCGTCTCTCTCGGATCAATATAGTCCATAAACCTGTCGCCATAACGCTTCAGTAACATCTCATTGGTCTTATCTGCAGAGAGCAAGATCGCAGAAGCATTATTGCCTCCAAAGCCTTTAGAATTAATAAAGGCAACCTCCATTTTCATCGTACTGATGTTGTCATTAAGTGCAAAGTTAAGGCGTTTTTGATAAACATCTTCAGCCAAAGCAGTGACCGTTTTGATGCCCGGAATTATCCCGTACTTAAACGTGCCTAATGCAGACATAAGCTGATCTCCTCCAGCCGCCGCGATACTATGACCCACATAAGACTTTACTGCGGTCACTGGCCAGTCGTTAATCTCAAAAGCGTCTGCGACGCGACTGATTAATTCAGATTCAGTGACCCGATTAGCCGGCGTGCTGGACCCATGAGCATGGACAAAGCTGCGCTCTTGGACCGTTTCAATCCCGACTATACCAACGGCGGCGGCAACGGCTTTAGAAAAGGAAATATAATTCCCCACACCAGGCGAGGATATAGATTTTTTAATGCCATCTGCATTAATAAAAACCTCTGGAACGGCACCGTGGACATCCGCACCTAGCTCTATTGCTAGTAGATCATCCATAAGCACAATATATTGAGTCGCCTCGGACAGAGTAAATCCACAGTTTTCACCAAATGGTCGACTCGCGCGACGCCAATCAGCCATTGCTGTTCCGTCGATCTTACAGAGATTTTCATCACTACCAAGAGCACCCATATTTGAAAATCCCTCCATTATTTCGGGCGTAATGGGTGCTTCTGCATTACCAACTACTGCGATTCGTCGTCTACCACTGCGAAGATCTCTCACTGCTGCTTGCAACGAGTACAAAAAACTAGCGCAAGCACCCGTAGTTGCCTCCGTGTGCCCCACGCTGCCCAACACATAAGCATTAACAAAATCAGCCGGCATAGAATTTAAACCTAGGGCTACCTGTTTTGCGGTGGTTCGCTCACCTTTTAACCGAGCCTGAAACAGGCCTCCCATACCCTGATCATCAACTTGACCAAAGACGCTAGAAGAATACACACCAATTTCATCGGGCCTAACTTGCGCAGCCACTTTTTCCCAAGGAATTCCCATTGAGTGAATAGCATCACTTGCCCCTAAGAGCGACATTTGCAGCCCTCGTGGATGAAAGCGTGCGTTGTAGTGTTTTGTTAGATCAAACCCCGTCGGCAGTTGTCCAGCCGCCTTAGCGGCTAGCTCATAAGGAACGGTCACTAAATGTTTATCCACACCCGACGTAATAATTTCAACTCGCCCATCTCCAAGATCAGACGTCTGCCAGTCGTTTGGTAATTCTTTAGGTAGGTCCCGTTTAGCCATTGTGAAAACAGCCGACTGCTGCTCAGAAAAATCAATCTTACGATGTCCCGGGAGGTTAGACGAATCAAAGTGCTCAACCCTGCGTACTAAAGTACCCTCTATCACAAGATCTCGATATTGTTCAAAGGCGGCAGCTAATGTTAACTCAGTACCGTTAAGATCCACGTAAATCTCACCCTGAGAACTAACCAGTCCCATTAGGCAGGCCAAACCTGCAATGGTGTCATGCTGCTCATTGATAGGTAATGACTCAAGAACCATACGACGAAACGCTTGGTGGGACGAACTTCGGCCAGCGGCATTAAATCCTCCGAAACCTACGATGACTGGAAGTACATGAGGCATAAACGCATCTCTTATTAACTTAAGGTAAGAAGTTTAAAAGTTATACTACTACTAATCTTTAATTTTTCAGCCATTAGATTTAGTATAATGGCCAAATTATGGAAAATATGCGAAATAATGACATTTAACCTCACTCTCGTTCTTTGCGATAACATGCTCGTGTCTAGCAGCACACTGGCCGCCGAGATTTTTAATTTCGCGCAATCCTTGGCAGCGGCAACTAGGGCACCTTTAAAAGACGTAATAATTCGTCGTGTGAGTGCGGATGGTTTACCCGTACAGACATCCTCAGGGTTTGAGCTATGGCCAACCCACAGTATCAACGAACCCTTTCACAGCGACTTGATCCATATCCCAGCGCTATGGAGAAATCCCCGTCCGGCAGTCCGTAAACATCATCAATACGGTCCCTGGCTAAGGCAGCAATACCAGTCTAATTGCGCTATCACAGCGGTCGGTACTGGAGTCTGTTTTCTTGCTGAAGCCGGACTATTAGAGGGTAAATTAGCAACAACCCACTGGCACTACTTTGATGCCCTACAGCGAAGTTACCCCGCCATTAAATTAGACCGTCAAAACTTTACCACACAAGCCGGTAACCTCTATTGTGCGGCCAGTATCAATGCAATGGCCGAATTACTGATGCATCAGGTAGAAAGGCACTTTGGTCGGATCATTTCACGACAAGCGCAGAGAAATTTTTTTCATGAAATCCGCAATATTTCTGATCCCGCCAATTTAAATACGCTCAAAAATAGGGCCCATAGTGACGAAGCAATCGCCCAGAGTCAGATATGGATTCAAGACAATTTAAACAAGGCCGTGACTATTGAAGGTGTCGCCAAACAATTCGGCATGACGACACGAACCTTCAACCGTCGTTTTAAGAATGCGGTTGGCAGTACCCCAAACACGTACCTGACAGATACCCGCATGGCCTTTGCCTGCGACCTGTTAAAAAATACTGACTTAGCAATTGTTGACGTCGCTAGTTACAGTGGCTACCAAGAGGCAAGCTGGTTCTCATCACGTTTTCGCCAGTGGTCAGGAAACAGCCCGCGGGCATATCGCAATACGGTGCGTAACAAACTATTCGATTAATCCTGGCAGTTTAGATGAGCCGCACTCGCATAACACCATCAACGCTAGCAACCTTGCCTATAACAGCTTCATCAATATCCCCTTCGATATCAATAATGTTATAGGCAATTTCACCTCGGCTTTTATTGACCATATCGACCACATTTAGGTTAGCATCCGCCAGAACTGACAATACCTGACCCAAAACCTTGGGGACGTTGCTGTTAGTAAAGGTCATTCGGCTGCCGCCATTACGACTCATTTTAGTAGGAGGATAATTAACCGAATTATAGATGTTTCCATTCTCAAGAAAATCTTTGAGCTGATCAGCAGCCATTACTGCACAGTTTTCTTCTGCTTCTTCGGTACTTGCTCCAATGTGGGGCATAAGTATTACATCTTTTCTACCCAGCAACGCTGGAGCAGGGAAATCACTGATATATCCGGATATGACCCCTTTATCTAAAGCATTGACCATATCATCAGTACTGACAATCTCTTCTCGAGCAAAGTTAAGAATCTTGGCAGTAGCTTTCATTCCACTGAGCGTCTTAGTGTTAATCAAGTGCTTAGTGGCGGGGATCGCTGGTACATGCAGAGTGACAAAGTCAGCGCTAGCGAGTAGCTTTTCTAAGCTCTCCATCCGCTCAACTTGACTTGAAAGCTGCCATGCAGCCTCGACTGAGATCGCAGGATCATAACCTATAACATTCATTCCCAAATCTAGTGCCAGATTGGCAATAATGGAGCCAATAGCGCCTAAACCGACCACACCCAGCGTCTTGCCAACAATCTCAGTGCCAGCGAAACGTTTCTTTTCTTTTTCTAAAAGCTTTCCCATTTCAGCAGAGTCGTCAATGTGGCCAAGCTCTTGCACATAGGTCATGCCACCATATATATCTCTAGAGCCCAACAGTAAACCAGCTACGATCAGTTCTTTTACCGCATTGGCATTGGCACCAGGCGTATTGAAAACCACAATGCCTTGCTCGGTATAGTTGGCGACGGGAATATTATTAACACCAGCGCCTGCTCGGGCAACCGCTAACAGACTATCTGGAACAACCTCAGTATGAAGCTTTTGGCTCCTCAGCATAAAGGCTTCTGGTGCAGCACAGTCTTCACTAACAACATATTTGTCAGCTGAAAATCGGCTCAGTCCCTTGTCAGAAAGGGCATTATAAGTACGAACTTGGTGCATAGTTTTATCTCAACTCTCTGGTGTAACGTAGTCTAATTTCAAGCCACTAACTAAAGGCTTACGTATTCATATGCCCAATCTAACCAAGGCATTAACGCCTCCAGATCGGACCTTTCAACGGTGGCTCCGCACCAAATTCGCAGTCCTGCAGGTGCATCACGATAGGCACCTATATCAAAGGCAACGGCCTCTGTGTCTAATAACTTAACCATTTGTTTTACCTGGTCTGGCTTTAGGTCCAGCGTAAGGCAAACACTGGTATTAGATATTTGATCAGGAGCTTGGGCTAAAAAGTGAATCCACTTTCGATCATTAACAAACGTTTGAATAACCGATAAATTATTTTCAGACTTAGCTATCGCGCCTTTTAGGCCACCTATAGAACGAATCCAGTCTAAGCCATCAAGATAATCGGCAACACAAAGCATCGACGGAGTGTTAATAGTCTCTCCGCGGAAAATCCCCTCAATTAACTTACCCGCTTTGGTAAGCCTAAAAATCTTTGGCATGGGCCAGGCAGGGGTATAATTTTCTAATCTTTCTACTGCTCTAGGGCTCAAAATCAACATACCATGCGCGCCTTCGCCACCCAGAACTTTTTGCCAACTGTAGGTCACCACATCTAGCTTTTCCCAAGGAAGCTCCATCGCAAAAACAGCTGAAGTAGCATCACAGATTGTGAGCCCTGCACGATCATCACTGATCCAATCTGCATCGGCAACTTTTACCCCAGAGGTCGTTCCGTTCCAAGTAAAAACGATATCATGGTCAGGATTGGTCTGGGTCAAATCCGGTAGTAAACCGTAGTCCGCCAAATGCGTAGTCACTTTGTCGAGTTTCAACTGCTTGGTCACATCAGTTAACCACCCACTACCAAACGATTCCCATGCGCAGACATCGACAGGTCGGGCACCCAGCACTGACCACATAATCATTTCAACAGCGCCAGTATCAGATGCCGGAACTACTCCCACACGATAACCCTCAGGTAACCCAAGAATTTCAGCCGTATCCGCACAGGCTCGCGCCAATGCCTTCTTTCCAACGGAAGATCGATGCGAACGCCCTAGGGTTGATATATCGAGGCCATCAACACTGTATCCAGGCCGTTTTGAACAAGGGCCAGAAGAGAAGTTCGGATTCGTCGGTTTCAATGTTGGTTTCACAATGCTTCCCATCGTCAAATTAAATGTGGAGTGTTAAACAAAAAAGGACGCGCATTTTACTATTTAGGTCGCTTGGTGGAAAGTTTTTTCCACCAAAACGCTATTTTTGTTAGTTATAACCATTAGTTGTGAATTTGTAACAGGCAAAAAAATACGCGGCTATTACCGCGCATATTTCCGACATCACTGCTCAATAGCAGTCTATCTTAAGATCTGGCGCTCTTTCTCAATTAAAAAGGTCGCCACACGCAACATTCCTTGGAAGTTTTTAGAAAGACGTGTTGTAACTCGATATTTACCGTTAATAATTATCTCTGGCGTACCCTGCGTACGGTAGCCTTTAGCTCGCGCCTTTGCCTGACTAATCTGACTAGTTACTCCAAAAGAGCTATAAATCTTGTTGAATTTAGTTGCGTCTACACCTTGGCCTACAAAAAACGCGGCTAGGTCTTCCTGAGACTGAAGACGCTGTTTTTTAACATGAATAGTTTCAAAAAGAGCCACATGAGTTTGATCTAAAACCTTTAGCGCTTTAGCGGTGTAATAAGCTCGGGCAAAAGGTTCTAAAGCAGACTGCCAAATAGCCGGCGTATGCTGAAAGTCGACATCATCGGGTAATTTCTCAGCCCATGGGGACACTGTGGCCTCAAAGTTATAACAATGAATACAGAGATAATGAAATACTTCATTAACCTCAATCTTGGTCGGATTAGCCGTTCGAACTGCTTGGGGCAAAACTTCATAGTCAACACCAGCCTGAAATTCTTCAGTCTGGGCTTGGCACATAGCCATAGATGAAACCAATGCCAGAAATACTATTTTTTTAATCCATCCAAACATTTTTCTTTCCTTTAATCTGTGACGGAGTAAGTCCGCTTAATTTAGACCAGAGATGTAGTTAGCCACCGCTGTAATTTCTTTGTCACTCAAATTGGCTGCAACGCCCTGCATGATCGATGCGTTGGCTCCGCTTACACGCTCTCCACGGCGATAAGCAAGTAATTGCTTCTCTATGTAGGTTGCATGCTGACCTCCAAGTCCAGGATAGCCAGCGGGGCCATTACCATTACCTGCCGGTGAATGACATCCAGTGCAGGCAGCTACCCCTGTCTTCATATTACCGCCTCGATAAACATTTTCGCCATAATCGATGGCTTGCTGTGGATCTGAAATACCGACCAGCTCTATCTCTTTAGCGCCAGCAATACTGCGCTGCTGCGAATCATAGTAGGCCGCCATATCTTGCAAATCTTGGTCAGAGGACATGTCAAGAATACCCATCATTTCCATAATGACTCGATCACCAGACTTGATATTACGTAACTGTGTAGTAATATATTTTTCACCTAAACCTGCTAATTTCGGGAACGATGGCACCATGCTGTTACCGTCAGCGCCGTGGCATCCCGTACACATCATTACTTTAGTTTTCCCAGCAGCAACATCCCCTGCGGCCAAAATGCTATTAGCAATCAGCATTGAAAATAGACATACAATGGATAAAATATTTCTTTTCATGGTTATTCTGGCTCTCACAATCCGGTAGAATGCTCGCTCACCATTATTTAATGGTAGCGACTGTTAGCCTTATACGCTAAGGCCGTGCATTATATACCAATAGTTTCAGATTCTTAAGTAAGTAGCGTCGATTTTCCTATGGATACACCTTTAATAAAATTTCAATCTGCTGAGTTCACAACAAGTGCACCTTCATTAAAGCAATGCCCGGAAGATTCGGGATGTGAGGTTGCCTTTGCGGGGCGCTCAAATGCAGGCAAATCCAGTGCTATTAATACGCTTACCCGTAATAAAAGCCTAGCGAGAACCAGTAAGACACCTGGCCGCACGCAAATGATCAATTACTTCACGTTAGCTGAAGGGAAAAGATTGGTAGATCTGCCGGGGTACGGGTACGCCAAGGTGCCTATCGCCATGAAAGCTCAATGGGATCGACATCTCGCTGAGTATTTACAGCAGAGAAAGAGCTTAGGCGGGCTGATCTTACTGATGGATATTCGTCATCCATTGCAAGATTATGATCGACAGATGCTCAACTGGGCAGCGCAAGCTGGGTTACCTGTGCATATTTTGCTGACCAAGTCAGACAAACTCAAACGCGGTCCTGCGCAGAGCACTCTGTTGAAGGTTGATAGTTTTTTACGTGAAATGGATCCTGGCGTAACCCTGTTAACAGTGCAGACATTTTCATCACTTAAAAAACAAGGCTTGCCAGAGCTTGAGGCTCAATTGAACCGTTGGCTTTCTGATGACGTCAGTAAAGCTTAATCAATTTTCCTCAACCGTTACTTTGGATTCCATAAAAACCCTAACTCTTTGTAGAGCTGGGGTTTTTCTACTTTTACTCACAGATTCATCTTGAGGAAATTAACACTTAGAGGGCCTTTAACAGGCTGAATAAAAGAAGTTCGACGAATGGCGCTAAGCTAATTAGTGAGCTTCATCCCAATTATTACCAACACCAACATCTACTAACAGCGGTACTTTTAACGTTGCTGCGCTTTCCATTCTCTGCATAAGTCCCTCAGAAACTACCTGAAGCTCATCCTCTGGTACCTCTAAAACAAGCTCATCATGAACTTGCATAATCATTACACTGCGCAAGTCACTATTTTGCAGCCAATCATCCACAGAAATCATGGCTAACTTAATGATATCAGCGGCTGTACCCTGCATGGGTGCATTGATTGCCGTGCGCTCCGCTGCTTGCCTGCGCATGCCATTGCGAGAATTTATTTCAGGGAGATACAGGCGGCGTCCAAAGTAAGTCTCAACATAGCCTGCCTCTGCCGCACTACTGCGAACGCTATTCATATAATTCAAAACACCGGGGTAACGATCAAAATAGGTGTCAATATATTCTGCCGCCTGTTTACGCCCAATATTTAATTGTTTTGCCAAACCAAACGCCGACATGCCGTAAATCAGACCAAAGTTAATAGCCTTAGCACTACGTCGCTGATCAATAGTCACCTGCTCGGGATGTGTGGAGAATACCTCTGCCGCAGTAGCACGGTGGATATCTTGCCCCGCCGCAAAAGCGGCCAATAAACTTGGATCCTCAGAGAGGTGCGCCATAATTCGCAATTCAATTTGCGAGTAATCCGCAGCCACCATCTTGCTACCCTCAGCAGGAATAAATGCCTGGCGAACTCGGCGGCCCTCTGCATTCCGTACGGGGATATTCTGTAAATTGGGATCTGACGAAGACAGCCTACCTGTGGCGGTCCCTGACTGATTATAAGAGGTGTGGATTCTCTTGGTCGTACGGTTAATCATGACCGGGAGTTTGTCGGTATAAGTAGACTTAAGCTTGGCTAATCCGCGATGTTCGATTAACACTTTTGGCAAAGGATAATCCAGCGCCAATTCTTGTAACACCTCTTCTTTGGTCGAAGGAGCGCCTTTGGCGGTTTTCTTTAATATTGGTATCTCTAACTTAGTGAACAGAATGTCGCCAAGTTGTTTGGGTGATGCCAGATTAAACTCCTGGCCAGCCAAATCCCATGCTTCACGCTCTAGTTCCGCAAGGCGCAAGGCCAATTCTTGGCTCTGCTGAAATAACAAGGTATCGTCCACTAAAGCGCCGGTTCTTTCGATACGAGACAAAACTGGCACCAAGGGTAATTCAATATCAGTAAAAACCTTACCTAGGGAGGTGTGAGCCGACACCTGCGGCCATAATACTTGATGCAACCGCAACGTAATGTCTGCATCCTCAGCCGCATAGGGCCCTGCAATTTCTAAAGCAATCTGGTTAAAGGTTAGCTGCCCTACACCTTTACCGGCTACATCGGCAAACTTAATCGTTTGCTCGCCAAGGTATTTCTCTGCCAAGCTATCCATGTCATGACGTGTCGCAACAGAATCAAGAACATAAGATTCAAGCATAGTGTCAAATTCAATACCCTGAAGGGCGATCCCATGTTGAGCAAAAATGCTCATGTCATATTTAAGGTTTTGCCCAACCTTTTTAATGCTTGGGTCCTCTAATAGCGGCTTCAGAGTAGCTAGAACCAGCTCTCTGGACAACTGCTCGGGAACGCCAAGGTAATCATGACCAAAAGGAATATACGCGGCTTCGCCTGGTTCAACCGCCACGGAAATACCCACTAAATCAGCAATCATGTAATCTAAGCTGGTCGTTTCGGTGTCTACGGCGATCAACTCGGCCGCTTTAATTTTTTCAATCCAGTCTTTTAGATGCGCTTCGGTAAGTACTATCTGATAATCTTTAACAATGTTAGCCTGAACAGGCTTTACCACTATTTCAACCGCTGGCGGGTCAATTTGGCCGACAGCGCTTGAAGGGCGTGCTGCAGAATCTTCAGCTGAAAGCTCTGTAACCCAAGACTTAAACTCTAGCTGGTCGAACAACTCTGCCAGACGCTCTTGATTAGGCGCTTGATTATGTAACTGGCTGATGTTCAGTGGCATCTCAACATCAGTTTTTATGGTCGCTAACAGGTAAGACAGGTAAGCAAGCTCTTTATGCTCTTCAAGTTTTGGCGCCATATTCTTAGCGCCCCGAAAATCTAATCCGGCCACTTCGTCTAGCCGCTGATAGATCTCATCTAAACCACCAATACCCTGCAAAAGACCAAGCGCAGTTTTTTCTCCGACGCCCGGCACGCCGGGAATATTGTCTGACTTATCACCCAATAGCGCCAAAAAATCGATAATTAGCTCTGGTGGTACGCCAAACTTTTCTACGACCCCGTCATGATCTAATACTGCGTTAGTCATGGTGTTGACCAGCGTAATATATTCATTAACCAGCTGAGCTATATCTTTGTCACCGGTTGACACGACTACTGGCTGTGAAATCGCCGTAGCCTGAATAGCCAAGGTCCCAATCACATCGTCCGCCTCAACTCCGTCAATAACAAGCATGGGCAGCCCCATGGCTTCAATAATGTTGTGAATGGGTTCAATTTGCAGCCGCAAGTCATCGGGCATGGGTGGACGATTGGCTTTGTACTCACTGTACATGTCATCCCTGAAAGTTTTACCCTTTGCATCAAACACCACTACCAAGGTACTTTCTGGGTAGTCTTTCTGTAGCCGACGCATCATATTAATAACGCCTTTGACTGCGCCCGTCGGCAGACCTTTGCTATTGGTCAATGGCGGCAGCGCATGGAAAGCGCGATAAAGGTACGAGGATCCATCAACCAAGATAAGGGGTGTTTTTTCTGTCATGATCTACCTATTTTTAGTCGATTTTAGTTAGTTCAAGAATACAGTATTTAGCTGAAACAGGCTTTAAATTGGACAACCAATGTTTGCATGAACTGAGCATAGCCTTTTTCGGTTAAGGGAACATCAATACCTTGCGGATCGATGGTACGCAGCGGCAAATTTAGCTCATTGGCAATTACTGTGGCATCTTTGTCCGCATATTGAGGTTCAATAAAGACACATTGCGCGCCACTTTTGTGGGCTACATTGCGCAGTAATAACTGACTTTTAACTCCCTTATGACCGCCGTTGCCATCGCGTATCGGGATTCCAGCAGATACATTAAAGGCCTTTGCAAAATTTCCAAGTACGTCATGGTGCGAAATATAATCAAGGGTAGCCACGGGCTTCAGGCTTTTCTTAAGCGCTTTTATTTGGCCGTTGCTAATGATGTCGTGCTTCGCTATACCAAATTCCGCCTGAATTGCATGGCCAATAATATTAGCGTTATAAGGATTTAGCCACAGGTGCGGGTCTGCAGATTTTTGTTGCATGTCTCCATAGATGTCAACGTCACTGCTAGAGAAAGGTAAGTTGAGGATGTTTAAAAAAGCTTTTCCCGGAATATCTTGAACAAGCTTAGCGACACGTGGCTCAAACTCATCGCCGACTAAAACAACCAAGGCCGCCTGATGAATTTTATTAAGGGCCGATACCGTTAGTGTTAAGTCATGGGCTGACTGAGTCGCAGATTGTAAAAACTCTACCTTTGCGGTCTCGCCAAGTGCTGCCTGAGCGATCAGTGCCAAGGGCTTTATGCTGGTGATGACTAATAGCTCAGAAACAGAATCCTTTTGAACACTAAAAACCTCTTTCTCAACACTGGCAGCATTGCAGAGCAGCGGAAACACCGCCGCCATAACACCAATAGCGTTACAAAATAGCTTTTTTATAAAAACCTCCGCAGAAAGAGCATAGATAAATTAACATTTATGTTATATTATAACATAACGCTATGTTAAAAGTACTATTATGCTGACAAACTCTCGCCTAGTTCACCAGCCACACGACCATGATCGCTGTATCAATGCCGCTTTAACGCGTGCCAAAGGTCTATGTCAGGAGAGAAATGCAAAACTTACACCGACTCGCGAAGCAGTTTTGAGTCTACTTTGGCAGAGTCACCGACCCTTAGGTGCCTATCAAGTGCAAGAGCAACTATCCAAACTGCTGGCTAAAAACATTGCTCCACCAACGGTTTATCGAGCCATTGAGTTTCTTTTAGGTCTTGGCCTGATACATCGGCTCCCCTCGCTCAATGCCTACATAGGCTGCCCCTTCCCCAGCAGTCATCACAGTAATCTTTTTATGATTTGTAACCAGTGCGGCAGTGCGGCAGAGATGACTGATGCCGCTCTTAACGAAGTGCTGCAGACAACTAGTGACAAAGCTAATTTTGTTTTGCAATCCCAAAGTGTTGAGCTTTTTGGCCACTGCCCACAGTGCACTTCAAGCGTTATGAGCGAAGAAGGATCTAGCGATGTCTAAATTGCTGCTAACACTAGAAACTATTCATAAGGCCTTTGGTAGTAAGCCGGTGATCGATAACGTCTCTTTGAGCCTTCACCAAGGGGAGATCACCACCTTAATCGGACCAAATGGGGCTGGGAAATCGACCTTAGCTAAAATCATTCTTGGCCTCATAAAACCTGACTCTGGCTTAAGAAAGACTAATCCCGATATTCGTATTGGCTATATGCCTCAGAAAATCACTATTGATCCGACACTACCAATCTCAACGTTGCGTTTTTTACAATTAGCCAATGCATCGCAGATCGCGTGTCATGAGGTCCTAAAATCAATGAACATTGGGCACTTGGCAAAAACCCCGATACAAAACCTGTCGGGCGGAGAATTACAACGAGCCTTGCTGGCCAGGGCCATTGTACGTAAACCCAACCTGTTGGTTCTAGACGAGCCCGTTCAGGGGGTTGACATCAACGGCCAAAACGCCCTGTATCAAATGATTAACAGCCTCGCAAAAAGCCTTAATTGTGCTGTATTGATGGTGTCTCATGACCTACATTTGGTAATGTCGGCTACCGACCAAGTCATCTGCCTGAACCGGCATATCTGTTGTCAGGGGCATCCAGAACAAGTAACCCAAGATCCTGCATTTATTGATATTTTTGGGCACACCACAGCGATCTACTCACACCACCATGATCATGACCACAACTTGCATGGCGAAATCTTAGACGAGACGACTCATGCCCACGGAGACGACTGTGATCATGACTGATTTTTTATTATATGCATTGCTCGCTGGTCTTGGGGTCGCTCTGGTAGCCGGCCCTTTGGGTTGCTTTGTCGTCTGGCGCCGTATGGCATATTTTGGTGACACACTGGCTCATAGTGCGCTACTTGGTGTCTCTCTTGGTGTGTTGTTAGATATTAATTTGAACATCACCGTCATCGCCATTCCTCTAATGATGGCAATGGGGTTGGTGTTTCTAGAGCAACGCGGCTTCCTATCGCTGGATACACTACTGGGTATTTTATCGCATTCAGCGTTAGCTGCAGGCTTGGTCGTTATTTCATTATTACCCGATGTGCGAGTCGATCTGATGTCGCTGCTTTTTGGCGATCTATTAGCGGTAACCAAGAGTGATCTTTGGGTGATCTACTCAGTGTCCGCTGCAGTGATGGGGCTGTTAGCGTTGCTATGGAAACAACTCATCAACATTACCGTTGACTCTGAACTAGCTGCAGTAGAAGGTACGAATGTGGCGCTAGTAAGTACCGCGCTTATGCTGATAACTGCGCTAGTGATAGCCCTAGCGATGAAGGTAGTTGGGGTATTGCTCATTACCGCATTATTGATTATTCCGGCGGCTACCGCCCGCCGTGTCAGCACAACTCCCGAACAAATGGCGATAGCGGCGAGCCTAATCGCTATGCTTACGGTAGTGATGGGCCTCGCCATGTCTTGGAATCTAGATACGCCGGCAGGACCCTCAGTGGTGATCAGTGCCAGCTTTCTATTTTGCTTATCGCTACTTTATCGCCGGCAACTTAGTTGAACGTTGCGTAGATAGAGCGCCACGTTTGGCGTAACATTATTTCGGAATGTGGCGCTTTGAAGAAACCATGATAATCGCCTTTGGGATTAACCAGCACAATCTGAGTGCTGTGATCTACGGTATAGTCTTCCCCCTCAAGCGGAACCTTATTATAAGCAACATTGATTTCCGCAGTTAAGCGTCGAATCAAATGCTTATTTCCAGTAACGCCAATGAATTCAGAATTAAAGTAGGGCATATACTCGGCAAGCTTTTCTACTGAGTCACGCTCTGCGTCCAAAGATATCATAACGATCTGCAGGTTCTCTTTCTCAGCATCTTTGAGTTTTCTGTAAGTCTCATTTAAAGTTGCTAGGGTCGTAGGGCAAACGTCAGGACAGTTGGTGAAGCCGAAAAAAATCATTGTCCATTTGTCAGTCAGCCTCTCTTTGGTGAATGCTTCGCCACGATGATCAACCAAATCAAAGTCACTGAATATTCGCGGAGTACTGAGGACAATGGCGCCATTAACTCGCAATTGTTGTTCATTCATAACAACCGGTTGATTCATCGTCCAAACAAAAGCCCCGATAACCAGCATAATAAGGCACACAATAATCATGACGGTTCGTCGAATACCTGCTTGTTGAGTATCATTCATGGCTGAATCCTTTAAGCTGAGGGAATATAGGTGACTGTTTCAATAAAATAATGATCCACTAACATTACTGCAAACAGCACCATCAAATAAACAATGGAATACTGAAAGGTTTTCATTCCCGAATTACCACCTTTACTGCGCAGCATAACAATCGCCCAGTACAAAAATCCGAGGCCCAACAAAAGAGAGCTTACCAAATATAGCCATCCGAACATTCCCGTGAGATACGGCATAGTCGTCACAACAATGAGGAGCAAGGTATAGAGTAAAATATTAATTTTTGTGTAATATTCACCATGAGTGACCGGCAGCATCGGTATTTTAGCTTTGGCATACTCATCCTTTCTATGCACGGCTAAGGCCCAAAAATGCGGTGGCGTCCAGGCAAAAATAATCAACACTAGTAGTAGGGCATTGTGGTGAACCTCGCCTGTAACAGCGGTCCATCCCAAGAGCGGTGGTGCTGCGCCAGCTAAACCTCCGATGACAATATTCTGGGGCGTCGCACGCTTCAAAAACATGGTGTAAACAAACGCGTAGCCTACTAGTGACGCTAAGGTTAACCAAGCAGTAAGTACATTAGTGAAAACCAACAAAATCGCCATTCCAAGCATACCGGTAATAAGCGCAAATATAACCGCATTCTCGGTTTTGAGGCGTCCCTGAGCAAGCGGACGGTTCAAGGTACGCGCCATCTTATCATCCACGTGCCGGTCTACAATATGGTTAACCGCCGCCGCCGAACCCGCGCAAAGGGCTATGCCAAGGTTACCGAAAATAAGTACCGTAATAGGAACTGTCTGATCAGTCGCTAACAGCATACCAA